>Ga0105048_10003321_pt1 | contig 26369 bp, 17 predicted proteins | sample MAT05_FD_78382 | JGI IMG/M metagenome (GOLD analysis project Ga0105048, IMG submission 78382) | Freshwater microbial communities from Lake Fryxell liftoff mats and glacier meltwater in Antarctica - MAT-05 | ecosystem: Environmental > Aquatic > Freshwater > Ice > Liftoff microbial mat | place...
CCGTGCCGTCATTCGCCGTGAAGGTGAAGCTGTCAGCTCCGTAGTAGTTCGCTGCCGGCGTGTAGGTCAGGTTCGGCGCGGTGCCACTCAACGTGCCATGTGCCGGTGTCGCCACCACCGTGTACGTCAACGTGTCGCCGTCGGCATCGGTCGCACTCAGCGTGAGCGTTTTCGCGGTGTCTTCGTTGGTGCTCAGCGACTGGGCCGCCGCGACGGCAGGCCGATTGACGTTCTGGGTCAGCGCCCCCGTCGAGCTCAGAAAGCTGCCTGAGCCAGAGTAGGTGGCCGTCACGGCGTGCGCACCACCGGTCAGTGACGAGGTGGCGCCGCTGGTTGCTGCACTGCCGCTGATCGCGACCGGCGCCCCGAAATTCGCGCCGTCGACTTGAAACTGCACGGTGCCAGCTGACACCGACGGAGAAACGGTCGCAGCGAAGGTCACCGATTGCCCCGCGGCTGAGGGGTTGGCCGAGCTGGTGATGGCAGTGGTGGTGGGTGTGCTGACCACGATCGTGAAATTGCTCGCGCTGGTAGCGCTCGTGCTTCCCTGCGGGTTGAAAATCTTGACCCTGTAGTCGGCGCCCGCGGCGGTCCCTGAGGGTATGGCCCACGCATAGGTTCCCGTGCTTGCGGTGATCGACGCGGCGATGTTTGAGGCGAACACGCCGCCTTTGTACAAATCGATGCTCACCACGCTGGCGTTCGACGAGGTCCAAGTCACATTCTGAGTGGCTCCTGCCGACCAGCTTTCGCCGCCGTTGGGCGTCGCCACTGCGATCGTCGAGGTATCACTGACGGTGTACGCAGCGTACTTGATACCCGATTGGCCCGTGGGGTTGGTGACGACCACGTTGTAGGAGCCTGAACCGAGCGCGGGGGCGGTCGCGGTGATCTGCGTCGCACTGACCACCACCACATTGGTCGCAGAGAAGGCGCCGAATTGCACCGTCGCGCCAGAGATGAAGTTGGTGCCAGTCAGGGTCACAGACTGTGTTGTCGCCACACTCGCCGTAGCAGGTGAAATGGTCGAGACGGTGGGCGAGGCTGTCGATGAAAAGGTGAGTGCGCTGGCTAGCGCGTAGGTCTGACCGTCGGGGTTGGTGACCTTCACGTTGTAGGTGCCCGCCGACATCGAAGGCATTTTGAAGATCAGGCTGCTCGCGCCGAACTGGGTGTAGCTCGTGCTGGCAAGCGTCGTCGAGCCGATGACGAACACCGCGCCTTGCATGAAATTTGAACCGCTTATGGTGACGAGGTCGTTGGTGGTGGCCACGCTCGGGCTCACCCCGGTGAGGGTCGGCGTCGCCAACGACGCGCCTCCTGCGACGGCCACGTTGTCGATCGTGAAACCGCGAAAGGCGTTGTACGCAGAGTCTCCGCTGTTGAACTTAAACTGGAGCACCACGTTGCTGCTGCCCGCATAGGCGCTGAGGTCGTACGAGTAGTGGCGCCACACGGGTGCCGCCGCCGGCCCACCTGAGCTGTACGCAGCGAACGCTGGCTGGGCCGTCGCGAAGCCGGGGTTCATGCGACCGACTAAAGTGAACGCCCCACCATTGTTCGACAGGTACACCTCACAGAGGTCGTACGCGGTCGACGAGACCCCTTCGACCTCCCACCAGCTGTCGAAGTCGAGCTGAGCCTTGGTCATGCCCGAGAGCGAAAACTGGGGCGATGTCAGCGTGCCGGTCTGGGTCGCCGCCGAGCTCCCGCCATTCTTCGAGGTCTGGGCGCCGTAGTTGCTGCCGATGAACGTGCCCGTGCTGTCGTTGCCAAACCACGCGACCGTCGTGCCACCGGCTGCGGGGAGGTGCTGCCCGGTATCAGCGAGCGTCACACAGAGCGGGTTGAGCGCCGACGACACCGAGAGGGTCTCGGGGTGCGTCACGGCGTGCCAGGTACCCAACCCCGAGGTGGTGGCCGGCGTCCACAAGCCCAGGCCTGATTCGAAGTCTTGCGACAGCACGTTGGTAAGCGGCTGGAGCTTGTGCCCGAGCGCAGCTCCCGCCACGTCTGATGCAGCAGGCGGCATTGGAGTACAGGCAGCGGCAACGAAGCACAAAACTCCGGCGCACTGCAGAAACGCAGCTCGATGCGGCATCGTCGCTCTCTTTGGAAGGGGTGACCCCGAAGACGTCGAGGCCCACCTAAGCAAGCGCTTCGCCACCGAGAACTCTGCGCTGTTTCAAATGCTTGTGAGGCGAAGGCTACCGAGATCGAGGGGTCGGCGACGACCTTGGAGGGCTGGGCTTGACCCAGTTTTGGGTGCCCCCAGTCTCGGGTTGCCCTGACACGCTCGGTGACTCATGAGTCAAACCTGCGTGAGCTCGGCCTCGATTTCGTCGCAGAAAGCAACTGAAGGCGCGCTCGCGATCTTCGCCGAATCGGTTCGCCGGGCGCTGCCGGTGGCAAGGCCTCGGTGCTCCTCCGTTGCCGCCAGAGAGCCTCTACGACGGCAAGGGCGAAGGCGACTTGATGACCTGACGGGCGCGCAGCTCTCAGATCTCGCCATCAAAGTGCTCGCCTCACCCGACACGGCCGCCGAGCCTGACACCAACGAGCGGCCGCCCTGCCGCTCTTCGCCGAGCTCGAGCTGCCAGCGTTCGTCGATCTCGTCGAACTCATCGACTATCGCGAGCTCAAAGACGGCGAGGTTATTTGCCGCGAAGGCGAGGGTGGAGATGGCATCGCGCCTGAACGTCTTTCACCATGTTCGCCGCATCGATCGCTTCAATGGCCGCCTCGGCTACCCATGCCGCCGACACCTGCGCTGCGTTGAATTCCACCGATGCGCCGCCGGGCAAGTGCAAATTCGCAGTCGCATTGGTGACGTTCGCTGACTCGACTCGGCTCACGACCGGCACCAGCTTCAACTCATCGGTAACCAACCAACCTCTCAATCTTCGACCATTCCCCAAGCTGCTTCTGCCACCAGCGCAGTCGGCCATCAGAGAACCCTGCTTGTCGCTCGTATGCGCTCATCACCTGCCCGCTCGCACGCCAACGCTCCAATTCCTCACGTGCATCGTCTGTGCTCCACCGCTTTGATTTTCTGCCGATTTCGGTCATCGCCTACGCCTGACACATCACGCGTGCGCGAGGCACCTGCGCTCGGGCGGACGGACACCCCTCAGTACCGACTCAGGGGCTATGAGACCGCCCCGAAGTCTGTGCAGGTGCCGACTCAAGGGCTATTGGACAGCCTCCAGGTCGGTTCACCTACCGACTTAAGCGGCCGAGCGCGGAGTTGCTTCGGTGTCGACGATTTCGAACGTCAGCCCGGCGTTGGCCACCAGCCGGTCGATCAATACGTCGCCCATCAGCGCCGCCGGCGTCCAAAACCCGCCTTCGCGTTTGGGCACGTCCATCGCGAGACACAGGCCGGCCTGGGCCACCATTCGCGCCGTCGAGCCGTAGCCCGGGTCGCGATCGCCGGTGATTTTGGCGCTGACCCGAAACCCGTTGCCCGAGCCGAGAATGCGAAAATCGAAGTAGCCCATCGCTTGCGCCTGCGGGCTCGGGCCTTCGCCGGGCTTGGGCAGCACGAAGCGCTCCAGGCCCCAGCGCATGGGAGGCACCGCCGACGCGCCGAGCAACCCCACCAGCCCCACCGTCAACCCGCTCGCTCGCGCCCACCCGGCCGCACCGGTGCCGGTGAGCATCGCTTCGTCGTAGAGAAAATCGTGGCCGTAGCGATGCGCGAGCAGCGCGTTGGTGCGGTGCACCACCCGGGTGTTGATCGCAGCCATCACGAACGGCGCCTGCCAGGCCTTGAAGTCGCCGTCCCACTTCGGGGTGTTCGCGTCGGGCTGGCGAACGCTCGCCCGGGTCGGCCCTTCAGGGCACAACGAGTAGGGGTTGCCCAGCTCGCGCCGGAGCGCCGAGTCGCGCGCGCTCTCTTTGGCCAGGTTGAGCATCGAGGCGAAGGTGCCGCCCGAGACGCCGCCGCGCATCAACTTCACCCGGGTCTTCACCCGTATGCAGGGGTGCCCGAACTCCTTCATCGCCCGCCCCTGCACCAGGTGCACGCCCAGGTCAGAAGGCAGCGAGTCGAAACCGCAGCAATGCACGATGCGCGCGCCTGAAGCCTTCGCCGCCGCTTGGTGACGGTCGATCATCTTGCGGATCCACTGCGTTTCGCCGGTGAGGTCGCAGTAGTCGGTGCCGGTCGCCGCGCAGACCTCGACCAACGTTGAGCCATACAGCGCGTAGGGCCCGACTGTCGAGATGATCACCTTGGCTCGCTCGCACATCGCGCGAAGCGCCGGCGCCTCGCTGGCCTCGGCGATGATCAGCTCGAGCTTCGCGGCCTGCAACCCCATCGAGTCGCGCAGCGCCCGCAACTTCGCCTCGGAGCGACCCGCCATCGCCCATTTCACGCCGGGCACGTCGATCAGCGTGCGGCAGAGAATCTGCCCGACGAAGCTGGTCGCACCGTAGACGATGAGGTCGAGTTGGCTCACGTCGCGCTGGCCGTCGCGCCGTCAGCGCGAGCCTTCTTCTGGTCGATGAGCAACAGCACCGCCGGCAGCACCAACACGCTGGCCAGCAAGCAGCACAGCTCGCCGATGAAGGCCGCGATGCCCAGGCTGCGCACCCCGAAGTTCGCCGAGCGCACCAACGCCAGGTAGCCGAGGGTGGTGGTCATGCTGCAGAGAATCACCGCGCCACCGGTCTCGCGAATCGCCAGCAGCGCGCTGCCACGCCCCTCGCGCACGTACCGCTGCACCACGTTCACCGAATAGTCGACCCCGATGCCGAAGGTGATGGGCAGCGCCACGAAGTTCAAGAAGTTGAGCTTCACGCCGAGCAGCACCAGAAACAGCATCATCCACGCGATACCGACCAACAACGCTCCCAACACCGCGATGGTCGAGCGCCCCCCGCGAAAGGCGATGATCACCACCAGCACCGTGGCGCCGAACGAGAGCCACACCGCCTTGGGCACGTCTTCGACGACCGAGGCCCACATGTCGGCGTAGATCACCGCGCGCCCCGAGCCGAGAATCACCTTGCCGCTCGGCAGCTCGGTCGCCCGATACGAGTCGGCCCAGCGAAACAAGTAGTGCGCGTCATCGACGAGCGGAATGCTGGTCGGGCTGATGTACACGATACGCCCGCGGGTGCCGTCGGCCTCGGTGAACGCCCGGGCCACCTCCTCTGGCAGCTGCGCCATGCCAAAGGGCGTCAGGTTTTCGGGCGGCAACAGCGGCTCGATCTTCGCCCAATCTTCTGGCTTCACCGCCCCGGCCGAGTGCGCGCGAAGAATACGCTGCCTGATGCGCATCAAGACCGGAATCTTGGCCTCCTGGCCCTCGGGCACGAAGTCTTGCAACGCATGCAGCGACTTGAACGGCTTCAGGTCAGCCGGCGCCGCGGCGCGGCGGGCGTTGAGCGCGGTCTTCAGCTCGGCCACCTGCGAGGGGTCGTCGACCAGAATCGCCATGCCCGCTGCGCCGACGTGACCTGTGACGTCGTTGCCCAGAGCGTCGAGGCGCATCTCATTCGCCCGCTCCGAAACGTCGGTGCGCAGGTTTCTCAGGTCGTATTCGAGCGGGTCTGACTTCACCCAATAGACGCCCGCTGCCGCGCCCAGCACCGCCAACGCCAGCCCGATGATCGCCACCGCCTGAGGAAAGCGCGAGACCAGGTAGACGAAGGGCGCGCCGAAGTTGCCGTTGCCGGTCTTCGCGCGGAGCCTGGCCAGAAAGCCGCCCGACTCTTTGGCCAGCGGCCAGATTCGCTCGGTCACCACCAGCATCGAAGGCAGCGCCCAGTACGTCGCGACCCAGCAGAGCATGATGCCCACGCCGCCGATGACGCCGAAGTCGTGAAAGCCTCTGAAGTCGGTCGCGCCCAAGGAGCCGTACGACGCGCCAGCGGCCGCGCCCGCGGTGAGGGTTGGCACCCAGGTCTCTTTGAGGGTGATGCCGATGGCGGCCTCGACCTCGTTGTGGCGCCGCGCCTCGAGATAGCGCGCCATGTAGATGATGGCGAAGTTGAGCCCGTTGCCCGCAATGATGGTGAACAAGAACCCGGTGGCGATGTTCAGCTTGCCGATGGTCAGCTCGGTCATGCCGAACGTCCACGACACGCCGATGGCGATGGTGAGCATCAGCAACAGCACCATGCGGCCGCGCAGGTAATAGAGCATCACCACGCCGGCGATCATCAGCGAGCCAAAAATGCCCACGTCGGTCAGGTCGCGGTTGACGGCCTCGAACTCGGTGACGCTGGTCTCGAGGTCGCCCGCGTAGCCGACGGCGATGGCGGGGTCGAACTTCTTCACGTTCATCTGGTCGACCACGCCTCGAATTCGCCGCAGCACTTCGCTGCCGTTGTCGAAGTCACCGTTGGCGATCTTCGAGCGCACCAGCACAATCAGCGAATGGCCGTCTTGCGACTGGTAATACCCGTCGGGGTACCGCTCGACGTCGGCGCCTTCGATGCGCAGGCTCTCGCGCAGGGTGCTGAAGTCGATCTCAGCCGGAGCCATGCCTCCGTCGGCCCCCGCTTCGCCCTCTTCGAGGTCGATGAACAGCCCGCTCGCGGCACCCACCGCCTTGGCGTACCGCGAGTCGATGTCGTCGCGCAGCGCTTCGAGGCGCTCCTGGCTCAAGAAGAGGCCGGAGCGAGGCGCGAGGTAGCGAAGGCCTTCGTGCACCCCGGTCTCGGCGTGGCCGACCCAGGGCTCGCCCAACTTCTCGAGTTCAGGCACCAGCGCATCGCCCGCGGCACGAAGCGCAGAGACCGGAGTCTTCTCGTTGCCCTCGAGCACCACGAACACCGTCGAGACGCCGGTGGTCAGCGCGGTGACCCGCTTGAGCTCTTTGACGCTCGCCCGCGATTCAGGGAGCAGCGACTCGAACCCGGTCTGCAGGCGCAAGCGCAAGGCGAAGATGGTAGAGATCACCGTCAACGCAATCGCGGAGATGATCAGCAGCCACGGCCGCCGCACCTGAAGAGACGTCAACCAGTCGATCATACGGCCCATCTCCCTGCTGCAGCGTGTTGCTCGAGGCGCGATGCCATTTCGGGGCGCATCGTGCCCTGCTGGCCATCAGAATGAGAGGAGAATTCACCGGGAGAGCGCGGTCTTCAGCACCCACGGCTGGCTGCCGGTGTCGACGAAGAACAGCGCCCGCTTGTCAGGAAACCGCGGGTCGAGGGTGCCGCTCCCAGCGACGATGGCGAAGCCCCCCGGCACTCGCTCTGGCGTCGGGGTCAGCCCGGGCGGGTTGTCCCACACGAAACGGCGTACCAGCACACCTGACTCTTCGACCAGGAGCTGCATCGTGGTGCCGCCACTGACCGCGCGGGGCGGGTAGAGCAGCCGGCCCGTCGCCGCATAGGCCGCTGCGGTGGCGATGCCGCCGACATTGCCCTGGCTCGAGACCGACGCCGCTCCCATCGCGCACACGTCGTCATTGGGCAGCACGCCCACACAGCCTTTGGTCTCGAAGCCAGTGGTCGAGCCCAGCACCACCGTGCGCCGAACGCCCGCGGCGTAGACCAGCGGGTCGGCCTTGAGCACCGCCGCCGAGGTCGGCGAGTTTTCAGACATCACCATCAGGGTGTCGTGGTCGTTCAAGAAGTCGCAAGAGGAGGGCGGCTTGCACGCGCTGTTCGGCGCCAGCGGCGTGAGGTGGGTGAGCCCGTCGATGATCACCCGCACCTGGCTCTGCTCGACGGAGATCGCGCCCGCCGCCGCCACCAGGTTCGACCTGGCCCTCACCATGGTGCCGACCGGCACGTCTTGCGCGAGCAGAATGCCGTTCACGTCGAGGCTGCCCGGTTTCTGGCCCGCGTGGGCGTTGACGATGTAGACCTTTCGCGTCGGGCCGCTGGTGACCACGCCCAACCCCGACGAGCTGGTCGCCAACGGCAGCTTCGCGCCCTGCGCGATGCTGCTCCCAGCGGCGTGGAGCCCGCTGCCGATCTTGCTCACCCAGGCCACTTCGAGCTGACCGTCGCGGCCTCGAATGAAGTAGGGCGTGGCATCGGCGCTCACCACCGGGGGTCGCGCGTAATAGGCGTCGGCGGTGCTGTCGCAGCTCAAGGTGTTGTCTTCGCGCAGGCTGATGCTGGCGAGGCTGACGCCGTTCGAGCCCAGCTCCGGAGCGCAGTCACCTTCGATGTCGACCCCGCCAGGTGATTCGACACCGGTCAAGCTGGCGCGCACCCGCTCGCCGAAGCTGGCTTTGGGCGTCTGCCGCTCGATGCTCATGTTGGTCGAGAGCCGCGCGGGAAATTGATCTTTCACCACCAGGGTGACCTCGGCGTCGGTTCGGGGGTCGAACTCGAAGGGCAGCAAGACCGGCAGTCGCCCACCGTCGGCGTCATGGTTCTTCGCCTCCACCCTGCCGCGCTGTTTGATCAGCGTGACGTGCCCGGTCTTGTACAGCGTGCCCAGCGGCAGCAGCGGCTCACCGCCGTCTTGGCCGTCGATGTTCACCATCACCAAGTCGCGGCTCAGGTTCACCACGCGCAGCTGCAGCTCGTTGGTCAAAGGCCCCGCGTCGACGGTGGTCGCTCCTCCATCGCCGCTGGGGCAGTCGGCCTCACCGCGCGGAGGGCAACCGAAGAGCAGCGACGCAAAGGCGAGCAAAGAGAGCTTTTTCATTGAATGCGCGGCGGCCTAGCAGGCTCACGCCCCAGACGCGACGGTGCTCTGGGGCAGGTGGGCGGAGGCGCACCTCGGGGCGATCGCCAGACCAGGTCGCGTTCGCATGGGGGTACCATTACCCTTTTTCATGCAGCCGCTCGCTGTGCCCGAAGCCCTCGCGGTCTGGCTCAAACGTGGCGCGCGGCCCGCCGCGAGGCCAACCGGGCCAAGAGCGATTTTCTGGCGACGATGAGCCCACGTCGGCGCCCGAGCTCGAAGCGCCAATGGCCGAGACCGTCTGCGAGCCCAAGCGGGTGTTGCTGGTGGGAGGACAACCAGGTGATCGTCGCCAACGACGGCGTCGAAGCCTTGAAGGCGTACGAGGCGTTCACCATCGATGTGGGGCTGATGAACTGTCACAAAAAATGCGCGCCCTTCGCATCGCCTGGACGTACACCCTCGCGCCCATGAACTACCAAGCGGTGCTCGAGGAGATCGCGGCCGAGGTGAAGCCGCTGCTCGCTCAAGGCAAGGTGGTCGACTATCTGCCTCCGTTGTCATCGGTCTCGCTCGACCACTTTGGCATGGCGCTGCGCACCGTCGATGGCGAGCTGTACTCCGTGGGCGACGCGCACCGTCGCTTCTCGATTCAGAGCATCGCCAAAATCTTTCCTCTCACCGTCGCGATGAAGCTGCAGGGCGACGAGGTGTGGCATCGGGTGGGCCGCGAGCCCTCGGGGAGCGCCTTCAACTCGCTCATTCAGCTCGAGTTGGAGCAGGGCTTACCGCGCAACCCGTTCATCAACGCGGGAGCGTTGGTGACGCTCGACCTCACCCTGGAGCACGCCACCCGACAGGCCATCGTCGACTTCATCGAGCAGGCGCTCGGCTCGAAGGTGACCATCGACACCGACGTGGCCACGGGCGAACGTGAATCGGGCCACCGCAATCGTGCGCTCGCGCACTTCCTTAAATCATTTGGCAACTTGAAGAACGACACCGACACCGTGCTCGATGCGTACTTCGAGCTTTGCGCGCTGAGCATGAGCTGCGACGAATTGGTGCGAGCCTTCAGCTACCTCTCGAACGGCGGCTTTGGAGCCGATGGCCAGGTACTCACCAGCGCCCGCATCGCGAAACGAATCAACGCAGTGATGTTGACCTGCGGCGTCTACGACGAAGCAGGCGACTACGCTTACCGCGTCGGCCTGCCCGCCAAAAGCGGAGTCGGCGGTGGAGTCATCGCCGTGCTCCCGGGCCAATACACCGTCGCCGTCTGGTCACCGGGGTTGAGCCCGCGAGGCAACTCCCTCGCCGGCACGATGGCGCTCGAGCTCCTCACCACCAAAACCAGCATGTCGGTGTTCTGAGCCTGTCACGGCCTTGCGCTGTTCGCAGGCTGCGCATTGCATCGCTGCAACACGACCGACGTCGCCCGGCTGCAGATCGTCTGGCTCGTGCTTCAATCGCGCCCAACAGCGCCTCGGCAACGATTGTCGGTGTTGCAAGCTTGGTCTGACCATGACGCACAGCCAAACTCAGCCATGCGCTCGAGACTCGGGCGAAACGCGAGGGTCGGTGGCTCTGTGCCGCTCGACGCGTGATCGAGCTGAAGCCCTGCGCTCCGAAGAACGAAGAGGCCAGGCACCGCTTCGGTCTGAAAGGTGAGCAGACCCAACAGCACTGAACGGAGCTGAGGCCTCAAAGCCCCCGCGCGCGGCCCAGCAGCCTGCACCGCAATCGCTTCGGGAACCTGCGCCTGAACCCCAACATCACCAACGCTCCCATCAACAGGCTCGCCTCGCCCCCACTCACCGAGCACCCGCCCTTCGCCGCCGTCGTGCTGGCCGAGTTGTTCGCCGAATTCGAGTCCGGCGTGTACGAGTTCACCGTGGCAGTGAACGTCACCTTCTGATTGAAACCCTTCGGCACGGCGAAGGTGGTGGCGAACTCCCAGGTCTCACCGTTGCCGAGCTGAGTCAGCACGCACTGGTCGGGGCCTGAGCAATCACCCGTGACAGTGAGGGTCGACCCGTCGGCCCCCACCAGCGCAACGGTCGCGGTCACTTCAGTCGCCGCGCTCGGGCCGGTGTTCACGATGGTGGTGGTGAACTCGGCAGGCACCTCAGGCTCGAGCTTCGCCGGAGGAGTCACGGTCACCTTCAAGTCACCGCCCGAGGCGATCGCCTGAGTCGCGGTGCTGACCAGGTTGTCCTCAGCGTCGGCGCTGGAAGGCGAGAGCTTCGCCTGCAGCGCGAAGTCGCCAGTCAGCCCAGCGCCCGGTTTCACAGTGACAATGACGAACTCGGTCGCCCCCGAGCGCACGGTGCCGAGCGAGCAGGGAGCAGCCGTACACGCGCCCTGGTACGACGAAATCGTGGTCGCGCCGGGGCCGGTGATCTCGAGCCCGACCGAGTCGATGTTGGTGGGCCGTCGATTGATGACCACCACCAGGTACTGAGAGTCTTGCCCCGAGGTGACCGGCGCTTCGAGCGCCTTTACGATGGCCACCGTCAGGCCCTTGACCACCGACCAACCCATGTCAGACATGGCGGCCGGGGTGAGGTCGAGGTTGAGTACGGTCGAGGCGGCGCTCGTGGGCTGCATCAGCAGCGCGTTCGGGTACGAGCCGGTGTTGTAGTGGCTGACCGACGAGCCTGGCTCAAGGGCCGGCGGGGTGTAGAGAAACACGCCGGTGTCGTTGGCGTTCGAGCGGGTCTTGCCCAGCACAAACTGCATAGAGGCCACGCCACCCGGGAGGGTGTTCTCGATGCGCTGGCCGTCGTCTTGGCTGATCAGAATCGCGGGCACGTCGAGCGCGGGCTTCGAAGGCGCCATCTGAATGTAGCCAGGCACGTTGTTCGACACCACGAGGCCGATCGCGCCTGCGTCGATGGCGCGGGCGGCCTTTTCGACGAACAGACAATCGCCGCGGTGAATCAAGGCGTACTTGCCGTGCAGCGAGCCCGGCGCGAGCGTCTTGCACGCATCTGCGGGGTCGGCCAGCTTGAGTTCACCGCTGCCCTCGAGGGTGCCCGAGAAGGCGCCCGGCACGTAGTCGAGAACGCCGGCGTCAGCGCCGTTCAAGTGCAGCTCGAGCACCGGCGCGAAGCCCAAGAACCGCGGCGTGTCGCGTTGAATGGCCGGGCCGCTGAGCACGGTGCCGTTGGGCGTAATCGCCAGCGTCTTGCGAGCCTCGGGCCCGCTGGTCAGCCACGACTGCGGAGTGCCGGTCACGTCCCACACCTGGTAGTCGAAGGCTTGAGGCCCTTCGGTGAAGGTGCCCAGCTCGGGGTTGAGTGACGAGGCGAAACCGAGGCCGTGACCGAGCTCGTGCATCAGGGTGCTGAGCAGGGTGTTGCCGTTCTCGTCGAGGCTGAAGTCCCACCCGTCGAAGCCTTTGCAGCGCACTGTGCCGAGCTCGGCGTTGAAGCGGGTGAAGATCGCCGCGCGGGTGCCGATCACGTTGCGGCCCGAGAGCGCATTGGCCAGCGCGAACGGGTACGAGCCGCCCGGCTTGGGGAAACCGGGGTCGCTGAGCTGACCCACCCGGCGCGCGAAGCCCAACACCACCCGCTCCGGGTCGTCGCACCCAAAGGCCGGGTCTTCACTGACCGTCAAGAACGCCGCGTCGACCACGATGGGCGAGGCGCTGCGCAAGGTCGCGCCCCAGATGGCCCCCGCGGCGCGAAAGATGAACTGCGCCTGGCCGCCGCGGGTGGTGGCGATGTTCAGCCCCACCGGCTCGACCGGGGTGCGGTCATTGAACCCTTTGTTCGGCTTGTTCGAGTTCTTAATGGTGAACTCCGCGGCCTGGGCCTGCGCCGCGAGCAGCACCAACACGGCAGTCGTCATTCTCACGGCGCTCATTGCGCGGCCGCCTTCGGAGCAGCGCCCAGAAACGCGTCGGCTTCGAGCGTCGAGCTGACGCAGCGGCGGGTCACCGTGCCGTCGGGGTTCTTCTTGGCGATCAGCACCTCGGCGTTGCCGTGGCGAATCACGCTCATGTTCGAGCCGGCGACCCGCTCGACCGTCTCGGGGCCTTTGGCGGTCAGTGAAGCGACCGTCTCTCGAACCGTGGGCCGAGCGGCGCTCAGGCCGGCCTGAGCAGTAGCTGGGGAGGCGATTTCTTCAGGGCCGAGCGCGCAGGCGGAAAAAAGCAGCAGCGCGGTGAGCGCGGGTCGAATCAAAGGAGTCAGCATGGCCCGCGTCCTACACGGGCCTCCCGGGCACGGCAACGTCGAGAGGGGTGGCTTTTGAGGTCAGAGGCGTCGAATTCCGTGCGCCGACTTCTCATTTTTCAGCGCCGGGGTCGGTACTGCACCCGGGCCCCCACTCCCAATGCACTCCGAATCGATCTATGACCCCCCCTCGTTTCAGTTCTCTTTCTTGACGTCAGGCACTCGCATGCACCGCTTCGCCCCCTTCCTCGCGGTCGTTCTGTCACTCAGCGTCTCAGCCCAGGAAAGCGTCTCGACCGCGACCCCTGCGCCCGCTGGCAAGTCATCGCTGCAGCCGTTCGTCGGCTTCGGGGCTGGCGTCGGCGCGGTGACCACTCGCCACCCGCTGCTCGACGGTATGTTCGCGGCGCCCAGCTTCTCCATCAACGTCGGCGTGCAGTTTCGCAAGGTGTGGATTTTGAGCGGCGAGATCGGCTCGGTCTCGCAGTTCTTGACCCGCAACCCCGACGGCTCGGGTGTCTTCAAGGCGTCCGCGGGCGCGACCTGTGCGAGCTGCGAATCAAACGCCGGTCAGAGCCTCTACTCGGGTGTCGCCACCTTCCCCAGCATGGGCCCCAGGGTCGACTTTTCACCGCTTGGTGAGACCAGCCCCTTCATCAGCGCTGCCGGCGGCTTCGTCTTCACCCAGGGAGCGCTCGGAGCTGACAGCGGCGCCTACGTCACCGGCCGCATCGGCTTTCGCTACCGCTTCGTACCGCGCATCGAGGCCACCGCCGAGGGCGGCTACCAGATGGAGTGGTTCCAGTACTCCACCATGCGCAACGCGTTCGGCAACCTGATGTTGCGCGCCTACTTTTGAGCGTTCGCGCGTAGAATCAGCAAGGTGAAGCTCTACGCCATCAGCGATTTGCACGTCGGCCACGCCGAGAACATGGCCTTCGTGCGCTCATTGCGAGGCGAGCCGGGCGACTGGTTGATTCTGGGTGGTGACCTCGGTGAGCGGGTCGCTGAGCTGACCGCGGTGTTCGAGGCGGTGACCCAGCACTTCGCCAAGGTGTTCTGGGTGCCCGGCAACCACGAGCTGTGGTCGCACGACGGCCTCCGGGGCCAGGCCAAGTACCAGGCGCTGATCGAGGTCTGTCGGGCCTTCAAGGTGGTGACGCCCGAAGACCCGTTCGTCGAGTGGCCGGGGTCGCAAGGCGCGCTGGTCATCGTGCCGATGTTTCTGCTCTACGATTACTCGTTTCGCCCGGCCTCGGTCGCACGCGAGAACGCCATCGAGTGGGCCGCCGAGCAGCAATCGGTCTGCTCCGATGAAGCGGTGCTGCGGCCCGACCCCTACCCGTCGCGCGAAGCCTGGTGCGATGCCCGTGTAGCCGCCACCGCTCGACGGCTCGAAGCCTTGCCGCCGACCGCGCGCACCATACTGGTGAACCACTTCCCACTGCGGCAAGCGCACGCGGTGCTCCCCCGCATACCGCACTTTTCGATGTGGTGCGGCACGGTGCAGACCGACGACTGGCACCGCCGGTATCGCGCCGAGGTGGTGGTCTACGGGCATCTCCACCTGCCGCGCACCTTCGTCGACGAGGGTGTGGCGTTCGAAGAGGTCTCACTCGGCTACCCACGCGAGCGGGTGCACCGCGCACCGCCCACGATGCGGCAGATCTGGCCCCGGCGTTGATGACCCGGCGCACGCTGGCCTCGATGCTGTTGTTGAGTCTGACCCCGGCCTGCGCGACGGTGCAGCCGATGACGCCGACCAGGGCCGTGCCTCCCATCGTACAGACCGGTGCTCAGGTGCTTCGCGCACCCGCCCAGGCCGTGCCTCCCGAGCGCATCGCCACGCCCGAGTTTCAGTCGCTGCTGGCCACCATGTTCGAGACCATGCGAGCGGCGCCGGGCGTGGGCCTGGCTGCGCCGCAAATCGGGGTGCCGTGGCAGGTGCTGGTGCTCGAAGACCCCGAAGCCTTGTTCTCGACGCTCTCGGGCGCCGAGCTGGCTGAACGAGAGCGCGTCGCGGTCGCGCCCCGGGTGTTCATCAACCCCAAGCTCACGCCCATCGACGATGAGAAGGTGACCTTCTTCGAGGGCTGCTTGAGCGTGTCGGGTTTCGCGGGGCTGGTCGAGCGTTGGCGCGAGGTCGAGGTCAGCGGTCTCGACGAACACGGCGCGATGCAGCGCTGGCGCGTGAAGGGTTGGCCGGCCAGAATTTTACAGCACGAGGTCGACCACCTGAACGGCACGCTCTACATCGACCGCATGGTGACCCGCTCGTTCTCGACCCTGGCGCAGGTCAAAGCGCGCTTCGCGGGCAAGTCGATGACCGAGGTTCGAGCGCTGCTCGGCCTGGGCCCCTGACTTCCGTCAAGCCCCCAGGCCGGTGGAACATGACTGATCATCAACTTCCGCTACCCGGGGGCCCATCAAAGCCCGCACCCCGATTTTGCTCCGGGTGACCTTTCGCGCCACCGCGGCCTTCGGCACCACCGCCCGCACTCGCACCTCGATGAGCTTCAGGAAGAGATTCTCGCGACCATTCTGAAGCCGGCGCTGGGCGCGAACTTCATCGATGGCTACGGCAATCAGTCGTACGACGAAGACCCGCGCGCCAGGTGACCTTTCGACGTGAAGCGCGCCGGCCTCGTCACCGCCAAGGCCCTGATTCCCGAAGTCAAAGCGAAGATGAAGCCCTACGGCTTCAAGAACTTCGGCAAGCACATCGAATTCACGGTGCCGTAAAAATCGGGCTGCTGCCGCCATCGGGGTGGGCCAGCTCGACCGCGATGCCACGGCGGGCCAGAGCGGCGAGCGCCTCGCTCCTCGCCGGCTCAGCCATGGCGTCGATGGCGTCGGCCAGCAGCATCTTGGCGCGCGGCTGCATCTCGGGGCCGCTCAGCCACAGCGCCCGACCCAGCTCGAGCTTCACCGGGGCCACGGCCTTGGGGTCTTCGCTGGTGGAGTGCATCGCCAGCGCCCGCTCCAGCCAATGCACCGCCAGCGCGGGCTGGTTGAGCAGCAGCGACGCGCGGCCCAGGCCGACTAGATCGGTGCTCACGGCCACCTGGTTACCGGCCTTGTCGTGAATCACCCGCGCGCGGTTGAAGTGCTCGAACGCCTCGGAGGGAGCCCCCATCGCCAGCGCCATCTCTCCCAGCGCGTCTGAGACCGCGGCGACCTCGCTGGCTGCATCGCCCAGCTTGGCGCGGCGAATGCGCAGCGACTCGAGCAGATGGGAGCGCGCCTCGCTCCAGTTGCCGAGGTGGGTGTCGAGCCCGCCCATGGTGAAGAGGGCCGTGGCCACCGCGAGGCTCTCGGGGCCGGCGACCTTGCGCATGATCGCCAGCTCGCGCAGGGCGTAGTCGTGAGCCTCGCGCCAGTAGCCGCCTGCTTTGAACACTTCAATCAATACGTCGAGAGTCTGGCCGACCTCACGCGACTCGGAGCCGTTGAGCCGGGTTCGCACCTCGAGGGTGCGCTGCAGCAGCGAGAGGGCCTCTTCGTGACGGTCGGCGGCGAGGTAGGCCTTGGCGAGGTGGTCGAACGACTTGAGGGTCTCGGGGTGGGTGTCGCCCAGCGTGGCGCGACGCACGGTCAGCGAGTGCTCGAAGTGGGTGATGGCCTCGTGAAAGCGCCCCACGTTGCGCAGCGCGAAGGCCAGGTTGCCCTCGGCCATGGCGGTGCTGGGGTGCTCCGGGCCTTCGAGCGCGACGTGCAGCGAGTAGCTCTGATCGAACTGCTCGATGGCCGCGGTGAAGTTGCCCGCCGCCGAGAAGGTCACGCCCAGGTTGTCGTGCATCGAGGCCACGTCGGGGTGCGAGGGCCCGCGGTGCTCTTCGACCAGCGCCAGCGCGCGCTCGAATTGAGAGAGCGCGTCGTTGAGCTTGCGATTGCGGAGCGAGACCAGCGCGTCGTTGAGGGCCAGCTCGTATTGCACCTCCCAGTCTTGCGGTATGCGCGAGGCGGCGGCGTGTGCGAGGCGGCTCCACGACTCGGTGTCGTCGCCGGGCTCGTCGTCATCGAAGCCTTCGTTGCTGTAGAGGCGGCTGAAGGCGATGGCTTGCATCGCGGCGTCGCCGGCGCGCACCGCTTGCTCGGCGGCCTGCAGGTTCGCCGCGTGGGCCTCTCGCGGGCTGCCGTTGCGCAGCAGCAAGCGGCCCAACCACAAGAAGCCTTCGGCTTGTGCGCGCGGCGAGGTGTCGGCGGTGACGGCCGAGCGCAGCAAATCGACACCACGCGCGTACTTGCCGGCATCGAAGAGCGCGCGGGCCTCGGCCAGCCGGGCCTGCAGCTGGGCCTCGGCGGCGCGGGCCCGGTCGTCGAGCGCAGGTTGGCGGGTCAGGCTCTCGAGATCGAAGCAGCTGGCGACCGGGTCGAGCGAGGCGGCGGCGGCCGAGGCGTGCGAGACGACCTCCGGGTCAGGGTCTTGGAGCAGGCGGGTGAGCGCGCGCAGGCGCTGCAGGCGGGCGTCGAGGCACACCGTCTTCATCTCGTAGAGCGCGGGCGAGTCGACCTGTCGCAGCAGCGAGGCTTCACAGGACTCGCGCGACGCTTTGACCCAGTCGAGCGCCCAGGCGTCGAGCGTCTTGGCGGTATTTTTCCACGCCTCGGTGGCGAAGGTGCTGCCGGTCTTCTCGAAGGCCGCGCGCAGCTTCTGTTTGGTCGAGGTGTTCCAGATGTCGGCCAGGCGTTGCTCCGAGCCGCCACAGACGCTCAAGCGCTGAGCTGACCAGACTGCGTAGAGCACGCCCACCGTGGCGATCACGGCCAGGGTGGCGATGGTGGTGGCGGTGCGCCAGCTGCGGCGTCGACGTGGCCGAAGGTCGGCCAGCAATGCGTTCATGTCGGGGTAGCGGTCGGCCGGGTTGGCGGCGAGGCCTCTGCGCATCACCTCGAACAGGTACGCAGGCACCGGCGAGTTGGCCGGAGGGGCCGGAATGCGGCCCTGGTTGATCTCATCGGCGTGCTGTTTGAGCGTGGCGCCGCCGAAGGGGCGATTGCCGTAGAGCGCTTCGTAGAGCGCGACGCTGAAGGCGAATTGATCGCAGCGACCATCGGTGGGCAGACCGGCGAGCTGCTCCGGGGCCATGTAGCCCGGCGTGCCCATCACCGCGCCCTCGAGGGTCAGCTTCGCTGCCAGCGCAGCATGGCCCGAGTCGCTCGACGCGGTGCGTGGCGTGGCGGCATCGGGCACCGGCGGGCCAGGCTGCACATCGGTCGGCGGTCGCGCCGCTGGCGCTGGGCTGACGGGCGCCAGCTCGGGTGCCGACCCCAACGCCCTCGGCCTGCCCTCATCAGACTCGCCATCCCAATCATCGCGCACTCGATCGGAGCGGGTCGGCGTGGCGAACGCCCTGGGCCAGGTGCCTTCGTCGTCGAAGTCTGCCCGCCGCGCGGCGGCTCGGGCCGGCTCGGCGGCCGAAGGCTCGCTCACCGCCGGCCGCGTGGAGGTCGCCTGCCGCGCCAGACCGAAGTCGAGCACCCGCGGTCGCCCGTCGCGGCCGATCAACACGTTGTCTGGCTTGAAGTCGCGGTGAATCAGCCCCGCCTGATGCGCGGCGGCCAGACCACTGCCGGCTTGCAGAAACAACCGCACCACGTCACGCCAGGGTCGGTCGCCGCGCAGCCAGTCGCTGAGCGTCTCGCCGTCGATGAACTCCATCGCGATGAAGACCCGATCGTCGACCGTGCCCACGTCATGCACCGCCGCCACGTTCGGGTGCTGCAGCCGCGCCATCGCTTGCGCTTCACGCAGCAAACGGGCGCGGGCCTCGGTCGCGCTGGTCGCTCCACCGCGCAACAGCTTGAGCGCCACTTTGCGGTCGAGCTGCGGGTCGAAGGCGGCGAAGACCTCGCCCATGCCACCGGTGCCGAGTCGCTCGATCAACACGTACCGGCCCAGCGTGGTGCCCCGCGCCAGGGTGCTCGCCGCCACCGCCTTCGAGGTGGGGCGGTCGGGCTGGGTCGGTGCGCCTCGCACACCCAGCAAGGGGCTCTCGTCTTTCGGCGCCGACAAGGTGGTCGCGAACACCGACGCCGACAGGCTCTTCTGCCGGCCCCGGCACTCACCGCAGGTGTCGAGGTGGCTCTTCGCCTGCGCCGAAAGCGGGGCTTCGAGCGTGCCGAGAGTGAAACGGAGCAGGTGCTCCTCTTCGAGGTGCGCCATGGAGCGAGGCATCGAGGCTACACCTCAACCGCGACCCAAGCCTCGATGTTTCGACCGTTTTGAAGCGTCTACGGAGGGGTGCTCGGCCCGCTTCGACCCGAGGCCGTCTCGTTCAGCAGCAGCCAGAAAAGCCCAAGGGTTTCAGCAGCCTTCATGAACTCGCTGAAGTCAACCGGCTTGCGCACATAGGCGTTGGCGCCCAGTGAGTAGCTGCGAATGATGTCTTCGTCTTCGCGCGAGCCGGTGAGCACCACCACCGGCAAAATCTTGGTGCGCTCGTCGCCTCGAACCCGCCGCAGCACGTCCAGCCCACTCACCTTGGGCAGGTTCAAGTCGAGCAGCATCAGCGTCGGCAGCATTGCCGGCCCCTGCCCGGCGTACGGACCCGTTCGAAACAGGTAGTCGAGCGCCTCGGCGCCGTCGCGCACCACCTGCACCTCATTGGCGATGTTCGATTTCTTGAAGGCCCGAAGGGTCAGCAGCTCATCGCTCTCGTTGTCTTCGACCAGCAAAATCGACTTGTTCATGGCGAGGCTCCCGAATCAGAACAACTCATAGCGTACGCCCACTCCAATTTTGTCGTTTCGCGAGAAGTACCCGAAGGCGCTCCAGGCTGGCCCTTCGTACACCTCGGCCGCGAGCCAAATTTTCAGCCCCTCGATGGCCTGAAAGGTCACCCTGGGCCCCACGGCAAAGCTGCGCTGAATCGGCTCGAAGGCCGCGCGCAGCTGCAGCTCGAAGCGGTCTTGCCACACCGGCATCGCCACGGTGCCCATCAGCAGGTGAAAGAAGGCGGTGCGCGCACCACCGACAGCGGTCGCGGGCTCCACCAGCAGCAGCTGCTCCGAGGCCGCGACCCCCGGTATCGCCAGACCCAGGTAGCTCACCGAATAGAAGACCGGCGAGACCGACGCCTGGCTGAAGCCCAGCACCCAGGTCAGCGAGGCTTTGTTGATGGGCGCGAAGCCGGGGTCGACGAAAGTCTGCCGGGGCGAGAAGGTCAGGTCGACGTCGAGCTGGCCCGGCCCGATGATGCTTGAGCCCTCGAGTGAGAACAGGTGCTGTCGCAGGTAGGTGCCACGCACCAGCACCTCGCCGGCTGAGAAGCGGTTCGCCACCGACAGCGCCGCCGCCGAGTCGAGCGGCCTGCCCGACGCCTGCGCCCGACTCAAGGCTGACACCTCCGGGTCGACCGCCACCCGCGGGAGCTTCTCGTTCATCCACACCCAGCTCGCGCCAATCTTCACCCGGCCGCGCGAGACCACCCGCAGCGCGAGGTCACCGGCGAAGGGCACCGGGCGCTGGGTCTCGAGCACCCGGTCTTGTACGGAATCTTCGATGCTCGGGTCGATGCGACGGTTGTCAAAGGCCGGCGCGAGCCCAGGCTGCGAGAGCGCCTCGTCTTGGCCGAAGACGAAATAGCGATGCGGCGTGAAGAATGGGGCGTAGGCCGCCAGCCAGTTGAGCTTGCCCAACTCGCCCTGCGCCCGAATGGCGAAGGTCGGCAGCACGGTGTCTTCGAGCTCTCCCTGCACGAAGCTCTCGCGCAGGTCGCGGGGGTTGAGCGCGTCGGAGGCCGCCAACGCGGTGTTCGCGCCAATCACGATGCGCTGGTTGCCGAGCCGCCAATCGACCGCGTCGGTGTAGAGGTCGACGAAGGCCTCGCCCAGCATCGGCTCGAAGAAGGCCTTGGCGCGATCGAAGCTGCGCTGGGTGACGAAGCGGAGCTGCGCGCGACCCTCCAGCACCAGCCGCAGGTTCGAGGTGACCTTCACGTCGACGCCCACCATCGCGCGCAGCCGACCTTCGGCGACGTTCTCGGCCAACGGCACGTTGCGCGGAGAATCGAAGTGCGTGTCGACCGATGATTCGCCGCGCACCGTGCCGCGCAGCCGAATCGAGGGCAGCTCGGGCCCGGTTTTCAGAATCGGCTCGACCGGCGCCGGGGTCACCGCCACCGCCGGGTTCTCGAAGGTCTCGATGGGCCGGGGGGGCGGCTCGACCGGGTTTTCGAACGCTTCGATGGCCGCCGGCTTGTCGTCTGCCGGAGCCGTGGGCGGGGCGATGGGAGCAGCGGTCTGCGCCAGCGCTCCCCGCGCGCAGAGCAACCAGAAGAGCAGACTTGAGCAGGCTCGCATCGTCGAGGCGCCGGTCAGCCGCGTTCGAGCGCGCGCTCGGTGAAGGCGTCGTCGCCCATCGTCGAGTCTTCGAGCTTCAACACGGTCATCTGCGTCTTCGACCCGGTCTGCAGGTTCTCCATCACCGAGTCGGCAGCGAGGGTGCGTGTCTTGAAGACCTTGAGCTTCAAGGTGCGGTAGCGCTTGAACGGCTTGCCCGCCTTGTCTTGATACTCGACCTTCATCGGCACGAAGGTCTGTTGGTCGACGAAGCTGGTCACTTGCCCGTACGGTGAGCTCTCATCGCCGGTGCCCTGCAGCACGAAGCAAGGGCGGCCATCGACCTTTTCATCGGGCAAGCGCTTCACCTCTTCGTCGCGGGTGCCGTTACTGGCGATGTCGGCGTAGGCGAAATCGGTGTCCATGAACGCCTTGCCGCGATCGCTCTTCGCGACCTTGCGCACCCGCTTGAGCTTGGGCAGGTACAGCGCCACGTCGTCGCCCTCGCCAGCAGCGCCTTCGACGGTGAGCACCGCCACGCCCGCCACCCCCACCGGCGATGAGAAGCGGGCCAGCGCGTGGCTCTTCGAGTTGATGCGCTTCGACGAGGTGGTGAGCACCTGCTCCTTCACCTTGCCCTCGGCGGTGGTGGTGATGAGCTTCAGCTCGGCAGTCAGCCCCACCAGGTTGAGCGCGCCGCTGTCTTTCGATTTGCGCGAGATCTCGGCCGCAGACTCTTCGGCTGAGGCAGTGGTGGCGGCGAGCAACGCGGCGAGAAGGGGAGCGCGAACCGACATGGCCCGAATGACTAGCACAACCGCTACTCAGGCAGCGGGAGCTTCAGAATCTCGGCGGTGCGGGTCAGCACGTAGAGCTCTTCGACCTTGGCCCTGGCCCACGGCGTGCGCCGCAAGAAGGTCAGGCTCGACTTGATGCTCGGGTTCAAGGTGAACGAGTTGATGCGAATGCGCTCGGCGAGCTCGGGCCAGCCGTAAGTCGCCACCAGCTTCTCCAGAATCGCCTGCAGGTTCACGCCGTGCAGCTCGCGAACCAGGTGGCCGGTTTCGTCTTTCACGTCGACGTCGAGATCAGAGGGGCGCATGGGAGTGGTCAGTACGCGGAGAGCCAGCCGGCGCTGAGCGCGACCAACAAGGCCACACCGGCCGCGATTCGGTAGACGATGAAGATCATCGTCGAGCGGGTGCGAAGGAGCCGCAGCAGCCCCCAAATGGCCGCCATGCCGGTGATGAACGAGACCAGGGTACCCAACGCCAGCAGGTACATCGCCGGCCGCTCGGGGGCCTGAACCAGGTGCTTGAGCTCCAGCAGACCCGCCGCGGCGGTGGCCGGTATCGAGAGCAAGAACGAAAAGCGCGCGGCCTCGGCGCGGGTGAACCCGAGCGAGAAACCTCCGGTCAGCGTGGTGCCCGAGCGCGAGCTGCCCGGTATCAGGGCCAGCGTCTGCCAGGCGCCGATGATCAGGCTGTCTCGCAGCGTCATGTCGCCGAGCGTGCGGGTGCGCTTCGAGAGGCGCTCGACCACAGCCAACACCACCGCCCAGACGATGAACGAGAACGCGATGACGTACAGAGAGCGAAGAGAGGTCTCGATCTGCTTCTTGAAGAGCAACCCCAGAATGCCGATGGGCACGCTGCCGAGGCCCACGTACCAGGCCAGCCGCGAGTCGGGCGTGCCGAAGGGCTTTCGAGCGAGCAGCCCCGAGATGAATGCTCGGGTCAAACGCCAGAGGTCGGAGGCGAAGTACAGAATCACCGCCACGGTCGTGCCGAGCTGAATCACCGCTGAGTACGCCGCTCCCGGGTCAGACCAGCCGAGCAGCGCGGGCACGATGCGCAAGTGCGCGGTGGAGGAAATCGGCAAGAACTCGGTGAGCCCCTGCACCAGGCCGAGCACGATGGCTTCGATCAGGCTCACGTCACTCCTGAGGTACGAGATTCCACACGTCGCCACCGAGCTCAGCCTTGCGCAGCTCCCAGGCCGCCAACACGTCGGCGGTGTGCGCGATGTACTCGGGGCTGGCCTCGAAGCGATGCTGCTTGGCGTAGGCCGCCAGGAACTCGCGCAGCACCGGCGACAAGAAGTGCGTCGCCAGAATCACCTCGCTGCCGTCGAGATATTCGGTGAAGCGCAGGGCGAAGCCGGCGTGGCCGTCGTCGGAGGTCTCGACGCGAACGACCTCGCTCTTCACCCGAACCGTGCGGCCCTTTGGCGGCAAGGTGAGCTCGACCAGCAGCTTGGTGCCCAGCTTCAAGAAGAAGCTCGAGCGCAAGAACATGCCGCCCACCGAGATGTTCACCGTCGGCAACATCGCCTCGAAGAACCGGTTCGGCGAGTCGGCCATCGAGAGGCGAGCCTTCGCCCCCAGTTCGAGGCGCGGGTACTTGCGGCGCGCGTCGGTCGGCAGCGTACTCTTGGCGGTGATGATGCCCGGGGCGGCGATCGGCACCTTGCTCGGAGCCGGGCTCGGTGCATGCCGCAGCGAGGCAAGCGCATTCTCACGAGTGGCGGTTTGGGCCGGCGCCCAGCTGCGGTTCGACGAGCGAATGTCAGCCTTGGGCGTCGGGCGCGCGTGGGGAGCCGTGGTCGGCCGGGTGACTCCAGGGCGATCGACACGGGTGTCGGCGCTGCGTGAGGCACTGCGCGGGTCGGGTGGGACAGGCATGGAGGTGCTCGCGCGTGAATCGGTCGGTCGCGCGGAAGTGGTCGCGCGTGAGTTGCTCGGTCGCGCGGTGCCGCGCGCTGGCGCGGGGTCTCCACGAAACCCTCGCGCTGCGGCTCGAACTTGTTCACGCAGCGCATCGACAGCCGGGTCTCTCCGGGCCGCCGATGCTGGCCGCGCGTCTTCTGGCAGTGCTCGCTTGCGCGTGTCGAGTGACGCCGCAAGCGACGTCAACGAAGCCTTCGACTTCGATTTCGACCCCGAGCGCGCCATAGACGATTAGGCGGCGCGCACTTTGACGCCGAGCGCGTCGCGCAGGGCGTCCTTCTTGTCGGTCTTCTCCCAGCTGAACTCGCTCCGACCGAAGTGACCGTACGCAGCGGTGCGCTGGTAGATCGGGCGAAGCAGGTCGAGGCTCTCGATGATCGCGCGCGGCTTGAGGCCGAATATTTCACGAACCGCTCGCGCGATTTTGACTTCGTCGATCACCGAGGTGCCGAACGTCTCGACCATCACGCTGACCGGCTCAGCCACGCCAATCGCATATGACACCTGCACTTCGCAGCGCGTCGCCAGGCCCGCAGCCACCACCGTCTTCGCGATGTGACGGCCCATGTAGGCCGCCGAGCGGTCGACCTTCGAGGGGTCTTTGCCCGAGAACGCGCCGCCGCCGTGACGACCCATGCCGCCGTAAGTGTCGACGATGATCTTGCGGCCCGTCACGCCCGAGTCGCCCATCGGCCCACCGATCACGAACCGGCCCGTGGGGTTGATGTAGTACTTGGTCTTCTTGTCGACCAGCTTCGCCGGCAGAGACGGCTTGATCACGTCTTCCATGATGGCTTCTTTGATTCGCTTGTTGCTGACGTCTTCGGCGTGCTGCGTCGAGAGCACCACCGCGTCGATGCGAACCGGCTTGCCGTCGACGTACTCCACGGTGACCTGGCTCTTGCCGTCAGGGCGAATCCAGTCGTGTTTCTTGCGGCGCACGTCGGCCAACCGACGGGTCAACGCATGCGCGTAGTGAATCGGCGCCGGCATCAGCTCGGGCGTCTCATTGCACGCGTAACCGAACATCATGCCCTGGTCGCCTGCGCCTTGTTCTTTGTTCGACTTCTCGTCGACGCCGCGCGCGATGTCTTGCGACTGACCCTCGATGGCCACCATCACGCCGCAGGTGTTGCCGTCGTAACCCATGGCCGAATCGGTGTAGCCAATCTTCACGATCGTGCCGCGAACGATCTTGGGGATGTCGATCCACGCGTTGGTGGTCACTTCGCCGGCGACCATCGCGAAGCCGGTCTTCACCAGCGTCTCCACTGCGATTCGCGCGTGCGGGTCTTTCTCGAGCAGCGCGTCGACCACACCGTCAGAGATTTGGTCGCAAATCTTGTCCGGGTGGCCTTCGGTGACCGACTCAGAAGTAAAAAGAAAATCCTTTGGCATGGCGATCGTTTCCGTCTGTGAAGGGGAGCTTCGGGTGAATGGGGGCGCTATACCGCGCACCGCGTTACAGATCCAAGGGTCACTGCATGTCTTTCGACGCGCCGCGCATCTACCTGTGACGAGTGGTGATTCCGGCCGGAACCGCGGCGCCGGTCAGCCAGGGAGTCATCGCCGTTTCACCCCAGAAATGCAGCCGGAAGAAGGCCACCGCCAGCTGCCGAAGCCTCGCTCGCGCGACGGCTGCGTCTCCACTCGCGGCGTTGCAAAAGCTGCAGCCGAAGGCCGTGCAAGAGTCGACGAAATCCATGTGGTTGATGTCGGCAAACGTCCACTCCACCAGCCACGGGGCCGCGGCTGCTGCGTCGTAGAAGGTTTTGTAATTCCCCGCGGCTGGGGCGCATGACATGCCGCCCACCCCACCACTCGCGTCGACCGTCTCGCCAACCAGGCCCAGGGGTATGGCCAGCACTCTGACTTGGTCGGGCACCACGTCGGGGCTCATCTGGTTGACCGGGTCGATGCCGAAGACCGCCTTGACCCTCGAATCGGCAAAGGCAGTCATCACCGAGAGCTTGCCTCCCAGGCTGTGCCCCACCAACCCGACTCGCTGTACGTCGACGCGACTCGCCAGCGGCCCGGCTGGAGCCAGCGCCCAGGTGAGCACCGCCCTCACGTCGCCCAACATCACGGCGTGATCAGTCGCGGGAAATGCGGAGAAAGCGGGGTCGGCTCGCACCACCAGCATGCCGTGCGTGGCCAGGCGCTCGACCGTGGGCAGATACATTGAAGTGCTCAGTGTGGCGCCAGGCAAGAACACCAGCAGGGGAGCGTTTGGCAAGCCAGTTGGCAGATACGCCACCACCGGTGTCTTTCGGCTGCCATTGGTGACCATCGCGGTGAGCGTCGTGAACGCGTACGGGCCGGTGGTGTCAGGGAGCGTGACATTCTGATACCCGGCGTCGGTGATTGGCTGGCCTGCGTCGGTCGTCGGCTGACCCGCGTCGATGAATGGCTGACCGGCGTCGAGGGTCGGTTGCCCAGCATCGACGCTCGGGTTTCCCGCATCACCAGGCACCGGCCCCGCGTCGAGCAGCCCTGCATCAGCCACTGAACCGGCATCGACCACGAGCGGCTCGGTGCCACCGCAGGCCAGTATCAACATGCTCAACACGAC
>Ga0105048_10003322_pt1 | contig 26354 bp, 20 predicted proteins | sample MAT05_FD_78382 | JGI IMG/M metagenome (GOLD analysis project Ga0105048, IMG submission 78382) | Freshwater microbial communities from Lake Fryxell liftoff mats and glacier meltwater in Antarctica - MAT-05 | ecosystem: Environmental > Aquatic > Freshwater > Ice > Liftoff microbial mat | place...
AACTCAATCTCCATCTGTTCGAACTCGCGCGAGCGGAAGATGTAGTTGCGTGGGTTGATCTCGTTGCGGAACGCCTTGCCGACCTGCGCGATGCCGAATGGCACTTTCACGCGACTGCTGTCGAGGACGTTGCGAAAGTTGACGAAGATGCCTTGAGCGGTTTCGGGACGAAGATATGTCTTGTTGGCATCGCTGTTATCCATTCCGGCGTGCGTCTCGAACATCAACGTGAACGGCTTCGACTCTCCCAGTGGGGCGCCACATTTCGGGCATGGTTCCTGGAGGCCCGTCGCGTGCAATTGTTCGGTCGCCAAGTAACGAGTCAACTCCATTAAGTCCGGTGGCGCGGAAGGCTGGCCAGTTACGCGCGTTGCTAGAAAGCTCAAGGTGACTTGCGGATTTCGAACTAAGGCGAGATTGGGGGCGAGTTTCTTTCCTTTTCCTTGTGCCCATTTGATGAGTCTCGGAGTGTCGATATCGCCTGTAATCGGAGTGAATTCCTGAATCAGTGAGTTCATCCATTCCGATGATGTCGCCAGGATGTCCCAGAGTTGGTCCGCGCGGACGAAGTGTCCACAGCCAGGACATTTTCTGGTCGGATCGCTGAATCCCCCCACGTGGCCGCTGGCTTCCCAGACTTTGGGGTTCATGATGATCGAGCAATCGACGCCGACCATCTGGACCTCTTGGCCGTCGGGTCCCAGGGGCGGGTTGCGGACCATGTCCTGCCACCACGCCTCTTTGATGTTCTTCTTGAGTTCGACGCCGAGGGGGCCATAATCCCAGAAGCCGTTGATGCCGCCGTAGATTTCGCTCGACTGGAAGATGAAGCCACGTTTGCGGCAGAGCGATACTAAATCTTCCATCTTCATGATCACGGCCCTTTCGAGAGAGGTTTGGGGACATGATACGGACGGCAGCGCGGAAGGTCAGGTTCGACTTGGCGTTCGCACTTCTCTCTTCAGGCCGCGATCTGATAGAACGACAAGAATCGTTATGCTTCAACCGAATGTACCCGCTCTGATCCTCGCCCCCATGGAAGGGGTGACTGACGCGCCGATGCGGGCCGTGCAAGGCGAGACCGGGGCGTTCACCTTTGCCGTCTCCGAGTTTCTGCGCGTTAGCCAGTACGTCCCGTCGCGGACGTCATTCTTTCGGCATGTGCCCGAACTTCAACACGGCGGGCGGACGCCGACCGGGTTGCCGGTTCAGGTTCAAATCCTTGGCGGTCACGCGGGCCGGATGGGTGAAACCGCGGCGATGGCCTGCGCGGTCGGGGCCGCAGCGGTCGACATCAACTTCGGTTGCCCCGCGCGCACGGTCAATCGTCACGATGGCGGCGCGACGTTGCTGAAACATCCGGAGCGCATCCGCGAAATCGTCCGGGCCGTGCGTGATGCGGTCCCGCCGCAGATTCCCGTCTCGGCCAAAGTGCGGCTCGGTTGGGATTGTGTCGACGCGATCTTTGAGAATGCCAAAATGGCGGCTGAGGGCGGCGCGTCGTGGCTGACCATTCATGCCCGCACGCGCAGCCAGGGCTATGCCCCGCCTGTGAACTGGGCGCTCATCGGTCAGGTTCGCGAGCGGCTCGGCATACCGGTGGTGGCCAATGGCGACATCTGGTCGCTCGATGACTTCCACCGCTGCCGCGAGATGACCGGTTGCATTCATTTCATGATGGGTCGAGGGGTGCTGGCGACTCCCGGTCTCGCCCGACAAGTAGCGGGGGAACTGGGGCTTGTTCGGAAAACGGAAGAGCCCGAACCGCCCATCGATTGGCTGAAACAGATGCAACGCCTCGTCGACTGCACGGCGGGGATCGATAGCCTGAGAGTCGAAGGCGTGCTGCATCGGATGAAGCAATGGCTCCAACTGGCGGCCCGCTTCGGGAAATTCGAACGTTTCGACCAGGTCAAGCGAGCACGGAGCACCGCGGAACTCTTGGCACTGCTGGGGAATGTGGCGTAGTTCCCGGCCCCCTTGCCCGCGAACCTATAATCCAACCGTGCTGTCCCTTCAGCTGTCACTTCTTCAATTCCGGGAGGGTTCCATGCAAAATCTTGCTACTCTGTTCAATCGTGTCCGTGTCGCCGCCCCCCGTCAGGCTGGCAATTTGCAAATCTTCGGCCTCAGCGTCCTGGAATCCGAACCCTTCGAATACGAAACGCTCGACGAAGCCCTGAACAAGCATGATCTGGAAGTGACGGAACTGAGCGAAGGCGGCAGCGTGCCAACGCTCAAGCTGCTGAACAAGTCCGATCGGCGCGTCTTCCTCATGGCCGGCGAGCAACTCATCGGGGCGAAACAGAATCGCGTCCTCAACACCAGCCTGCTCGTCGAGGGCAAATCGGAAGTGCCAATCCCGGTTAGCTGCGTCGAACAGGGCCGTTGGGCCTACCGGGGGCGAAACTTCGGCAGCAAGGGCACGTCATCGCACACGAAACTCCGCCACAAGATGAACAAGAGCGTGACGATGAGCTACATGGCCTGTGCCATGCCGCGATCGGATCAGGGCGAAGTTTGGAGCGAAGTCGAACGGAAGCTTTCGAAAATGGGCTCCGTTTCGAACTCGTCGGCCCTGGAGCAAACTTATGACGATACCGCCCCCAGGCTCGACACCATGCTCCACGATATGACCGCGCCGCCGGAGTGCGTTGGCGCCGTGTTCGCCATCAACGGGCAGGTCATCGGGCTCGATCTCTTCGACCAACCGGGCACACTGGTGAAACTTTGGCCGAAACTGGTGCGCGGATATGCGATCGACGCCCTCGAAGATGCCAACGCCAGTCCTCCGGTCCTGAGCGTGGCGGAAATCGAAAGCTGGCTGAGCCGAGCGCAGGATCTTCAGCCCAAGTCATTCCCGTCGCCGGGCTTGGGCCAAGATGTCCGTCTCGAAGGGCAACAACTGGTTGGGGCCGGTCTGGTCGTCGAAGACCGGCCCGTTCACGTGCAACTCTTCGCAGATCTGGAAGGGTAAAACTTACGGCCAGAGATACTTCGGATTGCCGTCGACGCGGAGGAGAACGCCGATCTTCTCCGCGTTCTCTTTGCCGAACACCTTGATGGCGGCCTCGCGAATCTTCACCTGGTCGGCGGGATCGGTGGGTCTGAGATCCTTGACCTCTTTTTCAAAGTCCTTCCGGCGCTTCTCGTCCTTCTTCTTTTCCTCTTCGTCGGAAGGGATCTCTCGAAGCGTCCACGTGTCGGCCGGTTCGATCGCGGCCATTAAAAGACCGTCAGGATACTTCTTGGCCTGCTCTGCCGTGAGTTCGCGAAACAATACTTTCTCCGCAGCTTCTGGCGGAACAACGGGCGTGACCTCCTTCGGTTCCGGCTTGGTGACCGGTGCCGAGCTCGGGCTCGTTCCCGAGGGCTTTGTCTTTTCGCAACCGGCCAACATGGCCGTGCCAGCCAACAAGATGAACAATCGAACGGAGAGGGTCATGGTTCTTTCCTCGTTCGGAGATGGGGTGGCCTCACTTTTTCAACGGCGGGACTATTCTGGTTTTCGACATGGGTGAAGACAAGAGTGCTGGTTGCAATTGCCTATTGACGTAAGCTGCTCAACGCTTGCCAAGAACAGTCACTAACGCGTCTTGCCCTGGGTTGTGACTACCCAAGCCATTGACCCGAAGAAATTTGTTCAATCACGGGCATTAGGTTTACACCGCTCGGCTAGCCTGGGCTATCACTGCTACAGCCAGAACCACTTATAGATCTCGAACGCTTCGCAATATTTCTCGGTGAGATGATGGAAGAGCGCCCAGCTGGTCGCGAGGCCGACGGTCCGCGCGATTTTCATGAACTCTTTGTTCTGCTGGCTGGCGTGGGCCTGCAAGGCGCGGTCCTTTTGGCGGATCGAATCTTCCGGGAGATTCACGAACAACGTGGGATGGAAGGTGTTCGGCTTCGTGGAAGGCGACTGATAGAGGAGGACGGCGCCCCAGTAGTTACGCAAGGCGGAGATCGTCGCCTCGTGGGATTCGCGATGGTCGGCATGCGTATCCTCGCCGCTATGGGCCAGGATGATGTCGAAGGGGCGGGGACGATTCGCATCGTGGACGCGTGATTCGATGGCGCGGATCACTTGATGGCCGACTTCGTGGAGGCCGCAATCGGCGAACTCGAGCACTTCGACATTCTTCGCGGGCACGCCGAGATGCTGGGCGGCAATCACCGATTCCTTGCGGCGCAGGGACGGCTCGTAGAACTTGCCCTCTTTCGGGTGCTGCCGGCCTTCCGTCAAAATCAAGAAATGCACAACGGCGTTATGTTCTTGAATCAAGCGGTGGACGAAGCCGCCCGCGCCGATTTCGATGTCGTCGGGATGGGCGCCGATGGCGAGAACATGGGGGGAATCGACTGGCACGAGCACGGCAGGAACTCCGCGGGTCGAGTACAAAGGGCTCTTGGCGGCTGTCCAGGAAGACCTTCAACGAAAATCGTGTTTCCGATCAAGTCGGACACGCCGATTCCGAATTTGAAGGGCCGCCGGGCGCTTGCCACTGGTTAAGCTGGAAACAACTCTAGTACAAAATTACCGATCTTGCCAGATCGATGCAACTGAAGGATTGACCGTGGGGACGATCACCCTCTTTTGGCGGCCGGTTGTGCCGATCTTGCAGGCTGGATCGTCATGAGAACAATGGAGTTCGGTTACGATCCGAACCTTCAGCAAGGTTTCCTATCCTTCTCTGCTTTCCAAAATCGGCGTAACCATTGTAAAGCATGGAAAAGGAGGTGATTTTGGCGAATCAGGCGCTTTCAGGAGAAAAGGGAAAGAAGTCCCGCCGAGATAAGACCGAATTTAAAGATGGACAAGGGACCTCCTGACATTCTCAATTTGAGAATGGGTTTCTGGCGCCCCGCCGGCGTCGGAATTCCGGGGAGGAGGAACCGAGTTAATTGGCATGGCACGGGCAGCGGACTCGACTGGCGAGTTCGCGCCAGCTGGATGGCCTCTGACCCGCGCCACAGAAGTCTCAACGGAGGTTCTTTATCGTGAATGCAACGTTGCTCATGCTGAGCTCGGTCTTTATGACCGGGCACGATCACGCCGGTCCTGCCGTCGTCTCGACGGGGTCCAGCTGCAATAGCTGCGCTACTGCGGCGCCTGCGTGCGATGACGGCTGTGGCCACAAGCCCGGCCTGTTCAGCCGCTTGAAGGGCAAGTTCAGTAAGGGATGTGGTTGCGATGCGGCGCCTGCTTGTGCGGCTCCCGCTCCGGCCTGCAACACCTGCGCGGAACCGGCTTGTAAGAGCAGCTGCTTCGGAGGTTTCAACCTCTTCGGCCGCTTCAAGCACAAGTCGAAGAGCTGCGAGACCTGTGACACAGGCTGCGCGACCAACAGCTGCGCCACGGGCGACTGTGCCAGTGGCACGACGATCGGCGTCCCCTCGACGACGAGCCCGATCCCGAGCACGAGCCCGGAAATGATTCCGGCGCCGAAGAAGGAAATGCCGAAGGACCTGCCGAAAGGCGGCGTCACGAACCTTCGGATTGAGCCGATCGTGACCCCGGTCGTCGCCCCGCGGCAGACGATTGACGTCACCGGCCCGTCGAACCCGTTCTAATTCGACACCATACAACAAACGAGGGCGGCCGATTCCGCAAGGAACCGGCCGCCCTTCTTCATTTCAGAACCCTATCGTCCAATCAATCGCCGTAGACTTTCGTCGGTTCGACCTTGATGACCGGTTCAACGAGGCTGGCGGACGTCAACGAGGCCTTGAAGCGGGCATCGCCCTTGGCGACGGCCGTGACCGTCAACTTGAAGACGATGTCAGCCCGGGGCGCCAGTTTGGGCAGCGGCTGGAAGATGATTTCGTTGCCGACTACGTCGTACTTCTGAGTCGACTGCACGTTCTTCAGTTTCAGTTGAGCCGGGATCGTGCAGATCAGTTTGACGTCGGTCTCCGCCTTCGTGCCCGTGTTGGTCACCTTGATCTCGTAGGCCGTGTCCGAAGCCACTTCGACGGGATCATCGACGTCGATGACTTCCATCAAGATGGCGGACAGGCCTTCGACGGCGGTCTTGAGTTCTTGTTCGACCTTCATGCCGCGCGAGGCATTGGCCACCACTTTGTGGGTGAACTCACCCTGCACGTTCGCCAGAAGTTCGACTTTCACTTCCTTCGATTGGCCGGGCGCGACTTCACCGAGGAACCACTTCACCGTATGGCTGGAGTCGTCCATCTGGCCGCCGTTGTCGGCTTGCACGAACTTGAAGCCGTTCGGGACGGTCTGCGTCACAAAGACGTTGGAGGCTGGAGCGTCGCCCGGGTTCGACACCTTGAAGGCGTAGATGGCCTTCTTGTCGACATAGCGGAGCTTCGGACCGCTGACGGCGAGATCAAGTTGCGGCTGGATGACGTTCAAGGCCGCGGAGTCGCCGGCTTTGAGGCCGCCGTCCGCTTCGACGAAGACGTCGCACTTCTGGGAACCGGCCGCCTTGGTGACGCACGGCAGCGTGACGTTGCGCGTTTCGCCGGCGCCCAGGGTGCCAAGATCGTAGCTCAGCTTGTTGCCGCGGATGCTCTCAAGGCCGTCGGCCAAGATCGCGGTGATCTTGACATGATCGGCCGAGTGATCGCCCGGATTGCTGACCGTCATGACCACGTTGGCGGGATCGCCGACCATCACCTTGTCCGGCATCTGCAGCTTGACTTGCAGCTTCGGCTCGCGGACTTTGATTCGCATCACCGAGGAACCGGTGAACGTGACCCAGGCCTGGCAGGTGAGATCGCCCCGTTGCGGCGAAATGACCTTCATCGTCAGGCGGCGTTCCTGTTTGACGAGGAGGTTGCCCAGCTCCCACACGAGGACATTGTCGGCGTTCTCGGCCTTCGGCTCGGCGCTGATGATGTTCACGCCCGACGGGATGCGAACTTGAACGATGACCTTCTGAACCGGGATGGGCGAGATGTTCCGCACCATCAGGGTATACTCGGCGGCCTGGCCGACTTTGAGCGAAGTCGGGCCGACCCATTCGAGACCGACGCCCGGCTGAGTCGCGGACATGGTGTTGACCGATTCGACCGTCGTCACAATGGTCGTCGTTTTTTCAGCCGGCTCGTCGATCTTGCTGGCCGGCTCTTTGGCCGGGACGTCAGGAATCTTGATCGGTTCCGGCGTCAGGCGCACCGGTACTTTGGGGGCGTCGAGCGGATCGATGATCATCGGCACCGGGATGACGCGCGGATCCGCGATGAGCGGGCTCGGCTCCGGCACGGGTTTGGCGGTCGGCAAGGAATCATCAATATCGATGATCCTGATCGGCGCCGCCGACTTGACTGGTTGCATGGGCACGCGCTCGACAATCGGGGCCGGCGCGGCTTTCTTCATTGGTTTGGCGACGCCTAACGTCGCCCACGAAACGAGGCCGGCAATGCCCAACGCGGTCAGGCCGGCCAGGAAATACCACTTACGCATCCTGCATTCCCCCTTGTTTGGACCACTCCGGTCCTCGGTTCCCCTCTGGCTCACCGGAGAGGCGCGGTGGATGACCCGTTTACTCGGGCGCGATCCAATCGCATGCCCCCGGGCGTGACCCACGTTCGAGAGTCCCGGCCTAATACCACGATCACCCCTCTTGTCAAGGGGACTAAGACGCTTTTCGGAGGCGATATTCGAAATAATTTCGACGAACCGCGCCACTATATGATGTGGGCGATTTTCCTTTCATGAGACATCCGTGAGTGTCGGTCATTTTTTCCTTGCTCAAATTCGAGGCTTCGGCTATTGACCCCTCGATTCGGGGGATGATCCGTCTCTATCTGTGTAAGGGGGGAACCATGAGGCTTATCTCGTGGCTGTCACGCAGTGTCTTGAAAGATCCGTCGCCAAAGTCGAAGCCCGCCGCTCGGCGAGCTCGCCTGAACGTCGAGCGACTTGAGGAGCGGGAAGTCCCCGCGACCTTGAGTCTCTCGGGTGGCTTGCTCACCGTCGTGGGTACGCCGCTCGAAGATCGCATCGCCATCTCGCTCAATGCGACCCAGACACAACTCGTCGTCCAAGATAACGGCCGTGTCATCGGCCGCTTCGCCAACTCCAGCGTTTCGAACATCCAGGTGTTCACGGGAGAGGGCAACGACCGCATCCAGGTCACGTCGGTCGTGAAGCAGACCGCTTATCTCGACGGCGGCAACGGCAAGAACACGATCCTTGCCGGCGGCGGAACAACCACTCTCGTGGGCGGCGACGGCAATTCCAAGCTCGGCGGCGGCGGCGGGACGACCATCTTCGTCGGCGGCTCCGGAAGTGAATTGCTTGTCGGCGGCACGGGCGTCAACACGGGATCGACCGGCGGAGGCGCTGATCGAGTGCAGCGCATCACCGCCGCCGCGACGATCACGACCGACGGCGCCGACAAAGTCCTTATCAATCAACCGAGTCCGATCAACACGACGGCGCAATCGTTGATGACGATCACGGCCGATGAAGTGCGGTTGCTGTTGCTGCGGGCCACCGCCGCGTCTAAATCGACTGACGCCATCATCGCCATTGTCGATCGCAACGGCCGTGTGCTCGGCGTGCGCGTCGAGAACGGCGTGGCCGCCAACATCGTGAACAACAACGATATGTTGACGTTCGCAATCGACGGCGCCTTGGCCTTGGCTCGCACCGGCGCCTTCTTCGGCAACAACGCGGCGCCTCTTACCTCGCGCACCGTCGGCTTCATCAGCCAGACGCCCATGACGGAACGCGAAGTGAATTCGAATCCGAACATTACGGATCCGAATTCAACGGTTCGCGGTCCCGGGTTCGTCGCGGCCGTCAACGACGGAGCCCACTTCCCGCCGAACGTGCCCAACACGCCCGAAGTCGACCTCGTCGGCATCGAGCATACCAATCGCGACAGCATCGTTCATCCGAGCACGGACGGCATCAAGGGGACCGCGGACGATCAGATGTTGCCCGCCCGCTTCAACATCAATCCAGCCTTTGTGCCGCCGGGGAAAGAACTGTTCCCGCCTGAATCGTACGGTTACGTCTCCGGCATCATGCCGAAGGCCCAAGCTCGCGGCATCGCCACGCTTCCCGGTGGAATCCCGATCTTCAAGAACGGCGAGGTCGTCGGCGGCATCGGCGTCTTTTTCCCCGGCGCGACAGGTTACGCTTCCGAGGAGAACTCCGCCCTCAGCACCACGTACAATCCGGCTAAACCGGATCGCTCGCTCGAAGCGGAGTACATCGCGTACGCCGCACTGGGCGGAGCTCGGGCGGCCGTGCCGATCGGCACCCTCGACGGCATCGCGCCGTTGGCCGGCTTCAATCTGCCGTTTGGCCGCATTGATCTCGTCGGCGTCACCCTGGACATCTTCGGGCCGGGCGGCAGCGAGGGCGTCAACAGGCTCGTTGGTTTCGGCCGGGCGCTCGGGACCGGCAGTTCAATGGCCGGCAAGTTCTACGCCGTCACGGCGGGCGCCGACAAAATCCCCAACACGGGCGACGAGGCCTTCTTCATCAAGGGCGTCCCTGCTCCCGACGGTTGGCTGGTGGCTCCTCACGACGGCGTCGGCGTCACTGCCGCCGAAGTCACGCAGATCATCAACAACGGCATCCGCCAGGCCTGGCAGACGCGTGCCGCGATCCGCTTGCCGCTCAACGCGGCCACGCGCATGGTCTTCGCCGTCAGCGATCTCAACGGCAACATCGTCGGCCTGTACCGCATGCCGGACGCGACGATCTTCTCGATCGACGTCGCCGTCGCCAAGGCGCGCAACGTCAACTACTACAACGATCCGGCGAAGCTTCAAGCCATCGATCAATTGCCCGGGATCGTCGCCGGCATCGCCTTCACGAACCGCACGTTCCGCTTCCTCGCCCTGCCGCGGTATCCCAGCGGCGCACAGGGTTCCGCCCCCGGCTTCTTCTCGCAGTTTAACGACGGCGGCGCCGATCCGAATACCGGCAAGAGCATTGGCGCTCCGCTGCCGGCCAGCGCCTACACCAGTGTGTTCGGGCACGATTCGTTCAACCCCAACACCAACTTCCGCGATAAGACAAACATTCTAAACCAGAATGGCGTCGTCTTCTTCCCGGGAAGTGCGTCGCTTTACCGGAAGTTGCCGAATAACGGTATCCAGAGGATCGGCGGCTTCGGCGCCTCCGGCGACGGCGTCGATCAGGACGATGTCAACACCATAGCCAGCGTGGCCGGTTTCGAACCGTCCCGAGGCATCTTGCGGGCTGATGAGATCTTCTTCCGCACGGTGCGCCTGCCGTACCAGAAGATCAACCGCAACCCCACGGGAGGGCTTGTGGGCTAAGGGTTGACGCCCATCGACCTGGGTCGATGCGATGGGCATTCACTTTTCGTGTGAATTCGAACTCGATATGGAATGACGATCTGCTTTCAGGTCGTCATTCCTCATTTTTGCTGAACCCCGCCGTTTGCCACCGCCGATACAAAGGGTGATCCTTATCGAGGTGGAGGTGTAGTATGCGCGCTGGTCTAATCGTCCTGACCGTTCTGGCTTGCGTCTCTTCACGCGGTTTGACGCAGGAAACCAAGCACCTGCCCCATCCGTCGACGGCCAGCGAGGCGGATCACAATTTCAGCCGCGCCGGTAACCCACAATCCCAATCGAGATTTGCCACGATGAGTCTCGAAGCGAAAGAAGGCCCAGGCCTCATCGGCGGCGGCAAGCTCTTTGGGGGCGATGGCCCCGCTTCGACCGACGGCACCTTCGGCTGGGACTATCAGGGTCGCGGCTGGCATCCGGGCCGCTTCTTCCTCGGCTGGGCTCACGACCGCAAACATCAACCGAAGCCCGGCCCCTACACGACCGACACCTACAAGATCCCCGATCCCATCGCTCTGCATCCGATCCGCCGGGTGCTGGCCCCGCGTGAAAACGCTGGCCATTGAGCTTGGCTTCGATGACGGATCAGGCGAGCCGCGACCGTCCGTGCTGGCCAACGTCGCAACGCCTTTCTTTTCTTTGCCCCGACGGGGCAAAGAAAGGATCGTCATCATCTTGTTGCGTGTGTCGGGCTCGCCTAAAGTCAAACCAAAACCGATTGCTCCAGTTCGCTAGTTCGTGGCGAAGGTGTTCGCACGGCGTCGAAGGCCGTGCGCAGGCGGCGGATGCCTTCGGCGATCTGTTCGACCGAGGCGTCGCCATAGCTGAGGCGTGCCTCGTGTGTCGGCTTTTGACCGGCTTGGCCGACATGGCCGAACTCGCCGGGCACGTAGACGACGCCTTCGCGGATGGCCCGATCCAACAATCGGCCTTTGGGGCCCGCATCGACATCCCGAGGGAACGATAGCCAGACGAACAGGCCGCCGCGCGGCTTGGTCCAGGTCATGCCCGGTTCGTGGCCGAACTCGCGCTCGAGCGCCGCGAACATCGCCTGCCGTTTGCGGCGATAGACGTTCGCCAGGTAGAGGACATGTTCGTGATAGGCGCCGTTCTCCAGCAGGGCGTTGATGATATGCTGCGAGAGGTTGTTCGAACCGAAATCGTGGTTCCCCTTCACCCGCATCAACGGATCGAGCAATGGCGAGGGAATGAGCGCGTAACCGGTCTTCAGGCCGGGAGCGCAGGGCTTGGAGAACGTGCCGGCATAGATGACGAACTCGTTGGCGGTGTCGAGGCTCTTGATCGAAGCCCAGTCGTCGCCTTCGAAACGAAGTTCCCGGTAGGCGGCATCTTCGAGGACGAGGATCCGTTGCCGGTCTTGATAGCGGCGGACGATTTCCATCAACGATTTGCGACGTTCTGGTGAAAGCGTGCGGCCCGAGGGGTTCTGGAAGTAGTCGACCACGTAGATCAATTTGACACGCGGCAGTTCGCCGGCACGGTCCAGCTGATCGAGAAGAGTCGCAAGTTCATCGGTGCGCATGCCTTCTTCGTCCATCGGCACCGTGAGCACGCGGACGTCGCCGCTGGCCAGCACGCTGTGATAGACGAAGTAGGACGGGGCTTCCGTGATAACGATGTCGCCCGAATCGAGCAGGATTTCGGAGAGCAGATAGAGCAACTGTTGGGAACCGGTGGTGACGACGACATCTCGCGGCGTCAGGGAGAGGTCCGCGGGGCGAACGCCATCCAGGGTGCAAACATGGTTGAGGATCTTCTCCCGCAACGGCAAATAGCCCTGGGTAGTGCCGTACTGGAGGGCGGCCGTGCCGGCGCGCGGGTCGGCCAGGATCTTGGCGATGGCGTCGGCAATAGGGGTGATCGGGAGCGTAACGGTGTCAACCAGGCCGGCGGCCAGGCCGATCAGCGACGGGTTCTGGATCGCCTGTTCCATGTAATAGCTGATCGGCGATTCCGGAGTGCGTTGCGACTTCGCGGAAAAGGTTAGCGGCGCGCGGCTCATGATCTCTTCCCTTGCCCTACAAAAAGAAAAAGCCCCGGAGATGATCTCCGGGGCCGTTGGTTTCTAAGCCAGTTGCGGTGCCCGGAGGGTTACGTAATGGCGTCGACGATGACAGCGGCGGCAGCCGCGATCGAAGCGAGAGCGAACGGAATGGTCGTCGAAGCCATCATGACAAACGATCTCCGGGAAACTCTCAGATTACTTAGTTCATATTATCACCGTTGACAAGTCGTCAGGGAGAAATCCTTCAATCTACTCGACGTAATTCAGGCAGTTGAGCGAACCGGGATTAGAACCCAGGGTGCGCGAAGCGCGACCCTGGGCTGTGGAATTTAACCCCTTCGGCGTAAAGAAAAGAGGAGCGAACCGAAATTCGTGTTGCAAGCTGAGCGCTGACACTCGCCTTGCCCATGGCCCGCTTGCGCGACCGGCAGAATCGTCACCTTCGACAGAACCCGCGCCACCGTTCGATCGCGTGCATTTCCGACCTTAGCATTCATCCGAAAAAATTGCTTCTCAGGCAGAACCGGAGTACGGTTGAGGAGGAGATTACCGGAACGAATCCTCCCTTAAAGAATCACGCTGGCGAAGGATTTCGCGAGCGACACCCGGTCGGACACCATGATGTTGAGGTAGTTGACATGTTTCGCACACGCTTTTATTTGACGTTGGCTTTGATCGCCCTGCTGTTGCCCGTTTTGGGCTGTGGATCGCGGACACGCTGCTGCCGGCCCGGTCCCTCCAACGGTTGCGGGGCGCCGCCGTCCCCGAACTGCTGCACGCCGCCGGGCAACCAATTCGCGCCGCCCCCGCCCGCGAACCAGAGCGGCTTCTGAGATTCCGGCCGGATTCCGTCACTTTTTTCGAAACGCGCTCGCCCAGCCGTTTCAATTTAACAGATCGACCTTCCCGGTCGATCTACTCTTTTTCCCATTTCCCGGCCGAAACGCGCCAAGCGTCGTCGCGGCTGTTGAATCAGGCGAGATTCTTTTCGCTTAAGTTTGCTTTCACCCGCCCGCGGGCGATAGTTGAGCACGGTTTCGCGCCAGGGACTCTCGCTATCCTGTATGGGATTGGTCCGAGGACCGGTGAATGACCTGCAACAGGATTATGTTGGCTACTTTTCTCACCGCGTCAACTTGTCTGAGGGCGAACTCATGAAGAGGAGAGGCTCGTCATGGCTAGACGATTTACTGTCATCGCTCTGCTTATGGTTTTGTCGCAACTTACCTTGGGCTGTTGCCACAAGCGGGGATCCTGTCATCAGGGATTCTTCGCCAAGCATCGCGGAGCGCACGCGTCGCAAGGCGATTCTTGTTGTTGTTCCAGCAGCCCCGCCACTATCGACCCACCCGTCTTCTCATCTCCTCCGGTCATCGTACCAGAGCCGATCGCACCTCCGAAGAAGATCCAGAGCACGTCGATAAATCAGGGCGAACCCATTTTTACGGGCGTCCCACGCTAAGTTCCGCACAACGGAGCACACGGTCCCTTGTTCATAAGCGCCAAGCCTGTGAACAAGGGACGTTTCTGTTTCACCTGCCGCACCGATCCGCAATGATCGTTTTTTCACTTTCGTTCACGACCCTTCCGCTAAACTACTTCCATCCTCGATCGTACTCCGTTCGGAACCCACACCATGAAGCACCTTCCGTACTTCGCACTTTTTCTTCTGCCGCTGGCCGCTCGTGCCGACGAGGCCGACTTCATCGTTCATAACGCCCAGGTCGTAACCGTCGACGCCAAGTTCTCGCTGGCCGAGGCCGTGGCGATCAAGGGCGGCCGTATCCTGGCCGTGGGCTCGAATGCCGAGGTGCTGAAACACAAAACCGACAAAACCAAAGTTGTTGATGCGATGGGCAAAATGGTGCTGCCCGGGTTGATGGACAGCCACACGCACCCGATGGGGGCCGCCCTTTCCGAGTGGAAGGAGCCGTTGCCTGAGCTTCGTTCACTCAAGAGCATTTTCGAACACATTCGCGCCAAAACGAAGACCGTTCCCGAAGGCCAATGGATCGTCGTTCGCTACGCGTTCCCCACCCGTCTCGACGACGCTCGCTTCCCCACCAAGGCCGAGCTCGACGAGGTCGCGCCGAAACATCCGGTGCTCTATCACGCGGGTCCCGCGGGCATCTGCAACAGCATGGCGCTCAAGGTCTCGAACGTGACGAAAGATACGCCGAACCCCGGCAGCGGCGCCGTGGTCAAGGACGCCAAGACGGGCGAGCCGACCGGCATGTTACGCAGCGCATATGGTGTGTTGAAGGGTGTGCCCGGTGACGATCCGATCGTCAAACCCGAGGAAAAGCTGGAGGCGCTCAAGAAGCTCTTCAAGCTTTACAACGAGCAAGGCCTGACGAGCGTCGCCGATCGCAACGGCGGGCGGGACGATCTCGACAACTATTTGGAACTGAAGAAGCGGGGTGAACTGACCGTCCGCGTCAATGTCGCCCGTAGCTTCAGCCCCGGCGGCGGTCGCGAGGCCGTCATCAAACGGCTCGAAGCCTTGCCGGGCGACGACAAGCTCGGCGGCCCCAGCGGCGTCGGCGACGATTTCGTACGCATCGGACCCATCAAACCATTCCTGGATGGCGGCATGCTCAACGGCACCGCCTACATGCGCGAGCCCTGGCCGAAGACGCCGACCTATCAAGTGACCGAGGACGGCTATCGCGGCCTCCTCTTCATCCAGCCGGAACCGCTCGTCACGGTTCTCGAAGAGGCCGCCAAGCGTAAGTGGCAGATGACCGCCCACACCGCCGGCGAGGGGGCGATGGACAATCTCCTCGATGCCTACGAGATGGTCAACCGCATGGTGCCGATCAAGGACCTGCGCTTCTGCATCACGCACGCCAACTTCCCCTCGAAGCGGAACCTTGAACGTTGCAAGGCGCTCGGCGTCTGTGCCGACATTCAACCCGCGTGGTTCTACAAGGACGGCACGACCATGCTCAAGGAAATCGGCCCCGAACGCGTCCGCTGGTTCCAGCCGTACAAGTCATGGCTCGAATACACCACCATCGGCGGCGGCAGCGACCACATGCTCGGCTACGATTCGGTGAAATCAACCAACCCGTGGAACCCCTGGCTCGCCATCGCCGTCACGCTGCACCGCACGACCGAACGCGGCACCGAGATCAACCCGGAAGAGAAGCTGACGCGCGAACAGGCCATCCGCCTCTACACCATCAACAACGCCTACCTGCATCACGAGGAAGCCTTAAAGGGAAGTTTGGAAGTAGGAAAGTATGGAGACTTAATCGTCATCGACCGCGACGTCCTGAAGTGCCCCGCGAAGGAAGTGGCTGACACAAAGGTGCTGCTGACGATGGTGAACGGGAAAGTGGTGTTTGAGAGGAAGTGAGGGAGTGGTAGGCTCGGCTTCCATCGCGCCCCGTTGGGGCTTGAAGAATATGCGGACCCGTTACCCAGGGCGTTGCCCTGGGCTTTAACATGCGACCCCGTTGGGGTCAAAACAAGCCCAGGCTTCTGACCATGGTGAACAGGAATGTGGTGATTGAGCGAAAGATAGAGATCGCCACGCAGTGCCTGTGTAGGGTGTCCAGCTTAAATTGAAGGTCTGAAGGCCCACCGAAAGTCCTCTCTTGACCCCAACGGGGTCGCGTCTTAAAGCCCAGGGCAACGCCCTGGGTAGGCGGTTGCCTCGTTTTCAAGCCCCAACGGGGCGCGATGACTCGGAGATATGTCATGCCTCAATCCCTCTCCGCTATCTACGTACATCTCATCTACAGCACGAAGAATCGTGAGCCACTTATCCGACCTGAGATCGAAGAAGAATTGCGCAAATACCATGCCGGCATTTTGCGGAACCTCGATTCGCCCATGATTTGCAGTGATGGCGACGTGGACCACATCCACGTTCTTTTTCGATTGGGGCGAACGCAATCCATCGCGGGAGTTGTTGAGGAGCTCAAGAAAAGCTCTTCAAAGTGGATCAAGTCACAAGGCCCTGAGTATGCCCATTTCTATTGGCAGAGCGGCTACGGCGCGTTTTCCGTTTCGCAGTCCGGCGTCGAAGAAGTGAAAAGGTACATCGCCAACCAAAAGGCGCACCATCAAGGCATGACATTCCAAGATGAGTACCGGGCCTTTCTGACAAAATACGAGATTGAATACGACGAACGCTATGTGTGGGATTGAGGCCCATCACGCCCCGTTGGGGCTTCTTGACTGGGCGACCGGTTACCCAGGGCGTTGCCCTGGGCTTTAACATGCGACCCCGTTGGGGTCAAAAACAAGACATCTCTCCGAGGCAGAGTCTGCCATTCGGGATCCAATCGAGAACCACGAAATGAGTCAGGCCTTGATCGACAGTTTTTACCTTTACTCCTACGGCAATGCCGTATAATCAGATCATGTTCAGCTTCATCGAGACGAAGCTCTTCAGCACGCTCATCTAGGAATACATGACGGATGAAGAGTATCGGGAACTTCAGTTGTACTTGGTCGAAGATCCCGAGGCTGGCGCTGTGATTCCCGGGTCGGGCGGTGTTCGAAAACTTCGTTGGCGCGCTCTAGGACGAGGTAAACGCGGCGGTTATCGAGTGATCTACTTTACCCGACTGGAAGAGGGAATCGTCTGGATGTTGACGATTTATCCCGAGAATCTCAAAGACAACATACCTGCCAACGTCCTGCGGCAGATTCGGAAAGAGATCGAAAATGCCTAAACAAACACGCAACGTCGGCGCCGAGATTCTTCAAGGGCTTCGTGAATTGAAACGCGGTGAAGTCGGCCGCATCATCAATATTCCTGATATCGCCGCGACACGAGAAAAGACTGGCCTGTCGCAAGCGCGTTTCGCTCAATTGCTGGGCGTTTCGGTTCGAACGCTGCAAGACTGGGAGCAAGGCCGGCGCGCCCCTTCAGGGGCCGCGCGAACGTTGCTTCTCATCGCCGATCGAAATCCCAAGGCTCTCCTTGAGGTGGCCTGACTACCAGCCGCTGCAACTTCACGGCATCAACACCTGTTGCCACCTGCGCGGCACGGCCTCCCAGGCCGCCATGTACGTGGCTTCGAGCGGCACTTCGATCGAATAACCCGGCATGAGGAACACTGGCATGTCGCGCAGGGCGTCGCCGATGGCGATCGGTTCGAGATAGGCGCGAATGCGATCGTCGCATTCGTAGGCGATCAAACTCATCGGCTTCTCGGGCGGCAACGGCAGCGGATCGTCTTGGAACTCTTCGAAGATTGCCGCGTGTAAGCCGTTGGGATCGCGCCGCCCGGCCGGAAATGGGTCGACGATCAGCAAGTGAATCTTATCTTCCAAAAGCTGGCGCGCTTTTGTTGTGAACGCGCGCAGAGCATGGGCCGAGTTTTTGTTGCCGGGCGAAACGACCTCGATCATGGCGACGACGCGGTCGCCGCTCACGTGCCGGATGGCGACCGATTTCTGCTTGCCAAGATAAAAGTCGGTGTCGGTCTCTTGGTACAACTTCGTCGTTGGTCGAACGCGGGTGGTGACGCCGCCGCCGGATTCAGTCGGTTCCTGATCTTCGATCTTCAATGTCAGAACATCCGGACCGAAGCCGGCCGCTTGCTGTTCGGGAAGTGAGTAATAGTCCTTCGGCAACCGGCGCAACACCGCGCGATGAATCTCGGAGATCCATTCGTGATGAAACGCGTGGTAGATGCCGGCCTCGACTCGCGTCCAATCGTGCATTGGCATGTTGTTTCTCCAACTCTTCTATTCTATTCGATCGCTCACTGATCGACCGCGAACCCGCGCCCCTGGCAGTTCGCGATCACTCCACATGCTTGCTCCGATCAAAAAGATCGAGCGCTTCGCGGAGCGAAGTCTTCGCGTCGCGGCTTCACGGGCGATGCTTCTTGCATGCCATTCGATGCCGTTATAGAATTGGTGCGATGGCCTCGGTCGTTCGGCTTCAGAGGGTGCATTGATGAGCATGATCTGCGAATTGTTCAGCGTGCCTTCTCAGACGGCTCGGCAACTCGTTGAGGATCCCTCATGCACACCGATTCACCGCACCACCGCTATTTTCGAGCCAAGGAAGGGCATTGGAGGGGGAATCTGCGATTCGAGATCACCGACCGGCAACGGCTTTGGGCGAGTCCTCTTCGTTGGCGGGACAAGTGGTCCATGTGGTCGATGGCACTCACTTCCCGCCGTCTGTCGACTCTGGTGCTGTCAACGACCGTGGACTACGCCAGCCGGGGTGGCCAAAACAAAGTCTTGCACACGACCCGGATGTCGAACTTGGGAATTACCCTGTTCCGCAGTCAGGAAGCCATCCTGTTGGACGACGACGGCTTCAGCTTCCAGATGACGGGAACACAGGCCTTCTTTCCCCGGTTAGGGAAGTCGACCGCGTGGACCGCCCACGGCGCGGTCGCGGCAGACCATGACGGCGCTGTTTATCACATCCCATTTTTCGGCGTGACCATCGAGCAACACACGCGGATGACTCCGCAGGGTCTGGAAGTCATCCAGACGACGCCGTTCTCGCGGGCGAATATTTTGCTCCAGTGGCAACGCTCGCTGACCGCCTGACGGCATAAAACTGATTGCAATCCTCGTGCGCTTCGCGGAGCGAAGTCTTCGCGTCGCGGCTTCAATAAAACCTAAGTAATGGAAGTTTACCGAATGGATGAATCGTCGATCCGCGAGCACATCCTCACGTCGTTTCCCGACATCGGCATCACCGATGCGGGCGGCGATAGCTACTTCTGCCATGCCCCCCATCTTCCCTACATACCTTTCGCGGGAAAATGTAGAATCTGACATAATCTAAGTTCATTCACAGTAAACTTTTATAACGACGATTACAGTTGTCATTTTTTTTGCCTAAATATCTTTCCATCCGCTTACCGGTGTTTGTCGGCACCAATGGGTATCTGCTTGAAGCTATCACTTAGCAATGAGACGTTCTAAAGAACGACATTTCTTCTGTTTTGGTTCGTTGCTTCCGGACATGTTGGATTCTTCTGGGCATGTTGGATTCTTCTAGAGAGGGGTGTGTCCCTTTCCGGCAGAAGAATCGTGGTTGCTTTCCGCCCCCAGGGGGGGGCATCACACGATCACGGGGGCCAAACGCGACTCGCCCGGCTTCACGGATCCGGAGAAGATGCACCCGTTCGCCACGCTCGTCACTAGTGACGCGCACGACCAAGCGTCGGACCTCAAATGGCCGTCGAACCCCCATGCTCACGACCCGTAGTCGATGTTGTCCTTCACGTTGATTCCCTTCTCGAAGATGTAGTTGCGGCGTTTCTCCACTTCTTCGCCCATCAACGTGCGGAAGAGTTCATGGGCCTTCAAGGCGTCGACAAGCGTGACCTGCAACAACGTTCGCTTGGCCGGGTCGAGGGTTGTTTCCCATAGCTCGTCGGGATCCATCTCTCCGAGGCCTTTGAAGCGGGTAATCGTCATGCCTTTTTCGCCCAGCCGGCGGATGTCGAGGAGCAGGTCGCGCAGATGGGCCAACGCGTGGCCGTTGTCGCCATGTTCCAGCGAGTAGCGGACAAGCGGTTCGCGGCCGGCGATGCGTGGCGAGGCGATCAGGTCCGACATGGCGAAGCCGAAATCCTTCAGCTTTTCCAGGGCCCGATTGATGGCGTGGATCTCATGGAACTCGACGCGCGTGTATTGCGAATCGGGATCGATCGGCTTGGTCGGGTCAACCTCCGCGTCGACGTCGGCCACGACCAGTTCCTTGCCGCGGCGTTGCGTCTCTTCCTGAATGAATTTCGCCACCTCGTCCGCATCGTGAAACCACGAAACCTGACCGCCGAGTTTGACGTTCCAGACCGGGAGACCCTTGGGGGTAAGATGCTCCTTGAATGCCGGCAGCGTGATGCCGCGGCGCTCCAGGATGATCAAGGAATTTTCGAGCCGGTCGAGGATGTCAAGCAGTGTCTGCAGCCGGGCGCCTTCGATCGGTTCCGTGACGCTCTCGCCATGGACGATCAACCTCGTGCCGTTGAGGCCGCGCGACATCAGCTCCGTGTTCATCTCGGCCGCGGTCTGGATGAAGCGGACCTGCTTCTTCTGCGTCACCTTGTAGAGCGGCGGGCGGGCGACGTAGATATTGCCCGATTCGATGAGCTTGCGCATCTGCCGGAAGAAGAACGTCAGGAGCAGGGTGCGGATATGCTGGCCGTCGACGTCGGCGTCGGTCAGGATGACGATCTTACCGTAACGAAGTTTCGAGATGTCGTCGGGGTTGCCGATGTCGGTGCCGACGGCGCCGATGAGGCTGGTGATTTCCTTGTTGTCGAGCAGCTTCTCATAGGTCGCTTTCTCGACGTTGAGCACCTTGCCGCGCAGGGGAAGCACCGCCTGGTAGTTGCGGTCGCGGCCGCTCTCGGCCGACCCACCGGCGGAATCGCCTTCGACGAGGAAGAGTTCCGATTCGTCGCGGTCGCGGCTGGTGCAGTCCATCAGCTTGCCGGGCAGGCCGCCGCCGGAGAGGATGCTCTTGCGATCGCGGACAGCTTTGCGGGCCTTGGCTTCCGCCTCGCGCACCTCGGCGGCGAGCAGCACCTTCTGGATGATCTTCTTCGCTTCTTTCGGGTTCTCCTCAAGATACTTGGCCAGCACTTCGCCGACGGCGCTGTTGACGATGCCGTCGATTTCCGGGTTGTTCAGACGGATCTTCGTCTGGGCCTCGAACTGGGGATTCGGCAGCGTGACGTTGATGACCGCGGTCAGGCCGTCGCCATAATCCTTGCCGTCCGGCTTCAGGTCCTTGAAGAGGCCTTCTTTCTCGCCGTAGGCATTGATGGTGCGCGACAGCGCCTTGCGGAAGCCGATCAGATGCGTGCCGCCGTTGGGGTTGTACTGGTTGTTGGCATAACAGCGGACACGTTCTTGATCGCCAGCGGTGTATTGCAGGCCGACTTCGATCTTCACGGAGTGCTTGTCGCCGCCCTCGGCGGTCATGTCGACGTCGACCTCGCAGGAAATATGAATCGGCGGGTGCATCACGTGCTCGCCCTGGTTCAACCAGACGACATACTCGGAGACGCCGCCTTCGAAGACGAAGTTCTCTTCCTTGCCGACCCGCTCATCTTTAATCGAGATAGCCAGGCCGCGGTTGAGGAACGCCAGTTCGCGCAACCGGCCGGACAGGGTGTCGTAGTCGAAGGTGGCCGTGCCGAAGATCTCCGCGTCGGGCCAGAAGGTAAGCTTGGTGCCCGTGCGGTCGGCGGCGCCGATGTCCTTGACCGGGCCGTTGGCGACGCCGCGTTCATACTCTTGAACGTGAGTCCGCCCATCACGGCGAACTTCGGCACGCGTCAACTCGCTGAGGGCCGTGACTGCTTTCGCGCCCATGCCGTGCAGACCGGCCGAGGTCTTGTAGGCTTTGTTGTCGAACTTGCCGCCCATGCCCACCTTGGTCAATACGCCTTCGAGCGTCGAGATGCCGAGCGCGGGATGGAGTTCAACGGGGATGCCGCGGCCGTCGTCGGCGACGCTGAGGCTGCCATCCAAATGCACGGCAACGTGGATGTGTTTGCAATGGGCGGCCAAATGCTCGTCGACCGAGTTGTAGACGAGCTCGTAGACGAGGTGATGCAGGCCGCGCGTGCCGGTATCCGGGATGTAATTGTCCGGCCGTTTGCGGATGTGATCGGCGTTCTGCAGGTGCTGAATGCTGCTGGCATCGTAACGGTCGGAACTGTTCGCGGAGTCGTCGAGAACAGGGGTCGCGGTCTCGGGGGTCATGCAGTCTCCTCAAGCGGGGCCACTACCGGCCGCCGCGTTTTCCAAGGACAGTTCACGATTCTTTCCAAACGCCCGTACAGAAACGGACGTCGGCCAGGGTCACGCCGGGGAGGGCTTCCCGCAGGGCCACCAACAATCGTTTCTTGTGGAACTGCGTCAGTTCCTGGAGCAACACGGTGCTCTTCACTTCCACTTTCAACACGTTTCGCCGAATGTTCACCACGCGCGTTTGAGCCGCATGCGTCGGTCCTGCGACGGCCGCCCACGCACTTTCCAAGCGCAGACGTTCCTGATTACGGCCCCAGCCGCGAGCCACGAACAGCCGGCTGACGATCTCGCCAATCCGTTCTGGGCCTTTTTCGGACATCTTCAGCTACTCGCGGGTCCTTGCGGGTTTTTCAGCCTGGCATTTTCTTCCTTCAAGCGAGCGATCTCGGCATCGCTTTCCTCGATTTTCGTCTGGGCCTGCTTGAATTCGTCCTGTGCTTTTCGTGCTTGCTCGGTGAGACGTCTTGCTTCTGCTCGAGCGATGCGTTCCGATTCTTCCGCCCGCTTGGCGTCCTCTTTCGCCTGGCGTTCGATCATGCGGGCTTTTTCGAAACCATTCAAGAGCGGCAAGCCGCTCGCGGCGTCGGCGACACGAATCAAAATTCCCGCCGGCGATAGACGCAAGCCGAGCGTCTTGCTCAGTAAGCTTCCATCCGACTCCTCCGGAATCCTCTGGTACGTCCCGTTGCGCAACCGCCATCCTTTTAACGGAGGCTTCACATGAATCGCTTCGGGGTCAAATACAAAGTACTCCTGCACGCCGAGCCGCTCGTAGAGTTCGTACTTATCGGTCAGGTCGTTCTTCCAGGTCTTCTCCGAGGGAAACTCGATGATAAACTGGGGAATCACGTCGTTCTCCAGCCAGGTGAAGAAACTCCGACGGATCTCCTCACGCGGAACGACTCCTTCCGCGTACAAAATGTCCGGCGACCGCCGAGCATTCGGGTTGCCCTCTTCCCAGTACCAGTACTGATCGCACCCCAGGAAAATGTCCTGGCGACCACGGTAACGCTCCTTCAAGAGGACGATCAAATTGATGATCGCCTCGACATGGATTCCGGTTTCTGCCAAGGGCTCACCATCCGAAGCGGGATAAAAATCGGTATTGGCTGGTAGAGCCGGAGGCTCGAAGGTTGCTACTGTGGACATCGACGTTCCTCCCCAGTCATCACGTCAACGGCATCACCAGGTACACATAATCATCACCGGCACGGAATAGGGCGGGCTTCTGGCCGTCGACGAGATCGAGTTGAATCGTCGATGCCGGATCTAGCACCTTGAGCATATCACCCACGAAGTTCGGATCGAAATAGATCGTCAGCGGATCACCCTTGAAATCAAGCGGCATCTCGACCTTCGACTTCCCCGTAGCCGCCCCCTGGGCTTGCAGCGTCAACTTCCCATTCGAGAACGTGAACCCCACCCGTTTGCTGTCCTCATCGACCATGATGGCCGCCTGGCGCACCGCGGAGAGGAACGCGTCGACCGCCAGCGGAATCTTCAGGGCCGCTTTCTTGGGGATGATGTCGCGGTAAGGCGGGTAACGGCCTTCCAGCAGGCGCGTGCAGATCGTCGCTTTCTCGGTCTGGAAGAGAACATCGTTGGCGCGCGGGCAGACCTTCACCAATTCGGCGTCATCGGTCAAGGTGCGTTCGAGCAAGAGAAACGCCTTGACCGGGATGAGGTGCGATTGCCCCTTGGTTTCGGGAGCCGCGGCCTTCGTCGCGGCGGCGGTCGCCATGGCCAGCCGGCGGGTATCGGTCGCCACCATGCGAATCTTCTTGTCTTCCGCTTCCCACAGGGCGCCGGTGATCGAGTACTTCGTGTCCTGCTTGGCAGCCGCGAAAGCCGTGCGCTTGATCAGCAACCGCAAGACGCCGGCCGTCAGTTCCTGATAGGGGGCATCGCCGAATTCGGGAACGTCGGGGAAGCCCGAGGGATCTTCGCTCGGCATCTCGTATTCGGAAGCTCGCGTGCTGACCTTGCAGCGTCGTTCGTCGGCATCGATCGCCACTTCGGAATCGGGCGTCTCGCGCAAGATCGACGTCAGCCGATTGATCGGCAAGATCGCCTCGCCGGGATCTTCGACACGGACACCGACCAACTGATACCGCATGCCAATCTCAAGATCGGTGGCGACGAGTGTCAGGCGATCTTCCTCCGCGATGGCTTTGACGTTCATCAGGATCGTCTTGGTCGATCGAGCGGCCACGGCCTGACTGACCAGCTGGCAAGCGGCAAGAAGTCCATCCCGCTGACAATGGATGATCATGAAAGTTCTTCCCCTTCCTCGGGGCTCTCTTGTAGGTATTAACCAAATCAATTATTAAGTACTTCGTCGTCGTCATAGCACCCGGCTATTTTGTTCTTCGATCCTCAACGACGATGCCAACTCTCCTTCAATGCAACACTTACAACTCGTCGCGGCTTGTGGATAACTTTGTTCCCCATCGTCAAAGGTCCGTCGTCCGCCGTCTTCCGTTTCGAGGCCGTTCATGAGCTCTTCATGCGGCATTCATGACGACATCACTCAGCTTCAGTCAGCCAACAGAGTGTGGCCGCGTTTCCCACAGGCTTATGATCAAGAGCTCAGCCGAGCCGCTGTTTCAGCTCTTCCAGCTCGTGTGCGAAGGCCCAATCCTCGTCGCGACGTTCCTCCACTCGACGGCAGGCGTGAAGCACGGTTGTGTGGTCGTATCCGCCGAAGGTGCGGCCGATCTCCGGATACGAAAGCGGCGTCAACGCTCGGGCCAGATACATCGCCACCTGGCGCGGTTGCAAGAAGCGGCGGATGCGATCGCGGCGTTTCATCTGGGCGATCGAGATGCCATAATGGTCGGCCACGAAGGCGACGACCCGTTCGACATCCGTGGCTGTTTCTTCCGTTGATTCCAGCGCGGTCAGGGCTCGTTGATCGAGCGGCGGCGGGAAGCGTACGCTCAATTCCTTCAGGCGCGACACATCGCCCCGAATCGAACGCGAGCCACTGGTTGTTTTGCGGGCCAGCCAGTCGAGCACGTTGCTGGTCACATACAAGCCTTCGCGTCGGCAGAGTCGTCGAGAAAGCCGTCGTCGGCTGCGCAACGATAACGGCGACAACGGCACCACGAGTCCCGCCCCCAATCGCGTGACCAGGCGGATCGACAGACTTGGAAGCCGAGCGGGTCCGCCATCGGCGGTAACGAGCACACCGAGACCGTGAACACGGCGATGATCGAGCAGGCCGATGACCGCTTCGTGAGCGACGGCCGGTAGGTGCTGAATATCTTCGATGATCAAGAGATCGCAATCGCGGAACTCAAGTTGGGAGTCGGATGATTCGACAAGCACCCGGCCGAGATCGCGAGCGGGGATGAGACGAACAACCGCGTCGGGTCGCTGGCGAATGACGGCGTCCATCAGGCCGCGGGCGAGATGGCTTTTGCCGGTGCCCGTTAAACCATGAATGCAGACGAGGGGGAAGAGCAAGCGGGCGCGACGGCAAACACGCCGGCCGAGACGCCGAACCGCCGAGAGCGCGAACCGGTTCTCCGGCAGCGGGAGAAAGCCCCGAGGCGCCCAGCGCGAGGGCGATCGACGAGTCGCGAGAGCCGCTTTCATGAGGGGTTTTCTGCGAGAGATTTTGGTGTCAGGGACTACAAGAAAATTCTACGAGAATGAAGGCTAAAAGAGAAGCAAAATGAGCGATTCTAAACTATTATGAGACAACAAGTTGCGACAATTTTTTGGAAGTGCTCGGGGCGCTGGTTTCGAACTTCACCTGGTCAATCGTAACATGTTGACACAACGGATGATACGTTCCGAAGCGTTATCAATTTCCGCGATGGTCATACGAGAGCCGAAGCTGAACCGCATCGCTGAGTGCAGCCGTTCTGCGGAAACATTCATTGCCATCAGCACCGGGGACGGCAGCAACGAGCCGCTGGAACAGGCCGAGCCGGTCGAGCAGGCGATGCCGGCCAGATCGAGCTTCATGAGCAGCAGATCGGCCCGGCAACCGGGGAACGAGATGTTGGCGACGTAAGGAGAGCCATCTTCTGGACCATTGACGACGATCGGGCTTGCCCCGGCTTCGAGAGCGGCGATGAATTGAGTTCGCAATTGGCGAACGGTGGCTAACGCCTCGGTTATCCGCGAGCACGCCAGTTCCAGTGCCGTCGCCATCCCGACCGCCAGAGCGACCGGTTCGGTCCCGGGCCGGCGACCTTGCTGTTGATGACCGCCATGAAACAGTGGCCGCAGGGTGACGCCGCGGCGAACG
>Ga0105048_10003323_pt1 | contig 26353 bp, 14 predicted proteins | sample MAT05_FD_78382 | JGI IMG/M metagenome (GOLD analysis project Ga0105048, IMG submission 78382) | Freshwater microbial communities from Lake Fryxell liftoff mats and glacier meltwater in Antarctica - MAT-05 | ecosystem: Environmental > Aquatic > Freshwater > Ice > Liftoff microbial mat | place...
GGTGGCCGAGACAGCGCCGGACGATCTCGACTGCCGAGCGCTGGAGCGCACGCTGCGGGCGAGGCTGGAAGCGGTGGGTTGCGAGGTGATGAGGGAGGTGCTGGAGCGGGCGGACACGAAGGCTCCGCGCATCACCGTCAATGGGAAAGAGTGGGGCAATCGACGGGAGAGCAAGGGGACGTATGTCTCGACGTTCGGGCAAATCGATCTGCCTCGCAGCATCTACTCCCAGGCGGGTGGCGGGCCGGTGGCGGTGGCTCTCGACCTTCGCTTGGGGATCCACGAGGGGCGCTATACTCCCCAGATGGCCCGAGCTCTCACCCGAGCGGTGGCGTTGATGCCCGACGAAGACTCCGAGGGATTCCTCGCGGAGCTCGGCACGGCGATGGTCAGCAAGTCGACGTTGCATCGGGTGCCGCGCGTCATTAGCGCGCGGTACGAGTCGCGTCGCGCGCAGATCCAGGAGGAACTGCAGGAGAGCGACGAAGTTCCAGACGCCGCCGTCACGGTCCAGGCATCCCTCGACGGCGTGATGGTGCCGCAGGACGGCGAATATGCGGGCGCGCGCGGACGGCGTACCGAGACACCGCACTCGCCGCGGCACGAGGCGCGGTATGGTCCGCTTTCAGCGCCGGGACCAGCTGCAAACGACAGCACGCTGGGGCGTTCCTGGCACGAAGCCAGCGTGGGCACGGTCTCGTTCTGGGACAAGGACTGCAAGCATCTCAAGACCATTTATCTGGCACGGATGCCTGAGTCGGGAAAGGGGACCCTTGCCGACGAGGTGGAAGACGAGTTGATGGTGGCGCTTGCGCGGCGGCCTGATTTGCCTGTCGAGCTCGCCGCAGACGGCGATTCCCACCAATGGTCGCTACTGGAGGGTATGGCTCTGCGGCTGCCCGCGAGCGCGACGGGCGGGGTAACCTACATGCTCGACTTCTTCCATGCGGCCGAGTATCTGCAGCTCGCTGCAAACGCCGTTGAAGGCCGTGATTCAGCCGCCGCCCGCGTGCTCGCCGCCGCCTGGCGCGAACAGATGAAGGAGCTTGAAGACGGGGCCGAGCGGGTCCTCAAGGCGATGCGCTACTACCGGGATCGTGAGTCCGGCCTGCTCGGACCGCTCGCGGATCTCGAAAGGGCGATCGAGTCCCTCGCCAAGCAGGCTGCCAAAGGACGAATGGACTACGCTGCCGCGCGGGCCGCGAATCGCCCCATCGGGTCTGGCGTCGTCGAAGCTGCCGCAAAGACCGTCGTCAATACTCGGATGAAGCGCAGTGGTGCGCGTTTCTCTCAACACGGTGGACAAACGGTCATGATCTTTCGCACCGCTCTGCTCTCCGGGCGCTTCGATAAGCTGTCGGAGTGCCTGAAGGCGAGCTACACGGCAATCGTCAAGGCGGCATGACGTGTCCACCGCGGATATCCACCCTGCCCCACGCTCTCACGAAGGGACCGCAAGGGGCCTATACCTACGACGCCCGCGGCCGGCAGGAGACGGCGCCGGGGCGGCCTCTCGTGACGTACAACGAGCGTGATCTGCCGAAGCAGATCACGGCCTTCGGCGGCGGAATCACGCTGTTTGCGTACGACGCAGGCGGGGCGCGGGTGAAGAAGCAGGGCCCGAGCGCGACGGTCTTGACGCTCGGCGGGCTTTACGAGCGGCGCACGAAGAACGGGCACCACCAGCACGTGTTTTATGTGCCCGGCGGGGACGAGGGGCCGGTCGCGCAGATCATGGTCGAAGAGGGCGATGGGGCCTCAACGCCAAAGACCGTCTACTTGCACCATGATCCGTTGCTCGGGAGCGTCGCAACGGTGACCGAGGCGGACGGAGCCCTGGGAGATTCGTTCTATTATGAGCCCTTCGGCGGGCGCACGGACGCGCAGGGGAAGCCGCTCGCGCTGGGGGCTCTCAACATATCCTCCGGGTTCACGGGCCATGAGCACGACGACGATCTCGGGCTCATCAATATGCGCGGACGAGAATATGATCCGGCCATGAGAAGGTTCCTATCCGCCGATCCGCACGTGACCGATCCGCTCTTGGGGCAGAGCTACAATTGCTACAGCTACGTCGTCAATAATCTAATGAACCTCGTCGATCCGACAGGCTTTGACTGGTATGACTTCGGAGGTGGCTCCTGGGTTTCGGACGGCTGCCTCGGCCAGGAACGCGCGGCCTTCTGGGAAAGCTCATCGAGTGAGCGAATCCGATATTTCTCAGCTCCTTTTGCCTGAGCCCGAGCAGAAACCAGCGCGCAGCGCGCCCTACCTCGAGCATTGCCTCGCGAGGGTGTTGGCGGCTTCTCGTTCGGAGCGCGCCGCCTTCTCCAGCGCCGACGTGACCGTTGCGATCTTGGAAGGCTCCAGGCTTGTTGCGGCCTTGACGAGCTCATCGAGCTGTTTGGCGACCGCCGCTGCTGCCTCCTTTTCGTCCAGCAAGGCGTTTTTCATGCTGCCCTCGCGGGTGCGTTCGGAGAGGTTTTCGGTTTCCAGGGCGAGCCGTTCGTACTGCTTCCCCGTGTCGCGCGCCCAGTCGATGGTGCCGGCGCTGGACGTCGCGCTCGCCGGGCTGGAGACGGCGGACAGGATGGGCAGGGCGACGTCGAAGAACTCGTTGCAGATCTTGGCGTTGCTGTCGCACGCGACACAGAGTGTCGGCGCGGCGGCGAGGAGAAGCGCGGTCGCTACGCGGTTCAGGTTCATGTCAGCGGCCTCCTGACGGCAGCGTCTTGCCGCTTCGTTGGGCGAGCGCGCGCTGCACTTCGCGCCAGACCGCCGCGTCGGTCTCTTCCTTGTTTTCGCCGCAGCCGATCGTGGAGAGATCGACGGGCGGTAGCTCGATGGGAGGCGCCGACTGCAAGCTCGTGCCGTCGGCGAACGAGGGGAGCTCACCAACGATGGCGTTGGGGGGCGGAACCATCGCTGCAAGGCCGCTGCGCGCTTCGGCAGACTCGGGCGGTATCGCCGCGCTGGGGAGGCCTGCGCCGGAGTCGAGGCGCAAAGGAATGGACAGCAGGGCCACGAGCCCGATGGCGACGAGCAGGACTAAACACACGACGATGAGGACGGACACGCGTTACCTCCCGGCCTCAGGCCGCGACCCTGGCCATGAGCTCGACAATCTCCAGCTCGGCGCTGCGAGCGCCCGCTGCATCGTCCAGCATGAGAGCGCGCTTGAGACACTGAGTGGCGGCGTCGAGCGCGACGCGCAACGACGGATCCCGCTGGGCAGCGGCCCCGGCTCGCGCCAGGAGCAGGTGGGCCCGCGCCTGCAGATTGGCCTCCGGGATCAGCGCGCCGGCCGGGACGCGCGCGATGCGCTCCCGGCTGTCGTCCGCGGTTCGCACGGGGACCTCGAAGCGGAGCACGTCCCGGAGCTCTGCCACCAGAGCAGCGGGCGCGGTCGCGGCGCGGCGAAGCTCGGCGAAGCCGAAGCGCTTGGCCTCGAGCCCGCGCCGCGCGCCGCGATAAGCGCTGGCCAGCGCTTGCACGAGGAGCGTACCCCGCAGGGCGCCCCCCGCGGCGGCGAGCGTGGCGAGTCCCACCTCCGCTCCGCGCAAGAAGGTTTGAACCTCGGCGAGGAGGACGCGCAGCCCTTCGTGCTCCGGCTCCAGCGCCAGGGCTTGCGCGAGGGACTCCTCCGCTTCTGCTGGGGTCATGGCGCCTTGACTCAGCATGACGGCCACGTGGAGGAACACCGCATCTCCGTCCCAGGAGGACCGGAGCTCGTCGAGGTGGGCGAGAGCCTTCTTCCCCGCCCCGGAGCGCAGCAACTGACGCACCTGCGCGCGCGTGACCTCGCTTTGTAGAACGGTGAGCAGCTTGGCTTCGTGCGACGAGGGCGGGAGGCTCAGGGCGAGCTTCTCGACGAAGGAAGGAAGCGTGTCGGCGGACAGCGTGACTCCCGCTTTGCGAGCCGCTGACTGCACGTACGCCAGCGCGGCGAGGCGCGTCGCGGTGCCCGTGAGGCGGGCGGAAGAGACATCCGCGATCAGCGCTGTCGCGTCCTCCGGGTTGCCCTCGAGGACACGCTGTCGCGCCAGCATCACCGACGCCACCTCGGGAGCGTCCCCTAGGGCGGCGAGATCGGGGAGAGCGAGTATCGCCGCGGTGAAGGCGACGCTGGCCTCCTCGGCGGCTCCCTGCCGCAGACGGAGCATGCCCCAGGCGTAGAGCGACTCTGGATTCGACGGCCGATCGAGAAGCCAAGGCGGCGAGCGGTCCGCGCTTGGTGCGATGCCGGCGCGCGCGAGCGCGAACAGGAGCGTGCTCGCTACCTCGTGGCGGTGCTCGGGGAGCAGCTCAGGCTTGGTGCCAAGCTCTCGCAAGAGGTCGTCGCCCTGGCCACCCAGCGCGAGCGCGATTAGCCGCAAGGCCGCTACTGTCGGGTCCGCGGGAGGTGCAGCGCGAAGCGCGCTCTGCGCCGCGGCTGCGTCCTTGTCGATCAGCGCGACGAACGCCGCGGCGATGGCGAGAGTCGGCGACGGGGGCCCTCGAGTCTCGCTCTGGAGCACGCGGAGAGCCTCTCGCCCTTGCCCCTCACGCGCGAGCGCCACGGCCACCGAGGCGGAGAGCGTGGCTCGAGCAGCGGAGCTCGCGTGCGAGCCAAGCGCCTCGAGCACACGTGCGGACGTGGCGCTCGAGGATCCGAGGACAAGCGCGGCGGCGACGGTGATGGCGGCTCCGCGCTCCTCGGCGGGGAGCGCCGCGATCAGCTCGGCGATCGCGTCCACGTCTTCGCGCGCCACCGCGGCGAGGACCTGATGAAACGGGGGCGCCGACGCGGGGATCTCCGCGAGGTAGCGCACCGCAGCGGCGCGATCGCCGCTCCGCAGCGCCGCCACGGCGAGCGCGCACGAGGCCCTCGCCTGAGCCTCGACTGTCCCGCCCGGTCGCGCGAGATGACGCCGGAGCATCTCGCCCTGCGCGGGCGTGGTGGTGGTCGAGCGCTCCACCGCGAGCAGCACGACGGCCGACGCATGCGGCGCGATCACGCTGTCGGGCCGCGGCATCGCGTTGAGCACGAATTCGAGGTCCCCTTTGAGCGCGGCGGACAGCCATTTCACGGCAGCCCGCGCTGCCACAGCGCTCTTGTCCGGGGACTCGCCCACCATGTCCTTGATGGCCTCGAGCTCTCTATCGTCTCCGCGCAGCGTCGCGCACAGCGCTGTGAGGGCGGCCATCTGCGCGTCCACGCCCTGGAACGCAGGCATGGTGCGCGTGAGTCGACGGGCGAAGTACGCGCGGCACGCGGCCGACGCCTCGTCGATAGCCCCGCGGCGCAGCGCGAGCGAGGCTAGCTGCGCCTTCTTGCGCGCTCCCAGGGCAGGTAACCAGTCGAGCATCGTTCCTCAGCGGACGTCGAAGAGCGTTGCTACCATGGCTTCCCCGGCGACCTCGATCTTCGCCGGATCACCTGTATCGGCCGCCGCGTGGAGGGCGTCGAGCGCCGTCTTCAGGCGCTGCGCCGCGCCCGGCGCGAGCTTGGGAAGGATCTGGTTCGACTGATCGACGAAGCGCCGGTAGCGCTCGGGGATGCTGGCCGCGGCGGGCGTCGAAGCCATCGTGGCCTCCGGAGTCGAGGGTTGTTTGCCGCCGCCAGCGCTGTTCAGCAGCAACGTCTCGTTGGCGCCTCCCCGGGTGTGCGCGTCGTTGATGACGACCTCGCGCTGATTCCCTGTCTCCGCATCACGAGCCGTCACGGTCAAACAGCCGTTGGCATCGAGCGCGAACGAGACGACGATCTTGACGCCCCCAGCGGCCCGCGGGGGCAAGTTTTCCAGGAGGAACTCCCGGAGGCAGGTGTTGTCGGCGACGAGCTTGTTCTCGCCCTGAAAGACCTGGATGTTCACGACCGTCTGCTTGTCCGCCGCCGTCGCGTAGTCCTCGGACATCTGGATGGGAATCGGGCTCTGCTTCTTGATCAGCACGGACATGAGCTTGCCCTGCACCGCGATCCCGAGGCTGTGGCCAGTGACGTCGACGACGGTCGAGGACTCGGCGATCTTGTCCTCGTAGATACCGCGAACCTCGGGCGCCATGGCGCTCACGTCCACGTGCTTGAGCGCCTCGTGGGCCGCGCCGAGCGCGACGCAGAGATCGGGGTGAATGTCTGTGCGCGGCTCCTTGCCAAAGTGCTTGGAGAGCAACCGCTTCACCAGCGGGATGCGCGTGGATCCCCCGACGAGGATCACCTCGTCGATGTCGCCGGGCCGCATCTTGGCGTCCGACAGCGCCATGTTCACGCTCGTCAGCGTCTCTTGCAGCTTCGGGCCGATCATCGCCTCGAACTCGCTCCGGGAGATCTCGAGCTCGACATCGACGCTGTCGCCTGATTTCGGATCGGTGATCAGCGCGGCGAAGTCCATCGTCACCGTCTCCTCGAAGGAGAGGCGCTTCTTGAAGTTCTCCGCCTCGAACCTCACGCGGCGGAGCGCCTTGCGGCCTCGCTCGCCCTCTTTTCCGCGGCCGGACGCCATCTCTTCGATGTCCAGCCCGTACCGGGCGCGGACCTGCTGGGCCGCCCAGTTGGTGAGCAGGTTGTCAAAGTCGACGCCGCCGAGATAGTGGTTGCCGTGCGTCGAGCGAACGCGGACATTGCCCTTCTCGACCTCGATGACGGAGACGTCGAACGTGCCTCCGCCGAGATCGTAGATGAGGAGTCGGATGGGCTTCGTCTCGACGTCCTCGTCTTCGTCCTCTTTGATGTTGTCGTGCCCGTAGGCGATGGCCGCCGCCGTGGGCTCGTTGATGATCCGCTTCACGTCGAGGCCCGCGAGCTTGCCCGCCCGCATGGTGGCCTGACGCTGGGGCTCCTCGAAGTAAGCAGGGACGGTGATCACCGCCGCGGTGACGCTGTCGCCGGTGGCGCGCTCCGCGGCCTCTTTGAGATCACGGAGCAAGTACGCGGAGATCTCTTCGGGCGAGTGGTCTTTGCCCGCGAAGCGCACGGTGTAGGGCTTCCCGTTCTCGAGCTCCCCCATCTTCCGCTTGATCTCGGCGACCGTGTTCTCGGGATCAACCAGGCTTTGCCGCTTGGCGGTGTCCCCGACGAGCACCTCGCCGCTGCGGTTCAGACCGACCACGGAGGGCGTCGTCTGTTGCCCCGCCTTGTTGGGAAGGACCTCGAAGACGCCCTTTTTCTCGTTGAAGTAGGCCACGCACGAGTACGTAGTTCCCAGGTCGATTCCGACGATGCGTCCCATATCCATTCACTCCTTGACCACGATCACCAGCGCGTGCCGGAGCACCTTCCCGAACCCCGTCCAGCCGTTCCGCTCCACGTCGACGACGACATGCGCCGCGAGGCCCGCTATCGCCTCGGGGTCTCCCTCGTAGGGCCGCCCCTCGTGAGCTTCAGCGTCGAACGTCGTCTCTCGCCGCGTGATCGGCGTCTCCTCGATACCCAATCGGCTGAGCGCGTCGCGCAGGCGCCGACGCAGGATCCGGATGGACTCGGCCCTCACCTCGGCGCCGGCCTCGCTCTCCCGCAACACGTGGTCGACCTCGTCGAGGGCCGGGAGGAGGGTCCGGAACACCTCGACGCTCGCCTCGCGCGTCACCTCGTCTCGCATTGAGCCGATGAGTCGGTCGGTCTCCGTCGTGAGGTGGGCGCGGAGCTCGAGGAACTGCTGCTTCCGCTCCTGGTCGGCGCGCGACGCCGATTTCGCGACGGCCTGCAGCATCCCGGTGAGCGTCTGGACCCCTTCGAGGACCTGTGAGAACCCGGCCGCCGTCCGATCGACGTGCTGAACGACCGCGTTGACCAGCGTCCGGAGCTCCCTCGGGATCCGGATGGTCGGGTCGAGCACGTCCATGGGCTCGACGGGCTCCTCCGGCTCGGCGGACAGAGGCTCTACAGGCCCGGCCGGAGCTCGCTGGGCGGCTGCGGCCGGAGACGACGCGGCCGCGCGCTCCGCTTTGGCGTCGTCGGATTTCTCCTTTGGCTTGTCGCCCTCGTCACTGCCGAACAACTTGTCGAGAAACCCCACGTCAGCCTCCCAGAGGATGTCACTCGTCCCCGAGTGAACGATTCGGTCGTAGCAAGTGCAGCGGCTTCGGCTGGTCCAGCAGGGTCGCCTCGCGCAGCAGATCTTTCCCTTGTGACATCCAGTCACGGATCGCCCGGAGCCGCTCGCCCCGCACGATCGGCGGCGCCTGGGCGAGATCCGCATAGCCGTCCCAGGTGTGCTTGGGGCGGCGGTCGTACTCGGCGCGTCGGTGCGGCGTGGTCAGCGTCGCGTTGGCCTCGTTGAGGCGCGCGAGCAGGTCCGTCGCCTCGGTGTCGCCGAGGTGCGCCTTGTGATCGTAGAGCTTCCGCATCGCGTTCTCGGCGGCGCGGATCTCCTCTTCACTCGCGGTCTGCGAGACGCCGAGGATGTCGTAGTAATTCTCGATCGTCGCCACTCTACCCTCCTTTCACGAGAGCGAGCCCGCGTCGCGCTGGAGCGCGGACAGGAGCCCATTGATGCCCTCGAAGATATCATGAATCGTACTCGCCGGGAGCGTCTCCTGCCCCAGGCAGCTCAGCGCGTAATTGGCCCAGCGGTGCGCGGAGCTCCCCATCCCGCGCGCGGTGGCCTTCAGGCTCATGTGCTCATAGTGACTGGCGGGATGCTGTCCGTTGAACCAGTCGATGCACGCGGATCGAATCGCGCGCGCGACGACGAACGCGTAAAAACCACGGCCGATCGGCTCCAGTTTGGAGAGGGGCTCCACCACCGGGCCGTACCTCGTCGACGGGTAGGCCACGTTGCGATGTCCCGGGTACGCTTGCCAGAGGACGTCAATGGCGTCACGGCTCCTGGATTCGAGGAGCGTCAATGCCCTCCCCGCCGCGCTGCGCTGCGCGATCCAGAGATCAGGAGCGTTCGCGAGCTCTCGCATCGACTTGATGTCGGTGACGCTCTCTGTCCAGTGCGCCACCTCGAGGGCGCGGCGCGCGCTGCGCTGGACGGCCTCCACGCTGACCCAGAGCGGCTGGTTGCTGTCGCGCAGCATCAGCGTCGCGAAGAGCTCGTGGGCGGCGAACATTTCCCCGGCGCCGGTGAGCTCGCGCTCGCACAGCACGAGCGCCTGACGGACTTCGCTCTTTCCGAAGAGCTCCCAGGCCCTCCGGATCAGGCCGAGGTAACGAATCCTGAGGAGCATCACCTCGAACCATTTGCCATCCTGCATGGCGGTCGCGAGGTAGGGCTCCATCATCGTGCGTGGCACCTCGGCGAGCTTCTCGGCGATCCGGGCGCGGGGCGCCACGTCCGTCTCGGAGACCATCGCCGCGACGCGCGCCAGCCGCCTCCAGACATCGCACTGCCGACGGCAGATCTCCGAACGATCGACCGTTACCGTGGCGTGGTCGTAGGCAGCCCGCGTCACAGGATTGAGGAGCGGTCGTGTCTCCTCCAGCGCGCGAGCGAGCAACGCCTGGAACGGCGACGGGTCGCCCTCTTCGGCAGCGAAAGATTCGATGTTCTTGTCCAGCCGCTCGCGGAGGGCCTCGAGGCTCCGCGGGATCTCGTCGTCGGGCACGTCCTTCGCGAGATCGAGGTAGGCATAGGCGGTGGGAAAGTCCCCCGTCATCGGGGCGTCGAGGACTTGATGCGCGACGTCGAGCGCCTCCTCCGAGAGCACCCCGAAGGACAGGAGCGCGCTCAGCGCCGCGCGCGAGACCTCGTCCCGAACGTCGCCGTCCACGGCGAGCCGCGCGAGCGCCTGCCCGATCAGCCACCGATCGAGCAACGCTTCGATCTCGCTGACGCTCGGGCGCTTCTCTTCCATGATCGCTTGTTCAAAGCGATCGAGCTCGCTCACCACGTGCGCCTCGTGACGCGCGTGGGCCCGCATCAGCACGAGGTCTGGCCGAGGCGACACCTGCGCATAGAGCGACCAGAGGTCTTCGAGCCTCGCGGTGAGGCGGGCGACCTCCGTCGTGTCACCGCGGCTCGAGGCGAGGTGGCGCAGGTTGAGCACGACCGAGGGGTTGTCGGGATCGATCTCCTCGCACTCCAGCCACGTGGCTCGTGCGGTGGTGAGGTCGCCTTCGGCCACGGCTCGTTTGCCGGTGAGGTGCTTGAGCTGGAGATAGTCGTGCGCGATCCCGTCGAGCGGCGGGATCCGCTTCATCGCGGACTCGAATAGCTCGAGTCGGCGGCGCGCGTCGGGCACCTCGGCGAGGCGCTCTCGCATCAGGAGGCGCAGGATCCTCACGTCGGGGATCCCGCGGGCGTAGTCGGCGATCTGCTCGCAGAGCCCCTCTGGTGATTCGCACTTTGCCTTGGCCGCCGAGACCACGCCGGCGAGGTCGGCGTCGTGGGGGAACGCGGCGATCCAGGTGCGCGCGATCTCCGTGACGTCGGCCATCGTCTTCTGGTTCTTCTGATCGACGTTCTTGGCCTTTCCGACGCGGAACGCGAAGATAACCTGGTAGAGAAGGACCGTGATCGAGCGGAGGAATGCCTCGTGCGGCGTGACGCGCGCGAACAGCCCCTTCATGCTGTCCCGGAGCTTCGTCACCTTGCCTTGAATGGCAGTCTCGATCGCGCCGAGCGCCGCGGGGGCGTGCTCCGGCACTCGCTTGAGGACAGCCTCGAAGTCTGCCGCCGCCGCCTCGGCGAGCTCCGCGGCCTCTTCCTCCGACAGATCGGGCCGGCGCGCCGCTTCGAGCAGCGCATACCCGCGGTGATAGCGAATCTCGGTATCAAAGGGTGAGAGCCAGCACGCATGATCGTAATAGCCGAGAGCCTCTGACAGCGCGCCGTCGCGGTGTCGGGCCAGCGCGGCGAGGAGGAAAGCCGGCGCGGAGTACGGGTCAAGCTCGATGGCGCGGTCGAGGAGCTTGCGCTCGCGATTGGGCACGGCGCCGATGACGACGAGGCGGATGTGCGCTTGCGCGGCGGCCTCCCGGGCCTCCACGTTCCGGGGGTCTTTCTCCGCCGCCGCCATGCAATCGAGCGCGGCTTGCTGCAGAGTGGACGCTTGGAGCTGGAACTTCGGCGGCTGGCCTGCCGCCGAAGGGCGCGGGCGCACCGGCGACGTGGGCTCCAGGTGCGGCGCCGTCATTGCCGACTCCTCCCCGCGCGAGCGAGGTAGACGCGCGCGTGCGGCCCGACAGGGACGTAGACCACGCCCTCGTCGTCGACGTCCACGTCAGCGACGCTCGCGCCCTCGGGCAGCGCTTCGAGCGGCGCGATCGCGCACTGGAGGACGCCGTGGGTGTCGAACCACTGGATCCGCCGGCCCGCGAGGTCGGCGACGACCGCGCGCCCCGAGGCGTCGATGCGGACGTCGATGGGGAAGGACAGCGCCCCTGCCTCCGTGCCGAAACGACCGAACTCGAGCTCGAACCCTCCGGTCGCGTCGAACCGCTCGATGCGGTGATTGTTGGTGTCCGCCACCCAGATTTTCCCTGCGGCGTCGAAGGTGACGCCGGAGGGGCTGTGGAACTCGCCCGGGCGCGATCCGTGCGGCAGATACGGCGACTCGTCGTCTTCGTCGGCTTCAGCCCCGAAGGTGACGACATGAGTCCCGTCGGCGTTCCAGACCTGCACGCGGTGATTGTCGGTGTCGGCGATGAGGAGCCGCTGGGCCGCGCCGACCTCGACGTCCCGGGGGCCGCGAAGCTCGCCTTCGCCGGTGCCTTCCTGTCCAAGCTCTCGCAGGAGTCGCCCCGAGGGATCGAACACGAGGATGCGATTGCGGTGTCCGTCCGGGATCACGATCGACCCGTCGTCGCCCACGGCCACGCCGGAGGGGCCGCGGAGCTGCCCTTCACGATCCCCGATCTGGAATCGCGCCACGGTCGCGAGGTGCTTCCCGGCGCGATCGAACCGATCGAGGATCGGTGTCTCGTCCGGGAGGAACGAGAACACGAGCAGGTTGTTGTCCGGCTCGAGCACCAGCGAGAAGGGAATCCGGCGCGTCCCGTCAGAGGCCCGGATGTCCACGGTCCCGACCAGCTCCGTGTCGTGGGTGATGCTCGGCGCCCGCGCGAGCTCCCGCGCGCCGGATCGATTGACGTCCGTTTCGCCGCGAAAGTTGGGTGCTTCAGCGTCCAGGAGAGGTGGTTTCGAGCTCGCCATGTCGGGTCTTCCTCTCAGGCGTCGTTAATAGCGGTACTTCGCGCACTGACGGTATCCATAGCAGGTGGACCCGAGGGGACAGCACCAGCCTGTCGCGCCGTACCCACACGTCGTGGTGCCGGAAGGACAGGAGTAAACGTCCCTTGACGTGTCATTGAAATCGCTCTCCTTCGGCGGCGGCGGCGTGTACGAAGGATCGGAGATCCTCGTCGAGTAGGTATACGGTTCGGAGGCGACGCCCCGCGCGTCGCGAACCGTCGCGACGACCTGCACGCTCATCGTCGCGCTCACGAAGGAGCCTTCCTTGGTGAGCTTCAGCTCGAGGTAGGGTTCGCCTTTGGGAGGCGAGTAAGAATGGTTCGCGGTCGCAAAGGAGGAGTCCTTGAGCTGGGCGGTGAGATCGTCGGCCACCTTCTGCGCGGATCCCGACGAGATCTTGGAGGCCGGGTCGTTGTAGGTAAACGTGAACGATGCCCCCTGGGGCGATAGGCACACGATCCCGTCGAGGAGCCGATTGAGGCGCGCCAGCCCCCCGAGCCCCTTCACGGGAAACTTCGTGGCGCAGAGCGCGGTGAGTCGGCCGACGATGTCAGGGCGAGCCGGGTCGTCCGGATCCGCCTTGCGCAGGAAGGCGCGCAGGTCGGCCTCCTTTCCCTGCGTCGCTTCGGCGAGGAGCTTATCGCGAACGAGGCTCTTCGCCGCCGCTTCGACGTCGCGCTTGATCTCGTGCGCAACATCCTCGCGATACGTCGCCTTGTTCTTCACTTCGAGCAGGAAGCGCTCGGCTCTCTGCTCGGCCCCGGCGCCGCTCATTGCCCGCGAGTGGAGCGGACCGGCCTCGAGGCTGAAGGCGACGAGGACGCCGGCGAGGCCGGCTACGAGCGCGGGCAGCCGCCTCGTCCAGCGGACGTGTGAGGCCTTCCAGGGCTTGGCGCGCGCGGCGACCGCGCGAAACCGATCGGCCTCCTTTGCGGCGGGGTCGGCGGCGGCCGCTTGCGCGCGCTCGAGGTCGGCGCGCCAGACCTGCGAGTGACTACCAGTATCGATGAGCTGGCCGCCGACGATCCCGACGCTGTGCGAGGTGAGCGCGAGCTGCTCCGCCGGGAGAATGCGCACGGCCTCCGCGTCGACGACGACCAGGCACGTGGGGCCGACGACCAGCCTCTGCCCCTCAATCCCCAGGAAGCGACGCATCCGCCGCTGGGCCACCCAGACGCCGGCAAACGCGAGCCCGGAGATGAGCAGGCCGGCGCGAAAGAAGGACCCAAAGGCCGGCGTGCGCGAGCTGAAGAGCGCATGCACCACGCCGATGAAGAGCCCGATGCACCCGAGCTTGACCCACCCGCTCGTGATCCGATAAACGCGTCCTTCGGGGTGCTCGCGGTCCTCGGTGCTCCACGCGCATCTCGCCTGGAGATCCAGAGGGAGCTCCTCGATGGCAATCCACGCGTCATCTGAGTCGATAGACATCAATGCCCCCTGGCGGAAGCGGAGGACGCTACGCGATTTTCCTCGAGAGTGTCAAATGCTCCCTGTGCTTCATTCGAGCTGAAGAACCTGCGCCTTTCCGGCGAGCACGAGCAGCCGCCCCGAGGGCGAGAACGAGAGCGACACCGCGATCCGTCGGGCGCCGGGGATGACGAAGAGCTCGGCGCCGGACTCCACGTCCCACAGCCTCGTGCAGCGATCGCGCCCTGATGTCGCCAGGACGCGACCATCGGCGCGGAGGGCGAGGGCGGTGACGTCGTCAACGCTCCCCTGAAACGAGGAGACGAGGTGGCCCTCCAGGTCCCAGATGCACGCGCGGCCGTCGCATCCGCCGCTGAGGAGGCGATCTTCGCCGAGGAAGCGCGCGCACAGAGCGCCCTGCGCGTGCGCCGCGAAGGTTCCGATCGCGGCGCCGCCTGCGGCGCTCCAGAGGCGCAGCGTGCCGTCGAGGCTCGCGGTGACGATGCGCGTCTCGTCGGCGTTGACGGCGACGCCGGTGATCGCGTCGGTGTGGCCGCCGAGGGTGTGAAGCAAGGCCCCGTCGGCCGTGAAGACCAGCGAGCGCGAGCCCCGCGTGCCCACCACGAGCAGCCCGCGCGCGAGGGCGAGCGAGGTGATCGCGTCGCCGGCAGACGCGATCTGGAGCTCCACGCGCTGGCTGCCGATCGAGAAGACGCGGACGGCTCGCTCCGACGCGGCGGCGAGGCGCGCGCCGTCAGGAGACCAGGAGAGCGCGAGGACCTCCAGGCCCCCGCCCTCCAGCGGGATGGAGGTGCCGTTCGTCTCCCCCAAGGAGAGGCCTCCGCGGCCACCGAGAGCCAGGACGTCGGCGGTGGGCGAGAAGGCCCCGCAAAGGAGCTTTTCGCTGGTGGCCAGCGTCCGGGTCTCGCACGCCCGGGAAGGGAGCGCGGCGATTTCGGTGGGCGGCTCGGCCTCCGTCAGCGCGTCTTCGTTGAAGCGCCAGTCGTAGTCGAGCTCCCAGGAGACGATCGATCCGTCGCGCGAGCCGGTCGCGATGCGCAGCCCATCGTCGGCGATCGCGGCGGCAGAGATCGGTGAGGCCTGCGGATCGAAGGTGCGGATCAGAGCCGCGGTGCTCGCGTCCCACAGCCGGGCGGAATGATCGGTGAAGTCGTTGCTGCCCGTGACCAGCATTCGCCCGCGAGGGCTGAAGCACAGCGGCGACGCGAAGTACGTGTGTCCCGGAATCGAGCCGACGAGCTTGCCCGAGGCGAGGTCGTACTGCTGCGCGATCGACTTCGAGGTGCGCACCGCGGCGAGGCGGCCGTCGCGGTGAAACGCTGCCGACTCGAGCCGCGCTCCGACGACGTGCACCAGCTCGGAGGCCAGGTCCGTGTCGAGGGAGAACAGGCGGATGAAGCCGTCGGTGGACGCCGTGAGCACGGAGCGATCGTCGGGCGTGAACGCCACGGCGACGACGGGGCCTCGATGGCCTTCGAGGACGCGGAGGAGCGAGCCGTCGCGCTGCCAGAGGCGCACGCTGCGATCGTCGCTGCCCGTCGCGACCCGCGCGCCGTCGGTCGAGAGGGCGATCGCGCGCACCGCCTTGGTGTGACCCTCGAGCACGCGCGCGTTCTGTCCGTCGAGGCTCCACAGAACGGCGACTTGCTCCGTGAAAGCAGCGGCGACGTCGGTCGCGGAGGAGGCGACGGCGGTGACTCCGCCCGCTTCGAAGGGAGGGCGGAATTCGACGTCGATGCGTCCCTCGAGCCCGTGCGCGCGGAGGGTCCCGTCGTCGCCTCCCGCGAGGATTCGGCCCTCGGAGGTGAAGGACAAACACGTCGTCTGGGAGGGGATGGAGAAGCGGCTGCTGACCCACAGGTCACGGACGCCGGTACAGACGCCGTGGGCGTGGCCGACGCGCGCGAGCGCCGCGAGGATCTCTGGGTCGCGCTCGTACTCGGCTACCCGCCCGCGGAGGCCCTGGAGCGGCGCGTACGCGGTCACGTCGCCCCGCGCGAGGCGCGCCACGAGATCGTCACGGCGCTGCGCGAGGCTGACGCGCTCCGAGGCGGCCAGCGGCGCGCAGATCAAGGGCGCGAACCCACCGGCCAGGGGCTTCGGGGCGCGCGAACCCCAGAGGCGCGCGCTGCCGTCTTCCGACCCGCTGAGCACGCGGCCTCCCTCGCCCACGAAGACCACGGAGCGGACCGGGCCCTCGTGCGCTTCGATGTCGCGAACCCGCGTCCCGGAATCGAGCCGCCAGACGCGCACGTGGCCGTCTCGCGACCCCGTCGCGAGCAGGCGAGCGAGCGTAGACACTGCCGCGGTGAGCAGGCCTTCGCCGTGGGAAAGAAGCACGCGGACCTCGTCGTCGATCACGTCGAACGAGCGGACGATTCCGTCACGCCCCGCGCTGATGGCCTGCGTGTTCGTGAGGAACGCGAGGAACGCGACGTGCCCGTCGTGCGCGGGGAGCTCGCGGGCGCGCTCGCCGCCGGGGAAGCGGAACGCGCGCACGAGCCCGTCGCGCGTGCCAGTCAGCAGCCACGCGCCGTCCGGGCTCCAGGCGATCGCCTGGACCGAGCTCTCGTGACGCTCGAGGGCGAGCACGGTGCGGCCGCTGCTCGGGTCCCACACCAGCGCGCTCCCGTCTTCGCTGCCCGTCAGCACGTGCGCGCCGTCGGGGCTCCACGCGACGCACGTCGTCCAGGCGCGCGGGCCGTGCAACACGCTCTCGCAAGCCCAGTCGGGCGCGCCCCGGTCCGCTACCCGCCAGACGCGCGCGGTGCGATCCCAGCTGCCGGTGACGAGCCGCTGCCCGTCGGGGGAGAACGCCGCGCTGACGACGCGGTGCTCATGCCCGCGGAGCTCCGCGACGACCGCGCCGTCATACAAGGCATGCACGCGCGCGAGGCTGCCCGGCCCCACGAGCACCGCGTAGGCGCTGTCGGGCGAGACCGCGACCATGTCGATCGGGGCGCCCAGAGGGAGGAGCACGGGGCGCAGGCGGGCGCAGAGGCCCGTGACCTGTCGGTCCTGCTCGAACGCCGCGACGTGGGCCGGGCGCATCACGGTGACGAGCTTCGCGGCGAACGCCGCCGCGTCCTCTGCGCCCTCTTCGACGGCGGCGATCCGACGATTGATCCAGGGGTAGAGCGCCAGCGGGTGGACGGCGAGCCACCCGTCGAGGATGTGCGTCGCTCGCCGCGAATTTCCCATTACTTGGTAGGACACCGCGCGGTTGTTCTCGCCCGCCTCGCTGGGCTCGAGCCCCGCGTCGAGCCGCCTTGCATAGGGGCGGCCGAGGACGTGCTCGAAGAGGTCCAGCAACATCTCGCGGAGCTGTCCGAACGCCGGACGGCGCTGCGGGTCCTTGTCGAGACAGCGACGAACGATGATCTCCAGCGGCCCGGGAACGGCGACGCTGAGGTCGCGTAGCGGGAGGGGATCCGCCTCCTCGTGGAGGCACCGCAGGACGACGTTGGGGATCGGATCCTCGCTGTGGAGAAGGCGATCGAGCGGTGGCGCCACGCGGCCGCGATAGCGGCGAAAGCAGGCGTCGGTGGCGGAGAAGGGCGGCGTCCCTGCGAGCAGCTCGTACAGCACCACGCCGCACGAGTAGACGTCCGCCGGCTTCCTGGTCTCGTGCAGGGCGCGCCACTGCTCGGGGGCCATGTACACAGGCGTGCCCGCGCCCATGCGCTCGATCACGTCGTCGCTGCCCAGCGCGCGCGTGCCGATCTCGATCGGCAGCCCCGTTCCCTCGGTCTCGCCCAGGCTGCGTCCGAGACCGAAGTCCGTCACGCGGAGGGTCCCGTCGTTGAGGACCAGGCAGTTCGCGGGCTTCAGATCGCGATGCACGACGCCGCGCGCGTGCACGTACTCCATGCCGAACGCGATCTGGATGGCCAGATCGAGCGTCTCTTCGATCGAGGGGCGCCGGATCAGGACCCGCTGCTCGAGGGACTTTCCAGGCACGAACTCCATGAAGAACCGGAGCGCCCGATCCAGCTCGAGCGTGTAGAAGCCCGAGACGATGTGGGGGTGGGCGCCGAGATCCAGCCAGGTCTGCGTCTCGCGACGGAAGAGCTCGCGGCGCGTCGCGCTCGCGTCTCCCGAGGCGGCCTTCAGCGTCTTCACCGCCATCGGCATCGCGTCCCAGCGGCGATCGCGCACGAAGAACACGCGGCCTATGCCGCCGTCCTCTGACCCGAAGATCTCCCAGCGATCGTCGATCGTCGCGCCGACGCGCCAGGGATCCCCGCCGGCCTCGTGGGTCACGGCGAGGACACGCGCGCCGCGATGCTCCACGGGGTCATCGAAGGGCAGCGAGGATCGCGCTGCGCATGTCCTCCGCGGTCGCGAACCGATCCTGGGGTCGCTTGCCGAGGGCCCGCTCCGCCACGGCCGCAAGCTCTTGCGGGAGGGCGGGCTTGCGTCGTCGCAGCGGCACGATCGGATCCTCGAGCACGGCGAGGAAGGGATCGCGCGTGCTGACGTCGATGGGGTACTCGCCCGAGAGCAGCCGATAGAAGGCCACGCCCATCGAGTAGATATCGGCGGCGGGGCGGACGTCGCGAAAGTTGAGGATTTGCTCGGGCGCCATGTAAAGAACGGTCCCGCCCATCGCGCCGCCATGGGTGAAGCCGCTCGCGCCCGAGGTCGCGAACGACTTCGCGAGCCCGAAGTCGGAGAGCTTCACGTCGACCTCGCCCGACGCGTCGCGGGCGACGAGGATGTTGGCCTCCTTGACGTCGCGATGAACGACCGCGGCCTGGTGCGCGAACCCGAGCCCCTCGAGCGCTTGCGCGATGATCGTCGCCGCCAGGCGAGGCTCGAGGCCGGACCCGCCCTCGCGCGCGAGGAGCTGCTCCGCGCTCGGGCCGTCGACGTACTCCATCGCCATGCACACCATGCCGAGCTTGACCTCGCGGAGCGCCAGGACCTGCACGATCCGCGGGTGAGAGAGCTTCACCTGCTCGCTCGCTTCCTGGAGAAAGAGCTGGCGCGCCTTCTCGGACTGCGCGGCGTGCGGGAGCACGATCTTGAGCGCGCGCTGGGTCCCCGTCGCCTCTTCGACCGCGAGGTAGACCACGCCCATGCTCCCGCGGCCGAGCTCGCGCACGAGGCGGTAGCCCAGCAAAAGCACGGGCTGATCGAGGAGGGACACGCGGCAGGCATCGCAGAAATAAGCGACGCGCTCCGCCCGCGCGCGTGGCTGCTCGCGCTTGGCTCGAGATCCGCAGCGCGTGCAGCGCACCTCTTCGGTGTCGTTCGACGTGGGCGGGAGCCTGGCGTCGTCGCTCTTGCGGAAGGCGGGCCCAGGGGCGTTCTCCGGCGCGTCGGGCTCGGCCTGCTCGTCGGGATCGCTCGCCCCGTGCTCGAGCCGGATCCGCGTCTTGCCTGCCCGGATCACGTCGCCGTCACGCAGAGGAGCGTCGCCCACGCGCTCGGTCGCCTCGTTGAGGAACGTGCCGTTCGCGCTCTTGAGATCGCGAAGGAGCACGTTGGGAGGATCGATCTCGAGCAGGAAATGATGGCGCGAGAAGTAGGGATCTCGGCTCACCGACAGGCTCGCTTCCGGCGATCTCCCGACGACGAAGCGGTCCCGGCGTTCGAAGACGAACACGCGCCCCGTATCCGGCCCCTCGGTGACCACGATGCGCAGCTTCATGTCGGTCCGCCCTTCTCGGCCTCGGCCTCCAGGATCCTGGCGAGCTCCTCGCGCACGACGCGTTCGATCTCGCGGGCGCCGAACGTCGTGGAGGCGATGCGCTCCAGGACGCGCGCGATGAAGTTGTCGGGCAAGGCGATCTTCTTGCCGCCGAGCTCGATCCGGCGCAGCGCCTCGTGGACGACCTTCTCTGCGATGGCGGCGACGGTCGCCCGGTTGAGCGGGGAGAACTGCACGATCGCGCCGATGCGGCCGACGAGCTCCGGCCGGAGCAGGCGAGACAGCTCCTTGCGGGCTTCGTCTTCCCAGTCTCTCGCCTCGGCCGCCGCGTCCTTGCCCTCGGTCGTCGCGAAGCCGACCGCCTTTCGTCGCCCTTCGATGACGATGTTGCTCGTGAGGACGACGATGGTCTCGCGGAACGAAGCCTTGCGTCCGCGAGCGTCGGTGAGGGTGCCTTCGTCCAGGATCTGCAGGAGGAGGAGCAGCACGTCGGGGTGCGCCTTCTCGACCTCGTCGATCAGGATGACCGAGGCCGGACGTCGCCTCACCGCGCCGGTGAGCAGGCCCTCGGCTTCGTAGCCGATGTAGCCGGGCGGCGCGCCGATCAGGCGGGCGGCCTGATGCTTCTCCATGTACTCGGACATGTCGAAGCGCGCGATCGCGTCGTCCTGGAACAGCCCGATCGCGAGGGCGCGCGCGGTCTCCGTCTTGCCGATGCCGGTGGGCCCCGCGAAGAGGAACGACGCCACCGGGCGGCGGGGATCCTTGAGGCCTCCGTAGGCGGCGCGCACCATCGCGACGACGCGACCGAGCGCCGCGCCTTGCCCGATGACGCGCAGCTCGAGCTTGTCGCGCAGAGTGCGCACCCGCTCGGCGTCGTCCTGCGCCACGAGCTCGAAGGGCATGCGACACCGCTCGGCGACGACACGCGCGACGTCTTCTCGGGAGAGCGCGGCGTCCGATTTCTCTCCGCCGACGCTCACGGGCGACAGCGTCGAGAGCAGACGCTGCGAGCAAGCCTGGTCGAGGAGGTCCACCACCTTGTCGGGGAGGCGGCGCTCGGGGAGGTAGCGGATGGCGAGATCCACCGCCGCGAGCAGCGCCGCCTCGGTCAGGCGGATCCCGTAGTGCGCTTCGAATTTCGCGCGGAGCCCTTCGAGGATGGCGAGGGCCTCTTCGCGCGACGGCTCTTCGACGAACACGACCTCGAACCGGCGCATGAGCGCGTCGTCGCGCACCACATGGCGCTCGAACTCGTTGGTCGTCGTCGCGCCGATCAGGTGCAGCCTGCCCCGCGCGAGCGCGGGCTTGAGGATGTTCGCGGCGTCGAGCGCGTCGCCCGCGCCGCCTGCGCCCATGATGGTGTGAAACTCGTCGATGAAGAGGACGAGATCCGGATCGGCCTCGGCGACGCTCACTACCTCTTGCATTCGCTCTTCGAACTCGCCGCGGAACTTCGTGCCAGCGACGAGCGAGGCGACGCTGATTTCGACGATGCGTCGGTTCTGAAGCGAGGCCGGGATCCCGGGCGCGATGATCCGCTGGGCCAGGCCCTCGACGAGGCAGGTCTTTCCGACGCCGGCATCGCCGACGAGGAGGGCGTTGGCTTTGCGTCGCTGGAGCAGGATCTGGCCGAGGCGCCGGATCTCGTCGTCGCGCCCGATCACCGGATCGAGCTCCCCGGAGCGCGCGAGCGCGGTCAGGTCGCGCCCGAGGCGATCGATGACGTTCTTTTTCTCGGACGGCTTCCCCGTCTCGCCGAACGCGGGCTTGCCGCTGGGCCACTCCAGCACGGCGGCGGAGGCGCTCTCCGAGGCGCCGCCGTCGAGCGCGCGGCCGAGGAGCGCCTGCGCCGCGGCCGGCGTCGAGCCGGCGTCGTAGAGCACGGTGGCGAGCGCCGTCGAGCCGAGCGCGCCCCAGATGCCGCGGGTGCAGAGGAGCAGCCGATCGCCGGCCTGGGGCTCGAACGTGGCCGTCTCGGGGACCGCGGGATCACGGCCGCCGATCGCCTGGGTGAGCATCGTCCGCAGGGGGTGCGTGGCGGCCTGTTCGCGCTCGAGGTGCCCCCGCTCGACCATGCCGCAGACGGTGCTGTGGTCCCGGGTCATGCAGGTCAGGCACGCCCCGGAGCGGAGCGTCACGGTGGGCGCGTAGCGCGGCATCGCGGGCGCAGGCGGGCTCGATCCGCCCGCGTCGCGCAGGAGATACGCGCGCACCAGGCCGACCGACGTCACCAGCACGCGGTCCCCGTCGACGCGCGCCGCGAGCATCGAGACGCCGGCGCCGTGATCGGGACTGGCCCGCACCGCGCCGTCAGCGGCGGCGAACGCCGCGCGCATCGCGGCCACGGGATCGCCGCGGCGCGATTTCAACGAATCGCGGGCGGCCTCCACCGCGGCGCGCGTCGCGGCCGCAGCGCCCGGCCCCGCGCCGCTGCCGTCCGCGATGATCACGAGGTTCATCCCCTCGTCGACCAGGACGACGTCATCGTTGATGTCGCGCTTTCGACCCGGGTGAGATGCGGTGGCGATTCGAAGGGGGATGGGCATGCGTAACCTTTGGCCGCGCGCTCGGGCGTTACGCGGCTTCGATCCGCGCGGGCACGTGCTTGTGCCACGGCGTCCCGGCGAGCCAGTCGCGATCCGCGGAGGCCGTGAGCTCGTTGGGAGCGACGCCCTGCGCGGCGCTCTCGCTGTCGCCGTACGAGACGCCGAGGCCGTTGGGCAAGCTGGCGTGGCCAGGCTGGAGCGTGTCGGTGATCTCCACCGCGACGATCACGCTGGCGCGGCGGGTGGTGACGCGGGCGCGGCCGCCGACGAGGATGCCGAGGCGCGCGGCGTCGCTCGGCGAGAGGCGGAGCGCGGCGTCGGCGGGCTTCTTTCGCCACGCGGGATCGCGAAAGATGGTGTTGGCGGTGCCCGAGCGGCGCTCGCCCGCGGCGAGGATGAAGGGGAACTCGGGATCGCGCTTCGACGGGTCCTCCGCGGCGAGGGCGCCGAGCTCGGCGAGGAGCTCGGCGATGGCGAGGTGGACGCGTTTGTCCTTCGTATCAAGCCGTTTCCACGTCTCTTCGTACTCGTCGACGGTGAAGGTGATGCCCGAGCGCTGCGTGAGCAGGGCGTCGAAGAGCTGCTCGCCGAGCTCGCGCACCTCGCCCGAGAAGCCGGCGCGGCGGAGCGAGTCCGCGTAGCTCATGGCGCAGAGATGCGCGGCGCCCCAGAGCAGCGCGGCCGAGGCGGCGCCGTCGGGGAGCGTCGGGCCGAGCGTCTCGTAGAGCAAGATGGGCGCGAGCGGGAAGAGGCTCGGGTTGGCCGCGGTGACCTGGAAGAAGGCGTCGGCGAAGGCGTCGCGGCCCTCGGTCGGGATCCGCGCGGCGGCGGCGTGGAGGTAGACGAGATCGGCGTCTTTGACGGCGCCGAGCGCGCGCACGAGGCGGCGGTGAATCTCGGGCTCGGGCAGCGTGCCCGGGAGCGGCTCGAGGATCGGCGCCCGGAGCTGGAAGACGTTGCGCGGGAACTCGAGGTTGAAGAACGTGGCCTCCCACTTCTCGTACTGCGAGGACGCGGGGAGGACGTAGTGGGCGAGGCGCGCGGTCTCGGTCATCGCGACGTCGATCACCACCACCGTGTCGAGGGCGGCGAGGGCCTCGCGCATGCGCTGGCTGTCGGCGAGCGAGTGCGCCGGGTTCGCGCTCTCGACGATCATCGCGCGGAAGCGCTTGGGGTGATCGGTGAGGATCTCGTCGGGGATGACGTTGGCCGGGATGAGGCCGGTGATGATGCGGTGGCCGCCCACCGGGCTCGTGCGCCCGCCTTCGCGGCCGCCGGCGAGGCTCGCCATCCGGGTGTGGATGTTCATCGTCCCGGGCTTGGCGAAGTTGCCGGTGAGCAGATACACGAGCTTCTCGAGGTACGAGCAGAGCGTGCTGTGCGGGGACTGCTGCACGCCGAGATCTTCGAACGTGGCGACGCTCTTCGCCCGCGCGATCCGCCGCGCCGCCTCGCGCACGAGGGCCTCGGCGACGCCCGCGCGCGCGCAGTAGTCGGCGACGGGGATCGCCGCGAAGGCCTCGCGTACGGAGTCGTACGAGGTCGTACGACCTTCGAGGAAGGCGTGATCGACGAGGTCTTCTTGCACGAGCACGCCGAGCAGCGCGCTCAGGCAGAACGCGTCGGTCCCGGGGCGCACCTGGAGGTGGATGTCCGCGAGCTCGGCCGTCTCGGTGCGGCGCGGATCGATGACAATCAGGGCGCGATCGGGATCGGTCGAGAGCGCCTTCAGCGCGACGCGGGCGCGAGGGAAGCCGTGCGATTGCCAGGGGTTCTTGCCGACGAAGATCGCGACCTCGGCGTGCTCGAAGTCCCCGCTGGTGTGGCAGCGCGGGCGGCCGAAGAGCTGGCCGTCAACCCAGAACTCGCCCGTCTTCTCCTGGGCGAGCGCGTTCGAGGTGAAGATCGATCCCAGCGCCGCGCGGGTGGCGCGCGCGTAGGCGCCGCCGAGGTGATTGCCCTGGCCGCCGCCGCCGTAATAGAAAATCGTCTCGCCGCCGTGGAGATCACGCACGGCCGCGAGGCGCGCGGCGACCTCGCGGATCGCCGTGTCCCAGTCGATCTCTTCGAAGGTGCCGTCGGGGCGACGCCGGAGCGGCGAGGTGAGGCGGTCCTTCCCGTTCTGGTAGAAATCGAGGCGGAGGGCCTTTTCGCAGGTGTAGCCCTGCGACATCGGGTGGGCTCTGTCGCCGCGGAAGCGCGCGAGCTTGCGCCCGTCGCGCTGCACCTCGATCCCGCAGTTCTGGCTGCAGAGAATGCACGCGGTCGCCTGCCAAGCCTCGCTCATGGAGCGGCCCCCTCTTTCTATTTCAGGATGCTTACGTCGCGCTGAGGCCGAGCTGCCCGCGCGCGTCGGCATAGGCGTCGGAGACCGAGAAGACCACGAGCTCGCGGGCTTCGGCGTTGCGACCGATCCACGTCATCCGGTCCTTGCCGGTGGCGGGGGGCGCGTTGGCGTGGCCGCCGGCCCAGGCGATGCCGGTGAGCGCGATGTTGAGGTCGCCCACGGCGAGGAGGCCGGCGCGGTTGCCCCAGCCGTTGATGACGGTGTTGAGCGTCGAGGCGCGGTTGCCGATCGAGCCGATGACCTCCGACGCGAGGAGCGCCACCTGCGGATCGACCGCGCGCTGCCCGGTGGCGCGCGAGATCTTCCCGTAGAAGTCCGTGAGCTTGCCGGCGTCGACGCCCTGCGGCGCCCAGCTCGGGCTGTGAGCCTTGAGGTAGGCGGCGAGGAGCGGCCAGAGATCGATCGGCGCGGTGCGCGAGATCGCCGCGGTGTTGGACTGGAGGATCTTCAGCGCGCGGTGCACGAGGAAGATGCGCACGTGCTCCTGATCGGTGGCGACGAGGCCCTGGCCGAGGAGGAGGACCGGCGGGTGCGCGCTCACCGGGACGCACACGGAGCCGAGCGCGCTGGAGACGAAGACCTGCAGGTTGTGCACGCCGTAGCCGGTGGCGAGCTCGCGGATCAGATCGCCGAGGTTGGCGAGCTGGAGCGGGAGCGGGGCGCCGCGCACCGCGGCGAGATCGAACGGGACGGCGTTGTCGAGCAGCGGGCCGGTGAGCTTGAGCAGCTCGCGGAACGCCGGCGTCATCACCTCGGGGGCGAGGAGATCGTCGAGCTTGACGTCGGCCGCGCCGACCTCTGCGCCGGCGAGATCGGCCGGCCCACCCTCGAGCGCGGCGACCGCCGCCTGGGCCACGCGCGCGGCGTCGGGCCGCGAGCGGAGATCGGCCACGGTGGCGATAGTGCTGAAGAGGTAGGGCTCGAAGCGGCCCGTACCGAGGGCGCGGCGGGCGTCGGCCACCGCGCGCTCGAGGAGCATGTTGGCCGCGGGGGCCTGGCCGTTGCGCTGGTAGAAGCGCGCGAGGGCGCCGAGCGCCGACTCGTCCTTGGGCCAGGTCTTGCGGGCCTGGAGCAGCGTCGCTTCGGCCTTCTTCGCGTCGCCCGTCGCCTCGTAGATCCGGGCGAGCTCGGTGGTGCGCACGCACTTGGCCTCGGGCGCCTCGGCGGCGTTGATCAGCAGCGTCTGCTGCTCGATGGCGCGCGGCGCGTCGCCCTGGCGCTGGAAGAGCGCGACGAGGCGCTCGCGGGCGGGGACGTCGGCGGGCTCGCGCTTCAAGATCTCTTGGTAGGCGAGCTCGGCGCGCTCCGGGTTGGGGAGGTGCTGGTCGTAGATCTCCCCGAGGCGGAGGTAGATCGCCGCCTGGCGGGCCGCGTCGGGCACGAGGCGCGCGAGGCGAATCCAGGCCTGCTCGGCGCCGGACCAGTCTTCTTCGGAGGCGGACACGTCGCCGAAGGCAGCGAGCGCTTCGACGTGATCGGGGTTGGCCTCCAGCGCCGCGGCGAGGGCGCGCTTCGCGGCGGCGCCGTCGCCGACGTCAGCGAGGGCGCGGCCGCGGAGCACTTCCATCTCCACGCGCTCGGCGGGATCGGTCACCGCGTCGAGGCGCCGCTTGAGCAGCGCCGCGAGCTCGGCCCGCGCGCCCTCGGCCACGTAGATGGCCTGGAGGCGCGGGAAGACGTCCCCGTAGCTCGGATCGAGCTCGACGACGCCCTCGAAGGCGGCGCGGGCGCGGCCCATGTCGCTGGCTTTGTCTTGCCAGAGGATCGCCGCTTTGTAGAGGTTGTGGGCGCGCTCCTCGGAGGAGACAGCCGCGCCCGCAGCGGCCTCGAGAGACGCAGCGGCGCCGGCAAAGTTGCCGGTCTGCTCGAGCACCGCGGCCATCTCGAGGTGGATCGCGAGGTGCGTGGGCGAGAGCTCGATCGCGTGGCCGAGGAAGGCGAGCGCGTCGTCCATCAGCCCGGCCTTCACGGCGCTCTGGGCGGCGCGGAGCGAGAGTGTCGCCGCCTCCGACGGGCGCTGAGTGCGCTCGATCAGCTGACGATCGGCCTCGAGCGCCAGCTGATGCTGGCCCTGCGCGCGGGCGTGCGCCGCGGTCTGCCGCAGCGCCCAGATGCCGCGCGGCTCGTGGCGGTAGGCGATCTCCACCGGCTCGCGGGTGTCGTCCCAGGTGCCGTTGCGAAGGCGAAGGCGCGCCGAGAGCATGGCGTGGGCGATCGCCGAAGCGCCGTCGAGCGCCTTGGCCAGCTCGAA
>Ga0105048_10003325_pt1 | contig 26344 bp, 22 predicted proteins | sample MAT05_FD_78382 | JGI IMG/M metagenome (GOLD analysis project Ga0105048, IMG submission 78382) | Freshwater microbial communities from Lake Fryxell liftoff mats and glacier meltwater in Antarctica - MAT-05 | ecosystem: Environmental > Aquatic > Freshwater > Ice > Liftoff microbial mat | place...
CCGGCACCGCCAGCACCATTGCCGCCGGCACCGAAGCCGGATGCATCGTCGGCGTCACCACCAGCGCCACCGGCACTACCTCCGGCACTACCACCAGCGCCAAACCCCAGCTTTTGAAGAAACTGCCGGGCACGATCGGCAATCCCCCGCGCGGCCGCCTGCATGCCACCACCCGAGGCAGCCGGTTCACCCGCGCCCGCGGCGAGCGGCGCCGCGCCACCCGTTCCCGACTCCAGGGCACCATGCCCGGTGCGTGCGCCCGTGGCCGGTCCGGATTCCGGGTACAGCGAACCTGCGACCGAATCGCCACCGGCCGTACGCTTGATGCGATGGACCTGCCGGGCCGAGTACCCTGCCCGAACCAGCATGGCGGCCAGGTCGGTATACAGGGGCGTCCAGTCAATCGTGCAATCGGGCTCGATAACCGAGACAAAATCTTCCGCTGCCATGGGGTCGAAGGCACTGGAATGCCAGGCCATCAGGAAGGCACGTATCAGACTCGCCGGACGGAACGGGTTGTCGACCAGCGCGAAGTCCTCCAGGCGCAGCAAAGCGCCGACACTGGCAGTCAAGGCCTTGAGCTGGGGCTCGTAGCGACTGTTGAAGCGCTGTGCCACACGGTCCACCAGCAGATGGCGCTCGATTTCGTCGACATCGAGCAATGCCATACTGCTCGGGCCGGAATGGTCATCACCGTTGGAGGCCGGCCGCAGCACGGCCATCGCGCCTGGCATGACCGCTTCGATCTCGTCCTCGATCGACTCCCGCAGTGCAGCCTGGAATGCGCGGCCGAACAAGGCGGCCTGCTTGTCCAGCATGACGCCGGCGGTGCGCAGATTCTGCGCCTGCGTGGTATTGGGTCGGTTGTCGACCAGCTCAAAAAAGTGCGCACGCAGCCGCTTGAAGTGCGCGTCCTGGTGCTGGCCGAAAAAAGCCTGCACGCGCGCGATCATTGCACCTGCGTGACGCAACACCAGGGTGCGAGAGGCAGCGTCCAATGGGGCAGGTGGTTGGTCGGACATCAAAAATGGTTTAGCGGTGCATCGGCCAAGCGCCATGGCGGTTGCCGGGCTCCGAAACGAGTCCCTGGCCCTGCTGTTTGTACACGAAACGCCATGTGGCTTGCGCCCTCCGGATGGGCCAAATGTGCACTAATTGCACGCAAAGATGCTCCAGAGCGCATTGTGCGCGTTGCGGGCGCGCTCTGGAATGTGCCCCAACAATGCAAGCCACGTCAGACCGTGGGCAGAGGAGGTGCAACCGTCAGGGTCAATTACCATCGTTCAAGTCACATATTTTCTGACTTTCCTCGTGTTAATGATTCATAAAGTATCGAATAAAGTAGAAGGATGGAAAAACCCCAAGCCATTCTTTTCGACGCCTATGGCACCTTGTTCGACGTGTACAGCGTGGGGCTGATGGCCGAACAGCTGTTTCCCGGCCAGGGCCAGGCACTGAGCCTGCTCTGGCGTGACAAACAGATCGAATATTCCCGGCTGGTGACCACGAGCAACAACGGGGCCCATTACCGGCCGTTCTGGGACCTGACGCGCAGTGCGCTGGTCTACGCGGTCAAGAAGCTGGTGGTGATGCCGGATGCGGCCGGGGCAGGCACCGGCACCGAATTCGAGGCCCGCGTCGACCGCCTGATGAACCAGTACCGCAGCCTCTCCGCGTTCCCGGAGAACCGCGAAGTGCTGCAGGACCTGCGGCAACGCGGCATCGTCACCGGCATCCTGAGCAATGGCGATCCTGCGATGCTGAACCTGGCGGTCCGATCGGCCGGCTTGGCCGATCTGCTGGACCATGTGATCAGCGTGGACGCCGTTCGCAAGTACAAGACGGCGCCCGAGGCCTATGCGCTGGGTGAACGGGCCACTGGCCTGCGAGCGCGCCAGATCGGCTTTGTCAGCTGCAACGCCTGGGACGCGCTGGCCGCCACCTGGTACGGATATCAAACCTTGTGGGTCAACCGCTACCAGCTGCCGTTCGAGGAACTGGGCACCGAACCCACCCACACCGGCAGCTCGCTGCGCGACGTAAGCGTCTTTTTCTGAATTTTTTGGCTATTGAGGGAAACCCATGACCACACGCACCCGTATGCACCAGCTGGCTATCGCGACCGAGCTATTTGACTTCATCGAACAGCAGGTACTGCCAGGCACCGGCGTGGACAGCGCCGCGTTCTGGCGCGGCTTCGATGCCATCGTCACCGACCTGGCGCCAAAAAATTCTGCCTTGCTGGCCGAGCGCGACCGACTGCAAGGCGAACTGGACCAGTGGCACAAGGTGCACCCGGGACCCATCCGGTCGATGCAGGCTTATCGCGCGTTCCTGACCCGCATCGGTTATCTAGTACCAGAGCCGGCCAAGGTGCGGGCCACCACGAAAAACGTCGACGCCGAGCTGGCATTGCAGGCCGGCCCGCAGCTGGTAGTGCCGATCCTCAATGCGCGTTACGCGCTCAACGCGGCCAATGCCCGCTGGGGTTCGCTGTACGACGCGCTGTACGGCACCGACGTGATCGACGAGAGCGATGGCGCCACCCGCTCCGGCGGCTACAACCCGATGCGCGGTGCCAAGGTAATCGCGTATGCGCGCCATGTGCTGGACCGCACGGCACCGCTGAAATCCGGCTCGCATGTGGACAGCACCGACTATTCGGTGGTCAGCGGCCAACTCTCCGTCAACATGGCCAATGGCAAGACCACGTCACTGCGCAACAGCAAACAGTTCGTCGGCTATCAGGGCGATGCCGCCAACCCCTCGTCGGTGCTGCTGCAGCACAACGGCCTGCATATCGACATCCGGATCGACCATGGCGCTACCACCGGCGCAGTCGATGCAGCAGGCGTCAGCGACGTGGTGCTCGAGGCCGCGCTGTCGACGATCCTGGATCTGGAAGACTCGGTCGCAGCAGTCGACGCGCAGGACAAGGTGCTGGGTTACCGCAACTGGCTCGGTATTCTCAAGGGCGACCTGACAGAGCACGTCAGCAAGGGCGGCAAGACGTTCACCCGCGGACTGAACCCCGATCGTGTCTACCGAGGGCCCACGGGCGGCGAAGTGCGCCTGCACGGCCGCTCGTTGATGTTCCTGCGCAATGTCGGCCACCTGATGACCAACCCGGCCATTCTGTACACCGCGGCCGACGGCACGCAGCGGGAAATCCCAGAAGGCATTCTGGATGCGGTGGTCACGACCACCATCGCGCTGCACGACCTGCAGGGCCGCGGCGTCGGACCCGATGGCCAGGCGATCCGCAACTCGCGCCAGGGCTCGGTTTACATCGTCAAACCCAAGATGCACGGGCCGGCCGAAGTCGCATTTGCCGGCGAGTTGTTCGGCCGCGTCGAGAAGCTGCTGGGCCTCAAGGACAGCACGGTCAAGCTCGGCATCATGGACGAGGAGCGCCGCACCAGCGTCAATCTCAAGGCCTGTATCGCCGCTGCTGCCAGCCGCGTGGCCTTCATCAACACGGGTTTCCTCGACCGCACCGGCGACGAAATGCACAGTGGCATGCAAGCCGGCCCGGTTCTGCGCAAGGGCGACATGAAAACCAGCGCCTGGATCCAGGCCTACGAACGCAACAACGTGCTGGTGGGCCTGGCCTGCGGCTTGCGCGGCAAGGCGCAAATCGGCAAGGGCATGTGGGCCATGCCCGACCTGATGGCCGACATGCTGAAACAGAAGATCGGTCATCCGAAGGCGGGCGCCAACACCGCCTGGGTACCCAGCCCCACCGGTGCCACGTTGCATGCGCTGCACTATCACCAGGTGCTGGTGTCGGACGTGCAAAAGCAGATGGAGAAGGATGCCGCGCAGGCCGATCCGGTGCATCAGCGCGACGCCATTCTGAACGACCTGCTGACCATCCCAGTGGTCAAGACGCCGACATGGAGCGATGCCGAAAAACAGCAGGAACTCGACAACAACGCCCAGGGCATCCTGGGTTATGTGGTGCGCTGGATCGACCAGGGCATCGGCTGCTCCAAGGTGCCTGACATCCACAACGTCGGACTGATGGAAGACCGCGCCACCTTGCGCATCTCGAGCCAACACATGGCCAACTGGCTGCTGCACGGCGTGGTGAGCAAGGCCCAGGTGCGCGCCACCTTCAAGCGCATGGCCAAGGTAGTCGACATGCAGAACGCGGGTGACAGCCTGTACGTGCCAATGGCCGGCAACCCGCAAGGCGCGGCATTCCAGGCGGCGACCGATCTGGTGTTCAAGGGCGTGGCGCAACCCAGCGGGTATACCGAGCCGCTGCTGCATGCGTGGCGGCTGAAGGTGAAGGCTGGGGCGGTCTGAGATCAGCGAAAGTTGTCCATTTCTGACAAACGGCGCCAACTGGCGCCGTTTTCGATTGCCGCTGTCAACAACCTACCCGAACGAGACCGCCCTTCGGATAAGAAAAGATAACAACGGTTTTGCCAAGTGATTGATACTGAAATGATTTATCTAATTCTCCGCGTTGTTATCTCGTGGCTTGGTGAACAAAGTCACTCATCGGCGCGCAGCACTTCCCACGCCTGCAACTTGTCGGCCAACGTCATTCCCGCATGCGCCGGACTGGTCGAAGGCAGTCGGAAGGTCTGCACAGACGGCGCCAGCGCCACGGTGGTTGCCACATGGCGTCGGAACAGATTGGCGGCCGTTGCGCCGTTGAAACAGATGCGCGTGATCGCGTGGTGCTGGCGCAAGAATTCGACAAAATCATTGGGCACCACACTGGCCGGAGCGATCGCAGAGTCCAGACTGCCGGGACGCTCGCAATAGGCCAGCACATCCCAGACCGCGACGCCATGGGCCTGCAACGCCAGTACCCGCTGCGCATACGGCAGTTGGGTTTCAAAGCCGAACAAGGCGCCCATGATGGGCCAGAACGCATTGCGCGGGTGCCCGTAATACTGCTGTGCACGCAGCGACGCAACACCCGGCATGCTGCCGAGCACCAGAACCCGGGCGTCCGGTGCGGCAAGCGGTGGGAAGCCGTGCAGCAGCAACGGACGTATCGTGCGGTTCATGTGGCAGAGTGCGCAGACAGGGCAGAGGTGGGCAGAGGTGGGCAGCAGCATCAAACAGAAATGCAACAGTCGCGCACGGTCGGCGCGCCAAACGCTCGACGATACCGCACGGGATATTGACAGTTCCGCTCGACGCCAATGGCCCCCATCGGTATAAAGTACTCCACACGCCAACCGGCCTTTGCCGATTGCGTCAGCACTCTGTGCGCTCACCCAGGCCACCGCATGCCATTTGACCTGTTCAGCCATTCCTGCCTTGTCACGCCCGTTGCGGCCCGCTGCGGCCCTTCGCCCGGTGCAGCGACCGTATGGCGTACGCCCTGGCCGTGAACGACCCGGCAGCCGTGCAGCAGGCGACGGTGTCCGACGCACAAGCGCTGGCCGACAAGCTGCGCCGGTTCGTGCCGGGTTTTGCTCGCCATGCCATCGCCGGGCAGCTGGCATCGGCACCGATGCAGATGCACACCGGCACCGGTGCGGTTCTGGTGGCCGACATCGCCGGTTTCTCTGCCTTGACGGAGCGCAAGGCACGTGAGGGTCCGGCGGGCATCGAGGGCCTTCAGAATCTACTGAATGCCTGCTTCGGACTGATCGTGACGACGATTGAGGCGGGCGGCGGCGAGGTCTACAAATTTGCCGGCGATGCCACCATCGCCTGGTGGCCGGCCAGAGACGGAAACCTGCATGCGGCCACGACCGCCGCGGCTGCGACCGCGTTGCGGCTGCAGGCGCTGGCCTCAGAACTGGCCGGCCAGCCGCAGAACCCGCTCAGCCTGCGTGTCGGTATCGGCGCCGGCAACGCGTTCACGGCCATCGTCGGCGGCGACCAGGGTCGTTGGGAAGCCCTGCTCGGGGGCGATGCGCTGGAGCAGGTCAGTGCCGCTCGTGCGGTGACATCAGGCCAGGTGTTGTTATCTCAACCGGCCTGGCGGGTATTGCAGCATGACTGCAGCGGCGAAAGCCTTGCCGAAGGCGGTTTTGCGCTGCATGCCGTCACGCCGGCATCGCTTGCCGGTCCCGCCCCGCAAGAACCGCCCGCCGATACGGCGGCACTGGCCGCGCTCGTCCCGCGCCATCTGGTACAGCGCCTGAGTGCCGGCCACCACAACCAGCTGGCCGAGCTGCGCGCTGCCACTGTGCTGTTTGCCAACCTCGCTGTTCCACAGGATCTGGCAACACTGCAATCGGTAACGCTGGCGCTGCAACACGGTGTGCATGCCAGCGGTGGCAGCGTGGTGCAGTTCCTGGTCGACGACAAGGCCGACCTGGTGCTGGTCGCCGCCTGGGGCATCCCGGGCAGCAGTTATCCGGACGACGCTGAACGGGCGGTGCGCAGCGCGCACGCACTGGTGAACATCATGGCCGACACGCCGACGCCGTTGGCGGCCGGAGTGGCCAGCGGCCGCGTATTCGCCGGCCTGCGCGGCAACCTTTCGCGTGCAGAATTTGCGCTCATCGGCGCGGTCGTCAACCGGGCCGCCCGCCTGGCGCAGACGGCCCAACCGAACCAGGTCTTGTGCGACGCGGCAACCGGTGGTGCCGTGGCAGCCATCGGCTTTGCACCCCGCCCTGCCATCCGGCTCAAGGGCCTTTCCGGTACTGCCGTATACGAATCGCTGGGCCAGCGACGGGTCGACGCGACCGTCGATACCGGCGCGATGATCGGCAGACAGCCGGAACTCGATCGGATGCTGGCGACCCTGCAACGCCTGCTCGACGACCCGGGGCGCAGTGCAGTGGTTTTGATCGAAGGCACGGCCGGCATCGGGAAGTCGCACCTGTGTGCGGCGTTCGCGCGTGCCGTGCGTGGCCGCGGCCTGCGCTTGGCAACAGGTGCCAGCGACCCGCTTGACAACTCGGCCGCTTACCGCCCGTTGCGCGGCATTTTCGACTCGTTGCTCGGGCTGGCAGGCGATGCCCCGGCCGCCACGCGGCGAGAGCGCGTGCTGGCGTTGCTGGACCAGGACGACCGGACGCGCGAACACGCCAGCCTGCTGTCCGAGGTGCTGGACCTCGCCTTGCCTGCCAGCACCACCGAGCAACAAATGCGTGGCCGGGGCCGCATCGAAGCCACCACCGACCTGCTGGTCAGTTTGCTGCGGGCCACGGGCGACGGCAGCTTGCGGGTCGTGATGATGGAGGACCTGCACTGGCTCGACTCGGCGTCGCAGGCTGTGTTCGAACAGGCGCTGCGACGATGCCCGGGCCTGCTGTTGGTGCTGAGCACTCGGCCATCCGAAAACGGCGCAGGGCCCGCGCTCCCGTTCGACGATGCCGACTGCACGCACCTGACCCTGACGCCACTGGACGAGAATGCGGTGCGCGACATCATTGCCAACGAACTGGGAGCCGGGGAAGTGCCCGAACCGGTGCTGCGGGCGGTGGCCGACCGCACGCAAGGCATGCCCTTGTTCGTGCGCCAGGTGGTGGCATCGCTGGTTGACGGGCTGATCGTGCATTGCAGCCAGGGCGTCATCAGCTACGACGCGCAGGGTCTGGCTGCTTACGAAATTCCGGACACGATCCAGGGTGTGGTGATCTCGCGCATCGACCGACTGACAACCCGCCAGCAGACGACGCTCAAGACCGCCAGCGTGGCGGGACATGAATTCAGTTTTGATGCGCTCAACAACGCGAATGCGGACAGCGCGGGCGCTGAGGCCCTGTGGCAGGACCTGCATGCGCTGGTCGCGGACGGTCTGATCGAAACCGGCGCCGACAGCAGCCAGTTCCGCTTCAGCCACGCGCTGGTGCGCGATGCGGTCTACAGCCTGCTGCCATTCGGCGTACGGCGCGGGTTTCATGCGGCGATGGCCGCCTGGTACGGACGCCATGCCGGTGACGATCCGCTGATGCTCGCGCGCATCGCCACCCACTGGGACAAGGCACACGACCCGGCACACGCCGTCGCGGCGCTCGAGCAGGCGGGAGACCACGCATTGCGCACCGGCGCCTACCGCGAAGCGCAGACCCTGTTCGCTCGCCTGGTCGCAATCACGCAGCACGGATTCGGCGAAGGCGCCACGGAGCCCGTACCCGCCCGTGACGACCAGCGCGCACGCTGGCAGCTCAACCTCGGCCAGGCAGGTTATGACCTGGGCGAACTGGAGCAGGCACGGGTAGCGCTGGAGACAGCCGCACGTCTGCTGGGCGACGCGGTGCCCTCGGCACGGGGGGTGGGCCTGCGCGTCGCATGGGAGGCTGCGCAGACACTGCTGCCCGCACGCCTGCGCAAGCGGGGCAGCAGTGAAACCGCTGCAAGCCGGGCGCGCCAGCGCGCCGCCGTGCTCAGCACGCTGGGGCGCATCTACCACCTGACGCAGCGCCCCCGACACACCGTGTATTCCATCCTGCGCCGCATCAATCTGCTGCAAGCACACCCGCCGAGCCCCGAGCAGATGAGTGCCTGTGGCGGCATGATGTACATCTGCACCCTCATGGGCCGCCACCGGCAGGCCGACGCCTACGCCACCCGGGTGACCGAACTGCATCGGCGGCTGCAACACCCTCTGGCATATGCCGACGCCAACCTGACGATGGCGCTGGCCTATATGGGCGAGGCGCGCTGGGCGCCCTGCGAACGCGCTGCCGCTGACGCGCAACAGAACTTCGAGCGGCTGGGCGAACGCCAGTCGCGCATGGTGATTCTGGCCATCATGGCGAACAGTGCGGAACTGCAGGGCGCATTTGATCGATCGGCGGATCTGTGGCAGTTGCTGGAGCGGTTGTCCCGGGAGGTCGGTGACGAAGTCGGCCAATGCTGGGCGGCAGGTGGCATGGCGATGCTGGCGATCCGACGCGGCAACTTCGACGAAGGCGCCATCCATGCGCGGCGCGCGGTGACGCTGGCACGGCGCACCGGAGAGGCAATTTCCTACCTGGCCGACACCGGATTGCTCGCCTTGTGCCTGTTCGAGACCGGTGCAATCGACGCCTGCCGACCGCTGGTGCGCGAAGGCATCCACTTGCTGGCGGCACTGCCGCGTATTGCCACGGCCCACCACCTGCTCAACGGACTCGATACCTTCACCGAGCTGGCATTGCGCCTGTGGGAACACGATGCGCCGGCACGCGGCAGCGACGCGTGGCGGCAGTGGGCCCACGACAGCGCCATGGCAACCCGGCGCACCAGCGGATACGCGCGGCGGTTCGCCATCGGCAGGCCGATGGCGGCACGCCACACCGCTCTCATGCATTGGCAACAGGGGCGGCATGCCAAGGCACTGGTCGGCTGGGAACAGGCGATCGCTGAAGGCCGGCAGACTGCCATCCCGTATGAAACCGGCAAGGGCCATCTGGAACTAGCGCGCCACCTCGCGCCCGGCGATCCACGGCGCGCCGAACATGCGCGCCAGGCGACCGAGATATTCGAGCGCATCGGCGCTGCCCATGCGCTGGCGCGTGCACGCGCGCTGGACGCAGGCTGAGGTCGGCTTGCTGTCGGCCGCCGCTATCGTCGCGTGGTCAGCCGCGCGGATCGCCGCGCCAGCTGCCGCGCACGGTCAAGCGGTCTTCCAGGGCATTGATCCAGCCTGGCGCATGCGCATCTTCGCTCCATTGATCAAGCATGCCGTTGGCACGATCAAGCAAATGGGTCGGTAGCGCGAGTGAGCGGGTCTGATCCATCAGCAGATGCGTTATCAGGTGGTACCCCAGCACACGGGTGACCAGCCTGGCAATCGAGAACTGTGGCCATACCCGTCGTGCCATCGCATCGATGGCGCGGGTCAGCGCCATCAGCAGCGCAAACAGCACGCGCGAGACCATGGGCGTTCGTTCGGTCACGCCAATCATGTGGGCCGTGGGTCGACCACACAAATACAACGTCATCAAGGCCGAAAAAGGCTTGAGAACGGTCACCGGTATCGACTTTTCCATGGCCTGCATCAGTGCCCGACCCAAAGCCGGTCGCGGATCCGGATCGACCGGATGCTGGCGCGCACGCGACTGCATGCGTGCGAACAGCTGCTGCGCAGCCCGCATGTCGTGTGCCATCAACGCGCTCTGCACCCCCAGCACGCTGGAGGCGACGTTCCAGGCATGCAGGAAAGCGGCTTCGTCGGCGTCGGTACAACCCAGTCCGAGCCGGCGCATGCTGCGCAGGAACACAAAACTGAACGTCAGCAGCGTGTAAGCCAGCTCCTCCTGGTTGCAGGGCAGGCCACGCGCCTTCGCATCCCAGCCGGCACCGAACATCGCTGCGTGCATGCTGCGTGTCCCGTGCAGCGCGGGATGCGGGGGCACGATACCTGCATCCGCAGTGGCATCGGGGGCGGCCATGGCCTGTTTGATCGCCTCGGGGCTGCCATGCAGGATCAGGTTGCGGATCGTCGCATGGATCAACCGCACCTTGAGAATCTGGGCGCGACCGGTGCCGGCATCGGACGCCAGGCCACCATGCATCATGACAGGGAAGATCATGGCGGCCGTACTGCGGATCCGGTACTCGGTGCGTTGCTCGAGCTGGCCGGCCCGATGCAGAACCTCGGCCAGATCGGGCAACACATAACACTCGGGCAGACTCGCGCAGAACAACAGGATGCACGACAGCGGCCCATGCTCCATGAACAGCGTTTCGGCCCGTTGCAGTTGCGCATGATCGGCCCAGGACGGCAGGGCCTGTTCGGCATGGATGAAGTCTTGCACCGCCTGCACGATGATCGGGTCCAGCTCCGGTGCTTGCGCGCGCCAAAGGGCCAGGCTGCCGTTGTCGCCCAGCTGCTGCAAAAGGGCCGTGGCCTGCTGCAGACGGTCCCATTGGGCCTGGTGTGCGTCACGCAGCTGCTGCGCGCTGGCATCGGACGGCATTTCCGCCCAGTTGCCGACAATACGCGCCACGGCCGCGTCCGCTGGCGGATCGGCCTCGTACTGCAAACGTGCGAGCAACGTATCGCGTTCAACGTCTGCGGCGGGCAATGCTGTCATGCCGTCTCCCCGGTATTCGTTGCATCGTGCGTTTTCCAGTGTCGCCAGCCAGCCAGTGCGCACAGCAACGGAATACCCATGGCGAACACGGCGACGGACCGCGTCTCGACCGGAAAACCGGCAACGATCTGGAACGCCATCAATCCGGCGTAGATCAGTACCGGCACCAGGGCATGGCGCCGGCTGAATGATGTGGCGGGACGAACCGGCAACTTGCGTACGACCAGCCGGAACGTCAGCAGAATGCAGAAACCGACGAAGGTCCAGCCGACGAAACCCTGCACGGTCTCGCCAAACCAGGCGCCGTCGGTCTTGGTCATGATCCATGCCTTGAGCACAAACACCATGTAGGGGTCTGCGCCCAGGTCATAGGCGGTGACGATCATCGCCGCCAGCAGCGACATCCAAACGGCCTCGCCCCAATGAAAGTCACCATCCGCAGGTGCACGCCAGACAATCAGGTTGCTGAGCACATAACCGATGTAGGTCAGTGCGAACCACATCAGCGGAATGATGAACGGCACATCGCCCAGGGTCGGACCGAGCACATCGGTATAGCGATAACTACCGAAGAACCAGCCGCGGGACGACCCCATCTGCTCGGCAAACCAGCCGAATGCCATGGCGATCACCGCAAACCAGGCCGTGGCACGTGGGCCCAGCAAATGGATGGCGCTGGCCAGGCAGGCAGCGAACATCACCAGGGAACTGATGATCATCGCCGTGCTGGTGTCACCGAGGCCACGCGTGAGCATGCTGACCAGGAAGGCGGCAGCCAGGAGCAGGACCGCCGTTGGAAGATGCACGAACCAATGTTTCATGACGACTCCATGGATGGCTGGAACATCACAGGCCCCGACCTGTTCCTATCCTATCCGCTGTGCGCTGCAATCTGCGCACAGCGCTTGTGGCGAGCCGCGCTTAGCCGGGAAACTTCGGCGACCGGTACAGGATCCGGCCTGCCACCCGCAGCTCGGTGTCGAGCTGGTAACGACGCACCGCATCGCCATCGATCTCGATACCCAGCCCTGGCGCGTCGGGCGCACACACGGCGCCGTGACGATCGGGCAGCAGATGGTTGCGGGTCAGCGCGACCGCCAGTTCCTTGGGCGCCGCGGGATATTCGCAGATCGTGTGGTCGGCAAGGCCTGCGAATGGCTGCAATGATGCACTCAGCGCCAGGTGCCAGGTGAACGTGTGATTGACATAGGTGATCCCCTTGGCCACTGCATGGTCGGCGACCTGCTTGGCCGGACCGATGCCACCGATGCGACCGCAGTCGATCTGTACGAAACCGATGCCGCCGTAGTCGATCAGATGGCGCGCCATCGAGGCGTTGTGGGCACCTTCGCCACCCGCCAGGCGCACCTTGCCGCATTGCCGCGCGAGCGCGCCGTATTCCTGCAAGGCGCTGGCGTGAAAAGGCTCCTCCAGCCACACCACGCCGGCCGCCTCCAGCGCCGGCAAGCGCGCGGCCGCACGCGCCACGTCCTCGCCAAAGATCTGTCCGACATCGACCAGCAATATGCCGTCATGGCCCAATGCCTCGCGCGCCGCCATGAAATGTTCCGCATCCTGCTGCGGTGTGCCACGACCGATCGGCCCCCAGCCGAACTTGGCCGCCTTGAAGCCCCGTGCCTTCGCATCCCGTGCCCGCAACATCGTCTGCTGGGCGTCGTCACCGAACAGCAACGACGCGTACGGTGTTTTTGCGTGGCTGGCGCGGTAGCCGAGCAGCTTCCACACCGGTTCGCCCAGCGCCTTGCCCAGAATGTCCCACAAGGCCATCTCGATACCCGAAAAAGTATGAGCGGCCTGCAACACGTCCATGCTGTTGTAGGCCACGTCGGCGGCAATCGCGGCAATGTCCGCCGGACTGTTCAGAGCCCGGCCCAGCACCGACGCGCTGACGGGCTGGCAGGCGCCGTGAGACGGCGGACACACGAAGGCGGCGATCGACGGCAGTGGCGCGGCCTCGCATTCGCCAAAGCCGACATGACCGCCTGCGGCCACCCGCACCAGCAACGCGTCCTGGCTGCCGTCGGCCTCGAGCGTGACCTCGGGCATGGAGAGATAGAAAAAGTCGACCGATTCAATCTGCATGGTGCAAGCTCCAGTCAGTGCGGCGCCTGACGGTTCCCGTGGCGCACAGTTGCATGGGTTGGCCGGGTTGGGCTGTCATGGCCGTTGGTAGTTCACCGCCCGGGGTTCAAACGGAACCTGTGCATCGAGCGGATAGATCGGACGCGCGCAGATGGTGTGGCCCAGCGTCGGCAGGTTGGCCGAGGTGGCGCCAGCAACGTCGACATTGAAATTGCAGTCTGCCCAGGCCTCGTACATGTGGTGCTCGGTGTGGGGCGACTTGACCACGATCAGGTCGAATTCCTGCGGGTTCAGTCCGTTCGCGAACCACGGGCGTCGCAATTGGAGTTGGCTGGCTCTTGGTCTTGGGCATGGCGTCCGGATCAGGTTGCGTGTAAATTCAGAATAGCATAATTTATAAATGTATACAATGTCCACATGGTGAATACCCGCATGAAATCCCTGCACCTGGCGGATCCGGCAGAGCCACCTTCGCCACAGACTTTCCTCAAGCTGCAGCCCCGCACACTGGTGCACCAGGTCATTGACGCGCTGGTAGCGGGTGCTTCAGAGGGACTGATCCTGCCGGGCGATCGCATCATCGAAGCTGACCTGGCCGAACAACTGGGCGTAAGCCGGGTGCCGGTGCGCGAGGCCTTGCGCGTGCTGGAGAGCCAGGGCGTGGTCGTCAACGAGCCGTACAAGGGCATTCGGCTGACGCCAGTGAGCCATGATCGCATCGACCAGCTGATCGAGGTGCGTGTGGCGCTGGAGACCACAGCCGCCACCCGCGCGATCCGGCTCAAGCGCAATGACGCGGCGCGGCTGCAGGAGCTCGAATCCATCGTGCATGACATGGAAGCCATGGCAGAGCGCAATGATGTGTTCGGTTTTGCAACCGACGATACCGCCTTCCATCGCACGCTGTGCAGCTACGCCGGCAACGCAGTGCTCAGCGACATGTGGGAAATGCTGGCGCGCCAGATGACCATCATCTTCGGCTTGTCGGCCTTAGGCAAACCGATGGAGGCGATCGTGGAGGAGCACTGGGAACTCATACGCGTGTTCCGCTCCGGCAAGGTGGGCGATATGGCGCGCGCCATCAGCGACCACATCGACGTCGAGATCCACAAGGTCGACCTGGAGAAGATCATTGCCGAGCGCCGTGCCGAGACACAGCGCAGTTCACCATCCGCCTGAGCCCGCCCCACCATGCCCACTTCGCCGCCCCCCGCACTGCGTCAGCAACCCGTCAAGATTCGCGCCATTACCAGCGCGGCGCTGACCGGAGAGAGCCCCAAGGGCGGCTGGTCAACCGAAATCAAACCCGAAGACTCGGTCCACGCGCTGGTGGCCGTACATACCGATGCCGGCATTACCGGCTACGGCAGCGTGTTCACCGACGGCCGATTGGTGCAGGCCGCACTCAAGGTGCTGGAGCCGCTGTTCCTTGGCGAGAACGCACTGGAGCCGGAACGCGTCAGTGAAAAGCTGCATCAGAACAGTTTCTGGATGGGCCGCGGCGGCAGCGTGACCCATGCGATCAGTGGCATCGACATAGCGCTGTGGGACATCCTGGGCAAGGCCACCGGTCTGCCGGTGGGGCGACTGCTGGGCGGCAGTTACCGCCAGCGCGTGCAGCCGTATTGCTCGCTCTTGATGGAGCGACCCCATGAGATGTTTGACGTCATCACAACGTACCGCAAATTGGGCTTCACCGCATTCAAGATCGGCTGGGGCCCTTTCGGCCGTGCCATGGACCACAAGCTCGATGCCGCCATCGTGCGTGCCGCCCGCGACGCCGCCGGGCCTGACGCCAAACTGATGGTCGACGCCGGCGCCAGCGACGCCTTCTGGCCACACGGCCTGAAATGGGCGCTGCGCACCGCCGACATGCTGGCCGAATTCGACGTGGGCTGGTTCGAAGAGGCGCTCAAGCCCGACGCAATCGACGACTTCTGCGAACTGCGCCGCGCCAGCCCGGTGAAGATCGCCGGCGGCGAGGTGTTGACGCGGCGTCAGGCTTTCCTCCCGTGGCTGGCACGCGGCGCCTTCGACATTGTGCAACCTGACGTGACCAAGGTCGGCGGCATCAGCGAACAGCGCCGCATCGCGTGGATGGCGCAGGATTTCGGCATCCAGTACATCGGCCATGGCTGGAACACCGCACTCGGCCTGGCCGCCGACCTGCAACTGGCCAGCGCAATACACGACTCCGACCTGGTCGAATACATCGGCGGCAGCCCGTATGTCGACGGCATCCTGCAGCAACCCTTCGCGCTCGATGCAGACGGCTACCTGCAGATCCCGGATCGGCCCGGCCTGGGCGTGGAGCTGGACCCGGACAAGGTTGCGCGATATTGTGACAACACGGCAGCGCTGTTCGCGCATTGAATGCCACAGCAGCAGGTCCGCTTCGACTTCACCGGCCGGGTGGTACTGATCACCGGAGCGGCCAGCGGCATCGGCCGCGCCACCGCTGCATCCTTTCTGCACAGCGGCGCCTGCGTGATGATGGGCGACATACAGGGTGAAGCCGTCCTGGCGGCCGCCAGCGCACTCGACCCCGACGGCGCCCGCGCCCTGGCAATGGCATACGACGCCGCATCGCCCGCCAGCGCCCAGGCCCTGGTCGACGCCTGCATGGCGCGGTTCAAGCGCCTGGACTATTTGGTTCCGGCCGCAGCCATCTACGAAGACCAGCCGCTGCGCACCATGACACCGGGCCAATGGGAACGCACCATGGCCGTGAACCTGAACGGCGTGTTCTACCTGGTGCGCTGCGCCGTCGATCCCATGGAAAACAACGGCGCCATCGTGCTCATTTCGTCGATGTCGGGTCACACCGGAGGCAGTGCCGAACATGGGCACTATGGCGCCACCAAAGGCGCACTGGTGTCGCTGACCCGCACATTGGCGCGCGAACTCGGGCCCGGTATCCGCGTCAACGCGGTGTCGCCGGGGGTGATCGATTCGCCGATGGTGGCGCGCAAACTCGCCAGCGGCGGGGACGAGGTCATACGCAACACGCCACTGGCGCGGCTCGGCCGGCCCGACGAAGTGGCCAGCCTGATCGCTTTCCTGTGCAGCGATGCCGCCAGCTTCATCACCGGCGAAGCGGTGCTGGTGACCGGTGGTCTGTTCATGGGGGGTTGAGCCGCCAACCGGCTCCGCTACCCACGCCAACTCCCTGAATCGCTCCACCTGCGCCCCGCAAGCAGTAGCCAACACCATGTCCAATCCGTTTCCATTGCACGGCCGCGTCGCGCTGGTCACCGGATCGTCACGCGAATTGCTGCAGGTTGAATTGGGACGCGAGTGTGACGGCAACGTGCCGTTCAACTTCTCGATATGCTCATCCGTTGTCCATCGATGCGTGCCGACTACAGTGCTTGCCCTAACAAGGGCGGCACCAGTCCCGGCACACCCATATCCAGTTCGAGCAGGGCCCCGTCCCAAGGACCGATTTCTCGCCAGGTCGAACGCACGAGAGAGGTCACGAACACGGTGCGGGATCCGTCGCCTGCAAACGCAGCCATGGTCGGCGCTCTACATGGCAATTGCAGCTTACGTAACAACGTGCCATGCGCATCGAGTTGATTCAAACACGCAGCCGAAACGCCAGCCGACCAGTAGTTCCCTTGTGCATCCACTGCCGCCCCATCGGGACGACCCTGCCCTTCGTCCAGATGGGCCAGAACGCGTGCTACGCCCATTTCGCCCCGTTCTTCGTTCCAGGGCGCATGCATGAGCAGTCCGCGCGTGCTATCCGAGAAATACAAGACGGAGGCGTCCGGACTCCATGCGATGCCGTTGCTGACGACCAGCCCGTCGTACAGGCGCGCTACGTGGCCGTTTGCAGAAACGCAATATAGGGCACCCGTGGGCATTTTCTCGGGTCGGTCGTCCATGGAGCCGAATACGAACCAGCGCCCGGTCGGCGATACCTTTCCGTCGTTGAGCCGGTTCGAAGGCCTGTCGGACTCGACGTCGCAGACGTCCTCGATACGACCCGATTCGAGGTCCAGTTCGACGAGCCGATGGCGCAAACCGAGCCAGACTTGCCCGGACGGGAGCAAAGCCAGCGCGCCCACCACCTCCGGAAGTTCCCACCGCGAAATTTCCGATGCGTGCGTATCCAGGCGCAACAGCTGCTGGCGGCGCACATCGACCCAGTACAACCGGCGCTCGCCTGCATGCCATGACGGGCACTCGCCGACCTTGTTGGACACCCTGTAGCCACGCACGGCCACGCCGTTCCATAGCCCCGCAGGTTCAGCCTGCGCTTTTTCAGTTTGGACAGTGACGCGGATGGGCATACTCGGCCGCAGCGAAGGTTCCGCCCTGGAAGTATTCGGTCACCGGATCGAAACTGGTCAGGCCGGAGAGCCGCTCCACATGCGGATCAGTACTGTGCAAAGGTTGATACCCCAACTCCAGCGCACGCGTGTTCGACCACCATGATCTCGCATTGCCCGAGGCCCCATACACGATCTCGTTCTCATAATTCGCGTCCAGTCCCACCTTTACGAGCAACGCGAGATCTTCTGGATGAATCCAGTGCGACAACATGCGCGCGTCCGTCGGCGCAGGCGAACAATGTCCTATGCGCATGCCGAATCCGCGCACGCCCCACTTGGCAGCGTACAGACTGCTGACAGCCTCCATGAAAACCTTCGTTACACCGTAGCGGGAATCGGGAAGAGGCAAAACATCATGTCCAATACGAGTCTCGCGCGGGTACATCCCCACTGCATGGTTGGAGCTCGCATAGAGCACCCGGTCGACACCTGCTACACGAGCGGCTTCCCACAGTGAGGTCACTGCTGCCACGTTGGCCGCAAGCAGCACGGGCCAGTCCGCTTCACGCGGATAACCTGCGAAATGCACCACGGCCGACGCGCCGGCCATAGCCTGCTGCAGCGCAGAAGTGTCATTGAGATCGACCCTGATCGCGACCTCATTCGCATGCTCGGCCACCAGTGGCATTTGGTCGAGCACACGCAGTTCGTCGCAGTGTGATGCCAGCATCGGGCGCAAGGATCGGCCCAATCGGCCGGCAGCACCCGTCAGAACGATGATAGTCATGATGTGGAAGGTGGGAACTGGCGTGCGCGTGGGCGCCGAGCCTGAACCAATACGGTTTCGTTCTCAGTGCCATCGTTCCAGCCTCCCGTGGCGATGGAAATATTGCGCTCACTCGGATGGCGTGCGACGAATTCGGAATCGATCTGTACGCCAAGGCCGGGGCCAGCAGGTACGACAAGGCGACCTTCGTGCATCAGCAGTTCGCCTTTTATCGTTGCTGGCCGGCCGGCCCAGTCGGGCGACAGCCGCTCGAGCATCAACCCGTTCGGAATAGCCGACAGAAGATGTGCTGCCGCGAACTCTGCCAACGGGCCCAGCGACCCCGAATGCGGCGCGACCATCACAGAGCAGGCTTCTGCCATGGCGGCCAGTTTTTTCATTTGCGTCAGGCCGCCGAAGCGGCCGGTATCAGGCTGCACGACATCGAGCAGCCCGTTCTCCAGAAAGGGCCGCATCTCTGCCAGAGTCGCAAGTCGTTCGCCGCCAGCCAACGGCAGCGCAACCTTGTCCCGTACCAGTTTCCATGCGCGCAGATCATCGGGTGCGACAGCCTCCTCGAGAAACAACAGGCGCAGCGGCTCAAGTTCGCGGCCGATAGCCACCGCGTCGCTGGGTGTGAGCCACGGCGGACCGTGCAGATCGACCATCATGTCGATTTCGGGGCCTACCGCCGCCCGAATCGCGTACGCGCGCGCAACAACATCCTTGACGCCACCGACCTTCAATGCTCGCACGCCGTCGGCGACGGCCTGTCGGGCCTGCGCTACGTCAGCCGCATGCACGTAGTACGGGACCGAAGCGCGCACAGTGCCGCCGAGCAATGTCGACACGGGAACACCGAGCGACTGCGCGTTAAGGTCCCACAGTGCGATGTCGATCGCAGCCAAGGCGCCCATACCGACGACGCCGGTCTGTCCATGTCCCATCAGGGCTACCCGGATCTTCTGTCCGAGCCGCTCCACATCGCGCACTTGCTCACCAATGAGGATGGAACTCAGGTCGTCGACCGCAGTCGCGACGACGCGTGGCCAACCTGAGCCTTCGCCAGTGCCGACAAGACCCGAATCGGTCTCGATGGTGACGAACAGCCAGTTGCGACCGGTCGCCAGCGCACTCTTTCCGGTCGCGGACCAACCGGTGTGGCCAGGTGCGCCCGCTTGCATCAGGTGGCAACGGATAGCCTTGATCTTCATGGGACTTCCTGTTGGATGGTGAATCGGGTTGAAGTAGCGGTAGCGGATTCCAGACAGTTCCTGGCATTGAAGTAACAGATATCACGAACCATCCGTGCCAGCAGCTCCTGATCGTGGGGTAGCTCGCCTGCCTCGACCCACTCGCCCAGCATGTTACAAAGGATGCGCCGGTAATACTCGTGTCGAGAGTACGACAGGAGGCTGCGCGAATCGGTCGTCATGCCGATATGACGGCTCAATAGACCGAGATTGCCGAATGCGCGCAACTGGCGTTCGATGCCGTCCCGATGGTCATTGAGCCACCAAGCAGGGCCGAACTGCACTTTGCCTGGCACGCCGCCTTCGGTGAATGACCCGGCCAACGATGCGAACATCTCGGTGTCCGAGGGGTTGAGCGAGAACAGCAGTGTGCGCGGCAGGCTTGCGATACGCTCCAATCTGTCGAGCAGGCTGCAGACCGTTGCTACGTCTGAAGACTTGCCAATACACGCGTACCCCCCCGCTTGTCCCGTCAAGAGTCGCAGACGCTCGCTCGTGTCGCGCTTGGCGCCGATATGCAATTGCATCATCCAGCCGCGACGGTGGTACTCGACACCCATGGCTACCAGCAGGTTCGACTTCAGCTGGAGCAATGGCGCTGCGTCCAGCACATGGCCGGCAAGCAGGCGCGCGAAAAGCGCCGCCGCTTGCCCGTCCTCGACATAATCGAAGAACGGTTCGTCCAGGCCCAGATCCGCGACCCGACAACCCAGAGCATCGAACACGTCCAGACGAAGCCTCACTGCCACCATGAAGGCATCCAGGTCGACAATGTCGACTCCAGTCTGGGCTGCGAGGTTGCTGCAGAACGCGGGGAAGGCTTCGCTTTGCAGCGCGAGCACGCGATCGGCGCGCAAGGACGGCAGCATGCGCAGTTCGCATCCCTCATCGCGCATTCGGCGATGGAAGTCGAGCGAGTCAAGCAAGTCGTCAGACGTGCACAAGGTCTCGACTTTTGCTTGCGCAAGCAGTCCGCGCGCGGTGAAACCGGGCGTCGACAGGCGCTCGTTGCAGCTGGCCCAGATCGCATCGGCCGATTGGGGACAAAGCGACTGATCAATGCAGAAGGTCCGCTTCAACTCAAGTGCCGACCAGTGAAACAACGGGTTGCCAACTGTGTACGGTAAGGTTTCGGACCACGCCTTGAATTTGTCGAGATTGGACGCGCCCCCGGTGATCCGGCTTTCCGCGATGCCGTTCATGCGCATCGCACGCCATTTGTATGGATCGCTGGCGACCCACAGTTGTGCAATGTCCTCGAATACCTGGTCGGTGGCCACCGCTTGCGGGTCGATATGGCAGTGGTAGTCAACCACCGGCAGGCCAGCCGCATGATCGTGGTACAGCGCACGACCGATGTGCGACCGCAGCAGAAACGCATCCCCAAGGAAATCGGACATCGCAGGAAAAGGCTCAATCAGTCTTTACGGGCCTCACTCGGCCTTGATCCCGGCAGCCTTGATGACCTCGGTCCAGCGAGCGAGTTCATCCAGGTAGAGTTTCTGGAACTCTGCCGGGTTGGCGCTGGCGTGCGCGTCCATTCCCATGGCGTTGATGCGCTCGGTGATTTCCTTGCTTTTGAGAACAGTCGAAATGGATGCATGCAACTTGGCGACGATCTCAGGAGGAGTGCCTTTGCGCACAGCCACACCCTGCCAGCTACGCATGAATGCTGCTGGCGGGATGCCTTGTTCACCTGCCGATTTGATGGATGGATAGCCGCTGATGGGGTCCTTTTGCATCACGCCCAAAAACTTGATTTTGCCGGCCTGAACGCTGGCCTTGTGCATCGGGGTCACTGCGGTGTCGAACATGACTTCGGTGTCGCCGGACATCAACCCCTGCAGGGCAGGTGCGCCACCGCGATAGGGAACGTGGGTGTACTTGATGCCTGTGACGCGGGTGAACAGCTCTGGCCCCAGGTGGGCCGACGTGCCGACGCCACCCGATGAGAATGTCAGCCCACCCGGCTTGGCCTTGGATGCGGCGATCAGATCCTGCAGATTGTTCAGTGGAGACTTTGCGGGCGCGAGCACGACTACCGGCATGGCGGTGAGTTGGGAGACCATCACCAGATCTTTTTCGGGGTCGTATCCAAGTTCTTTCATCAGTGGCGGATTGGTAGCCAATGTCAGACCTGCGAACAGGATCGTGTAGCCGTCGGCCGGCGCAGCGAGCAGCGCCTGAGTCGCAAGGTGCGCGCTCGCTCCGGCCTTGTTTTCTACCACGACAGACTGGCCAAGCGTCTTCGATAAATCCGCCGCGACAGTTCGGGCTACTGCATCGGCAGAGCCGCCGGGCGCGAAGCCGACCAGGAAGCGAATAGGCTTGTTCGGATAGTCGGACTGGGCCTGTGCTACCTGCGGAATGGCCGTTGCCAGCGCAAGACACGCTGCAGCCAACATCAGCTTTCGGCGCGACCGCGTGGCGGTAAAAGTACTATGGTTTCGCATGCTTTTGCTCCTAGGTGATTGACGGAAATTTTCAGGAAAGGGCCGGCCGAATGACCTTGGCGCCAGGGAGAACTTCGGGTGGAGGTCGGCTATCGCGAATCATGGATAACAGATCGAGGCGTGACGAATCCGTGTGTTCGCTCGCCGCAGCGGCTGCCTTGTCCGGGCTGCCAGAAGCGATTGCGCGCACCAGTTTGCGATGTTGCTTCACTGCCAGCTCGAGCCTGCCTGCTCCATAACCAACCGAGCGCCTGAATGCGTCGGCCAGACTGGAGCGACCCTGCATCAAGTCCACCGCGATCCGGTTGTCACCAATGCCATCCAGGTGGCGGTGAAGCTCCCGATTGGCTTGCACACAAAGCGCAGTGTCATTTGCCTGTGCCGCACTTTCATACCGGGAAGACAGGTCCATCATCCGCGCCACTTGTGCCGGCGTCGCCAACCGGGCCGCATCCTGCGCCAACATGGCCTGAACAGCACCGCGCAGGCGATACAGATCGTCGATGTACTTTTCGTCGACGACAGGAATGACGGCGCCTCGATTCATGCGCATCGCGACCACTCCCTCTCCCTGCAACTGAAGCAACGCCTCGCGCACGGGGTTCGCACTCACCTCGTAGTAGTTGGACAGCTGAGCCAGGGTGACATGCGCACCCAGGGGCCAGATACCAGCAATGATGTCAGCGCGAATCTGATCGCGCAGACGCATGTAGGTTGGAGTGTTGATTGCGGCCACGGCGCGAATTTAGCACACTATTTAACTTTCTGGATTTAATTAAATGTATGAATCCATTGCAATTTGGCAAGATCGCGATGAACGGCTGCGCTGTTGCGCGCCAGGCCCCCATGGGCGCAGACGCTCAGAAAACCGCGTGGTCGCCGCGCTCGGCTGTGGCCTCGCCCTTGACGAGCCGGGCGTAGTAGTCAGACAGGGTCTCGCGGCCTGCCGACGGGGTCGCGCTGGCCTCGTAGCGGCCGGTTTGTGGATCCAGCACCAGCATCGACTCGGTCGCATAGTAGCGCCCGATACGCGCGAGTTCGGCCTTCTCGGCCAGCGCCGGTACCAGGCGTCAGCACCTCAACCGGACCGTGGCCGCACAAAACATACCACGGTGTGCCCACGTCGCAACATTTCGCGCACCGTCGCGCGACCGATGGTACCGGTGCCACCAAGGACGAAGACGCGCCTTGGAACGACGGCGCACTTCATGCTGTCCACCAGGAATTGCATTGCGTGCACCTGCTCAAGTCTTGCTGCGCGTCGAAAACGAGGCCAAGGCTGGTATCACGACGGATCCTGATGGGCATTTGGATTGACATAATTTTACGTAAGATAAAACTGACAGCAAAATTGGGAATCCCGCACCACACGCCTTTACCCTCCGCCCCGCCCCCTTTCATGCCCCCTACCGCGACCGTTTCGGCCAACGCGTTTGCGCTGTGCCGGTTGGCGATGGCCAAAGGCGCAGCGCCAGCCCGTCGCAGCGGTAGCCTGAACGGTCAACGCTCCGTCACCACATGACGGCCGCGGTGACGTTACCGCGTACTGGCTCAGCCAGGGGCTGGCCGGCCTGGTGGCCTTGGCTGGTGGCCATGGCCGCGCTGCTGGCCATCGTCGCGGGCGTGGTGCGACTCGAAAGCCTGTTCGACAGCGTGACCGTCGAGTCCAGGCGCGTGGACTCGACACCGGTCACCGTGTTCGCTGTCACCACCTATGCGCTGCTCGCGGTTGGCGTGCCTGTCGACCGCTACCTGTTCAACCTGCGGCCCGAGACGGTGCGCTTGCCGATCATCCTGGCACTTTGCGCAGGCACGTTGCCTTACTTCCTGGCGGACGAATGGCTCACGCGGGGCAACGACGCACCGCGCGGCGCCTACCTGGCGAGCAAGCTCGCATTTCTCGTCTCGCTCGTGATTGCGATCGCGCTGAACCCCCAACGACTGTTTTTCCTGGCCATCATCGTGCCGGCGATTCTGCTGCTCTTCATCATCTACGGCCTGTTCAGCCGCTGGGTTCATGACCGCACACAGAGCCCCGTCGTTGCCGCGCTGTCCAATGCGCTCGCTTTCGCCTGGTTCATCGCGCTCACCTTCCCGATCGTCGCCTGAGAGTCCGCGCCATGGCGTCGAACGCGCTCTTACCATCTTGTCCTTGGACAAAATGCTGCTGTCAGGCAAGAATCCGACTCAGCGTAATTCGCAGGCTACTGCCTCTCCACAGACTGAACATGATGCGTTACTGGTTGATGAAGTCCGAACCCGGCGAGTGTTCGATCAACGACGCGATGGCCGCGCCCAAACGCACCGTGCCGTGGACCGGGGTACGCAATTACCAGGCACGCAACTTCATGCGCGACGAGATGCAACTGGGTGATGGCGTGTTGTTCTACCACTCGAGTTGCCCCGAGCCGGGCATCGCCGGCGTTGCGCGCGTGGCCTCCAAGGTGCGGCCCGACCCGACGCAGTTCGACCCCCGATCGGACTACCACGATCCCAAGTCCGAGCCCGCCAACCCGCGCTGGCTGCTGGTGGACGTGCAAGCGCAGCGCAAGACGCGATTGCTGGGTTTGCCCGAGTTGCGCGCCACACCCGCGCTGTCCGACCTGGTGCTGCTGCGCCGCGGCAACCGGCTGTCGATCACGCCGGTGGATGAGCCTCACTGGAAGCTGCTCGTGAAGATGCTGGAACGGGACTGCGGCTGAGTGCGCCGCGATCTGCCGTCCGCTACAGCGCCGCGTACACGGCGTCCAGCAAACGATGGCGTCTGGGATCGACTCCGTCGTCGAATCCCAGCAGCCGGTTGGTGACATAGGCAAAACCAAGCCGACGCGCCGGGTCGGCAAAAGCGACCGAGCCGCCCCAGCCGGTGTGTCCGAAGTGGCCGGCGCTGACATGCGGGCCGTAACCGATGGCGCCAATCCGAAAGCCTGCGCCGAACACCGTGTCAGCGCCATGGCAGGCGTCCTTGCCGTTGAAGCGTTCAGCAGCGGCACGGGCCAACCCTTGCGGCGTGATCAGTTCGCGGCCGTCAAAACTGCCACCACAGGCCAGCACGCCATACATACGGGCCAGCGAGCGGGCATCGCCCTGGCCATTGCCGGCCGGCAATTCGGCCGCACGCCAGGCCCTCTCGTTCGGCGCTGTTGCCGAAAGGCGCCGGTGTCGGAAAGCGGCAGGATAAGCACTGGCCTCGCCCTGGCGGACCCAGTCATAGGCCTTGTCGTCGGCCGACAGCTCGGCCACTCTGTGGTCCTGCGCCTGCGGCAGGCCGAACCAGAATTGCATGTCCAGCGGGCCGGCAATCTCCTCGGCGACAAATCGGCCGATGCTGCGGCCGTCGACGCGTCGTACCAACTCGCCGGCCAGAAAACCATAGGTCATCGCGTGGTAGACGCAGACGCTACCCGGCGGCCAGTTCGGCGCCATGGCGGCCAGCGCATGTACATGCGCGTCCCAGTCGTATTGCTCGGCATCGGGCAGCGCCACGCTCAGGCCGTCAAGTCCGGCCTGGTGCGACATCACCTGATCGACCGTGATGTGCTGCTTGCCGTTGGCCGCGAACTGCGGCCAGTAACGCGCAACCGGCGCCTGGTAGTCGAGCTGGCCACGCTCGACCAGCATAGCCACCGCCAGCGCGACCACCCCCTTGCCGACCGACCACACATTGACCACAGTGTCGCGCTGCCAGGGGAGTGACTGTGCCTGGTCACGGGTACCGCCCCACAGGTCGACGACCGGCTGGCCATCGAGCCAGACCGCCACCGCGCCGCCGTGCTCGGTGCCCTCGGTCAGATTGCGCGCGAAGGCCAAACGCACCGTATCGAACTGCGGGGTTGTCAATCCGTCGGTCATCGTGATTCTCCAGACAGGGGGTCTTGATCCATTCTGTCAGGTCGCGGGTTGCCCCTGCGCAGCCACTCCAGAGACAGCCGGTCGAGCAGCCAGACCAGGCTGACCGCTGCAATCGTCAAGCCAACGACCAGCGCGATCCAGAAACCCTGGGCGGCCATCGCGTCGACCGGTTGCCATGGCAACCAGGCGGGTGCCAGGCCCAGAACGACACCCAGCGGCAGGCAGATGCCCCAGAAGGCAGTCATGTGGATGATCATGGGTGGGCGTGTGACCTTGTAGGCGCGGATCGCGCAGCTGGTCGACACCTGTACCGCATCCGGCAGCTGAAACAAGGCGGCGAACAGCAGCAGATGCGCGGCCACGGCCGCCACGGTGCCATCGCTGGTATAGGCGCCGGCGATCTGGCGGTTGAACAGGAGGATCAGTACCGCAGACACCAGCGCTGCGACAAACGATAGCCCCACGCCATGCCAGGCACGAAAACGTGCCTCCTTCATATCCTGCGCCCCCAGTGCCTGGCCGACCCGCGTCAGCAAAGCCAGGCCCATGCTCATCGGCACCATGAACACCAACGACGAGAAGTTCAGCGCGATCTGGTGCCCCGCCACCTGCGCGGTACCGAAGCCGGCCACCAGCAAGGCGATCAGGCTGAAGGCACTGGACTCGGCGAAATAAGTCACGCCGA
>Ga0105048_10003326_pt1 | contig 26341 bp, 17 predicted proteins | sample MAT05_FD_78382 | JGI IMG/M metagenome (GOLD analysis project Ga0105048, IMG submission 78382) | Freshwater microbial communities from Lake Fryxell liftoff mats and glacier meltwater in Antarctica - MAT-05 | ecosystem: Environmental > Aquatic > Freshwater > Ice > Liftoff microbial mat | place...
AGCGAGGCAAGCGTGCGTGCGGCGATGAGCGCGCTGGAGTCGGACTTCAGGCCCTTGAGCGACTGGCGGGCGAGTGCGGCGTATCGCATGCAATCGGCGCAGGGCGTGTTGCTGCGCTTCTTCCATGAGACGCAGGGCGGCGACGAACGGCTGGGCGCGTTGCGGAGCGTGGCGCATGGCTGATGCGGGCGCACCATCGGGGATTGTCGGAAGCTCGCTCCAGCATGACAGCGCGGAGAAGCATGTCTCCGGGCGGGCGTTGGATATCGACGACATGCCCGAGCCGGAGGGCTTGCTGCATCTGGCGCTGGGCCTGAGCGAACGGGCGCATGCCAGGATCGTGTCGCTGGACCTGTCGGCGGTGGAGACGGCGGCGGGCGTGGTCGCGGTGCTGACGGCGGGGGATGTGCCGGGGCACAACGATGTCAGCGCGCTCGGCCTGGGCGATGATCCGCTGTTTGCAGAAGGCGAGGTTGTGTATCACGGACAGTCGTTGTTTGCGGTCGCGGCCGAGACGCGCGCGGCGGCGCGTGCGGCTGTGCGGCTGGCGAAGGTGACGTATGCGGATCTGCCGGCCGACCTGACGATTGGCGATGCGCGAACGTCTGGCGCGGTGATCGAAGCAGCGCGGACGATGCGCATCGGCGATGCGACGGCGGCGCTTGCAGGCGCGCCGCATCGCGTGGCGGGGCGGTTCACCATTGGCGGGCAGGATCACTTTTATCTCGAAGGGCAGGTCGCGATGGCGACGCGGGGCGAGGATGGCGATGTCACGCTGTACTCCTCGACGCAAAACCCCACCGAGGCGCAGCATGTGGTGGCGCATATGCTGGGGATGCAGTCTCACAACGTGATCTGCGAAGTGCGGCGCATGGGCGGGGGGTTTGGCGGCAAGGAAACGCAGTCGACGCTCATCGCGGGCGTGGCGGCGCTGGCGGCGGTGAAGACGAGGCGGCCGGCGAAGCTGCGGCTGGATCGTGACGAGGACATGGTGGCGACCGGCAAGCGGCATGATTTCGAGGCAGGCTATGAGGCGGGCTTCAATACCGATGGCGTGCTGGCGGGACATGCGGTCGAGCTGGCCTCGCGCTGTGGCAACTCGGCGGACCTGTCCATGGCGATCAATGATCGCGCGATGTTCCATTCGGACAATGCGTATTTCCTGAAGGCGGCAGAGATCGTCTCGCATCGCTTTCGTACGCATACGGTTTCGAACACGGCGTTTCGCGGATTTGGCGGGCCGCAGGGGATGCTGGTGATTGAGCGCGCGATGGAGGAGATCGCGCTCGTGACAGGGCGCGACGCGCTGGATGTGCGCAAGGCCAATCTCTACGCGGCGGGGCGGGACGAGACGCCGTACGGCCAGCGGGTTGAGCAGCATGTGTTGCCCGACCTGATCGCGGAACTGGAGCGGACGTCTGGCTATCGCACGCGGCGCGAGGCGGTGCGCGCGTGGAATGCTGGCAACGCTCATATCAAGCGCGGGCTGTCGCTGACGCCGGTGAAGTTCGGCATCTCGTTCACCGCGGCGCATCTCAACCAGGCAGGCGCGCTGATCCATGTCTATGCGGATGGCTCGGTGCAGCTGAACCATGGCGGGACGGAGATGGGCCAGGGATTGATGATCAAGGTGGCGCAGGTCGTGGCGGCGGAGTTCGGCTTGCCGCTGTCTGCGATCCGCATCATGCCGACGTCGACCGCGAAGGTGCCGAACACGTCGGCGACGGCGGCGTCTGCGGGGACTGACCTGAACGCGATGGCGGCGCAAGTTGCGGCCAAGACCATCAAGTCGCGGATTGCGGCGTTCATGGCGGGCGCGTTTGGCGTGGACGAGGTGGAGGTGAGCTTCGCCAACGGGCAGGTGCGCTATGGCGACAAGGCGATGACGTTCGCGGAGGCGACCAAGGCGGCCTACATGGCGCGCGTGTCGCTGTCGGCGACGGGATATTATCGTACGCCGAAGATCGGCTGGGATCGCGCGGCGGGCAAGGGTCGGCCGTTCTTCTACTACGCCAATGGCGCGGCAGTGTCCGAAGCGGCGATCGATGTGCGCACGGGCGAGAGCCGCATCCTGCGCGCGGATATCCTGCACGACTGCGGGAAGTCGCTGAACCCTGCGATCGACATTGGGCAGATCGAGGGCGGGTATATCCAGGGGATGGGATGGCTGACGACGGAAGAGCTGTGGTTCGACGACAAGGGCGCGCTGCGGACGCATGCGCCGTCGACCTACAAGATACCGGTCGCAGGCGATCGGCCGGAGATGCATATCGCGCTGTGGGATGGCGAGAATGCGGAGGAGACGATCTATCGCTCGAAGGCGGTGGGGGAGCCCCCGCTGATGCTGGCGATCTCGGCGTTCTGCGCGATCCATGATGCGGTGGCGGCTGTTGGCGGGCACAAGGTGCTGCCGCAGCTTGAGGCGCCCGCGACGCCTGAGCATGTTCTGGAGGCGGTTCGGCGCGTGGCGGGTGCAGTGTGAAGCGGTCGTGGGCATTCGAGGCATTAGGGATGCTGGACGCAGGTCCGGTGGCGATGGTGACGCTGGCGGGCGTGGAGGGCTCTGCGCCGCGCGAGGCGGGGGCGCGGATGATCGTCGGGCCGGATCGCAATGCGGGCACGGTGGGAGGCGGCAATCTGGAATTCCTGCTGATCGACCAGGCGCGGCGGCTGATGGCGTGGGACAGGCATGTGCTGCAGCAGGATTATCCGTTGGGGCCTTTGCTCGCGCAGTGCTGTGGCGGGCGCGTGCGGGTGCTGGTTGAGCGTCTGGATGCGGAGAGCGTGGGATGGCTGGAGCAGGCAGAGGCGCGTGAGCAGGCGGGTGAGCGGTATGTGCTGCGCGGCGAGATTGTGGATGGGCGGCTGGCGCGACGTGTGAGCGCCGGATGGCCGCGCGATTGCGTCGAGGGTGCGCAGTTGTTCGATGCGGATGGCGAGGCCGGGCGACGCGGGGACTGGTCCGTCATCGTCGAGCATGTGCGGCCGGTGTCGGCGTGCGTCTATATTTTCGGCGCCGGGCATGTGGGGCAGGCGCTGGCCCCGATTGTGGACACGTTGCCGTTCCGGATGCGCTGGCTCGATACGCGTGAGGAGTTACGCGGGAGCGATGCGCGGCTGGAGATCGAGGCTGATCCGGTGGAGATCGTCAGCGCGGCGGCGGCGGGGTCGTTCTTCATCGTGCTGACGCACACGCACGAGCTGGACTACCAGATCGTGCGGGCGGTGTTGTCGCCGGGCGATGCCGCGTATTGCGGGTTGATCGGTTCGGCGACGAAGCGCGCGCGGTTTGTCTCACGTCTGGGCAAGGATGGAGTTGACGTAGCGAGGCTGACTTGCCCGATTGGCGCCGGCGCCATCCGCTCCAAGCTGCCTGCCGCCATTGCAGTGGCCGCCTCGGCGGAACTGCTGGTCAGGCTGGAAGGGTTCAAGGAGGATATCCAGCCGGACAGCAGGTCCGCCGTGCGCACGGTCAGATAGCCCGCGCAGCGCAACAGCGTGTGGGTCCGATGAGGGGTGTCGCCCGGAGTCCGCACGTCGCTGCGTCGGCCCCCCACTGGGCAGCTGGTGTTCCCAGCCGTCCTGTAGATGAAGCCTCTATGTGAGAAGGCGCAGGACGACAGGAAAACGGGTCAGCCTTTGTCGGACTTTTCGCGAATGAATGTGGAAAACCCCGAGGGCCGGGCGCCTTCGGGTCGCTCTACTCCCACTCCTCATTGGGGTTGCAAGGGCGGGCGCATGTCGCCCCTGGGTTCCCGCTCTTCGCCGCTGCGCCGGTGCGGCGGGAATGACATTGAAGGATTTGCGGTCTGCACTCCCTCAGATGTGACGGGAAGCGGGTCCGGGAATTGCAGGGTTTTGCCCTGCGTGGTTAATGATCACGCAGGGGTGTTGCCAACGTGACCGAGGCGAACGGGCAAGGCGAGAAGGCGCGCGACATTGGCGCAGCGAGGGACGCATTGCTGCGCGCCCACTATGACGAGTTTCGCCGTGTCGCGGGCCGCGTGCTGAATGGCGACGCGGCCGCTCTCCAGATCCAGCCGACTGACCTGGCGCATGAAGCGGTGATCCGGCTTTCGGGGCTGGAACGTCTTGAGTTCAAGGGGCGGACGCATTTCCTCTCGCTGTCTGCGCGCGTGATGCGGCAGATTCTGATCGACGAGATCCGCCGCATGCGGGCAGCCAAGCGGCAGCCGCCAAAGATATCGACGGAGTTTCCGCCCGAGCTGGGCGCGCAGAACATCGATCTGGAAGATCTTGATCGTGCGCTCACCAAGCTTGAGGCTGTGGCGCCTGATCATGCGCGGCTGGTTGATCAGCGCTATTTCGCCGGACTGACGCTGGAAGAGATCGCCGAGATCGATGGCGTATCCGTGCGCACCGTAAAGCGGCAGTGGCGCGCGGCGCGCGCCTGGCTGGTGGCGGAACTGGGCGGCGTCTAGCGAGATGGACACCAGCCTTGCAAGGCGTGCGCTTACCGTCTTCGAGGATGCGCTCGATGTGGAGCCGCCAGCGCGCGAGGCGTGGCTGACGGATGCCTGTGACGGAGACGTTGCCCTTCTGACCGAAGTGAAGCGGCTGCTGGCGGCGGACGAACTGGCCGAGCGGTCAATGCCGACGGGTGGGTTGAAGCCGGACGATGCGCCTATGCCAGCGCGCATCGGACACTACCGGATTGTAGACAGGCTCGGCCAGGGCGGCATGGGCGATGTGTTCGTCGCTGCACGGGACGATGGCCTGTTCGAGCATGTGGTTGCAATCAAGCGCGTGCGGCCATCGCTGTTTCCGGCGACGGCGCGGGCATTGTTCGACCGCGAGCGGCGGGCGCTGGCTTCACTGAGCCACCGCCACATTGCGCAACTCTATGACGGCGGCGTGGACGAAACTGGCGCGCCATTCTTCATCATGGAGCTGGTGCGCGGAGCGCCCATCGACAGGTATGTCGCCGATAACGATCTTTCGCCTCAGCAGATCGTGGAGAAGGTCGTGCAGGTGTGCGAGGCGGTTCAGCACGCGCACCAGAACCTGATCGTTCACGCCGACCTGAAACCTGCCAACATCATGGTCAATGAAGCAGGCGATCCAAAAATCGTGGACTTCGGCGTGGCGCGACTGCTGCGCGAGGAAGACGCGGACGCCATGCATCCGCAGACGCGCGGATATGCCAGCCCGCAACGCGCGGCGGGCGCGGCGCCGACGCCGGCCGACGATGTGTTCGCCCTGGGCGTCGTGTTGCGCGTGTTGCTGACGGGCGAGCGCGGCGACATGGGCGAGGCGACGACGCTGGCCTCGCAGGCCATCGAGACATCCGAGGCGTTCGCGGCGCGACCTGCGGCATGGCGTCAAAAGCGCAGCCGGATGGTGCAGGGCGATCTCGGCGCGATCATGGCGCGTGCCTGCGCCGCCAAGCCCGAGGAGCGTTATCCCGCCGCCATCGCGCTGGCGGCTGACCTGCGCGCGTGGCTGGAGATACGCCCGCTGGCCGCGAAGGCGCATGACCGGCTGCATGTGTTCCGGCGCTTCCTGCGGCGACGGCGGTGGCGCGTGATTGGCGGGGCGACGGCTGCGCTCGCGCTGGTCGTTGGCCTCTCCGTGACGACGATGCTGTGGACGCAGGCGGAGGCGGCGCGGCGGCAGGCGGAGCAACGCTTCACCGAGGTGCGCAGCCTTGCAAAATATCTTCTGTACGACGTTTACGATCGGCTGGAGCAGACGCCGCAATCGCTGGCCATGCGCCGTGATGTGGCGCGTGTGGCGCAGGGCTATCTCAACCAGCTGGCCGATGCGCCGTCTGCTCCGGCGGATGTGCTGCTGGAGGCGGCGGATGGATTCGTGCGCGTGGCCGATCTGCAGGCGGGTCGCTCGCGACCGAACCTGGGCGAGTTCGATCAAGCGGTGAAGAATCTCGACAGCGCGGACGCCATCGCGGCGCGACTTTCAGTAGGTGAGACACAGACCGATGTGGCGGGGCTGCGCGCGGGCATCGCTGTCCGGCGTGCGGCGCTGGCCATGAACTCGACGCAGGACCTGGAGACGGCCGGCAAGCTGCTGGACGCTGCGAAGGGCTATCTCCCGCATGTCGGCGCGGATGATCCAGCAGCCCCGGCGCTGGCGACGCGCGTCGCGCTGGAGGAGGCGATCCTCGGAAACTGGCAGGGCGACTACGGACCTGCGCGCGCCCGTGCTGCGGACGCCGTGAAGCTGGCCGCCGGCCTGCTTGATCGCGACAACTCCATTCGCGAGCACTGGTACCTGGCGGCGCGCGCACAGGATGCGCTGGCTGAAGCGGTTTACTATGGCGTCAGCGACGTCGCTTCGGAGGCGGAGTATCGCAAGCTCGTGGAAGTTACCTCTGAATTCATGCGGCGGAATCCAGACGACATGCTGGGTTGGCGCATGGCCATCGAGGCGCATTGGGCGCTGGGCACAACGCTGACCGGGTTCAAGGGACGCGCGGACGATGCGGTGACGGAGCTTGATCGTGCTGCTGCACTTCTGCCCACGCTGCTGGCGTTTCAGCCGGATGACGAGGGCGCTATCCGTACGCAGCGCATCGTGCTGGCGGCGCGTGCGCAGGCGCTGGCGACGGCCGGCCGGTTCGACGAAGGCGTGGCGTTGCTGCGCAAGCAGGTCGACATCAGCGCGCGCGCTGCGGAGGCGCCGGGGGCCAAGCCGGAGCTGCTGCGCTCGCAGGCCGTAACGCTTGCCATGCTGGCGGATCTGTATTTCGACAATGGCGTCGCGCGCGAGGCCTGCCCGCTTTATGTCAAGGCGGAGTCCATCTTTGTGGGGCTGGAGACGCGGGGGCTGCTGTCCGAACTCGACAGGGGAACGGGGCTGAAGATGGTGCGCGTGCGGAAGGCTGAGCTCTGCAGTTAGGTCAGGCGTCCAGCGCGAGCAGGGCGAAAGTAGCGAGCCAGTGTTCGCCCATGTAGTCGCCAGCGACGTGCGGCAGGCTGGCGTCGAGATGACGGTCGGCGGCCTCGCGTGCCCGCTGGGAGATCGGATGATCGCCAAGCTGGGCGGCGAGGGATCGCCAGCACCACGCACGCGAGAAGTTGAGGCCATCGAGGTGAGCGATCTTCCCGTCGGTGCGGTCGCTGACCTTTGCGGGGGCGAACAGAGAGGTGGGGTGGCCCTGCGCAAGGCGCGGCATGAAGCGCCCGAGCCATTCGCGGAAGGTCGCGGGCTGAAGCATGCGGCGCATGCATTCCACCTCCGACAATGCGGGCGAGTGGAAATCATCCAGCGACGGCTCCCACGCCGGGCAGTCTCGATCGCCGCCATACCAGGCGAGGCATTTGTTGCGCATGAGTTCGTAGAGCACGGGATCGAATGCCTCCGCCCAGTCGGCCGCCATGCGGATGGCGAAGGCGGTGGAGGAGTGGACGCCGGTGCGGATCGGATAATCCGCCAGTGGCAGGAATGCGTGGAAGCGCTGGCCGAACGCCTGCGCCAGCGGGCGCATGTTGATGGCGGCAGTAGCGAGTTCGCCGTCGGTGTGGAGTTCAAGCTCGGCCTGCAGGGCGAGCAACCAGGCCCAGCCATAGGGGCGCTCGAAACTGCGCGCCATGGGGCGGGCGAGATAGGCGAGTTCGCCGGCGACATTGGCGGGCGTCATCGCTTCGGCGAACTGCGCGCGAATGAGGGCGGCCGAGGGAATGTCCGGATGACGGCGCAGAAGCCGCGCCATCAGCCAGTAGCCGTGCACGCAGGAGTGCCAGTCGAACGAGCCATAGAAGATCGGGTGCGCCGTGCGCGGGGCTATCACATCCTCCGGGCCGGTGAAGACATGGTCCATCTTGTAGGGAAACTCGCGCGCGATGTGGCCGAGCGCGAGGGTCGCGAATTTCTCTGCGATGTCGGGTGTGAGTGTCGTCATTTGGGGAATGCCAGCACAAGCATGAGGACGATGTTGACGGCGAGAAGCGGCAAGGCCGTGGGGATCTGTGCGCGGATGACACCGTTGAGCGCGGCCTTGCGGTCAGGCAGTTCGAGCAGGTTCGCCGACACCACATTGAAATTGGCGGCCATGGGCGTCATCAGCGTGCCGCAGAATCCGGCCAGCATGCCGATGGCGCAGACGATGGCGGGATCGCCGCCGAACTGGATGACGATGATGGGCAGGCCTACGGCGGCGGTCATCACCGGGAAGGCCGCGAAGGCGTTGCCCATGAAGATCGTGAACAGCGCCATGCCGATGCAGTAGGCGGCGACGGCGGCAAAGCGGCTATCGAGCGGAATGTAATCCGCGAACAGCTTGCCGACCTGGTCGCCCACGCCGGCCGCCAGGAACACCGCGCCGAGGGAGGCCAGCATCTGCGGCAGGATGGCGGCCCAGCCGACAGCATCGATCAGGCGCCGGCCTTCCTGCAAAGGCGAGAGCAGCGGCGGCTTCAGCCAGATCATGATGACGGCCAGCGCGATGACGACGCCGAGGATCAGCGAGATCAACGTGGCGTTCTTTGGCTCCATCATCGCGGCGCCGAGCGGCGTGTTCTGCGCGAGCAACGTTCCGCCGAGGGCGACCAGCGGGATGATGAGGGCGGGCAGGAATAGGAGATTGCCGCGCTTCTCTGCACTGGCGCGGCGTTCTTCGGTGGAAGTTGTCTTTGCCTTGCCCTGGCCGAGGCCCCAGGTGGCGAGCACGACGAGGCCAAGGGCGAGCAGGCCGTTGGCGAGATCGCCGATCAGCGAGCCGAACAGGAAGCTGATGGCTAGAAGGCCCCAGAACACGGCAGTGCGGAAGCGCTTCGGGTTGGTGGGGTCGATGACAGACAGGATGGCGACGGCGGCGAAGAACAGTCCGGCGAGAATGTAGAGATGCGTGAGCGTGATCATTGCGCGGGCTCCACGGCGGGTGTTGTGAGTATGCGCCTGAGATGCCGGTCGAGCAGGAAGAGCCGCAGCGAATGGATCGCGAAGGCCGCGATAGCGGTGGGGATCGCCCACACGGATAGTTGCAGCGGAGAGACCGAATGCCGTTCTGTTCGAGGAAGCCGACCATGAGCAGGATCGAGCCGATGGCGATGAAGATGTCCTCGCCAAAGAACAGGCCGATATTGTCGGCGGCGGCGGCGTGGCTGCGGATCAGGTAGCGCTCGCGATCCGGCAGAGGTCCGTGTTTCGCTTCGGCCGCGCCTTCCGCCATCGGCGCCACCAGGGGGCGCACCATCTGCGCGTGGCCGCCGAGCGAGGTGAGGCCGAGCGCGGCGAGCACCTGGCGCATGACGAAATAGGCCCACATCACGCCTGCGGAGGTGGCGGCCGGTATCCTGGCTATGACCATGCGGGCGCGTTCCTGAAGGCCGGAGCGCTCCAGCAGGCCGATGGCGATCAGCACCATCCAGACGAGGCTGATGAAGCGGTTGTCATTGAAGGCCTTGCCGAAGAGCGTGAGCGTATCAACGCCAGCCTGCCACATCGTTTGCAGATCGGCGGCGGGCGTCCACGCCGCGGCGAGGCCCGTTACGATCGCTGCCGACATCACGACAAGCAGCGGATTGGCCCGGACGATGAAGCCGAACACGACGACTGCAATGCCCAGCAGGACCAGCATCAGCTTTCCTTATTTCCGAAGCCGCCGCCGCCGGGCGTCTCGATGATCATGGCATCCCCTGCGTTTACGTCGGCGCGGGCGGTGGAGGCGAGGACTTCCTCGATGCCGTTGGCGCGGCGAATGGCATTGCGTCCCATCTGGCCGGGTTCGCCGCCTGCAAGGCCGAAGGGTGCCGTGGTGCGCCGGTTGGAGAGGATGGCGGCTGTCATGGGTTCGCGGAAGACGACGATGCGGGTGGCGCCATCTCCTCCGCGCCATTGGCCCTCCCCGCCCGACCCGCGCCGGACAGCGAACTTCTCCACCAGAACCGGGAAGCGGCTTTCGAGAACTTCGGGATCCGTGAGGCGGGAGTTGGTCATGTGGGTCTGCACGGCGGATGCGCCGTCGAAGCCGGGCCCAGCGCCGGAGCCGCCGCAGATGGTTTCGTAGTACTGGTAGCGCTCGGTGCCGAAGGTGAAGTTGTTCATCGTGCCCTGCGCGGCGGACAAGCGACCGAGCGCGCCGTAGAGTGCGTCGACGACGACCATGCTGGTTTCGACATTGCCCGCGACCACGGCGGCGCCGGGTCGCGGGTTCAGCAGGCAGCCTTCAGGTACGATGATGTCGATCGGCTTCAGGCAGCCCTCGTTGAGTGGGATCGCGTCGTCGACCAGCGTGCGGAAGACATAGAGGACAGCTGCATGTGTGATGCCGAGCGGGGCGTTGAAATTGCCGTCGCTCTGGGGAGTCGTGCCGGTGAAATCGATGACTAGGCGGCGCGCGGCTTTGTCTGGCTTCACAGCGAGGCGGATCACGGCGCCGTTGTCCATCGGCGCTTCAAAGTGTCCAGGCTCCAGCGTGTCGATGACGCGGCGGATGTGTTCGGCGGCGTTGTCCTGCACGTGGCCCATGTAGGCGGCGACGCCCTCGCTGCCGTAGTGCTGAACGAGGCGTTCAAGCTCTTCGCCGCCGCGCAGGCAAGCGGCGATCTGGGCTTTGAGATCGGCGATGTTGCGGTCGATGTCGCGGGCGGGATGCGGGCCGCTGGCGAACAGCGCGCGTGTTTCGCCTTCGCGCAGATGGCCGCCTTCGACCAACAATACGTTCTCGATCAGCACGCCTTCGTCGGCGACCGTGCGGCTGTCCGGCGGCATGGAGCCGGGCGTGATGCCGCCGACGTCGGCGTGGTGTCCGCGCGCGGCAGTGAAGAAGGCGGGGGTGGTCTCGCCGGGCAGGATGATCGGCGCGATGACGGTGATGTCGGGCAGGTGCGTGCCGCCGGCGTGCGGGGCGTTGAGCATGTAGATGTCGCCCGCCCTCATGCCGCGCCCATCGTGCGTGCGTGCCTGGATGATGGCGCGGATGGACGCGCTCATCGAGCCGAGGTGAACCGGGATGTGCGGCGCGTTTGCGACGAGGCCGCCGGATGCGTCGAACACTGCGCACGAGAAATCCAGCCGCTCGCGGATGTTGACGGAGGCGGCGGTGGTCTGGAGCGCGAGCCCCATTTCCTCCGCGACGGCCATGAAGCGGTTGTTGAAGATTTCGAGCAGGATCGGATCGGCGTTCGCCCCGATGGCGCTGGCGGTGATGCTGGTCGTGCGGGTGAGCAGCAGGTCGCCTTGAGGTGTGATCGTCGCGTGCCAGCCATCGTCGACGAAGGTGGCGCCGCCGGATTCGAGGATCAGGGCGGGGCCTTCGATGGCGAAGCCCGCCGGCAGCGTTTCGCGGCGCACGGCGGGTATGTCGCACAGCTTTCCACCGACGCGGACGGAGGCTTTGGGGATCTGTTTTGGCGCAGTGGCGGGAAGCTCGATGGCGGCCTCGCCCGCGTCGGCGCCCTTGCCGATCGTTTCGACCGACAGGCGTGCGATGACGATGGCGCGGGCCGGATCAACGAAGCCAAAGCGCTGTCGGTGTGCGGCTTCGAACCCGGCTTTCAGCGTGGCGGGGTCGGACCAGGTGACGGGAATGGTCGCTTCTCCGCCGTCATAGCGCAGGTGCGCGGTCGCGATGGACGTGATGTCGGCTTCCGCGACGCCCTGCTGCGTCAGCGCGTGGATGGCGGCGTAGATGAGCGAGGCGATGATATCGTCCTGCTCCGAGCCGAGCGGTTGCTCGATCGTCGTCTCGCGGATGGCGCGCAGGTCGGCGAGGCCGATGCCCCAGGCGGAGAGCAGTCCCGCGAGCGGATGTAGCAGTACGCTGCGGGCGCCCACGGCGTCAGCCACCGCGCAGGCATGCTGGCCGCCTGCGCCGCCGAAAGCACAGAGCACGTATTCCCGCGGATCATAGCCGCGCTGGATCGAGATCTTGCGGATGGCTTCGGCCATGTGCTGGTTGGCGATGGTGATGAAGCCCTCGGCCGCGTCTTCCGGTGTGATGTCGGCGCCGGTCTTCTGCTTGATCTCCCAGCACAGATCGCCAAATCGCTCGCGGACGATCTTTGCATCCAGCGGCCTGTCGCCCGTGGGGCCGAAGATGGCGGGGAAGAATTCCGGGCGCACACGGCCGAGCAGGACGTTGCAGTCGGTGACTGTCAGCGGTCCGCCGCGCCGATAGCAGGCCGGGCCAGGATCAGCGCCTGCGGATTTCGGGCCGACACGCAGGCGCGCGCCGTCGAAGAAGCAGATCGAGCCGCCGCCTGCGGCCACGGTGTGGACCTGAAGCATTGGCGTTGTCAGGCGCACGCCGGCAACAACCGTATCATTGGTGCGCTCATATGCGCCGGAGACGTGGCTGACGTCGGTGGACGTGCCGCCCATGTCGAAGCCAAGCGCCTTGTCGAAGCCTGCGCGGCGGGCGGCTTCCGCCATGCCGATCACGCCGCCTGCGGGGCCAGAGAGAACGGCGTCGCGGCCACGAAACGATCCTGCGCCGACGAGGCCGCCGTTGGATTGCATGAAGAAGAGGCGCGACGCGTTTTCGAACGCGCGCTCGACGCGGGCCACATACGCATCGAGGACGGGGGACAGATAAGCGTCAGCGGCGGTTGTGTCTGCGCGCGAGACATAGCGGGCGAGGCCGGATATCTCCGAGCTGAGCGAGACGTGCGCAAAGCCGACCTCGCGGGCGATTTCGGCAAGGCGCAGTTCGTTCGCGTGGTGCTGCCAGCCGTGGAGAAGCGCGATGGCGCAGCTGGTGAACCCGGCGGTGTGCGCTTCGGCAAGTTCGGACCGCGCGAGGTCTTCATCCAGCGGGATCAGGACTTCGCCTTCAGCCGTGACGCGCTCGCGCGCCTCAATGACGCGGGAAGGCAGCTGGTGCGGCTTCACGATGTGGCGCGCGAAGATGTCGGGCCGGGCCTGATTGCCTATCTTCAGCAGGTCGCCGAAGCCTTGCGTCAGCACCATGACGGTGGGCGCGCCCTTGCGTTCGAGCAGGGCGTTGGTGGCGACAGTGGTGCCCATCTTGATGGCTTCAATCTCGCCGCCGCCATTCTCGGCCAGGATCGTGCGCACGGCTTCGACCGCCGCATCGTCATAACGGCCGGGATTCTCGGACAGCAGCTTTCGCGAGATCAGGCGGCCCGTAGGCGCGCGGGCGACCACATCGGTGAACGTGCCGCCGCGATCGATCCAGAAATGCCATCCATTCATCGCCCGACTGTTGGTTTGCGCGATGGGCTTTGACAAGCCCGCCGGGCGGATCAATCCTCACCAAAGACATCAAGGTGGGATCAGGGCGAGGGCTAAATGGCGAAGCGAACCCAGAAGCTGGCGGCAGGCATTGCCATCTCTTTCACCATGGCGCTGGCGGCGACGGCGCAGGGGCCAACGTCCACCGCTATTGCGCGCGATAGCTGGCAGGTGAAGGGCCTTTCGGCGCCGGGCGAGATTATCGTCGATCACTGGGGCGTGGCGCATATCTATGCGGCCTCGCAGCGGGATGCCTTCTTCCTGCAGGGCTATAACGCGGCGCGGGATCGCCTCTGGCAGATCGACCTGTGGCGCAAGCGTGGGCTGGGGTTGCTGTCGAAATCGTTTGGGCCTGCCTATGTGGAGCAGGATCGCGCGGCGCGGCTGTTCCTCTATCGCGGCGACATGGAAGTGGAGTGGAACGCGTATGCGCCGGATGCGCGCGCATCGGCCGAAGCGTTTGCGGCAGGCGTCAACGCGTATGTGGGCGAAGTGAAAGCCGGCGCGAAGCCGCTGCCGGTCGAGTTCGGGCTGACTGACTCGGCGCCCGAGGAATGGAAAGCGGAGGATATTGTCCGCATTCGCAGCCACGCGCTGGTCTCCAACGTCACCTCAGAAGTGGCGCGGGCGCAGGTGGCGTGTGCGGCGGGCGTGGAGGCGGATGAGCTGCGCCGCAAGCTTGATCCGGTGGAGCACAAGCGCGTTGTGCCTGCGGGGCTGAACCCATGTGACGTGCCTGTGAATGTGCTGGACGATTATGTGTTGGGCACCAAGCAGGTGGATTTTGCGCCGTTGCTGCCGCAGCAGCGCGCCGAGCGTGACCGGCATGCGGAGCTGGCCGCGTTGATGGAAGCGCAGCTGCATGAGGGCTCGAACAACTGGGTCGTCTCACCCGCGAAGTCCGAGACGGGGCGGCCAATCGTCGCCAATGATCCGCACAGACAGCTGGGTGTGCCATCGCTGCGCTATGTCGTGGGGCTTCATGCGCCGGGGATGAACCTGATCGGTGCGGGGGAGCCTGCGCTGCCGGGCGTATCGCTGGGCCACAATGACGATATCGCGTTCGGCATCACCATCTTCGCGATGGATCAGGAAGATCTCTACGTCTACGAGACCAACGCCTCCAAGCCGGACTCCTATCGCTACAAGGGCAAGTGGGAGCCCATGAAGGTCGTGAACGAGACGATCGAGGTGAAGGGCGAAGCGCCGCGCGAGATCACGTTGAAGTTCACGCGGCATGGGCCGGTGCTGTCTCAGGACGCCGGTAAACGTCGCGCGTTCGCGATGCGCAGCGTGTGGTTCGAGCCGGGCGTGGCTGGCTATTTCGGCTCCACGCGCCTCACACATGCCAAGACGTGGGCGGACTTCAAAGACGCGAGCTATGCCTGGGGCGCGCCGCCGCTGAACCTTGTCTACGGGGATGTGAAGGGAAATGTCGGCTGGGCTGCATCAGGCCGCACGCCGGTGCGCAAGACGTGGGACGGGCTGATGCCTGTGCCGGGCGATGGGCGCTATGAGTGGCAAGGCTTCTTCGCGAAGGACCTGCTGCCGTCCGTGCTCAACCCCGAGGAAGGCTTCTTCGCCACGGCAAACGAATACAACCTTCCGGCCGGTTATCCTGCCGAAGAGCGCAAGGTTGCGTTCGAGTGGACTGACCCGTCGCGCGTCACGCGCATCAAGGAAGTGTTGGCGGCCGATCCGAAAGTCAGCCTGCTGGATTCAATGCGGCTTCAGGTCGACGCGACAAGCCCGCAGGCAAGGCGGCTGGTGAAGGTTCTGCAAGGCGTTGCGGCGCCGGCGGCAGATGCAGATGTCGATCGCGCGCTGCAATTGCTGAAGGCTTGGGATGGGCATGAGAGCGTCGATAGCGTCGCTGCAGCGATCTACGAGACGTGGGCGGTGAAGCATCTCGGGCGTGCCGTGGTGAACAAGGTGTCGCCCGCTGCGGCGCGTGAGCTGATCGCAAGCGGGCATCTGGAAGCGATCGTCAGCTATCTGGAAAAGCCCGATGCACGGCTTTCAATTGCAGACCGCGATGCGTTGCTGTCGAGCAGCCTGAAGGCGGCGCTCGACGAACTGCGCGGGCGGCTGGGGCCGGACATGGCAACGTGGAGCTGGGGCCGCCTGCATGTCGCGAACTGGGAGCCGGCAATTGCGGTGCTGGCCAATCCGCAGCTCAAGGCGCAGATGAGCATCGGACCGCTGCCGACGCCGGGATCATCCTCGACGCCGCGCGCCCAAACCTATCGTCCTTCCGACTTCGGCGTGACGGCGGGCGCATCCGTGCGGTTCGTGTTCGATGTCGGCGCGTGGGACAATTCGGTGTTCATCAACACGCCGGGGCAGTCGGCCGATCCGAACAGCGCCAACTATCGCAACCTGTTTCCGCTGTGGGCCGAGGGTGGCTATGCCCCGCTGCCGTTCAGTCGCGAGGCGGTGGAACGCGCCGCGCAGCGTGTGATCAGCGTGGCGCCGGCCAACTAGCCTTTATAGGGAATGCCGTCGTTGATGATGTAGTCGTTGACGTGGCCGCGATAGGTGCGGCCGCCGAGATCGACATTGACCATGTGACCGCGCCACGTATTGCCGACCATCGGCAGTGTGTAGGCCTGCCTCACCGTCGCCAGGCCAGCCAGCTTCCGGCCGTCAGCGAGCGTGACGCTGAGCGCGCGCTGCTCGGCGGGCGGATCGATCGTCACGGCCTTGACCTCGGTCGCCTTGTCGCCTTCCAGCAGGTAGCCCTCGCGGCGGCGTGCGGCGATCAGCATGGTTGAGGCGGCGCCTTCGCCCCACAGGGTCATGTAGCAGAAGGCGGCGGTGAAGCGCGGATTGGTCTGGCCCTGTTCGTGGAACTGCGCGGTGCCGGAAAATTCCACGCGCTTGCCACTGATCGTCACGACGGCGCGGCCTTTGCCGAACACCTCCGTGCGACCCTGGTTGAGGCCGGAATAGAGTCGCTCGGGCGAGAAGGCGATCGACGCTTCCATGCGCTGGTCGCCCTTGCCGAAGGCGGAGGTTGTGGACTTCCGCGCGAGGCATCGGCCGTTGACGGTGGCCGACGTTGGCGCGTTGACCTTGCCATTCCGCTCGAACACCAGCGCGCCGGCCGTGTCGGAATAGCGGACGTGATCGCCATCCACGACGCTTGCGTCAGGTCCACATGGCGCGATGTGATCGACGAACGAATAGAACTGACCATCGATGCGTGCATGCATCCAGAGCCAGGCGAGGCCAAGTTCGGGATAACGGCACAGGCGCATGGTGAGCCGCTGTTCGCCATCCTCCGATGCGACGCCGGAATGAACGGACTCGCTTAACGTCTCGAGGTTGGTGAACTGCGCATCCAGCGGCGGCCCGGCGGGAAGGGTCGCGCATGCGCCTGCAGCCAGAGGAAGAAACACGGCGTGCCTTCGTGTCCACATGTGTGCCGATGCTCCCCGATTTGTTTCGCGAGTGTCGTCTCATCAGGCGGGTTTCAGCAAGCCTCGTGTCGTGAGGTTCTGCCGGAATCGCAACGACATTTTTTGCGCGATCCACTGGCGCCACGCGTCAACTCGAACAATACTGCTCTTGCTTTCGCGCAATAGGGTCCAACCGTCGCGCGAGGGCGGCATGGCGCTCGCGGCTCGGCTGAACTCTCGCCAGCTTCAGTCGCGGGCGCCGGCTTGCTCGTGGATCTAGCGTCGCAGCGTCTGCGCTTCGCGCGACAGGTAGGCCCGATGCTCCGGATCAGCGATCGCGATCAGCGCTTCAGCGCGTTCATGCAGGCTGAGGCCTTTCAACCGCGCCACGCCATGCTCCGTCACGATGGCGTCGGCCAGATCGGCGGATATGGTCGGGTTGGCGATTGCCGGCACGATGCGCGATGCGCCGCCGCCGGCCGCCTGCAGCGCGATGATGGAGAGGCCATTTGAAGCGGCCGCTGCGCCGGCCATGAAATCCTGCGCGCCACCAATACTGCTGATCCGGCGAGCCTGGCGCCATTCGAGATTGAGGTTGCCGGCAAGATCCACCTCGATGGCCGAGCCGATGGAGACGAAGCCCGGCAAGGCGGCGATACGCGCGTGGCTGTGCGTTGCAAGGATCGAGGCGAAGGCGAAGCCGGACTGTTTGAGCCAGTCGTAGAAGGCGGGGCCGCCCCACGCGACACCGGCGAGATTTTCTCCCGACACGTCCAGCGCGCCGGATTCGGCGAGCAACTGGTATTCCGGCGTTATGATGCCGCTGCGTACGCGCAGGCCGCGATGAAAGCGCAACGCCGCCACGATGGCCGCTGGCGTGTCGCCAATGCCGGACTGGATGATGGCGTCGTCGGAAATAATCTCGGCCGCAAACTTCGCGATCGCATCAAGGATCGCGGACTTGGCCTGTGCCGGGGGCGCGGCGGGGGCGATGAGCGGCTCGTTGATGTCGATGGCGAGATCAATGTCGTCGGCCGTTATCGCGTCGGCTCCTGGCAGGGCCGGCATGGCCTGGTTGAGAAGCACGGCGCGCATCTTCGCGCGGGGCCACACGATTGCAGGCGTATCGCACGCGATTCCGAACGAGCATTGGTCATGTCGGTCGGGGGGCGATGCGTGGAAGAGCGCGGCGTCGAACTCCATCTGCGCCAGCGTCTCGCCGATCTGCGAATAGGGCATGGCGTGGATTTGCGTGTGCCCGCTGGCGATCGACGGTTCGAGGGTTGATGACGCCATGAAGGTGTTGAGGCGCACGTTGCCGGGCAGCGCGCCATAATCATGCCGGTTGATGCCGGGGATGAGGCACGACCAGAAGTCGACGCCCGTTGCGACACCCGGATCGGCTCGCAGCGCGTGGTAAAGCTGGAGGCATTCGCCCGGCCCGCCCTGAAAATAGACGCGCTGGCCCGGACGAAGAGTAGCAAGAAAGTCCCGGATCGTTCCTGTCTTCACGCCCGAACTCACGCCAATCCGGCCGACTTCAGCAGGCGGCGCGCGCGCTCGACGACGGGCTGGTCGATCATCTTGCCGTTGTGTGACACGACGCCGTCGGCGCGTTGCTCCCACGCGGCGAGGATGGCTTGCGCCTCGGCGATCTCGTTCTCGCTGTGGCCGAAGCAGGTGTTCAGCACCGGCACCTGGTTGGGATGGATGCACATCGCGCCGGTGAGGCCGGCGGCGTGAGCGCGTCGCGCTTCGTCGCCAAACGCGTCGAGGTCTGTGTAGTTTGCTATGCCCGTGGCCATTCCGATACCCATCAGCCGGCGCGCGGAGGCGGTGTAGGCGATGGCCTGTGCGGCGAGGCCCAGCGATTGCGGTGATGGCTGGCGGCCGAGCGACAGGGCGAAGTCCTCGCTGCCGAGCGAAATGCCGATCAGGCGCGGGCCATCCGCAATGGCGGACAGGCGCTCCAGCGCGCGGGGGCTTTCAATCACGGCAACCACGCCGATCGTGCCGCGATCCAGTTCGTGCTCGTATTCCAGCGCATCGAGCATTGCGGAAAGGCTTTCGAGTTCACCGGTCTCTTCCACCTTGGGCAGAACGATGGCGCGCAAGCCGGGCATCACCACGGCTTCAAGATCGTGGGCGAGATACTGCTGGTCGTTGTTCACGCGCACCGTGACGGTCGCGCCGTTGGCGTGCAGCGTGCGCACCGCGTCGGAGGCCAGCATGCGCGCGGCGGCCTTTGCTTCGGGCTGTGTCGAATCCTCGAGGTCGATGATGATGGCATCGGCGCCGCGCATATGCGCCTTCTGCCAGCGCTGTGGCGCTGCGGCCGGAACGAACAACATGGATCGCCAGTTCGTCGTCACGTCACACCAATCCTTCCGGCCATGGCCACATAGCCAGCGGCATCGGCGGCCCAGACATCGGCGCCGGTTTCCGTATCGACCAGATTCACGGTGAAGGGCGCAAGGTCAAAGACAGGTCGTTGCGCGCGGAAATCGAATGTCGCCACTTTGTCATGCGGGCGATGGCGCCGGAAATGGTCGACCAGCAAGGTTGCCAGCAGCGGCCCGTGCACGACCAACCCGGGATAACCCTCGTCCTTCATTGCGTAATCGCGATCGTAGTGGATGCGATGGGCATTGTAGGTGAGGGCGGAAAACCGGAACAACAGGGCGGCTGTGGGGTCGATCGCGCGCGAGACTTGCGCCTCGCGGCGCTCCCCCGGTGGAAGCGGCTGGGCGTTGCCGCTCTTCTCGCGAAAGACGATGTTGGCTTCGTCGGTGATGCACAATGTATCGCCTGCGAAAATATCGTGGCGGAGCGTGAGGAAGGCGAGGCGGCCAGTACGTCCGGATTTCTCCGAAATGTTCGCGATGGTGGAGACGCGGCGAATGTCGGCGCCAAATGGAACGGGTGCGTGGAAAGCGACGCGGCTGCCGGCCGCCATGCGCATCGGCAGGTCGATCGGTGGAACGCTGCCGCCGCGTATCGGATGGCCATCTGCGCCGATATCCGCCTGCGCGGCCTGCGGAAGAAAGCAGAGCAGATGCCCCATCGGCGGAATGGCGCTGCTCTCACGCTCGCGATCCAGCAGCGCGGCGAGTCTGTCGAACGGTCCGCGCGCGATGTGATCGAGCGTCGTCTCGTTGCGGCCGATCCAGTCTGAAATGTCGATGCTCATCAGGAGGACTTCGCCTAGAATGATTTGGGCAGGCCCAGCACATGGGTCGCCACATGGCTGAGGATGAGGTTGGTGGAGATCGGCGCGACCTGGTAGAGGCGCGTTTCGCGGAACTTGCGTTCGATGTCGTATTCCTCGGCGAAGCCGAAGCCGCCATGGGTCTGGACGCACATGTCGGCGGCGAACCAGCTTGCTTCTGACGCCGTCATCTTCGCCATGTTGGCTTCAGAGCCGCACGGCTCGCCTGCCTCGAAGAGCTGCGCGGCGTGATCGACCATCAGTGACGCTGCCGTCACCTGCACATGCGCGCGGGCGATGGGGAATTGCACGCCCTGGTTCTCGCCGATGGCGCGGCCGAACACGGAGCGATCCTTCGCGTAGGCTGATGCGCGATCAATGAAGAAGCGCCCGTCGCCGATGCATTCGGACGCGATCAGGATGCGCTCGGCATTCATGCCATCTAGGATGTACTTGAACCCCGCGCCTTCCCTGCCGATCAGGTTCTCCGCCGGGACTTCCAGATTGTCGAAGAACAGTTCGGTGGTCGCGTGGTTCAGCATCGTGCGCACGGCCTTGATCGTCAGCCCGTTGCCCTTCGCCGCCCGCATGTCGACCAGCAGCACGCTCATACCATCGGACGTCTTGCCGGCATCGTCGCGCGGCGACGTGCGGCAGAGCAGCACCATGAGATCCGAATGCTCCGCGCGGCTGATCCAGATCTTCGACCCGTTGACGATGTAGCTGTCACCCTTGCGTTTCGCGAAGGTCTGGATGCGTGTCGTATCCGTGCCGCTCGTGGGCTCGGTCACGCCGAACGCCTGCAGCCGTATCTCGCCGCTTGCGACCTTCGGCAGCCACTGATCCTTCTGCGCCGCGCTGCCGTGCCGCAACAGCGTGCCCATCGTATACATCTGTGCATGACAGGCCGCGCCATTGGCCCCCGAGCGATGGATTTCTTCCAGCACAGCGCAGGCGGCGGAAAGGCCAAGCCCGGACCCGCCATACTCCTCCGGGATCAACACCGACAGCCAGCCTGCTTCCGTCAGGGCCTTTACGAATTCGGTGGGATAGGCGCGCTCGCGGTCGAGGGAGCGCCAGTATTGACCGGAAAAGCGGGCGCACAGCTTGCGCACGGCGTCGCGGATTTCGGGATGGGTCTCTGCCTTGCTCATGGCCGCAGTCTGCAACGCGGTTGCTGCCACGTCACGCCTTTGATTGTCCGCGAATATCCTCCACAACGGTCGGCTCAAGGGGAGGGACCATCCATGGCAGACTTCAACTTTCAGAATCCGATCTTCACGACCTATGTGATTGCGGCGTGCCTGATGATCCTCAAGGCCGTCGCGATGTCGTGGCTTACGGTCGTGCGCATGGTTGGCGCAAACGGCGGCTTCCGGAACCCGGAAGACATGATGAAGACGCCGATGAATCCCAACCCCAATGCCAACCAGACTGCGCCGCATGAAAGCGTCGAACGCATCCGCCGCATCCATCTCAACGTGCTGGAGAACGTGCCGTTCTTCCTGGTCGCCGGCCTGCTGTTCGTCCTGACGCAGCCGCCACTCTGGCTCGCGCAGCTGCTGTTCTACGGCTACGTCGTCTCCCGCGTGCTGCACTTCATCGCCTACATCACCGCGCAGATCCACGAGATACGCGCGACGTTCTGGAGCATTGGCTCCTTCATCCTGATCTACATGACAGGCGCGACGCTGGTGAAGGCGCTCGGTTATTGAGCCGAGGCGTCAGCCGGTGATGGGGGAGAGACATCCAGTGCGGTCGAGCAGCGGATCAAGCTCTGCCTTAGCCGCCGCCGGCAGCGCCGCATGCATGCGGCGCAGCGTTTCAAGGCATTTCAGCTGATACTTGAACGCGCCCTGTTCGTAGCCCATACCCAGCGCTGTGAATGCGAATGTCTCCTTGCCGGCGGTGATGGCGTTGGCATTCGCTTGCAGGAACGGGAAATAGACGTCGCCCGCGAAGGCCAGCATGGCCTCGATGATCGGCGCGCGAGGTTCGCCTTGCGTGCGCCATTCGCCTTCGATGCCCGACATGTCGTCCATCTGCGCCAGCCAACGGAAGGTCAGGGGCGCGATCTTACGCATCAGCTTTTCTGGCGTCGGATCGACGGCAAGCTGTGAGAACTGTCCCATCCAGCCGAATTCGGCGAGTGAAGGCCGCGTGCCGAACCAGAAGCGGCCCTGTTCGAACTGCGCCTCCAGCATGCCACACAGGCGGTTCATGGTTGCTTCGATCATCGGAGCGTTTTCCGCTGTGCATCCGACCAGGGCCATGCGGCCCATCTGGCGGGCACGAAAATGGTCGGCGAATTTCTGGATCTGTTCGCGGCCGCCGCGGAAGCGATCATAGGCGAGCCAGCGCGACAGCGCTTCCTGATCATCCGCATAAAACCAGCGATAGTGGAACATCAGTTTGGTGGCCCACTCGTCGGCCATGTCTTCGAGAAGGCAGGCGAGAAAGCGGTCAGCCGGATCGGTCGGCACGATGCTGCGTGCCGAGTGGCGCTGCTCTAGCTCGAAAATCATCGGGGTTGAGTCGTTGCGCCATTCGCCGCTCGGGTACTGCATCACCGGAATGACGGGAGCCTTTACGTTCTTCAGCGTGGCTTCGGTATCGGGCCCCAGCGCTTCCCAGATGTAGGGCAGACGGCGATAGCGCATGATCGCGCGCATCTTCATCGAGTAAGGTGAGCCCAGCCCGCCTATCAACCGATAATAGTCCGGCATGCTCGCTCCCGATTGCGGCTGGACGCAGCCTCGACTCTCGTACAGAGTGTACTGAATGGTATCAAGTATAACGTCTCGAGGGAGGCGACGATGAAACGTCTTGCACTGGCAGTGTGTACTGCAGCGTTGATGGCTGCGGGGTGTGGACCGGGCGAGGCTCCGTCCAGTTCGGTCGAGCAACAGGACGCGGGCGCACGCCCGGCGCCCAATCCGCTGAACAACGCCTATTTCGGCGACCTCCACCTGCACACGCGCAACTCGTTCGACGCGTACATCTTCAACGTGCGCGCCACGCCGGACGAAGCGTACAACTACGCAAAGGGCGGCACGATCAAGCACGCAGCCGGCTTCGAGATGAAGCTGAACTCCGGCCCACTCGACTTCCTGGCGGTGACCGACCACTCCGAATATCTCGGTGTGCTGCAGGCCATCGACACGCCCGGCGACCCCTATTCGAACGTGCCATATGCACGCGAGCTGTTCTCCACCGACCAGGTGCAGGTCAACGCGTCGTTCCGCAAGTTCAGCGACACGCTGCGCGTCGCCCAGCGGATGCCGGAATTCGGAGACCTGCGCACCGTCAAGTCGGCGTGGGAAGACACGGTCGAAGCCGCCAAGCGCCACTATGAACCCGGCAAGTTCACCACGCTGATCGGCTATGAGTTCACCTCCGCGCCGGACGGCCGCAACCTCCACCGCAACGTGATCTTCTCGGGCGAGAAAGTGCCCGCGTTGCCGTTCTCGGCGCTGGAATCGCAGAATCCCGAAGATCTCTGGACTTGGATGGACCAGCAGCGCGCCGCCGGCATCGAGACCCTTGCCGTCACGCACAACGGAAACGGCTCGAACGGCACGATGTACGAGCGCACCAAGTGGAACGGCCAGCCCGTTGACCAGAAATGGGCGGAACTTCGCGTTCGCAACGAGCCGCTGGCCGAGATCACGCAGGTGAAGGGCACATCGGAAACGCACCCGCTGCTTTCGCCAAACGATGAGTTCGCCGGCTTCGAGGTCATGGAGTGGTACATCGGCGCGGCCACGCCGATCACGAAGTTCGATGGCGGCTATGTCCGCAAGGCGCTGAAGGACGGCATGGAGCTTCAGGCCCAGCTTGGGACCAACCCCTACAAGGTCGGCTTCACCGGCTCGTCTGACACGCACAACGCGGCGGGCTCGTACGAGGAAGACAACTACCACTCGAAAGTCGGCATTCGCGATTCCACGCCCGAGCTGCGCGGCTCTGCGCCGCCGGCGGGCAAGGACTGGTCGAACTACAAGCCCGGCGACAACATCGCCCGCTTCTCCACCTGGGGCGCATCAGGCCTCACCGGAGTCTGGGCGCCTGAGAACACGCGCGAGGCGATCTACGCCGCCCTGCGCCGCAAGGAGACGTTCGCGACCTCCGGCCCGCGCATGCGCGTGCGCTTCTTCGCAGGCTACGGCATCGGCAATCAGCCGCTCACCAGCGAAGCAGGTGTGCGCAACGCTTACGCCAAGGGCGTCGCCATGGGCGGCGATCTCGTTGGCCGCGCCTCTGGCAAGCCGGACTTCCTCGTGATGGCGATGCGTGACGCAAACTCCGCGCCGCTGCAACGCCTCCAGATCGTCAAGGGCTGGGTCGACGCCGGCGGCAAGGCGCAGGAGAAGGTGTTTGACGTCGCGTGCTCCGATGGCGGCAAGATCAACCCCGCCACGCAGCGATGCTCCGACAACGGTGCGACGGTGGACGTGAAGACCTGCGTCTACAGCCAGGACAAGGGCGACTCCGAAATCGCGGCCGTGTGGTCGGATCCGGAATTCGATCCGAAGCTGAACGCGTTCTACTATGTGCGCGTGCTGGAGAACCCGACCTGCCGCTGGTCCACTTGGGACGCGATCCGCATGGGCATCGAGCCGAACCCGGACCTTGAGAAAACCATCCAGGAGCGCGCCTACACCTCGCCGATCTGGTTCGTTCCCGTCAAAGCCGGCTAGGCCAGGGCATGACGTCCGGAGTTGTGGGTTTCTTCAAGCGCGCCGCGCGTGAGCCGCTGGTCCATTTCCTGGCCATCGGCGCAGCGCTGTTCGTGATCAATGGCGTCATCAACGGCCCGGATGAAGGGCCCGAGAGCGACACCATCGTGATCACCGAAGGCCGGGTCAGACAGATCGCCGAGAGCTTCGTCCTCCTGTCCGGCCGGTTGCCGACGCGCGAGGAACTGCAATCGCTAGTCGATGATTTCGTGAGCGAGGAAGTGGGTTACCGCGAGGCCATTGCGATGGGGCTCGACGCGGACGACACCATCGTCCGCCGCCGCATGCGCCAGAAGGTCGAGTTCCTGATCGAGGACGGCGCGGCCAGCGAAACACCGTCCGATGCAGAGCTCCGGGCATGGGTGGATGCAAACCCGGATCGCTATCGGATGCCGGAACGGCGCGCCCTCCGTCAGGTGTTGCTGAGCGACGACAAACGTGGACCAGCAGCGCGCGCCGATGCGGAGGCCGCGCTCGCGGCGTTGCGCAGCGGGGCTGATCCCGCAAGGCAGGGCGATGCGTCCATGCTGCCCGCCGCTGTGCCGCTGACATCGCAGGAAGGCGTGTCTGCGTTGTTCGGGCCTGACTTTGCCGCCGCCGCCTTCGCCCATGCCACGGCCAGCAGCGACAAGGACTGGTTCGGCCCGATCGCTTCGCCCTATGGCCAGCACGTCGTGCTGGTGATGGATATCGAGCAGGGCCGAGCTGTCGAACTGGACGAGGTGGTCGACCGGGTGCGTGCGGACTGGATCGAGTCGAAGCGCAACGATGCGCGCGACGCTTTCCATGCCCGGATGCGCGAACGCTACAACATAGCCATCGAATGGCCCGAGCCGTGGAAGGGTCTGCCGCAGACGCCTGATCCCAATCCGAAGACGCGCCCGACGCCTGAGGTCGGCGAATGAGACGGCTGGCGGGGCTGGTGCTCGCGTTGGTCGCCATGGCGCTGGCGTTCGCGCCTGCCGCGCTGGCGCATGAGATACGCCCCGCCTTCCTGCAGATCCGCGAAGTCGAGCCGCACGTGTATGACTTCCTCTGGAAGACGCCGGCGCGCGGCGAGATGCGCCTCGCGCTCAACATCATCCAGCCGAAGGAATGCGCCAACACGTCCGAGCCGCGCAGCGCCATGGTCAACGGCGCCGTCATCGAGCGCTGGCGCGCCGTGTGCGCGGGCGGCATCATTGGCAAGCCAATCCAGATCGAAAACCTGTCGCACACGCTGACGGATGCGATCGTACGGTTCGAGCCCCTTGATGGCTCGGCCAAGACGCTGCGCGTGAAGCCAGATGATCCAGTTGCCCTGATCCCCGACAAGCAGCCGTGGACGGATGTCGCGGCCACATACTTCGTACTCGGCGTCGAGCACATCCTGCTCGGGTTCGATCACCTGATGTTCGTGCTGGCCCTCCTTTTGCTGGTGCGCGACGTGAAGCGCCTCGTGGGCGCGATCACGGCTTTCACGATTGCGCACTCCATCACGCTGGCGGGCACAACCTTCGGCTGGGTGAAGCTGGCGAGTTCGCCCGTGGAGGCGGTCATCGCTTTGTCGATCATGTTCATCGCGGTGGAGATCATGCGCGTGCGGGCGGGGCACGCCAGCCTGACGGCAACCCTGCCCTGGCTTGCCTCGTTTGCCTTCGGCCTGCTGCATGGCTTTGGCTTCGCCGGCGCCTTGCGCGAAATCGGCATACCGGAGGACGCGGCGCCCCTCGCGCTGCTGTTCTTCAACCTCGGCGTCGAGGCCGGCCAGCTCACCTTCATCGCGTCCGTGCTGCTCGTGATGTTCCTCTCCTCGTGGTGGCGCCCCTTCGAAGATC
>Ga0105048_10003330_pt1 | contig 26326 bp, 21 predicted proteins | sample MAT05_FD_78382 | JGI IMG/M metagenome (GOLD analysis project Ga0105048, IMG submission 78382) | Freshwater microbial communities from Lake Fryxell liftoff mats and glacier meltwater in Antarctica - MAT-05 | ecosystem: Environmental > Aquatic > Freshwater > Ice > Liftoff microbial mat | place...
ACGCCATTTCATCGGTAGTGACCTCAATCATGGGCTTATATTTTCTCAAAGATAGGCCCAAAATTGACCCGTCAATTAGACCACCTTATTATTCACCCGTTACTTTGTAGTTGCCCAATGCCCGATAACAGGCCGACAACACCTGATAAGGTTCTGCTACAAACCGGGCTATACCAACTGGGTTTGGAATTGGGTTTGCCTTCTTGGCCGCTTGTAAAGAGCTTAAGGCCAGGCTGAGTGCCTGATTGACCTGACCTCGGTCGAGGTAGATCAGCGCAAGTTTCGCGCCAAACAGGGGGTAGTTGTCCCACAATTCGTGCTGTTGCGTCAAGGCAAGCCCCTGCTCCAGATAGGGCAGTGCCCTGGCATAATTTTTCTGCTCAAAATAGGTGAGTCCGACATTGCCGGTTAAAATGCCTTTCCAGCCTTCATTTGGTATATTCTTAGCTGGTAGCTGATGCAGGGCCCAGTCGAAATAATAACGGGCGGAGTCGTATTGCTGGAGTTTCAGATGCGCCATACCCAGCAAGTCAGCATTGAAAATATGGCTTCCGTATTGATCGCGAAGCGCATCGTGTCTTAGCGCCCGCCCATAGTTGATGGTGTTCTCGTAGTCGAAAAATTCATAGTATGCACTGGCAACTTCATAGATAGCGTAGTTATAACCCGGGAATTCCGGTTCACTCAGTCCATCAATTAACTCAAACAGCTGGGTGAAATGGATAAAGGCATCTTCATATCGTTTGGTGATCAAAAAATGGTGTTTCCCCATGGCCTCATGGCACTTGGCAACCAGAAAAGAATTATCCCGTTTCTGGGCTTCCTGCAAAAGCGCCTTCATTTTAGGTAGATAATCTTGCTTATAAGCAGGGTCGGGGTGTTCGTAAAGCAAATGAGTTATTTTCAGCGTCAACAGGTCGAGGTCTGTTCCGTTTTGCCGAAAAAAACGGTCCAGTGTCCGTATCAGCGAGTCGGCCGCAGGCGTATTGTTTAGTTTATGATAGGCCTTGAAAATAGCCAAATACTGCTGCTGTGGGGTCATCGTGAGCAGCGAATCGGGCGAGACAATGGCTACGGAATAACCCGCTGATACAAACCATAAAACGGCAAGGCCAGGAATCAAAAAGCGTATCATAGGTGGGGTAGGTTAGATTTTGGTAGAGGATCTTGACGTGAGTTGCACAGCTGGGCTATTGGTTGGATTCGTAGGCACTCGGCGATACCCCAAACTGGTCTTTAAAACACTTGCTGAAGTAGGTGGGGCTATCGAAATCCGTTTCGTAGGCGGTTTCAGCAATGCCGCGTCCCTGCCTGATTCGCTCGGCAGCCTGCCGGAGCCGATAGGTACGGATGAGTTCATTAGGACCCATTCCGGTTATGGCCGAGAGTTTACGGTGCAGGGTCCGGCGGCTCATATTAACCCGGTCGGCCAGCAGATCCACGCTTAGTTTTGGGTCGCTTAGGTGGGTATCCAGCGTATGGGTAAGCTGCTGCCAAAACGGATCGCTGGCGAGGGGCAGCCACTCAGTCGGGGCCGGTTCTGGGTTGGGCGTTGTCAGGTGCTGGCGATACTGGTCGCGTTGGCGTCGCTGCTGATCCAGCCGATTACGGATGCGTAACCGTAGTTCCTGGGGTTCAAACGGTTTGGTTAGGTAATCGTCGGCTCCACTTTCCAGCCCTTCCAGCCGACTGGGCATAGCGGCTTTGGCGGTCAGCACCATCACCGGGATATGGCTGGTGTTGGGGTCGGCTTTCAGCGTTTGGCACAAGGCTATCCCGTCCATACCAGGCATCATGATGTCGGTCACGATCAGGTCGGGCAGGTGTTCCTGGGCGTAAGCCAGACCCGCCAATCCGTCGGCCGCCACCGCTACCTGATACGAATCGGGTAACAGGCTGGCGATGAAGTCCCGCAGGTCAGTATTGTCCTCAACCACCAGCACGAGCGGTTTTTCTGACTGTTTGTCGGGTGTGTTGTCGGAAACCGGGGCATATACACCGACCATCTCCTGCTCCACTATGGCTTCGTTTACCCGTTCATACGGTGCCCGTTCATACGGCAGGGTGATGGTAAACGTGGTCGCACCGTCGGTGTATGGACCCTGAGGGGGGATAATGGCTGGCCTGCTTTCAACAGCTATGATGCCTCCCTGTAGATCAACCAGTTCTTTCACCAGCGCCAAACCAATGCCGATTCCCGAGAGTAAGGGTTCGCCCTTAGGTCGTCGGGAGGTGGTATCTGCCTGGTAAAAACGGGTAAAAATTCGCTCCAGCTGATCGGCCTCGATGCCTTGCCCGGAATCCAACACGCGTAAGGTAATTCCCTTGGGGTCAGCGGTGGCGAGTTCAATCGTCACGTTCCCGCCAGCGGGGGTAAACTTGAGGGCGTTTGCCACCAGATTGGTCAGGATACGTTCGAGCTTGTCCGTATCGAACCAGTATTCATCGCTCAGGGGGCTGATAAAGCGGAGTTGGATATGCTTTTGTGTGGCATTCTCCTCAAACGACTGAACGATTTGAGCCGCAAACTGGCTCAGATCACCACGCGAGAGATCCACGTTCATCAACCGGGCATCTACCTTCGAGAGATCGAGCAACTGATTGGCAAGCCCCAGCAACTGCCGGGCATGTTGTTTGATCAGGCTCAGGCGTTTTTGGCGTACACCGACTCGCCCAGTTCGTCTAACAGGGCCTCCACGGGCGAAATGATGAGCGTTAAAGGAGTTCGGAACTCGTGGGTGATATTGGTAAAAAACCGTGTTTTTAACTCGTCGATGACCCGAAACTGCTCAGCTTCGCGTTCGTTCTCAGTGGCTTGCAGGCGAAACGCCCGCCGGTTTATGTACGTCCGGGTTATGGTATACAGCAGACCGGCGACCATCAGCGCGTAGAGACAGTACGCCCACCAGCTGCGCCACCAGGGTGGGTTAATAACAACCGTCAGCGAGGCCGCCACCGGATTCCAGACTCCATCGCCGTTGGAACCCCGCACCTGAAACCGATACTCGTCAGGCGGCAGACCTGCGTAAGAAGTCGTTCGCTGCTGTTTGGCGAGTATCGGTTTCGGGTCAATCCCGATAAGCTGGTACTGGTACTGATTTTTTTGGGAGGCCCGATAGCTGAGAGCCGCAAACCGAAACGCCAGCATATTTTCCTCATGGCCTAACTCGGTCCGGTCGGTCAACAACGGGTCGACGTTACCGTTGACCGTCAGCCCGGTAATGAAAAAGGGCGGTATCATCCGGTTTTCGCGGATACTGTCGGGGTTGAACGTTAGACACCCATCAGGCCCACCAAAAAAGAGCCTGTTTCGGCCAGTACTGACGCAGTTTTCGGTAAACTGAATCATGGGTAACCCATCCGCATCATCATACGACCGGAAAGTGCGGGTTTGGGCATCGTAGCGGGCTAGTCCCTGATCGGTACTCACCCAGATTCGGCCCCGGTGATCGGCCGTAATGCCCAGAACATAGTTGCTGGGTAACCCCTGTTCCGTGGTTAGCTGCCGAAATTTGTTCGTGCGTGGATTGAGGATGTTCAGGCCTCCCCGTTGCGTACCCGACCAGATCTGCCCCTGTTTATCTTCGTATAAAGCGATGACATTTAAGTCGCTAAGCGCATTTTTGACGCTATCGCGCTGGCTGGGGGTAGGGGGCAGATACTGATGGAGGTTCCCTGATCGAAGGTCGTAGCGATGGATGCCTCCGCCCACATGACCGATCCAGACGTAGCCCGAGCGGCTGACACATAGCGCGGTAGCATACGACATGCTGTTTTGGAGATCGTTGTCCAGGTAGGTAAACTGCCCACTGGCCGGGTCGAACGAAGCCGGGCCATTTTGTCCAGCGACCCACAAACGCCCCGTTGCCTCCTGACCAATGTACTGCACCGGTAATCGACAGGGATACCGCGTCGTTTGGCCGGTAAGGGTATTTAAGCGGTACAAAGCCTCGTCGGTACCCACCCAAAGTTGCCCGCTGTTATCGCGGAATAGGGTACGGACACGCGGATTGGCCAGGGTTGAGGCTACCGCCATGGGCTGTGTGGTGCCCGGTAGCACTCGATACAGGCCGCTGATCGAACTGCCCAACCAAATAGTGCCGGTATTGTCTTCGGCCACACCGCTGAAATTGTTGCGTGGATCACGAACCGACAGGATGGTCGGATGGAGCTGAATTGCCGTGAATTGCCGACTGGTTGTACTGATTTTATTGATGCCATTATCCGTGCCTACCCACAGGTTGCCTTCGCGGTCGGGACAAAGCGAGAGGATATTGTTGCTCGACAGACCGTCGGACTGATTCCGGTCGGCCCGATACTGCGTGACCTTATTAGTTGGCCGATGCAAGCGAAACAAACCCTGGTCAGAACCCAGCCAGGCTTCATTACCAACAATCCGAATACTGCTTATTGATTGATTCGTGTGCTCGCCCAGTGAAAAGACAGTGGCTCGTGGCTTTGGCAGTCGGGTATCGAGTTGAAACAAGCCTTCTGCCGTGGCCCCCAGTTTGTACAGGGACTCGCCGTGCGTGCCAACCCAAAGAATACCGTTATCATCAAGGGCCAGCGCGGATACAACGGGCTGCGCCAACTGGCCCGAAACGGGTAAGGGAACCAGTTGAAACTGTTTGGTTTTTCGGTCAAAGATGAATAACCCGGCATTGGTGCCCACCCACAACCGCTTTAAGGAATCGAAAACCAGGCATAAGACGGACATTGCCCATCGAAGCCGGTAATTTGTAAGCTGTTGCCTGCCGGTTTTGGATCGTATAGTGTAGTAGTTCGGTTGTAGTGCCCACCCAGAGCACGGTTGGTGATTCTTCGACCAAACAGTTGAACACGTTCATGTATTGAAACTGGCTGGTCGAATCGGGCCGGTACGCCGTTGATCCGCGTTTTCGGGTGTCGATCTCGTGCAATCCATCCCCCAGGGTAGTTGCCCATAACCGACCGTTTTTATCTTCGTATAAATTCCAGATGGCATCGTTGCGGAACGTCTGTTTGGGTCGTTTTAAGTCCGTTTTTATACTACTGAATTCATACCCATCGAAGCGGCTCAGCCCAGCCTGGGTGCCAAACCACATAAAACCGGCTCGATCCTGCAAAATAGACGTAACTTGGTTGTTGGCCAGACCCTGCCGGGTGGTGAAATGCTCGGCATGTATGGACGTGGAATTATCTGTTTTGAGCTGACCGTAACTAATCGTCCAGTGGAAAATAAAACGCATGAAAGTGCCGAGGTAAACGTAATGTCGTTTCTTCGTGATGGCGTACAGCATGTCCTTCGCGTAACAAAAGAGGATTTGGTTACTAAAAAGTTTTTAAGGCTTTCAGCAAAGTAAAGGGTTTGTGTTTTACTTAAGTATTTGCCGACTGTTTATTTGTATTTAACTGGATAAGCTATAGATGATTGGCCAAACTAGTTACCCTCCAGTAATGCTCTTCCGCTACGCCCCGACCCCTTCCGGCCTACTTCACCTCGGCAATGGGGTTAACCTCACCCTGACGTATTTGCTGGCACGGGCAATGGGTTCGCCAATTTTGTTGCGGATTGATGATCTGGACTCCGACCGTAAACGCCCCGATTATATAGCCGATGTATTTCGCGCCCTCGATTATCTGGGCCTGACTTACGAGCAAGGCCCCACCGGACCCGACGATTTTGAGCGGCATTGGTCGCAGCGGCACCGGATGCCTCTGTACGAGCAAACGTTGGCCGCACTGGTTGAGACAGGCGTGGTTTACGCGTCTAAATTTTCCAGACAGCAGATTCTGACTATGGGTGCAACGGCCATCGACCAAATGCGGGCGCAACAACTGCCACTGTCTATGTCTGATGTGGTTTGGCGGGCGCAGGTTCCTGAAAACGAGCCATTTCCTGATTTTGTGATCCGCAAGCGCGATGGAGTTCCGGCGTATCAAATTGCGTCGCTAACCGACGATCTGCATTTTGGTGTTACCCACCTCGTTCGGGGCCACGACCTCCGGGAATCCACCGCCATGCAACAGTATTTGGCTCGTTTGCTTGGCCATGAAGCTTTTGCAGGTCTTCCGGTTTGGCATCATCCGTTACAGACCGATAGTGAGGGGCTAAAGCTGTCTAAATCGGCGGGCAGTACCTCGTTGAAGGCGCTGCGCGAAAGTGGGAAACCGCCGGTTGCTGTATTTGGTGCGGTGGCTCGATTGTTGGGTTTTCCAGAGGAGGCTGGGGAATCGCTAGAGGGGTTGGAAGGGGCGTTTGGGCAGTGGCTAATGGGGCCGGGTGACCCATTTTTGAGTAGGTTGGTGAGCTACCCACCCGTTAAAAAACCTTAAATAGACGGATGCAAGAGGATACCTGAACACTCCCTTTCGTTAGTAGGTTAAACAAGAACGGACTTGTATTATCCGTTCTTACTCAACGGCAGTCGTCAGAACAGCGTCTGTCTTCACCAAGAAAACTCCATTATGCAACAATACTCCATCCTGTGGGCCGACGACGAGATCGACTTGCTCAAGCCACACATCATGTTTCTGAAGAATAAAGGCTACACTATCACCCCCGTAAATAGCGGAGCTGATGCGCTGGAACAGGTTGAAAATGAGAAGTATGACCTGGTTTTACTCGACGAAATGATGCCTGGGATGACGGGTCTCGAAACGCTTGCGCAAATCAAACAACTGCGGCCCAATTTGCCCGTTGTAATGGTTACCAAGAGCGAGGAGGAACATATTATGGAGGAGGCCATCGGTTCTAAAATTGCTGATTACCTCATCAAGCCGATTAACCCGAATCAGTTGCTGCTGTCGCTCAAAAAGAATCTTGACAATAAACGTCTCGTAACCGAGCGCACGAATATTGGCTATCAGCAGGACTTTCGGAACATCTCGATGCAGTATAACGACCGCATCGACCACGAAGAATGGGCTGATATTTATAAGAAATTGATTTTCTGGGAACTACAGCTAGATAGCGCCCAGGATAAAAGTATGACCGAGGTGTTGAACATGCAGAAAAGTGAGGCCAACTCAAATTTTTGCAAGTTCGTAGAAGAGAATTACGACGACTGGTTCAACGACCCGAAAGCCGATAAGCCGGTGATGTCGCACCAGTTGATGCGCAAAAAAGTGTTCCCGCTGGTTGAACAGGACGGACCCCCTTTGTTCTTTTTGCTGATTGACAACCTTCGCTACGATCAGTGGAAGGTGATTGAGCCTATCCTGACCGACTACTTTACGGTCGAAGAAGAATCGTCGTACTACTCTATTCTGCCTACCACTACGGCCTTCGCCCGTAACGCCATTTTCTCGGGGATGATGCCGAGCGAAATGGAGAAACACCACCCCGATATTTGGGTGGGCGACGACAACGACGAGGAGGGCCTGAACAACCACGAAGACGAGTTTTTGCGTCGCCAATTGGAGAAAAGCCGCCTGAATATCAAGATGTCGTATCACAAGATTCTGAACGTTAACCAGGGAAAATCGCTGGTTGATAACGTCAATAACCTGATGCAGAATCAATTGAACGTGATCGTGTACAACTTTGTGGATATGCTCTCGCACGCCCGGACGGACATGGCCATGATTAAGGAACTGGCCCCCGACGAAGCTGCGTATCGGTCCATCACCCGTTCCTGGATTCAGCATTCACCCCTGCTCGAACTTATCAAGAAGATCTCGGACAAGGGCGGCCGCTTGATTGTTACGACTGACCACGGCATGATTCGGGTGCAGAAGCCAGTCAAGATTGTAGGCTACCGCGAAACGAATACCAACCTGCGCTATAAGCAGGGCAAAAACCTCGGCTTCGACGATAATCACCTGTTTGTGGCCCGCAAGCCCGAGCGGTTTTTCCTACCCAAACCGCACGTATCCACAGCTTACGTCTTCACCAAAGAAGATTACTTCTTTGCGTACCCGAACAACTACAATTACTACGTGAACTATTACCGCGACACTTTCCAGCATGGGGGCTTGTCGCTGGAAGAAATGATTATTCCGTTTGTGTATTTGAAAGCGAAATAGGACTTAAAAAGAGGAGGGAGAAAGGCAACTTTCTCCCTTTTTTTGTTGAATCGGGTAGGAGTTAATTGGGCAAACAGCTCTATTTTTTATATACTCTTTGCTGGTTTTGGTAAAACAATACCCGAATGCCACCCTTCGCGTCTTTTTCCACTTTTACGTGCGAAAATCCCCGTTTGCTATAGATCGATTGCGGGTACGAATCACAATAAAAAATCAATTCGTATAGGTTTGGAGAGTCGCTCAACGGTGTCAACACCCCGGCCTGAATAGGGCGTTTGTCGCCTTTAGGCAGCGAGATCGAAAAGGAATTATCAGTAGGGCATTTGGTGCCTTGCTCATATACCTTCTGTAGAGTTGACTCGTCTACAGGCGGTTGTTGCTGCACTTGCTGTTGTTGCTGAACCTGTTGGTTGGGCGAAGGAGAATCATCGCTGCCAACGGTTGCAGGTACGTCCATCCGTTTTTCTGGCTGATTTTCGGTCTTAGTTGGTATGGTATTCAAATTGTTGACGGTAGCCGATACCGGTTGTTGCACCGGAAGGGTGTCAATAGCACGAGGAGAAACTTGGGCACGGTTATTAAGTCGCGAAGCTGTTGGCTGTTTTGCTGTTGCCTTTGGATTGATGCGGGTTGGTCGATTGACTCGATTGGGTTGGGCGGTGGGGTTTACGGGTAAACGCGTCCTGCCATCGTTCGTTTGCGCGCTGATAGGCATCGTTTCTGGAACCACCACCCTGGCTGGAACCGCAACTGGTTCCAACGGCACCGATATTGACCGTTGTGGGCCGTCAAAATACAGCACTATTCGGGCGGCTTCGAGGCTGATGAGCGAATCGCGCTGAGCGGTAGTGGGTTTGAATGCCTGTAGTGTACGGCTGATGTTGAGTTTCTGATCAGCTGAATCTCGGTCGAACTCCCTCGTTCCCGGTGAACGAAACAAGGTCTTTGCTTTGTCGGCAAGCCGATTAAACAATTGTCGATCAGTGGGGTTGGTTATGGCTACTCCTTCATTTCTTTTACTGTTAATAGAACCCTGATTTTCTATATTGGTAAAGTAATACAGATCATCGTTACTGCGTTTGTTGGCAAGCATTGTCAAATAGCGTCGGGTAACGGCACTATCAGGCACCCAATTCGTATCGAACAGTTTGATTGGTTCCATCAGTTGAGGGACCTCTTTAAACGGGCTGAGAAGTTGCTGAACAGTTTTGGTGACGTCAACATTGGAATAGCCGTTCGTTAGCCGTTGTGTACGCTCCAGAATGGCCATATTATACCGGGCGGTATTCAGATTATGCACCGCTTCAAACGTCAATCGGAACTCAACCGACCGAATTAAATCCAGAATACCTTTGCCGTATGGCTCTGTATTGTCTGCTGTGCCGGTTTTGGAAAGTGCCACCGCCCGATTGTTGTAATAAGTCGCACTGTCGATTGCCGATGAATCGTTTCTGAAAAAGGGTAGCAGTACACCCGCTACCTGCGTTTGTGGGGGCGTAAAATATAAGAGCAGCGGCAGGAATATCAACACCAGCAAAGCGGCTGGCTGGTACTTGGTCTCGATTCGTTCCTGCCGAACTAACTGCTGCTGGATAAGCGGGTCTTTTATTAAGTCAGGATGTTTTTGGTAAGTTGTCAGTTCGCCAAGGCCCGAGTTATTCAGGTGAAACTCCTGTTCCCATAGTCGTATTTGCTGTTCTTCGTAGGCCACACTGCCAGCCGACAGTTTCAGGTCATTGAGCATATCCACCGCCGTCTGCCGGGCCACTCTATTTATATCTGGTGAGAGCTGAGCGAGCAAATTTGTGCGGAGTGGTTCGGGTATTGTATCCTGACGAAGCCAGGGCAATGCCGTCAGTTTTAGAATATTCGTTGACGTTACCAGGCCTTCGACCTTGAATTCGGTTTCCAGTGCCCGGCCAATGGCCAGCGTCATGGCCCAGTCGGGGGTGGGGAAAACGGCCGTAGCGCAGGCCCAGGTAAAGAGCCACTCCCGCACCGAATTAGGCTGGTCGATGCCCTGAATCGTCAAATTCAGGAAGGTGCGCACATCGGCAACGGTCATCTGCGTGGTATTGGGCGCAAAAATGCCCCGATTGGGCGTGCCCGGTAAAACCTTGAATTGCCGCAGCAACTCGTCAAATGAAGGGGCATTGTCGGGCTGACCCAGGTAGTCCCGCAACAGAATCTGACCATCGGGCGTGGCGGGCAACAGGATAAAAAATCGACTCAGGGCAGCCTCCAGATAATGCCAGTTAGCCGGGTAAACAGGTGTTAGCAGGGCGCGGCTTGCCCAGCCCGACAGAGCTTCAACGGCCCACTCGGCCACCTCGCCCGTATCGTAGTCGAGCAGGCGTTGCCCTTCGGTTACCAACACTAGATAATGCGCTCCATACAGCCGGAACAAATCAGTAATAGGCAGCCCTTTGGGGTAGTTTTCGTTCCAGAGGTAGCGCGGGTCAGAGTGGAAGAAAAACACGTCCATGTCTACGCTTCTGGTAATCAGCACACCCATCACATAGGCATACAACTTAGCCTGCTGGTCGTAGGCCGACCGGTCATCAATCAGAATCAGATAGCGTGGTCGGCGTTTGATGGCTTCATATTGAACACTCGGCATTCCGCCGTTGCGGACGGTTTGGCGAATGGTTGGCCCAATGGCCAGCACATGCCGTTCGCTTTCTTCGCGTTGCTGGAGTTGTTGCGCCCAATTGAGCAACGACGGGCTCGGCTGTATGGCATCGTCCTGGGGCGGGAAACTCAGAAAAAAAGGTCCACCAACGGGTCGTTGAGCAGCTCGTTGGTGCTGCCGTCGACGCCGGGCCAGCCACCAGCCGCCACCCAATAAACCGCTTAGGCCTATCAGCAGCAACGGCACCCAATCGGCTAGTACGTACCGGCTTGTTTCGGGCAATCGTAAAAAGGGTAGGGAGGTAGGGTTGTAGGTAGTGGATGGAGGAACTTGTTCACGTATTGTTTTGGGCACATCGGGGCAGCCGATAGCTTTTAGGGTAACCTGATTTTTGATACCTCGCCCTGTTTTACGGGTAAACTGATGCCGAACCGTTGTCTGGCTGGTTGACAGTGGGGGTGTTCCATCACCAAAATTCCACTCGTACAATTGCCCATTGGCGATGCCCGGACTGCGATTCACAAATGTTACCGTATTGCCCTGAACGGAAAGGGTAAAATCAACGGCACAGTCGGGCGGTGGTGGGGCTACCTCTTTTGATTTGTTTATCTGTAGAATGACCAGTACAACGGCTAAGCCCCCAATAATCAGAGCTTCGATCAGCCAAAAACGATTCTTGAGAGTCCCCTTCTCATCATTCTCGCCGACTTTTTTGGGCTCATCAATCTCGACTGATGGCAGCTCAACTGGTTTGGCAATTCGCCCGGCTATCACGGCATTGAATACAGCCCCAAACCGCTCCTGTTCAGCAAACGTTCGACAAACAATCGGACCCAGCAGCTCGCGTAGTGTTTTCCAATCTTCGGCATTGGTTTTGGGAGATATACCTTGAGGGAACACCGTTTCGACCACGGTAAACACGCGCCCATACTGAGCCGGAGCCACAGCAAACCCCTCCGCCCGAAGCTGTTCGAGCAGTTCGCCCACCGGAACGGGCTGCGTTGTGAGGGTTTGAGTTAGTGACATTGGGGAGATTGGGGTAATTGGGGTAATTGGGGTAATTCAGATAATCACTAATTACCTGATTACCCAATCTCCAATTACCTTGTTTAAAATTCCGTTTTCAATCGGGTCAAATCATCGGGGTGTTTGGCCAGGATGCTTAGGCTGGAGGCTAGCTGGTTTTCAGGAAGCTTCGGTAACGTACAGCCGCCCAGAATCTCGTTGCGCAGAAAGAATAGCCAGCTGATCAACTCGGCAGTGGCTGGCTTCTTTTTCATATTGATACCCCGCAACCCAATGAATTTGGCCACGTACTCATCTAATCGAGCGTCTACTTCCTGGCGCAGCGTTTCGTCCTGCTGATAACGAGGCTCACGACCAAATACCTGCCGCGCTACAATACGTTTGAGTTGATCGGCCCCCGGAAACTCAATATGGAAAAAAACGCATCGGCGCAGAAAGGCATCGGGTAGGTTTTTTTCGGAGTTACTGGTCAGGATTACTACAATCGGGTGGGCCGCGCCTTTGCGGAAGGTGCGGCTTTCGTCTTCCCGAACGGTAAACTCGTAGCGGTCCAGCTCGTTGAGCAAGTCATTGGCAAAATCGCGCGGGGCTTTATCCACTTCATCAATCAGCACCACCGAACCTTTGGACGCTTGCCGATCAACACCCGGCAGCGACCGATACCGGTCGGGAACAGGATCATGGCTCAACAGAATAGCCTGCCCCATGGCCTGTAGCTGAATAAAATCGGCCGCTTGTGGGGGTTCGGGCTGGTCTTTCAGGTGAGCAGCATGGAAATGCCCCAACGCATCGTACGTATAAAAAAGGTCGGTGGCTGACGAGGTCGTTTTAGTTGAAAACTGGAGCGGAGTCGGCAGAAAACCCCCGTTAGTTTGGCGGGCCAGGTCAGCTGCAAGTTTGTACGCCAACTGCGTCTTACCCGTACCCGGTTCACCCGTCAGGAGCAGGGGCAGCTTGAGCAAAATGGCAGCTCGTACCGCATTGTCTAAACCCGACTCGATAATATAGTCGGCAGGGCTGGGAATCAAACGGGCCTGTTGCAGGTCGGCGTCCGAAAACGAAAAATGGTCCAGGAGTGGCATAATGGTCAGGTGGTTTGCATATTAACTTTTTCAATAAGATCGAGCAGGTCATTTTCCAGCGTTTCAACGTTCGATTGCCGGTAGAGATTTTTCTTCATATCGTCGGCAAGTGAGGTAGAGGTAGCAGGCAGATAATGATCGTTCAGCCAGTTCTCAATGTCGTCGTGCCGGGGCGTTTTCAGGAATTTGCCGTCGCGGTTGATCACCCATAAGCGGGGCGGCAACGGTCCCACACGCAGCGTATCGAACCGCGAGATGAGTTTTTTGAGTGGACTACTCGACAGAATATCCAGAAAGGAGCGTTCCTGCTCAATGGCCCAGAAAAACAAAAACGACAACCGGCCCGGTGCCAGCTGCCCGGCCCATTCGTTGAGCCGCGTAATGGTGTCCGAAATGGCCCGCGTTGTAATGTCGGTCAAAGCGTTGGGCGGCACCCGAAAAGCGATCAGTACATACTCGCGCTGTTTAAAATAGTTCTGCTCGAAAAACTCTTTGCAGAGATCTACCGCCGTTTGAAGGCCTACATTGGCGTAAGCCGGAATCGGCCCCGTTACGGCCAACAGCATTTTGCGAAGAATGTGTTCGGGCGTAATATCGCTGCGGGTCAGGTTCACCACTTTGCCCCCTTCGAAGAGATCGCTGAACGAGTAATAATAAAACCGGCGATCGAGCGACTGCATCACGCTCTCGTAGAAAAACTTCCGAATCAGGCCAAGTGGTGATTCCGTTCGGGCACCAGCCAGCAGATATTGCTGAATGCGGGACCGATTTGGGTTGCGCAACGGATCGAAATATTCGTTGAAAATATCGGAATAGGGGGCCTGATCACGTTCAAAAATGTACGCTTTTTCGGGGTTGATTTTCGGCTTCCGTCCCGCCTGATACCGGATTGCCAGCCATTGACTATCCTCTACAATGGCGGACCCGGTATCCTGCGTGAAAAGTCCCCAAATGGTACTTGTTTCAGGAGATGTATCGAGTCCCCGAATGTCGATTGCTTTTTCAGCAACTAATTGGGGCAGAAGCTGCGCCAGTTCTTTACGGCCTTTTACGGCCAGAATCGCATCGCGGTAGGCAATCTGAATGGTGTCGCCCCCGGCCAGTATCCGGTGGAACGTAGTAGCAAAAAGCATGGCATGGGCGTCTTTTACGGCGCATTGCGTAGCCACCACAACCCGCACTCCCCGCCGAAAAAACGTTTCGACCTGCCCCCTCGTCGAGCAGCCATTCAGCACCACCACTTTGAGATTTTTGGCGTAGGCATTCAGCAGACCAGCAATGCCATCGGGCCCACCCGCCCCATCGTTCAGTAGCAACTCATCGTGCCCGGCGTGCCCGCTAAAATGAAACAGCACGATTCGTTCGCCGTGGGTTTTAATATCCCGCCCAATCTGTTCGGGTGTCGACAGTCCACTTCTCCGCTGTACAAACTGAACCGTGTTCGCATTTTCGAGCGGCTCCCAGGCCAGCTGAATGGTATCGGCTTCCTGATCGAGCATATATAAATGCTTCTGGTCTTCACTTTGAGCGAAGTAGCTGAGAATAACGGGCAGTTCGTTCATGGCTGGAAGGGAGAGGTTTTAGACAGGCAACGTTTGATTAGTCGGTGCTTTGGTGGTGAGGGAAACGGGGTCAGCGCGTGAGAAAGAATCGATCGATTTGCCGCTTAATCTTATTGGCTACCGGGGCAAACCCTTCGCCGTTTGGGTAAATCTCGCCGTACTATTGATCATCGACCACAGTACCAGTATGGAAGTAAATCTCATGGTTATACGTAGTTTGGAAAGAAGGAGGCAAGTTAAAATTAGACCCTCAATATGCTATTTTTTAGCTAGCTACAAGCCAATTATATAGTATTCGGGGGGTGAATTTATTGATAGGTTGACATAGCCCTGGAAATACAAAACCTGCCCTGCCTTTTGTATCTTTGTACCCTTGAAACAGGCTGCTAAGCGAATGAAACCTTACCGCGTTTTACTGTATTATTGCTACACACCCATTGCTGACCCAGAAGCTTTTCGGGAGGAGCATCACCTGTTGTGTTTGCGACTAAATCTGCTGGGGCGCATTATTATAGCCCCCGAAGGCTTAAACGGAACCGTGTCGGGACTGACCGCCGATTGCGAGGCATACATGGCCGCTGTGAAAGCCGATCCGCTTTTTGACTCGCTCGATTTTAAAGTCGAAGAGCAGGATACCCACACATTTCAGAAATTGCACGTGCGGGTCAAAACCGAAATTGTTCACTCCGATTTACTCGTCGACCCGCTCAAACAAACGGGTGTTCACCTTGAACCGGATGAGTTCCGAACCCTGAAAAACGATCCCGACGTGGTGCTGATCGACATGCGGTCGAACTACGAGCATTCGGTGGGGCGGTTCAAAGGGGCCATCACGTTCGAGATGGAGAATCTCCGCGATTTGCCTGATCATATGGATGAGATTGCCCATTTGAAGCAGAAAAAGGTCATTACGTATTGCACCGGCGGTATCAAATGTGAAAAAGCCAGTGCGTACCTCCTGTCGCAGGGTTTCGAAAATGTGTACCAACTTCACGGCGGGATTATCAAGTACGGTATCGAAGAGGGGGGCGAAGATTTCGACGGTAAATGCTACGTGTTCGATAACCGTGTGGCCGTTGATGTAAACCAGGTAAATCCGACTGTAATCTCAACGTGCCACCGTTGTGGTACTGCCTCCGACCGGATGGTGAATTGTGCCAGCCCGGCCTGTAACAACCATATAGCCTTGTGCGAGTCGTGCGGCTTGGAACAGCAGGGCACCTGCACCGACGACTGTTTGACCGATCCGCAACTTCGGGCCTACGACGGTACGGGTTATTACAGCAAAAAAACCGAAGGCTACACCCCCTGGCAGGGCTACAAAAGTTTCGCCGGGAGCGTTCTCAAATCATAAACACATCCCATGGCTCACCATAAGCCTCTGATTTTAGTAACCAACGACGACGGAATTACTGCTCACGGCATCCGCACACTCGTTGAGGTAATGCAGCAACTCGGTACTGTAATTGTGGTGGCACCTAATAGCCCCCAGTCGGGAATGGGCCACGCGATCACGATTTCCAACCCTCTCCGGCTCTATCCGAGCGATATTTTTGCCGATGTCATTTCGTATGAATGCTCGGGCACCCCTGCCGATTGCGTCAAGCTAGCCAAGCATCACGTTCTGAAAGATCGCGCGCCCGACCTCGTAGTAAGTGGTATCAATCACGGATTCAACACCTCCATTAGTGTGTTGTATTCGGGTACGATGTCGGCAGCAATCGAAGCGGCAATCGAAGGTATTCCGGCCATTGGATTCTCACTGGGCGATTTCAGTCGCCAACCCGATTTTTCGCACGTCCGCGAGCATGTACTGACCATTGCCCGGCAGGTGCTGGAACGTGGCCTGACAAAAGGGGTGGCATTGAACGTGAACTTCCCCGCTCGTGGGCCAGAACCGTTGCAGGGTATTAAGATTTGCCGACAGGCTAACGCCAAATGGCAGGAGAGTTTTGATGAACGGCGCGACCCACATGGTCGCCGGTATTTCTGGCTCGACGGCGAATTCGTAAATTTCGATACCCATGCCGAAGATACCGACGAGTACGCTGTAGCCAATAACTACACCTCGGTGGTACCGTGCCAGTACGATTTGACCGCTCACCAAACTGCCGAGCAGATGCGGGAGTGGATTTTTTAGAATTCATGATGAGTAATGCAAAATGGACAATGACTTGCGTTATCCATTTTGCATTACTCATCATGAATTTCCATTATTCTTCAACAACATTATGACTATTCTTGGAAATGTATTGAAGCGGGGAATTCGGCTGACGGAAGTAGTTCGTCGGCGCCGAATCAACGCGCTAAAGATGCAGCGTAGTACCTTTACAAAATTAATTGGGAAAGCCCGCTACACCGCTTTCGGGGAGCAGTACCAGTTCGATGAATTGCTGCGCTCCGTTGAGTTTGGCAGCGAACGCGAGTTCTACGAAAAGTACAAAAAGCTGGTACCCATTCACGATTACAACAAAATATATACCGAGTGGTGGCATCGCTCCCTCGACGGAGAGAAAAACGTGACGTGGCCGGGCTGGGTCAAGCATTTTGCCCTTAGTTCGGGTACATCCGAATCGGCATCAAAGTATATACCCGTTACTAAGTCGATGGTGAAGGCCATCCAAAAAACGGGGGTACGACAAATCCTAACGCTATCAAAGTACGAAGAACTACCCGCAGCTACGTTTGAAAAAGGGTGTCTTATGCTGGGTGGCAGTACCAAACTCAACAACCGGGGCGGGCAACTGGTTGGCGATTTGAGTGGTATCACCACGAGTCAGATCCCATTCTGGTTTCAACGGTTTTATAAGCCGGGGAAAGAAATTGCTCAGGAGCGGGATTGGGAGTTGAAATTAGACGAGATTACCGAGCAGGCCTCCCAATGGGACATCGGCTTTATTGCAGGCGTCCCTGCCTGGTTGCAGATCCTGATGGAGAAGATTATTGCTCATTACAAGGTCAAAACAATCCATGATATTTGGCCAAACCTGGCGGTGTTTTGTCACGGGGGCGTTTCGTTCGAGCCTTACAAAAAAGGATTCGAGAAACTGCTGGGCAAGCCAATGGTATATCTCGAAACCTATCTGGCGTCGGAAGGTTTTATCGCCTACCAGGCTGATCCAAACGCCGAAGGAATGCAACTGGTGCTAAATAATGGCCTGTTCTACGAGTTTGTACCCTTCAATGAGCGCAACTTTACGGCAGACGGCGACCTAACCAAAAATCCCGAAACCTTAATGATCGACGAGGTGCAGGAAGGGCAGGAGTACGCGCTGCTGATTTCGACCTGTTCGGGCGCATGGCGGTATCTGATCGGGGATACTATCCGGTTTACGAGTAAGCGCCGGGCCGAAATTATCATTACTGGCCGCACCAAGCATTTTCTGAGCCTTTGCGGAGAACATCTCTCAGTCGATAATATGAACAAGGCAGTCGAGCTTGTTGCTAACGAAATGGGCATCACTGTGCGCGAGTTTACCGTGGCAGGGCTCACCTTCGACCGGGAGTTTGGTCACCACTGGTATATCGGCACTGATGAAGCCGTTGATGCCGAACAGCTTCGGCAGCGGATCGACCAGACACTATGCGAACTCAACGATGATTACGCTGTTGAACGCAAACATGCACTCAAAAAACTGGAACTGACCGTTGTGCCAACGAAGATGTTCTACAAGTGGATGGAATCGAAGGGGAAAATGGGGGGACAGAACAAGTTTCCCCGCGTACTGAAAAAAGCGCTGATTGCCGATTGGCAGGGATTTTTAGAGAAATAGTTTCAAGTTTCATGGCCGAACGCGGCCCGGCCATGAAACCATTATTTCAACTCCGCTAACTGCTGTACATTACGCTTCGTGTCGATTTTGGCTGCTTTAGCGAGTTCCATTGCTTTTTGGGCTGCCTTTTGGCCCTCTGCTTTTTTGCCAGCCCGGAGCTGCGCTGCCGCCATTTCGTAGTAAAGGTCGGCTTGCTCCTGAACTGTTGCTTTGTTGGTTGCCAACGCCTTTGCAATCCACTTGGTCACCGTTGGCACATCGCTGGGGTCGGGGCTCTGCTTGTTGAACAGCCGGGAAATATAGATATACTCTGGAATTGATAGTGGGAAATTCGACACCTGGCTATCCATTCGGGAAACAGCTTTGGCCGTCTGACGGGCCTTAAAATGAGCGTTTACTTCGGGAAGAAGAGTCCGGTTGGCGGCAACTTTCTGGTCGATACCAATTTTCACCAGTCCATTCCGCACTTGCATAATTTTAGTCGCCGGAAATTGTGCCCCTCGTCCGCTAAAAAGCGTAGACATCAGAATATTCTCGGCCACATTACGAGGCTCATCGGCACCATACGCCTTGTATTGACCCAGATTGTTGATCAGGTGTTGCGCCAGCGGATTGTCCATATCCATCACCAGTTTCTGAATCACCAGCCAATTTGTCTGGCTGGCCAGCTGACCCACGGGTTGTTGCCGGGCGTATTCTTCCATCGCTTTGATGTTGGCTACGGTGTCGGTGGTGACTTTGGCAAACATGCCATAGTCGATCAGGAAGTTTGGGTTGCGATCACCGCTGGCAAACCGTTGGCGGTATTTCTGGCTTCGGGTAGTTGGGTCGAGCGCCTGGGTCCCGTGGCGAATTACCTCCTCGGCTGAGTTGTTGCTCATAGCCATGTGAATGAGGTTTTGCTGAGGATCGAAATACAGGAATAAGGGCAATGAGGGCACGTAGAGTTTTCGTTTACTCAGCCAGGCCTGGGTTTCCTTACTCATCAGATCGACTTTGGTACTAATGTATTTTCCGTTGTAAAACTTGCCCACCCGACTGTCGGCGAGCGTAGGCATAAAGCTCTGGCAAACGTGGCACGTTGGCGAATAAATCTCCACAAAAACGGGCTTGTTGGCCTTACGGGCCGCAGCAAATACCTGGTCAACAGATTCAGGACGGAAGGCAATACCCCCTTTCTGAGCAAAACTACTGGCCCCGATCAGGCAGAGTAAAACGATTAATTGTTTCATTTCTGTTGCTTCATTTCTTCCTTAACCCGGCGGCTCAGAACCTGACACAGACTCATTATATCGCGGGCCATTGTCTGGTCGCCCGTTGCCGACTCGACCGTGCTGGCCAGACCGTCCATGATCTCAATCACAAACCGCTTCATGTCCAAAACCTCCATGTCCTTGGTCCAGAGGTCCATTTTCATAGTACCCTGATGATAATGATCCCAAATAGAAACGGCAATGGCGCGGGTATCACTCAATCCCTCATTGGGGTTATCGGTAGCATCCCAATAGATTTTGTTGGGGACATTCTGACTATCTAATTCGATGTCGAAATGAATATCTGACTTTTTCATAGCTGCAAAGATACGGCTCGATAAAAGAGTTATGACGCAGAGATGCACAGAGATTAATGGAGATACGCAGAGTTTATTTTTCTCAGTGAATCTTCGTTAACCTCTGTGCATCTCTGCGTCATAACTACAAACCTTAGCTTCCGAATACTCTTTTCAAAATATCCGTAATCCGTGCTGTCGGGTTTTCCCGAATACTTTTCTCTTCCTGAGCAACTAGCAGAAACAGGCCATCAACTGCTTTGTTAGTGGCATATTCGGTTAAGTTGGGATTTGCTTTCTGCACCAAGGGCAAACGGTTATACGTATTGATAATGTCGCTGTAATATTTAGTCGTGTTATTGGCCTTCAGCGCTTTGTCAATTTCTGGCGTAAACTGAGCGACTAACTCCTGGCCAGATGTCCGACGCAGGTACTGCGTAGCGGCATCTTGTGGGCCACGCAAAATGCCAATGGCATCCTGAATGCTCATCGACGTAATAGCCTTAATAAAAATGGGTTTCGACTGTTTGGCAGCATCCTCAGCGGCCCGGTTCAGCGATAGCACAAACTTGTCGACTTGCGGCCCCAATCCAATTTGCCGAAGCCGTGATTCAACACGCTGCATTTCGGGGGGGAACAGGATTTTAATGAGGCTGTTTTTAAAGTAACCATCCGTGGCCGATGCCTGATCAGCTCCTTTTTTAATGCCCACCTGCAAAGCCTCGCGTAAACCGCTGGCAATGTCGGCGTTAGTCAGTGAACCCGTGCTTGTGGGCTTCGTAACCGACTCCAGTATTTGCCCGAAAATGGAACGGGGCTTTTTGGGTGCGGTTGTATCCTGAGCGTATGACGTTGAGTATAAACACAGCGCAGTGAGTGCCAGTAACCAGATTTTCTTTCTCATTCGATTAAGCGTTTTGTACTTTTGACCAATTATACCCCCAAAGGTTTAGCCCGTTGGGGACTTTTGCAACCTGCACAATGATTAACACGATACGCGCCGAAGTAGTGACCATTGGCGACGAAATTTTATTCGGACAGATAACCGACACCAACACGCAATGGATCAGCACCGAACTGACAAGAATAGGTATTCGCACAGTTCGGAAAACCTCAGTTGGCGATCAGGTCGATGCCATTCTTGACTGTCTCGGGGAGGCTCACCAACGGGCTGACCTTATTATTATCACTGGTGGGTTGGGGCCAACCAAAGACGACATTACCAAGAAAACCCTCTGTACATATTTTGGCGTCGGCATGGTGCGTAACCAGACGGCCCTCGACTTAGTAACGAGTTTTTTTGTGAAACGGGGTCGGGAAATGACCGATATTAACCGGGGGCAGGCCGATTTGCCCGCTAATGCCGATTATATACAGAACGACTGGGGTACAGCGCCCGGTATGTGGTTCAACTACGATAATGGACACGGCCGGAAAGTTGTTTACGTGTCGTTGCCGGGTGTACCGTTTGAAATGAAAAGCCTGATGACGCACCGGATTCTGCCTCGGCTGCAACAGCATTTCGAAACGCCCATCATCAAACACAAAATGATTTTGCTGGTGGGCATTGGCGAATCGTTTCTGGCCGAGCGCATCGAAGCCTGGGAAGATGCGCTACCTCCGCATATCCGATTGGCTTATTTGCCAAGTTTCGGCACGGTGCGCCTTCGCCTAACGGCTACCGGTACTGATGAGGCTACGCTCGACCGCGAACTGACTGAACTGGTAGATGCCGTTATGCCTTTGATTGAACAGCATGTGTTCGGGTTCGATAATGATGAATTAGGCACTGTGGTTGGGCAACTTCTGCGCGAACGTGGTATGATGCTGGCAACCGCCGAAAGTTGTACGGGTGGTTATGTGGCTGCCCAGCTTACGAAAACTCCCGGTTCATCAGCCTATTTTCAGGGAGGCATTATTAGCTACGCAAATGATGTTAAGATAAACCAGTTGGGCGTTGACCGGGCTACTTTGGCCGAGTTTGGGGCTGTTAGCGAGCAAACTGTCCGACAAATGGCTGAGGGCTGCCGACATGCACTGAACGTAGATGTCGCGCTGGCTACCAGCGGCATTGCCGGACCCGATGGTGGTACGCCCGACAAACCTGTCGGCACCATCTGGATAGCTTGTGCCACACCTAACGGCACCGTGGCCCGCTTGCTGAAGCTTGGCCAATACCGTGAGCAGAATATTCAACTCACAACTGCTTACGGCCTGAATTTAGTGCGGGAAGAATTGTTGAAAACGCACCCGTAATTTTACACTTCATACACTTGATAACGAATAAATCATGGCTCTAATCGACATGGTTATGCCCAAAATGGGCGAGAGTATAATGGAATGCACGGTAATTCAATGGCTCAAAAAGCCAGGCGAACGTATCGACGCTGATGATTCTATACTCGAAGTGGCCACCGATAAAGTGGACACCGAGGTTCCTGCTACTTACTCAGGGATTTTAAAAGAGTGCTTGGTTCACGATGGTGACGTGGTGCCCATTGGTGCGCCTATTGCGCGTATCGAAACTGAAGAAATGGTTGCGCAGGAGGAAATCCCGGTACCTGCTGCTAATGCACCAGAGTCTGTTCCCGAACACGCGCATTCTATTCAAGAAGGTGACGTGCTGGAAGCCGCCCGCGGCTTGGAAGCCAGCATTTCGTCGATGCGTACCCGGCCCGATTTGGCCCAGACAGCCTCTTTTGCCGGTCGTTTTTACTCACCCCTGGTGCTCAACATTGCCAGGGAGGAGAGTATTGGCCGTGAAGAACTCGACCGTATTCCTGGATCGGGAGCTGAGAACCGACTGACTAAAAAAGATATTTTGGCCTATGTGGAAGAAGGAGTAGGGCGCAGAACGGAGCAAAATGGAGCCAGCACTGCACAAGTACGGCCTCCCATTTCGTCGGCTGACCAAGCTCCTGTACTGGATCACCCGACCGCCCCAGCGAATTCTCTCAATGGCCAGTCCGACATTATCCAGATGGACCGGATGCGCAAGCTGATTGCTCAGCGGATGGTGGAATCCAAGCAGATTTCGGCCCACGTAAGCTCGTTTGTAGAAACCGACATGACGGCTATTGTCCAGTGGCGTACTAAGGTCAAAGACGATTTTAAGCGGCAAACTGGAGAAAATCTCACCTACACACCGATCCTGATTGAAGCACTGGTAAAGGCAATTAAAGACTTCCCAATGATCAATATATCGGTGGATGGAGACAGAATTATTGTCAAAAAGTCGATCAACATTGGAATGGCGGTAGCCTTACCATCGGGTAACCTGATTGTGCCGGTTATTCATAATGCAGATCAGTATAACCTCGTTGGTCTGACCAAAAAAGTTAACGACCTCTCTAACCGTGCCCGCGAAAACAAGCTCACTGCCGACGATTTAGCCAACGGGACCTACACCATGTCGAATATCGGCACGTTTGGCAATGTAATGGGGACGCCCATTATTTTGCAACCTCAGGTGGCTATTATGGCGTTTGGGGCCATTCTTAAAAAGCCCGCCGTGATCGAAACCCCGCAGGGCGATTTGCTTGGCATCCGGCAACTGATGTTCCTGTCGCATTCCTACGATCACCGGGTGGTAGATGGCTCGTTGGGAGGTCAGTTTGTGAAGCGGGTAAGCGATTATCTAGAAGGATTCGATACAGCCAGAAAATTATGAAACAACGCATTGCCATCGACATGGATGATGTCATGGCCGACACCTACGGCAAATTTGCCGACTTATACCTACAGGGCGAGACTCCTCGCTACACGCTTGATGAACTCCGCGAGAAATCGTTTCACGAATTACTCGATGAAACGGAGTTCAAAATCCTGTTCAAAAACGTCTATGCTCCGGGGTTCTTCTCCAACATTGCCGTGATGGAGGGCGCTCAGGAAACTATTGCCCGCCTGATGGAACGTTATGACGTTTTTGTGGCGACAGCAGCGATGGAGTTTCCCAACAGCCTTCGTGAAAAATACGATTGGCTGGCTAAACACTTTCCCTATATTCACTGGCGTAACATCATTTTTTTGGGCGACAAAAGTATTCTCGGGGCCGAGTATCTTATCGACGATTTACCTCGAAACCTCAAAACATTCAGCGGGCAGGGGTTACTTTTTTCGGCTCCTCACAACCGGGACGAAACCGCTTATCAGCGCGTTAACTCCTGGCAGGAAGTCGGCGAAAGATTGCTCTGAATAGAGTCAAATTAACCTTGTTGCCCACCGTAATTACTATAGGTAAGAACATATGCATATTGCCATTACTGGAAACATTGGCGCGGGAAAAACCACGCTGGCTCAATTATTGTCGGCCCACTATGGTTGGGAAGTTTTGTATGAAGCCGTGGAGGGAAATCCCTACTTGGCAGATTTTTATGCGGACATGGAACGCTGGTCGTTTAATCTGCAAATTTATTTTTTGAACAGCCGTTTTGAACAAGTTCGAACAATTCGTGAAAGTGGCCTAAGTATTATTCAGGATAGAACCATATATGAGGATGCATATATCTTTGCTGCGAATTTGTACAGGAGCGGGAATATGACAGAACGTGATTACCTGACCTACCGGAGTCTATTCGACAACATAGTCAATACCGTCAAAGCACCTGATTTAATGATTTATCTACAAGCGGGAATTCCTAAATTAATGGCACAGATACGGAAGCGTGGGCGGTCATTTGAACAATCTATAGATGAAGAATACTTAAATAATTTAAATAAATTATACGAAGAATTTTCGGAGGCTTATAAAGGAGATAATCTCCTCATAATCAATGTGGATAGCCTAGATTATAACGCAAACAAAAGCGACTTACTATCTATTATTCAACAGGTCGATGAAAGATTGGCAGTAAGTTTGTAGGGGAAATATTAGTACGTTTTGCTATGAACGTTGCTAAATACTAAACCTATGAATGATCCCTTCGACCTACTCACGCCTGAAGAGTTGATTCGGGCCGACAATCAAATCAAAATGCTCAAACTCGAACTGTTACATAATGTGCAGTTGGAGCCTTTTGGCAACGACACATCGCCTGAATTAGCGGGCAGTTTTCTGGATAGTATTCTTGCTCTTGAAGCAATAGAGAAAGATCCCTGGGAAGTATCACTCTATGATTTTATTGGCCAACCGCCGTTTCAATCCGAAGCTGAACTGACTAACCATGAGGTGATACAAGCTCTTGATGCCCTACTTGAACGGATGGCAGAAAACAACATCTCGTTGACAATTTTGGCACCTGGCGATTATAACGATCGGACAATTTATCGGTTTATAACCAATGAGTTGTTCAATTACGAAATAACCGACATGAGTGCCGATTACAAAACGAATTTTGTTTACGAAGAATTTTACCCGAACGCCCGCCACGACGTTGTTAGACAAAGCAAGAGATTTTTGAAGGGGTTGATCAAGGGCAATTTTACCCGGTTCAACAATTGCTTAGGCGATCAGTTTCTTGAGCGGCAAATGATTCCCTATTATGTAGTCAATGTTCGCTCGCAGGTGATTGAGCATCTATACGAACTGATTGAAAACTTGTGGCCGAGAACCGTTCGGGAAGGGTCAGTAACAAACGTGTCGATTGCTGAAAATGCAGAAACTGCCCAGATAACACTAGCATTGCACCTTGGTGTAGAAGGAGACCCAAATTACATCATAAAAGAAGGCACCATTCACCTTATTCGATACGACTTTTGGTGGTTCATTGACCGAGTCGTGATTGGAGAATGGGTCTTGGAGTAAATCATAAAAACCTGATAGTCAATTGATTATCAGGTTTTTATGTGACCACGGGGAGACTCGAACTCCCAAGCCTTGCAGCACCACCCCCTCAAAGTGGCGTGTCTACCAGTTTCACCACGTGGCCATTTATTTGAACCGGCTGCAAAGGTACAATTTTGAGTTTATTTTCCAAAATGATGGCCGTAAAGTTTCGATATATTTGGGGTATATAGGGCAGAAACAGGCAATTTTTCGTACTTTTATCTTTCCAATTCATCATTAATAGCCTGACAATTATGGCACTGGAAATAGTCGGAAAACTCGTAAAAATACTACCCGAAGTATCGGGACAGAGCCAGAAGGGCCCATGGAGCAAACAGGAATTTGTTCTTGAAACACTCGACGCTTCGTACCCCAAAAAAGTTTGCCTCACGGCTTGGGGAGATAAAGTAGCTGATCTGAAGACCTTTAATCTCGACGATACGATTAAAGCAACGTTTAGTGCCGAATCCCGTGAATACAACGAACGGTGGTACACCGAACTACGGGCTTTCCGAATCGAACAGGGTGAAGGTGGTCAACAGGAGTCGCGCGCTGCTAGTCCAGCACCATCACGCCCTGTTGCACAAACCTCGGCTCCTGCGCGGACAGCCTCTTCACCAATGCCGTTTAGTTCGTCGTTTGACGAAGAAACGAACGATTTGCCGTTCTAAAAAAATAGTTAGTTTATCACTTTTAGTTAGCTACAATTGAAACAAATAGTCAGTTGTCTGCTAAAAGTCATGAACTAACCACTATAGATCAATAAAAAAGCCCCGATGTTGTCGGGGCTTTTTTATTGGTGATCCGGCTGGGATTCGACCGGCAGGACCCATACATTAAAAGTGTTGCTCTACCAGCTGAGCTACCAGATCTTAATAGTATGCAACGAACAGCCAGTAGTTTACTTTGTTCACGGGTAATTTTGTGAAAG
>Ga0105048_10003332_pt1 | contig 26313 bp, 28 predicted proteins | sample MAT05_FD_78382 | JGI IMG/M metagenome (GOLD analysis project Ga0105048, IMG submission 78382) | Freshwater microbial communities from Lake Fryxell liftoff mats and glacier meltwater in Antarctica - MAT-05 | ecosystem: Environmental > Aquatic > Freshwater > Ice > Liftoff microbial mat | place...
GCGGAAGGGAGCGCGCAAGCGATGAACTGTCGATCGACGCCTGCGCATCGCGGCCAGCAGTGTCTCACGCGTGCATTTTCACTTCGGCAAGCCCAACAGCTCGAACACCGGGCGTACTTCCACGGTCCCCTTCCGCGCACCGGGAATCCGGGCCGCGATGGCGATTGCTTCATCCAGATTGGCCGCATCGACGATGTAGTAGCCGCCCAATTGTTCGGTTGTCTCAGCGAAGGGGCCGTCGGTCGTCAGGCGGTGGCCATCGCGGACACGCACCGTTGTCGCTGTCGATACCGGGTGCAACGGCGACGCCGCCAGGTACTTCCCCTTCGACGCCAGCTCATGGCACAGCGCGACCGACTCGGCCACGCAGGCTTCGCGTTCGCCGCCGACGTACGCATCTTCGGCGGTGTACACAAGCATCATGTATTTCATGGTCAATCTCGTTCGTTAAGTTCACGCAATCGTTTTCGCAGGAACCGCCGTTCCGGTTCCTGCTGAGCCAATTCCAACGCACGTTCGTAGGCTTCAACCGCCTGCGGCTTTCTCTCCATCCGCCGATGCAGATCCGCCCGGGCAGCATGCAGCAGGTGGTACCCCGCCAGATCGCCGCGAGCCAGGATCGCATCAATCAGATTCAATCCCGCGTCAGGGCCGTCGCGCATGGCAACCGCCACGGCCCGGTTCAGTTCGACAACCGGCGACGGAGCGATCGCTTGCAGTGAATCGTAAAGCCTGACTATCTGCCCCCAGTCTGTCGCGGCACTGGTGGCTGCTTCGGCATGCGTCGCTGATATCGCTGCCTGCAGGGCATACACGTTGACCGTTCCCGACTTCATCGATCGCTTAATCCACTGCCGGCCTTCTTCGATCAGCGCCCGGCTCCAACGCGAACGATCCTGATCTTCCAGCAGAATGATGTCGCCTTCCGGTGTCGTTCGTGCCGTGCGCCGCGATTCATGCAGCAGCATGAGCGCGAGCAAGCCCATGATTTCCGGGCCGGTCTGCAGCGTGACGAGCAACCGGGCCAGGCGGATGGCTTCCGCCGACAGATCAGCCCGTGTCAGCGTGTCGCCCGACGAGGCGGAGTAGCCTTCGTTGAAGACGAGGTATACCACCGCCAGCACCGATGCCACGCGTTCCGGCAAATCCGCGGGCGACGGTACTTCATACGGAATTCCCGCATCGCGGATCTTCGCCTTGGCGCGCACGATACGCTGGGCGATGGTCGTCGGCGTCGTCAGGAACGCCGTGGCAATCTGCTCGGTCGTCAGGCCGCAGACTTCACGCAGCGTCATCGCTACCCGGGCTTCCGGCGACAGCGCGGGATGGCAGCAGGTGAACACCAGCCGCAGGCGGTCATCCTCAATGTCGTGCGCTGCCCGTTCCGCATTGATGCTCGACAAGACATCGACCCGGCGTACAACCGCGTCCTGCATCCGCTCGGATTGAGAGCGCCGGCGGATGGCGTCGATCGCCTTGAATCGCGCGGTCGACACCAGCCAGGCCCGCGGACTGGCGGGCTTGCCATACTGCTGCCACTGCTCCAGCGCGGCCGCGAACGCTTCGTGCATCGCCTCTTCGGCCTGGTCAAAATCGCCCAGCAGTCGGACGAGCGTCGAGAAGACCCGCCGGGACTCGCGCACATACAACTCGTTGATGAATTCGCGCATGCCGGTCATTTTACTACAGTTTCAGGTTAGCCGCGACACGCAGCGGAGCGCGCCGCGGCAAGCACGCTCACCCGTTGGCGGGATGCTGCGCGAACGCCTCCACCATGGCGGCATGAATCTCCTGCGGCGTCAGGTCTTTTTGATGCGTGGCGAGCGACCAGTTATGTCCGAACGGGTCAGTCACCATGCCGTAACGATCACCCCAGAACATGTCGGTGGCCGGCATCGTGACGCTCGCACCGGCATCCGCGGCACGCTTGATCGCCGCATCGCAGTCGGGCACGAATTGATGAATCGTCACCGGCGATCCCTTGAGTGCCAGCGGCGACGACGACTTACCGCCGCAGAACTCGGGAAAGTCATCGACAAGCATCAGGATGCTGTCGCCGATCTTCATTGAAGCGTGCATGAGCCGCTTTCCGTCCGGTGCGGGCAGGCGGAACGTCTCGACCGCGCCGAACGCCTTCGCGTAAAATGCCATCGCCTCGGTGCAGGGGCTGCACACCAAGTGCGGAATCAGATGCCCACGCCCCGCCGGGGTCGATTTTACTGAAGTGCTCATGACCATTCTCCGTGTTTCACCAGACCTTGGCGGTCGTGGCTTGTGATTGAGGATCCTGAAATCATTCGTTCCTTCACTCGCCCGCCTGTTTCAGTCCAGCGATGTCGAGTTTGACCATCTTCATCATCGCCGCCATCACGCGTTGCGGCTTCTTCGGATCGCTGACCAGTTCCGACAGCACCGCCGGCACGATCTGCCATGACAGGCCGAACTTGTCCTTGAGCCAGCCGCATTGCACCGCGGCCCCGCCATCGGCCGTGAGTTTCTCCCAGTAGTGGTCAATCTCCTGCTGCGTTTCGCAACTGACCGAGAACGAGACCGCCTCGGTGAACTTGAAGTGCGGCCCGCCGTTCAAGCCGATGAACTGCAGACCGTCAAGTGTGAACTCGACCGTCATCGTGCTGCCGGCCGGGCCGGGGCCGGCGTCGGTATACCGGGCTACCTTGCCGACGTTCGAGTTGGGAAACATCGACACATAGAAATCGGCCGCAGCTTCCGCCTGGGTGTCGAACCAGAGGAACGGCGTGATCTTCTGAAGGGCCATGATTCGCTCCGTAAGTGACTGTCTTCCGCTGTAGTCGAACGGCGCTGCCGGGAATCGACATGGAGATCGGGAAAAAGCGAAACTGAAAATTCTTCGCCTGACTGTCGAACTTGACGGCTGTCAATCGACCATATGGCGGAATGCGACTCCGGAGATCACTGAAACTTGAGGAGGAATGATCATGTTGCGTCAATTCACCGCGTGCGGACTGGTGCTGGCGGTTTCCCTGACAGCCCGGGCGGACGACAAGCCGGTCGCCAAGCCGACGAACGCGGGCTTTGAGAAACTGAAGAAGCTGGAAGGCACATGGATGGTGGCAGACAAGAACGGTAAGGCGACCGACGAAGTCGCTTCGATCGTCAAAGTCACCGCTGGCGGCAGCGCTATTCAGAAAACACAGTTCCCCGGCCAGCCGCACGAAATGCTGTCAGTCTACACGGTTGACGGGAATGACCTGACCATGACCCACTACTGCGTGCTGGGCAATCAGCCGCGGATGAAGGCCGACCCGAAGTCGCCGAAAGACCAGATCGTGTGGCAGTTCACTGGCGGCGGCAACCTTGATGTGAAGAAAGACAAGCACATGCACGAAGCCATCGTGACCTTCATCGACGATGATCACATCGGCATCGAAGGCACCGGCTGGGAGAACGGTGCCCCCGCAAAGGAAATGTGCTGCGGCATGAAGCTGGTGCGGAAGAAGTAACGCGGAAAGAGCCTCGCGCGCAGTAAGCGGATCGCCACCGCTTACTGCGTGCGAGGCTCTTTCGTCACGCGCCCCAGACCTTCGGGTTTGGATCGCCTTCGTTGAGGGTCGGTCGTTCGGGCCGGCCCTTGTACTTGTACACCAGGCCCATGTGATCAACGCCCAGCAGGTGCAGGACGGTTGCATGCAGGTCATGCACGTGCATGCGGTCTTCGATCGCGTGCAGGCCTAATTCATCGGTCTTGCCGATGGTCTGGCCGCCCTTCACACCGCCGCCGGCCATCCACATCGAGAAGCCCGGGGCATTGTGGTCCCGGCCGTCGCCCTTCTCGCTCATCGGCGTACGGCCGAACTCGCCGCCCCAGATGACCAGCGTGCTGTCGAGCAGGCCGCGCTGTTTCAAGTCCTTCAGCAACCCCGCGACCGGCAAGTCCATCGACTGGCAGAGCTTGCTGTGGTTCTGCTCGAGGTTGCTGTGTGCATCCCACTTGCTGCCAGCCCCGTGATAGATCTGCACGAAGCGTACGCCGCGTTCCACGAACCGCCGGGCCAGCAGGCACAACCGGCCCATCGTCGCGGTTTCCTTCTGATCGATGCCGTACAGTCGCTGCGTGTTCTGCGTTTCGCTTGCCAGATCAACCGCGTGAGGCGCTTCGGCCTGCATGCGGAACGCCAGTTCGTAGCTGGCGATGCGAGCGTCAAGTTCCGACTGCTCGGGGTGCGATTTAGCGTACTGTTCGTTCAACTTCTTCAAGTAGTCGAGCTTGCCGCGCTGCTGCACCTCGGCAATGCCATCAGGCGTGTTCAGGTTGGGGATCGGCTCGTTGCCGCCCTGGATGCGGATGCCCTGATAAACGGCCGGCATGAACCCGGCCGACCAGTTCCGCGGGCCGTTGACCACCTGCGACTGACTGTCCTGCATCACCAGGAACGCGGGCAAGCTGGAGTTCTCCGTGCCCAGACCATACGAGGTCCACGCGCCGAGCGACGGTCGGCCGCCCAGGATCGAGCCGGTATTCATCTGGCAGACGCCGGCCGAGTGGTTGATGCCGTCGGCCACACAGGAACGGATGACGCACAGGTCATCCGCATGTTTCGCGGTGTGCGGAAGCCATTCGCTGAACCACATGCCGCTCTGCCCGTGCTGCGACCACTTGCGGGGACAGGCCAGCAGCGGGGCTCCCGCCTCGCCCATTGAGGTGATCACCTTGCCGAACGACGCGGGCAACGGCTTGCCGGCCAGCTTGTTGAGCAGCGGCTTCGGGTCGAGCAAGTCAAGCTGACTGGGTCCGCCTTCCATGAACAGGAAGATGACCGACTTGGCCCTGGCCGGCAACGGCGACTTCTTCGCCGCAAGCGGGTTGGCCGCAGCGGTCTGTGCCAGCAGCGAGTTCAACGCCAGCGCCCCGAACCCGCCACCCGCGGTGGCGAGCCAGTCGCGGCGCGAGAAGACCGGGGTGGTGCGGTGGCATCGGGGATCGCGGGTATTCATAAATGGCACCTATACATCCTTCGGATGAACTATGATCGGTCCAGGCCCGAAGGGAGTCAATCGCACAAAGTGCTGAATGTTGAAAGTCAGCAGGTGGCTGATACCCGCGAGAGCACAGATCACGAAAAGTCTGGCATCGTGGACCTGTTTCCCGATCACTCCGGCAGTCATCACAAGATGCTTCCAAGCTGGATAAATGGCAGGCGTTTCTGGAACGATCTGCATTAGCCTCTCGAACTCTGCCGCTTTCGTCTCTGTTTCCGGGATGGTCAATCCCAGTCCATTTACAGCACGTGGCCTTGTGGCCACGTTGCGAAACTCTACCAAGTTCTGGGGCGCGAGGTGAAACTGAGCACCCGCGCGATGAAGTTGCGCAATCGCGCTCAAAGCCATCGCATGATGTTGGTCATTGATGTTGGCGAGTCGGCCCAGCACGCTGGTGTCAAAAAAGTAACCTGTCACTCGTACAACCCTTCGCTGCTCAGGTGCTCATCGGTCAACCCGGGTCCACAATCGCCCGCAATTGCCGCAAGACGCCGCTCCCATTCATCTCGCGGAACGAACGGCGCGGGCCGTTTGTAAATCTCGCGGACTGCCGCGGCGACGATTTCTGTTGCGGACTTGTTCTGAATTGTCGCTTGCTGGCTGATTACTTGTTCCAGCTCGCTGTCGATCTCGATTATCATGAGCTACCTTTCTTGCGGTGGAGTGCCTCGCCAACGCGCCCGCCCCAGGCGACGTATCGTCACAACGACGACCTCTTCGGCCAACTTGCCGATCTGGGCCGCCTCTTCCTGGAGAGTCGCTTCCAGCTGACCGTTGATTTCGATAATCATTGATCAATCTCCGCACTATCGAGATGCGAATTCACTGTGAACAGTTGGCTCGAACATAAGTAAGGATGTCGTTTCTTACTCCACATACAGAAACTCGCTCGCGTTCAGCAGTACGTGGCACAGGTCGATCCATGCCGATTTGTTGACGCCGGCCGGGGTGGCGTTCACGCGGACTTCGGTGGTGCTGATGTCCAGGCCGTGTCCCGATGCGTCGCGGAAGACGTTCGGCTTGGCTTCGAACTGCCAGTAGCCGATTGTGCTCTTGATCACCCCTTCATGCGTGAACAGCAACTTGTCCACGCCCAGCGCCTGATCCGACAGGCGGACATCGTCCAGCATGCCGTCAAAAGTCCCGGCCTTGCCGCGGCTGCCCAGCGTCAGCGGTTGCGCGTTCGTCATGCCGCCGACGATCGCATGTTCCAGCTTGGCCGTCAGCAATGGCTCATCGTCGTTCGACAGATCCTTCAAATAGAACATCACTTCGCCCGGTGTCTTGCCGGCGAGCTTCACTGACGCAGCCAGGTAATACGGCTTGTTCATCTGCACGTGCAGATCGGCGAACAGGGCCTCTTCGACGACTGTCCCGTCGGCCTTCTTGCCGAACAGTTGCATCACGACCGTTTGCGGCTTGCGGCGGGACTTCTTGCCGGTGATGCCGAAGGCCCAACCCGGGGCTTTGCCGTCGCCAGGACCCTTGGCGGCGATCGTGCGGACCGCACCCGTCTCGGCCACCGAGCGCGGGTAGACGTAGGCTTCGATCGTGAAGTCCTTGTCCGGTAGCATATCGCCGTGCGGGATCCGGAACGCGGCCGCGTCGAGCTTCATCTCGGCCGCTTGGCCGTCGCGGTACGGGATCTTGCCCGGCACGAACGAGGCGGCGGCCGACGCGGTTTTCACCGGGTCGATGCGGTTCGCCTGACGCTTCAGGAACTCGCGCGCGGTGGACAGTTCATCGCTCGTCGGTTCCCGACCGAACGCAAGCGAGTACAGAAGTGCGATCCGCCTGGCCTCATCCGGTTCCGCTTTCTCGACGCGCTGGGCCAGCGATGTCGCACGCCGCAGCATCATCGAGCTGTTGATCAGCAGCAGCGACTGCACCGGCGTCGTTGTCGTATCGCGTGATGCCGTACTGTTGAAGCCGAACGGGGCATCAAAAACATCGAGGAGGGCGTCGCGGTTGTTCCGCAACACTTTGGCGTAGACCGATCGCCGTGGATCGGTGGCCGCGGCCGCGGGGCCGCCGGCCTTAAGATCGAGTTCGCCGGTCACGCTGAAGACCGCATCGCGGATCTGTTCGGCATCGAGCCTACGGACGTTGCCCCGCCACAGCAGGCGGTTCTCCGGGTCGATCAGCTGCTGTTTCGCGCTGAGCGTTTTCTCAGGTGTCGCCGTCTGGCGATAGGTTGCCGAGGTGACGATCAGGCGGTGCAGTTTCTTCATGCTCCAGCCTTCGTCCACGAAGCGAGTGGCCAGGTAATCGAGCAGTTCCGGATGCGTGGGCGGCTCGCCGAGATGGCCAAAGTCGCTGGCATTGATGGCCAGACCTTTGCCGAAATGCTGCTGCCAGACGCGGTTGACCATCACACGTGCCGTCAGCGGATTGGCCGGGTTGGTCAGCCAGTTCGCCAGGGCCGTGCGCCGACCGGATGAGTTCGGCAGATCGGGGATTGCAGCGGGACCTTCATGCAGAATCGTCGGGAACCCCGGGGCGATCGGGTCGTTCGGCCGTTTCGGGATGGTGACGTCGGGCGCCTTCTTCCCAACGTCGCTGGCGGCGAACGCCAGCGGCAACGGCGGCGGCTTGATCGCATCGAACGCCGCCAACTCGCGTTTAATCGCCAGTGCGCGTTCCTTGTCCGCGGGGCTCAGCGTGCGTTCGAGCCGATCGTATTCGTAGTAGACCTGTCGATAGGCCAACTCGGCCAACTGGTGTTCCAGCGGTTCCCGCTCGCTCGCCGGCTTGCGGATCATCGCCTGGATGTCGTCGGGAAATTTCTTGATCGCGTTGTCGGCTGCCTTCTTGCGGTACGGGGTCTCGATTTCGTTCAATTCGTTTCGCAGGGTGGCCGTTTTTGTTTCCCACTCTTTCATGCGCAGGGCGTGGTCGGCTTTATCTTTCGCCGTCGCGGCAAACTGGTCGTCGCGAGGCAGCATGTTGGCGAAGAATGCCTGCAGGCGGAAGTAGTCCTTCTGCAGCAGGGGGTCGAACTTGTGGTCGTGGCAGCGGGCGCACTGCAGTCCCAGGCCCATGAACACATCGCTGGTGGTATCGGTGATGTCGTTGAGGACAACAGACCACTGCCCGCGCACGTCGCGGCTGTTGTACTCATAGATCCAGTGCCGCAGGTAACCCGTGGCCACCCGTGCGTCGGGGTCGTCGGGGTACATCTCATCCCCGGCCAGTTGTTCGTTCACGAAGCGGTCGTACGGTTTGTCCGTATTGAAGGCGCGGATCACGTAGTCGCGATAGCGATAAGCTGCCGGCCGAAAGTCATCAATGCGGTAACCATCCGAATCGGCATAGCGAACCAGGTCAAGCCAGTGCCGAGCCCAGCGTTCCCCGTAGTGGGGGCTGTCGAGAAGGCGGGTCACAAGCCGATCGTAAGCCGCGTCAAGATCTGCTTCGCTGTCCTTCAGGAACGCTTCCACCTCGGAAGGGGTCGGCGGCAGGCCGACCAGGTCGAACGACAGTCGTCGGATCAGCACGGTGCGATTCGCTTCAGGCGTCGGCAACAGCCCGGCATCTTTCTGCTTCGCGGCAATGAAGCGGTCAATCTCGTTGCGGGCCCAGCCATCGCCGGCTGCCGGGGCGGCTACTTTCCTGACGGGCCGGAATGACCACCACTGGCGATCCTCATCGGTGATCTTCCCTGGGCGGCGGCGGTTGCCGGCACCCTCGGCCACAGGCCACGGGGCGCCCTCCTTGACCCAGTCACTAAGAATGGCGATCTGCGCTTCCGTCAGTTTCGCCTTGGGCGGCATCACCAGTTCGCTGTTCGTCTGCCGCACCGCTTCGATCAACAGGCTCTTGTCGGGCTGGCCGACGATGATGGCCGGGCCGGTGTCGCCGCCTTCGAGAAGACTGGCGAGCGAATCGACGAGCAACCCCCCTTTGTTCTTCTTCGCTTCGGTACTGTGGCAGGCGTAACAGTTCTCGGCCAGGATCGGGCGCACCTTCTTCTCGAAGTGCTCGATCCGCGCGGCCGTTGGCTCGGCACGAACAGCCATCGGCAACGTGAACAAGAGAACCGTCAGCAGGGGGATGCGACTCGGCATGGATGCGCGTATCCCGGCAAGGGGTGGAAGCGGCATGGACGAAGGGGGGTCACTGGACGCTTCGATTATACCCGAACGCCAGTCGGATGCAACTGCCGGGTGATGGCAGTCCGGTTGCTCCGCAACCGGATTTTATAGTAACGACCGATGGGTACTGGTCGGCGTCACGTCGCCGAACCGGTTGCGGAGCAACCGGGCTTTCATGCTTCTACTCGCGGTAATACGCAATCATCGCCACGCCCAGCACCAACAGGCAAACGCCCGTCAGACGGCCGATGGACAGGGGACGCAGTGCGGCACCCAGCAGGCCAAAGTGATCGATGATCACGGAAGTGACGATCTGTCCGGCGACCACAAGTGCCAGCGTCAGTGATACGCCCAGCCGGGGCGAAACCACGACGCTGCACCAGAGATAAAAGACGCCGACAAAGCCGCCCAGCCAGGCCCACCAGGGCGATTGTCGCATCTCGGCTACTGACGGAACCGGATAGCGGGCAACCACGCAGTAGAGGAGCGCAGCTGCGGAACCGATCGCCATCGAGAACAGCGTGGCGATCATCGGCATTCCGACAAAGCGACGCAGTTGAGTGTTGACGACCACTTGAAACGCCATCGCCGAGCCGGCCGTCAATGCCAGGACGAAGAAACTGGCGCTGTTCACTGCAGGCGATCCATGTTGGACGGCTGACTGCTCGTCGCGGCCGGAATCGTGGGCCGGGGCGACACGGGAAAGGCGGGCTGGCGACCGTTCGGCGGTTCCACCGGCAGCGTCGGCGGCGGCAGTGCTTGCCCTTCTTTGCGCAGAATTTCCGCCTGGATGCGCAGTTCGTCGAGGTTCGGCCGCGGCATCGGCATCATGTCGAAATGCAATCGCTGAATGTCGGACACCTTGAACGGGTAGACGTTCTCCGCCACGAAGTCGATCGGCGGGAACTGGTACCACGGGGCCTTGATGTTCTCTTCCTTCACCAGAGTCTGATAGCCATCCAGTTCGAGCATGAACTGATACTTACCGTAATAGGTGAACGGCAGGTCACAGGGCGTGAAGCCGATCGCGCGATTGTTGACGTAGACCTTCGCTCCCGGCGGCGTCGATTCAATGACGAAACGCCGTTGCACGCAGCCGGTGTGTGCCAGCAACGCGAAAGCAACCACTACGATCGGTAAACGTCGGTTCAGCATGACGGCCCCCTGCCAGCCCGCATGAGCGCGTACGGGAAGCATCCGTTTTCCCGCTCATACCCGCATGGCCCGTTTCGAGCAACAGCAATTCGTCGGGTTTGCCGCGACGCGCAGCTGCGCGGCGCAGCTCCACGTAATGTGGGAACTTCACCCGATGAGTTCGGATTGACCCGCGGAAAGGGATTGGTTAGAACCCGCTGCTCAGACAGAGGAGGGTCGGGCGGACGCGGTCCGTTCGCTCTTCGCCGGTCGATGGACGGAACCCGTCGATCCGGGTCGATCCCTCAGGGAACGAGGAGAAGAGAACGGTGAAGAAATTCGTACTCAGCCTGACGGCCATCGCGGCCTTCAGCATTCTGGCCAGCGATGTTCGCGGCCAGGCCCCGGCCGCCCCCGCTGCCCAACCGCAGCGCCCGCGCATTGCCCTCGTCAACATCGCCAAGGTGCTGCGCGAGTATCAGAAGGCCAATGCCGACGGCCAGAACATTACCAAGAAGCGCCAGGAATACATCGACAAGGTCCGCCCCTATCAGGAAAAGATGGCTTCCCTGAACCGGCAGCTGCAGATCCAGCAGAACCCGACCGAAAAGGAAAAGCTGCAGAAGGAAGCCCTGGCCATGAACCGGGCTGTCGAAGATCTGAACGGCGAAGCGCAGCGCGTGCTGATGGAACTGACCGATAACACGGTCGTTGAGGTCTATCAGAACATCAAGTCGGTCATCAACGACATTGCAGTCACCAACAATCTCGATCTGGTGATGTGCTACCCGGACGGCAACGGCCCGGAAGACGAAAAGAAGCCGGTCCTCGCGCAGATGAAGCTGCAGACCCCGGCACTGACGCCGTTCTACCATCGCGGGATGGACATCACGGAAGTCGTCGTCCTGACGCTGAACAAGCGGCACCCGGCCCCGCCGGTCGCCAGCACGCCGGCCCCGATGGGCGGCAACGTCACCCCGGTCGGCGGCAAGCAGTAAGTCGAAACGCCTCAATGATCGCTGACGGGCCGCGACCGTAAGGGAGCGGTTTCGCAACCGCTCCCTTACGGTCGCGGCTCGTCAGAGCGAACACTCAAAGGAACCCAACCGTGATCGAGATCGGTAGTCGTTCGCAGCGAACTCTGTGCCGGGCCGTCGACGTTCCCGGTGTGGGTTTCATCACGGGTTCGCACGTCACCGTGCGATTTTGCCCTGCGCCGGTGGATACCGGCATCGTGTTCTACCGGGTCGATCATCGCCGTCCCGAACCGATCCCCGCCTTGGCCTCGATGGTCACAGGCACCGCCCGCCGGACCACGCTGGGCCGGGGGGTGCATTCGGTCACGCTCGTCGAACATGCGCTCGCCGCGCTGAGCGGCATGCGCGTCGACAACTGCCGCGTCGAGATCGACGGTCCGGAGCCCCCGGGCCTTGATGGCTCGTCAAACAAGTTTGTCGATGCATTGGCATCGGCCGGAATCACGCTGCAGTCGGGCAAGCGCTCGATCTGGACCGTTGAACAGCCGGTGGTCGTCCGCAACGGGAACGCCTCGCTCAGCTTCTACCCGAGCGACGACACTGAACTGAAACTGAGCTACCTGCTCGATTACGGCCCGGGTGCGCCGATCGCGCCGCAGGCGTACACGGAAGCGATCACGCCCGATTCGTTCCAGCACCATATCGCCCATGCCCGGACGTTCCTCCTCGAAGAAGAGGCGGAAGTCCTGCGGGAGCAGGGCATTGGCCGGCACCTGACCGCGGGCGAGCTCCTCGTCTTCGGCAAGCAGGGGCTGATTGAAAACCGCCTGCGCTATGCCAACGAGCCGGCCCGGCACAAAGTGCTGGACCTGATCGGCGACCTGGCGCTCTCGGGCGTCCAGTTGGCCGGCCGTGTGGTGGCGTACCGCTCGGGTCATCCGCTGAATGTCGAACTGGCCCGCACCATCAGCGAGATGATGCGCCGGAACGAAATGCCGTTACGCCTCGCTGCATGAAGAGAATAGGCGAGCGGGGTGGCGTCAGCCCCCCGAGGCCCGGCAAAGGATTGCCGGTAACAACGACTCATCATGGATGGAAGGGGACCGGATGAACCGGTTACGGATGGCAGTCATCGGCGTCGGGCATCTGGGCAAGGAACATGCCCGGATTCTCGCCGGTCTCCCCGATGTGGAACTCGTCGGCGTCGCGGACGTCAGTGCCGAGCAGGCCAGGCTTGTCGCCGAGCGCTGCGGTACCCTGGCGATCACCGACTACGCGCAACTCTACGGAAAGGTCGACGCCGTCACGGTCGTCGTCCCCACCGTCTATCATCACGCGGTCGCGATGCAGTTCCTGGAACAGGGCATCCCCGTACTGGTCGAAAAACCGATCGCCACGACTGTCGCCCAGGCGGACGACATGATCCGCGTGGCCAGCGAACAGGGCGTTCCGCTGCAGGTCGGGCATATCGAACGCTTCAATCCCGCCTTTGAAGAACTCGATCGTCGACCTCTGCAACCGAAGTTTGTCGAAAGCGAACGCCATGGCCCGTTCACGGGCCGTTCGACCGACATCGGTGTCGTGCTCGATCTGATGATTCACGACCTCGATCTGCTGCTGGCGCTGGCGAATTCGCCGGTGAAGCACGTCGAAGCCCTGGGCCTTGCCGTGTTCGGCGGGCATGAGGATGTCGTCAACGCACGATTGATCTTCGAGAACGGCTGCGTTGCCCACGTGACCGCGAGCCGGGTCAGCCAGAAGCCGAAGCGCCGCCTGCGCGTCTGGGCCCCCGAGGGGTACGCGGGGCTCGACTTCGTCAGCAAGCGATTGCTGCTGGTGCAACCGTCGGAAGAGCTGCGACATCGCGGCCTGCAGGTCGGCACGATGGATGCTGCCCGCAAGGCAAACCTGAAGGACGAAGTGTTCGGCAAGCACCTGCAGACACTCGACCTCGACTGCAACCGCGGCGATCAACTGACCAGTGAACTGAAGCACTTCATCCAGTGCGTCCGTACCGGCCGCAAGCCGCGTGTCACGGGCGAGGATGGCCGGAACGCGCTTGCCCTTGCGGAACGCATTCTCGAATGCGTCAACTCGCATTCATGGAACGGCAGCGGCGACCTGTCGGCCATCGGCACCCACGGCTTCCCGATGCCGTTCGGCCCGCTGTTCGAGTCGGTTGCACGAAGCGCCGCGGCGTAGCACTGAGGTGCATGCGTTTCGCGTGCACACGTAGCGAGCGAATTTAGCCTTGCACGCGGGACGCGTGCACCACAGTAACACGTGCAGCATCGAAAATCGTTCAGCCCACGCAATCAGTACCACTTGCGCCAGCGGAAGAACGCCAGTGAACTCGCGCCGGTGACGGCCATCAGGCCCAGGGCGAATGGATAGCCGTACCTCCAATCGAGTTCCGGCATTCCCCGGTGGAAGTTCATACCGTAGATCCCCGCGATCAGCGACATCGGCAGGATGATGGTCGATATCATCGCCAGCACTTTCATGATTCGATTCAGGCGGTTCGACATGGCCGCCATATAGCTCTGCAACAGGTCCGAAACCATTTCGCGTGCCCCTTCCACCAGTTCGTGGTAGCGCACGAGATGATCGTAAACGTTGCGGTAGTAAACCATTTCCCGCTCGCCGATCAGTTCAAACTCGGCTCGCGTCAATCGCATCAGCACTTCGCGTTCGAGAATCAGCGTCTTCCGTAGTGCCACGATCCGCCGCTTCAGCCGGATCAACCGCGGCAGCAACGTGTCGGCGGGGCGGCGGAACATACGTGTTTCGATCACGTCAAGACTGTCCGCAAGATGATCGACGACGGGGGCGTATTCGTCGACCATGGCATCAAGAATCAAATGGAAGATGTAATCCGGCCCGCGCTGGCAGGCATCGGCATGGCGCTCGACGAACTTCCGGGTCGATTTCACGCACTCCAGCGGCTCATAGTGATGTGTGACCAGCACACGCCCGGTCAGCACGGCACTGATCTGGGTATAGGGCGACTGCCGGTGCGGTTGAGCTGAGACGGTTTCGATCTGCGTCAGGAACTCGCCGCGCAGCGGGTTGGCGATCACAAACAGGTAATTGGAAAACTCTTCCACTTTGGGGAAGTGGGCACGCCGATCGGGTTCCCGACGTGGCTTGGTGATGTCCTCCAGCGTCAACGCGTGAATGGGCAGGAACGTCGTGAAGACGGCTGCCTCTTCCTCGGCGGTAGGGTCGGAAAGGTCAACCCACCAGACTTCATCCTCCGCCACGGAGGCGGCGAGGGCCGGCAATTCGGTCACGTCCTGCCACGAACCGTGCCGAGTTTGCCGGTTCCAACGATAGAGAGAGATCATGCGGAAGATCTACCCACGACAAAAGGGTGTATTTCGTTGTCGCAACCGGTTTTGTACGAGGGTAAAATACCGCGAATAGGAATGGACCCCGGTGCGTCTAATGAGGGGAGTGTACGCCGCGTCATGGTAGTCGTCACGGCCTTGACCCCGAATCAACCTGCAAGCGATGAGCAACTGATCGCCCGCTTTCGAGCCGGCGACAGGACCTCGCTTGAACTGTTGTTCCACCGCTACCGCGATACCGCCTATCGCGTGGCCTATCGCTTTCTGAGCAACGAATCGGACGCGCTGGACGCCGTTCAGGAAGGGTTCATCAAGGCGCTGAACCACCTTGACGGCTTTGAACATCGCAGTTCGTTCAAGACCTGGTTGCTGCGGATTGTCAGCAACGCGTCGCTCGACCTGGGTCGGTCGCGCGGTCGCCGCGAAACTGTCAGCATCGAATCGGTCGACTGGCAGAACCAGGATGCGGCCCTGACCGACGGGTACGATCCGATTCTCGATGTCGAACGGACCGACCTGCGGCAGGCCCTGGATAAAGCGCTGGGCGAACTGTCCGACGGGCAACGCCGGGCGTTCGTGCTGCACGTCGACGGCGGATTGAGCTATCGCGAAGTCGCGGACGTGATGAAAATCTCGATCGGCACGGTAATGAGCCGATTGTTCTATGCCCGACAGAAGCTGAAAGGACTGCTGGCGAACCGGATCCACATATGAACCACGAGCTTCCCCCCATTTCCGATTGGCCCGGCGTGTTGGCCGGTTTCGCCGACGGCGAACTCGACTCGGACACGCGCCGGCAACTTGCCGACTGGCTCATCGCGCACCCCGAAGCACTCGCCGAGATGCAGGATCAGGAATCGCTGTCTCGCGGCAACGACGCGCTTTGGCAGGCTGTCGCCCCGCCGCTGCCGACCGCCGGACAATGGAGCGGGGTCTTCAATGCCATCGTCGACGAGACGATGCCCAGGCCAATGCCGGCTCGTCAGCGAAAAAACAGCGGTCGACTGGTCGCCATGCTGGCATCGGCGACGATGATGCTGGCCGGATTGGTCGCCTGGAAGCTGCCGCCGACGCCGGTGCCGACGATTGTTCCCGTGGAAGTGGTCGTCAACACGCTTACACCGGAGCCACTCGACGTTTTCCCCGTCGCGACCGACGATGATGTGGAACTGATTCAGTTGCCGGAAGCCGCGGCCCGGTTGGTCGTCGTCGGCCGACACCCGATGGCGGACGTGCCGTTGCTGCTGGCCTTGGCCACCGACGTGCAACTGCTGAACTACGGGCCGGATGAGTCGGGCAACCTACCCGACATCGAGGATACCAAGGGGCCGGATGTTTCGATGCTCTGGGCCCCTTCGAACAAACCCTGACCGTTGCTTCCGGCGCGCATGCCGGAAGAGAGCCTGCCATGTTGCTTCCGATGATCACCGGTCTGCTGATGTCGATCTCGTCCGGGTATGTCTGCCCCAAGACCGAGCCGATTCAGGTCGTCGTGCTCGTCATTCTCGCCACCGATCAGAACAGCGAAGTCTCTGAACGGCTGAAGGAAATCGCCGCGGAGATCCGCAAGAAGGACCCGCAACTGACCGGCTTCTCCCTGCAGACGACGCTGAACAAGAGCATCGTGCTGGGAGAGACACTGCATGTCGACCTCGGCAAAGCGAAGGCCGAGGTGATCATCAACGAGAAGACCGACGATGCCGGCCGGATGACGATTACCGTGAAGCCGCCCAAGCTCGACGAAATCACCTACACGTGTACCTGCGGGAAGTTCTTCCCGATCATCACCAATCACTACACGATCGACAAACAACGCGTGATCATCGCCGTGATGGCGAAGCCGTGCAAGAAGGGGATGATGAAGTAGGGCGAATGCGTTACAATCGAATGGGTTGCCCGCGAGCAGACGAGTCGAGTGACTCTTATGCCTGGCCGCGGGTGGAAACATCATGTCCGATGTGTCGCCACTACCGGAGACGATCCGGCCGGGTCATTTTCCGCCCGATTGCCCACCGTCTGATGCGTCGGAGACATCGCATGATGTCTTTTACCTCGTCGAATCGTCACCCCCCGAACGCCACCGACTTTCGAAGCGCACTCGAACGTGGCGTATTTGCAGGGCAGCCTGAGTGTCAGCGTGCCGCGCTTTCCTGTGGTCTGGAAAAGGACTATCTTTCTGCATTGCGAAAGGGCATCCCCCGTTTGAGACGTTTCATGATCTCACGTGCGAAACTCGGTCCGGAGCACGACAGGATCAAGCAAACGGGCAATCCGGGGCATTATTCGCTATGGCTGTTCGCAAATGCCCTCTTGTTGGCTCCTACGCTTTTTGAGGTGCTGGAATGAGAAGCACATGGCCCCTACCAGACAATCGCTTGATCGAAATGCGGGAACACCAGTGGCTTCCCATGGAAGTAATCATCGAGTTCAACGGACCGCAACTGGAAATCGTCAAAAGCGGTAACGACGAGCACCTGGGTGTTGCCAGTGATGAAGAAGGCGATATCGTGCGCTGGCTGCGGAGCAAGATTTCTGCCACGGAGAAGCGTTCGCTGCTGTGCGGCGAAACGACCATTCGCGACTGTATTCTGAAGCCGGAAATCTGGGTCGTTGACACCCGTTCGGACGGCAGCGTAACGCTGGAAGTGAAAGTCTCACCTGACCAGTTGTCATCTGCCGACCTGCCGGCAGACGACTCGTTCCTACCGGATGATTTGATACGCGCCTACATATCCACGCCAAGGCATCCAGGAATTGCTCCCCGGCAACCCGCTACTGACACTCATCCGCCATTGGCACATCGCTGATCTCGCGTCGCGAGTGCACAAACAGAGCCCGCAGTTTCGTACGGAAGCTGCCCCCCAGCATCAGGAAGCCGCTGAAGATCATTACATTCCAGACAATCGCATGAACGAGCATGTGGCCGGCGAACAGGTCGCGCCAGTCGTCCCAATGCATGAAAAGCGCCGCGTCGGCGATCGGCAGCAGCAGCATTGCCAGGCCGACCGCGTGCCGGCGGCGGCTGACGAACTTCGGGCTGACCCGATCGATGAACCGCTTCACCGGCCGCAGCAGATAATCGAACGTTTCCCGCCCCAGCAGCCAAATGGAAATCAGCCCGAACACCTCTGGCAACCCGATCGCCAGCCCTGCGGAGAGCGCTGCCTGCGCCCCGACGGGAATCGGCAGCAGCACGACCAGCGGAATGAACAGCGGCGACGTGAGGAACAGGATGAAGAAGGCAACGCCCGCGTAGAAACGCGGGCCGGTGCGAAGATTGGGCGAACCGACTGCGACGGGGCGTGGAGGCGACGAGAGTATGGATTCGCCCATCAGAACGGTAACCCGCCGCCAGGTCCTTTGTCGTCGAGGAACGGTGTGAGGTCGATCGAAACCGACACGATCGAATACTCTGCACTTTGAGACAACGACGCGTTGCGGAACGCACGAAGCTGGGCTTCCTGCCGGGGCGACAACTTTCCCGCTTTTCTCATCATCTCTTCGTCTTTAGCCTGGTTTTTTTCTCGCTCTTTGTTCTGTTCATCGACCCTCTTTTTTGCGGTGTCGGCATCCTTGTACATCGTGTAATGCTTCACTTCAGCCGTGTTGCCGCTGACGTTGACGCGCTCGCCCGTTCCCTTGACATCGCCGGCACCCTTGTTGATGCGCGCCGACCAGGTATCGCCGCCGGCGACCGTCTTCGCAAGGTTCTGCATGTCCGCACCGAATGCGAGCTTGCCCTGTTCGCGGCTCAGGCCGCTTTTCATGTTTTCTTCATTCTGAGTGACAATCAAAGTGCTGTCGTTGTGGAATGAAATAAACGTCTCGCCGACCTGCACTTTCTTTTTCCAGTAGCTCTTGCTCCCTACTTTTGTCTCCGACCCACCGCTGGTCAATTTTGTTCTGTCCGCGGCAGACCTCAGATAGATGACCGTGAACTCCTGGCCGTTCTCGGTTTTCGCTTCGAGGATTCCCTTGATTGAGTCGATCGTCAGGCCGCTGTCCTTACCAATCTCCGACTCGATCTCACTTTTGAACTTCTGCTCCGCGCCTGCCTTCGCTTTTTCAAACGACAGCATGCGTTCGATGTTGATGTACTTGATGTTGTTCGTGTCGGCGGGCAATAATGCCATGATGTCTTCGTCAAACGTCCCGGCCCCGCTGCCGCCGCTCAGCAGGTACCAGGCCAGGAAGCCGATGCCCGCAAGTGCCAGCACGACGGCAATCGCCAGGCCGATCTTCAGGCCCAGGCCGCTGCCTTTCTTCTTCTTTTTGCCGTTCTTGCCGCGTGGCCGTTCGTAGTCGTCGTCATCATCGTCCCGCGCCCGGCGCGGGCGGTCATCGTCCTCATCATCCCGGCGTTTCTTCGATCGCGGGGTATCATCTACTTCGTCGTCATCGTCACGACGTTTCTTGCGCGGGCGGTCATCGTCCTCATCATCCAATGGCAGCGGCTTCTTCTTCGCCCGCGGTGCTTCGTCATCATCGTCGCCATCACGCCGGCTCCGCGCCTTTGCCGGACGTGCTTCTTCCTCATCATCGTCATCACGACGGCTTTTCGGGGCAGGGGCATCGTCGAAACCGAACGGATTCTCGGCAGGCGCAGCCGCCGATTTCTTTGCCGCTGCCGGCGCAGGCTTGGCAGCCGCTTTCGCCGTCGTCGCGGGGACAGACATTTTGCTGTCGCCCACTTCTTCCATATTGTCGGCCGTGACCGGGAACGCCTTCTTGCACTTCGGGCACATGACGTTTCGACCCATCGGGATCGCCGCCTGCGTCTTCAGTTTGGTGGCACAGTGCAGACAAGTAATGGAAAACGCCATGCGACGTCTCGGTAGTGAGATTAAAAATTGCGCGAACGAGAGTGCGGACATCTTACCCGTGTCAGGGGACGATCAGCAAGTGGGTGCAAAAAGAAAGCGGCAGCCGTTGGCGTGCCGGTTGCTTTCATCGAAGGTATGGAGAATGACCGCCGGCAAGCGGGCCGCTATCCTGCCGCCACCGGCACGACGAAATCAACCTGCGCGATCAGCTTGCCTTCCTGGCCGATCATCAGTCGGCCGTTCAGCGGCACCTTCGCCCCGTCGTTCGGGATTGTCATTGAGAACCGGTAAATCATCGTCTCGGCCGGTCGTTCAAACTCCTGCAGCGGTTCGCCCACCGTCGCCCCGGCAATCGCCAGATGAAGTCCCACCTTCGAGCCAACATCGATTTCACGACGAGTCTGCCCGGTTCCGAGGATGCACGCATGCTCATGCTGTCGGCGCGCTGCCTCCGCCAGCAGGGGCGTTTCTCGCGTTGAATGGATGTAGACATGCAACACCGCGCTTGAGCCTCGCTCGACCGGTCCGGCGGCAACCACGGTCGCGCAGAGCGTGTCGTCCGCACGCTCACGGCCGGCAAACATCCGGCCCAACATACCCCGCCGTTCCTGCGGCATCGGCAGTTCCAGCAGGCTTGGCTCGACATCGTGTGCCTCGGGAATCGATTCAACGTCAGCCGGCGCGGGGGCCACTTGCAGCCGTGCTTTCGGCGCGGGTGTCTCGACGTTCACCGGCACCGGTTGCTGTACCCGGCTCACGGTTGCGAGCGGAGCCAACTCGCCGATCAGTTCTTCCAGGCGCGGGTAGCGATCGCTTGCGGCCTTGCTCATCAACCGGTCGATGACGTCCGCCAGTCCCGGCGGGATGTCCGGATTCAACGTACGGATCGGGGCCGGCTTGTGGCTCTGATGATGGATGATCTTCTCAACGAAGTTGCCGACCGGGAACGGGAAGCGCCCCGTCGCGGTAAAATACAGCGTGCATCCCAGGCTGTACTGATCGCCCGCGGGCAGCCACTTGCTCGAGTCCGCAATGCTCTCCGGGGCGGCGCATTCGAGCATTTGCGCCAGCACTTCCGCGCGTGACACGGTGTCGACAAGCAGTTCATCCTCCGCATTCTCGGCCATCAGCGCGCCGATGCCGAAATCGAGCAGCCGGGCCTGGCCGTCATCAGTGACCAGTACATTGCTCGGCTTGATGAAACCGTGGATCAGGCCTCGCGTCAGGCACATCTTCAGCACTTCGGCCAGGCGCACGCCGATGCGGGCTACCTCGCCCGGTGACAGCGGGCCATGCTCACGGATCAGCGATTGCAGCGTCCGCCCCTCAGCGAACGGCCAGACGAGATAGTGCAGCCCATGCGCGGTGCCGACATCGACGAAGGGGACTATCCCTTCGTGCGGCGGCAGGTCTTCAAACGCACGTACCTGGCTGCGCGCGAGACGCACGTTCCACGCCCGGCGCGGCAGCACCTTCACCGCGTACGGCTTCTGATCGGCGCGGCCCAGCGCCTTGTAGACCGGCCCGAGGCTGCCGCTGCCGATCACTTCGACGACGAGGTACGCCCCGAGGATCAGCTTGCGCGCATCGCCATCGACGGCACGACGCGCCTGATACTTCGAGAGAACCCCTTCGCGCGCAAGATGCTTGGCGAACGCATCGGCATCGGCGTAGGGGCACTCGGCATTGAAGTCGGCCAGGTGCGGTTCCAGCAGATCGCGCTCGATCACGCGCGCGGCAGCTAGTTCTTCGACCAGCCAGCTGCTGGTACCGACATCATTGGAAATCATCAGTTCAATCCTCCATCAGCGTCGGCAACGCGAGGCAGCGTTATCGCGAATCTCGCCGTGAGCGCGGCGCGGCAAGGACCGGATACAATCCGGTTGACGGAAGAAAAGCCCTGCGGGGGAGCAGGTTTGAGGGGGGTTGGCTTCACCCAATGACGGGGATCGAACGGGTGAAGGAGTCAACTCATGGAAAAGTATAACCCCTTGGCGCTTTCATGGGAAGAGGCAAGCGTTGAAAAGTTGACGACGGCAGGGTCTCTGGCTAACGCAACTCGATGCAGAAGTTTCACAATCAGACCGTCATCATCACCGGTGCCTCCAGTGGCATCGGCTGGGCATTCGCGCGCGAACTGGCGAAGCAAGGGGCGAAGCTGGGGTTGCTCGCCCGGCGCGAAGACAAGCTGCGGGAGTTAGTCGAGGCGATTCGTGCGGAAGGTGGTACCGCCGAGTACGCGGTGGCGGATGTAATCGAGCGGGAACCACTGCTGAAGGCGATCGAATCGCTGACGCAGCGGTTGGGCCCATGCGACGTGCTGATCGCCAACGCCGGCGTCGGGTCGACGAACACGATTGCCGACTTGAACATCGCCGGCTCGGAACAGGTGATTCGCGTCAATCTGCTTGGCGTGATGTACTCGATCGAAGCGGTGCTGCCGGCGATGCTGGCGCGCGGCAGCGGCAAAATCGCGGCGCTATCCAGTCTCGCTTCGTACAAGGGCATCCCGTCCGCGGCCGCCTACTGTGCGAGCAAGGCGGCCGTCAACGCGTACATGGAAAGCCTGCGCGTCCAACTGCACGGCAAAGGGGTGTCGTTTACGACCATCTGTCCGGGCTTCATCCGCACACCGATGATCGCGGACAATAAGGGGATGTTCCTGATTCTCGACCCCGGGACGGCCGCGAAGAAGATGCTGCGCGCGATCGCGATGAAGAAGAAGGTGTACAACTTCCCGTGGGTCACGACGCGGCTGATGAAGCTATGCTACTGGCTGCCCGATTGGCTGCTGCACCGCCTGATGCCTGAACAGGTCGGCGGGAAAGAAAGCAACGCTACTCACTGACGCAACTTCTGCCCCAGGGCCATGCGAACCTGCTGGGCGTACTGCTTCTTCTGGGCGCGTTCGCCGGTCAACATCGCGATGGCCAGGATGAGGTTGGACGTCGGCACGGCCCAGTGGTCGAATCCCAACAGCACGAACGTGGGCAGCGACACGCAGACGTGGATCAGCACATGCGCGAACAGATACTGCGTCCCGGCGCGCGAATGGACCCGTTTCGCGTCCCGACCATCGAATCGATTTAACATCGCCAGCAGTGCTTCGACACTCTGATCGGTCTCGGGTCGGTGTTTCAGTTTCTTCAATGCTTCCAGCGTGGCCTGGTGGAAATCTTCCAACTGCTTCAGGTCCAGCGTCACGATCCCCTGGCGGATACATTCATCTTCCGGGTCGGGGTCCACCGCACGATTGTTGTCGCTGATCAGCATGGTGTCATCAGTGAAGATGGTGGCGAACGCCGCCCCGGGCCAGAAGGAGTACGGTGCGGGGGCACGTTCCATGTACGCATATGAATTCTTCGATGCGTTGTGATAGATCGCGATCGCGGAAATCAGGGCCCAGTGCGGCCCCGCGAAGTTGACGCGCAGAAAGCCCGAGCCGATCGGCTCGTAGCCCAACGCCAGCAGTTGTTTCGCCCAGAATTGAAAGTCGGGCCCGTTCTTTGAAAGTTCAAGCCGGCTCGTCTCGTTGCTGCCGCCCGTGACGAAACGAACCCCGCCCAGCGACGCAATGAAGGCGGGGATCCACGTCCAAGCCAGGACGAGAATCGCCAGCGCCCACAGGATGAAAACGACTGTTTCTTTCTCAATGCCCGGGATCATCGGCACCTATCGAATGAGCGAACAGGTTCAGGATTTCTTCCAGATCGGGTCGTGCGATGACTCGCTGGCGGAGGCGAACCAGCGCGTCATCGTCATCTTCTGCCGAGTATAAAACTGGACGCCTTCGGTTCCCTGGATGTGCAGGTCGCCGAAGAACGACTGATTCCAGCCGGTGAACGGGAACCAGGCCATCGGGGCAGGCACACCGATGTTGATGCCGATCATGCCCGCGTTGAAGTGCATCTTGAACTGCCGGGCCGCGTAGCCGCTGCGCGTGAAGATCGATGCCCCATTGCCGTACGGGCAGGCGCGACCGACCGCCAGTGCCTCCTCCAGATCATTGGCACGCAGCACGGAGAGTACGGGGCCGAAGATCTCTTCCTTCGCCACTCGCATCTCGGGAGTGACGCGGTCGAGCACGCTCGGGCCGATCAGATAGCCACCGCTCCCGGCGTCACCCTTTCTCCCGTCGAGCGCCAACTGCGCCCCTTCGTTCGCGCCAATGTCGAGATAGCTCTTCACCTTGTCGAGATGTTCCGCCGTGATGACCGGGCCCATGTCGACTTTCTCGCCGTTGTCGGTCGGGCCGACGGTCATCTTGCTCGCCCTGTCAACGATCCGTTCCATCAGCGGGTCGGCAATGTTGCCGATCGGCACGGCCACGCTGCCTGCCATGCAGCGTTCGCCAGCACAGCCGAACGCCGCGGCCTGGATCGCAGCCGCAGCCTGATCGAGGTCGGCATCGGGCATGACGATCAGGTGGTTCTTCGCCCCGCCGGCTGCCTGCACGCGTTTGCCGTGCTTCGTGCCCGTCTCGTAGACAATGCGGGCGACGTTCGTGGAGCCGACGAAGGAAATGGCCGCGACCAGCGGGTGCGTCAGCAGCGCTTCGACGCAATCGCGCCCGCCATGCACGATGTTGAACACCCCTTCGGGCAACCCGCTTTCGACGAGCAATTCGCCCATGCGCATGGCCGTCAGCGGTACTTTCTCCGATGGCTTCAGCACGAAGGTGTTGCCGCAGACCAGCGCGACGGGAAACATCCAGAGCGGCACCATAGCCGGGAAGTTGAACGGCGTGATGCCGACGCAGACGCCGACTGGGTGGCGCATGGTTTCGCAATCGACATTGCTGGCGATGTTGGGCAGCGTCTGCCCCATGAGCAGGCTGGGGATGCCAGCCGCGAATTCGACCATCTCGATGCCGCGCTGCAGCGAAGCACGCGACTCGGAGAGCGTCTTGCCATGTTCGCGCGTGACGAGGCGGGCGATCTCGTCGCTGTGAGCCTCGAGCTTTTCACGGTAGCGGAACATCAGTCGGGCACGTTCGACAGCCGGCGTGGCAGCCCAGGCGGGCAAGGCGGCCGCGGCGGCACTGACGGCATCATTCACATCGTCCGCGGTACACAACGGCACCTGCGCGATGATCGACCCGGTGGATGGATTGAAGACATTGCCGGAACTCTTCGCCCGCGCTTCACGCTGCTTGTTGCCGACCAGAAGGGGAACAGTCGCCGCCATATTGGAACTCCGTATTTTCGTGAGGGCATTCTATACCGGACGTGGGCAGTCTGGTAACATTCCTGACTAACCCCTTCAGGAGACGTCGATGGCACGCATGGTCCGTGGTGGTTTGATCCAGGCTACTCTCTCCGAGCCCGTCACGTCGCCGATCGCCAAAGTGAAACAGTCGATGATCGATAAGCATGTCGCCCTGCTCGAGGAAACCGCGAAACGCGGTGCTCAGGTGGTGTGCATGCAGGAGCTGTTCTACGGCCCGTACTTCTGTGCCGAGCAGGAGACGAAGTGGTACAGCCTCACGGAGAAGATCCCCGATGGACCAACCACGAAGCTGATGATGGAACTGGCGAAGAAGCACCAGATGGTGATCGTCGTGCCGATCTACGAGGAAGACCTGCCGGGCATCTACTACAACACCGCGGCCGTCATCGATGCCGATGGCAGCTACCTCGGCAAGTTCCGCAAGATGCACATCCCGCAGTGCGGCCCGGGCTTCTACGAGAAGTTCTACTTTCGCCCCGGGAACCTCGGCTATCCGGTCTTCGACACCAAGTTCGCCAAAGTCGGCGTCTACATCTGCTACGACCGCCACTTCCCGGAAGGGGCGCGCTGCCTGGGCCTGAACGGTGCGGAGATCGTCTTCAACCCCTCCGCCACGGTGGCGGGTTTAAGCGAATACCTCTGGAAACTCGAACAGCCGGCCCATGCGGTCGCCAACCAGTACTTCGTCGGCGCCATCAACCGCCCCGGCACCGAAGAACCCTGGAAGATCGGCGAGTTCTACGGCCAAAGCTACTTCTGCAATCCCCGCGGCCAGATGCTCGCCGTCGGCAAGCGCGATACCGACGACATCGTGATCGCGGACATGGATCTGGACCTGATCCGCGAAGTGCGGAACACCTGGCAGTTCTTCCGCGACCGCCGGCCGGAGAGTTATGGGGCGGTTACGGAGTTGTGATTTCATCGGACGGCCCTATCAGAGCCCGAGCGCCAGCGAGGCGGCCCTATCAGAGCCCGAGCGCCAGCGAGGCGGCCCTATCAGAGCCCGAGCGCCAGCGAGGCGGCCCTATTGCCGAGGATTGACATGAACATTCCATTGGCTTACTTCATTACGTTCACGACGTACGGAACCTGGCTGCACGGCCGTGATCCCGGTTCTGTCGATGAATTGCACAATCAGTTCGACACTCCGTTTCTTCAGGCTGCGTCAAACCGCGAAGCCAAGAATCGCGAGCGAATGTCGCAACCTCCCTATTTGCTCGATGACCAACGGCGTTCGATTGTTCGCGATGCCATTGTTGCGGAGTGCCAATTCCGCGACTGGTCACTGTTGGCGTTGCACGTGAGGAGCAATCACGTTCACATGGTGGTGAGTGCCGTCGCCGATCCGGAAACAATCATGCGAATGGCCAAGTCGCACGCCAGCCGTTGTCTGAACCGTGCGGGTTTTGAATCGGCGGATCGCAAACGGTGGACAACGCACGGCAGCACACGATACTTATGGAACGAGAAGGAACTCGAAGACAGAATCATCTATACTCTGGATGGCCAAGGCGAACCGATGCAGACTCATCGGTCGCCAAGAATTGATCGAGCATGATTGTTCCATCAGAGCCCGAGCGCCAGCGAGGCGGCCTCATCAGAGCCCGAGCGCCAGCGAGGCGGCCTCATCAGAGCCCGAGCGCCAGCGAGGCGGCCTCATCAGAGCCCGAGCGCCAGCGAGGCGGCC
>Ga0105048_10003333_pt1 | contig 26312 bp, 14 predicted proteins | sample MAT05_FD_78382 | JGI IMG/M metagenome (GOLD analysis project Ga0105048, IMG submission 78382) | Freshwater microbial communities from Lake Fryxell liftoff mats and glacier meltwater in Antarctica - MAT-05 | ecosystem: Environmental > Aquatic > Freshwater > Ice > Liftoff microbial mat | place...
GCCGAAAAGTCGGCTTTGGAACGCGACGAGGCTCTCCGCCGTTCGATCCGCAGCCAGAAAATGGAGCTGGTCGGCAATCTGACCAGCGGGATTGCGCACGACTTCAACAACCTGCTGACGGTGATAGGAAGCGCATCGCACATGCTGCGCGACGAACTGCCCCGCTTGGACGCCGAAGCGCGCGCTTGGCTCGACGACTTGGACGGCGCGACGTTCCGCGCGACCTTGATGACGCGTCAGCTTCTTTCGATCGGCCGCGCGCCAGCGGGCGATCGAACCCCGGTCAACGTGAGTTCGCTGGTGCGTGAACTCGCTCGCATGCTGCCACGGCTCTTGGGATCGACGATCGAGATCGAGGTCGAAGTGACCGATAGGGCCGTCGTACTCGCTTCGCGCGCCGGTCTCGAGCAAATTCTCCTCAACCTGGCGGTGAACGCCCGCGACGCCATGCCTGAGGGCGGACGTCTGAGTTTACGAGTGCTCGCGACCGCGGAAGAGGTCATTATCCAGGCCAAAGACAGCGGCATTGGCATGGACGAGGCTACGCAAGCACGCGTCTTCGAGCCGTTCTTCACGACGAAGACCATGGGCACGGGCCTCGGCCTGGCGACGGTGCGGCAACTCGTCAATAGCTTTGACGGTGTCATTCGCGTCACCAGCCTCCCCCATGAAGGAGCGAGCTTCGAGGTGCGATTTCCGGCCTCGGATCGCCCGCTCGAGCTCGCTCTTGACCTGAGCGCGGATCCAGTTGCGGGTCCGTCGTCGATTCGAAGTCGCCTGCTGCTGGTGGAAGACGATGCGCTGGTGCGCCGTGGCCTCTGCCGTTGGCTCGGGCACGAGGGGTTCGAGGTGATTCCGGTTGCCGACGGAGAAGAGGCCTGGGCGCTCGTCGGGTCGCTCCGCGGGTTGAGATGCGTGGTCAGCGATCTGTCAATGCCGCGGATGGATGGCGAACAACTGGCCGAGAAGCTGGCAGCTGCGTTCCCCGAGCTGCCGGTCGTGCTCATGAGCGGCAACCGCGAGCCGCCAATCGAGATTCTGAGTGCCAAACGCGTCTTTGTCGCCAAGCCCGTCGATCACACGCAGCTGCTTTCGGCCATCGCCGAAGTGATGCGCACGAACTAGCGGCTTGTCCATGCCGAGCGCAGGGACGCTTGTCGCCTCGTGTTCTGAGCCAGCAAAGCCGCTAGAGTCCCCCTCCAAGAGCCGTGACCCAACGACCGCCCAGCGTCTTTCCGCGCAGCTCGCGCATTCCCGTTCCACAGCGCGATCCCGATCGCTCGCCTGGCGAACTGCGTGAGCAGTCCGACGCGGAGAGCACGACGACCCGGCTCTGGGTCTACTGCCCTTCGGGCGTCGAGGAAGGCGTGACGCTCAGCCGCGACGTCGTCGACCGAGCGCGGCGCGAGGAGAAGATCGTCTGGGTCCGGGTGATCGGGCTGCGCGAGCCGCGAGTCTTCCAAGATCTCGGCGAGATTTTCGGCATTCATCCGTTGGCGCTGGAAGACGTGATGAGTGCTCATCAACGGCCCAAGACCGACAACTACGAGGATCACGGCCTGATCGTCTTGCGTGCGCCGACCTGCCGAGAGGAACTCGAACTCGAACAGATCGGCATCATGCTCGGCGAAGGGTTCGTGATTTCCGTACAGCAGCACACAGAGCCCTGGTTCGAGCCGGTTGAACGCCGCCTGCGCTCCAAGGCCGCCAAGTTGCGCACGCGCTCGGCGGATTATTTGGTGCACGCATTGATCGACGCGGCACTCGACAGCTACCTGCCGGTGGTCGAGCGCTACCGCGATCGGCTCGAAGCGGTCGAGGATCGCATTTTCGACGATCCGGAGGACACCACGCTGCTCGAGCTGCACGACATTAGGCACGATTTGTACGCGATGCGCCACGTGCTGTCGGCCATGCGCGACGCCTTGGCCGACTCGGTGCGCGGCGACGAAACGCTGTTTTCCGACGGTTTGCGAGTGTACCTGCGTGATTGTGAGGATCACGCGGCGCAGCTGCTGGATGCCCTCGATGCCTGCGTGACCATGGCGACGTCTCTGGTCGAGTTGCGCAACTCGCAGCTGAATCAGCGCATGAACGAGGTGATGAAGTGGCTATCGTTGATCTCGACCATCTTCATTCCTTTGAGCTTCGTCGTCGGCGTGTACGGCATGAACTTCGATCCCGACAGTTCGCCGTTCAACATGCCGGAGCTGCGTTGGCGTCTCGGCTATCCGTTCGCCCTCGGTCTTCTCATCGCCACGACGCTCGGTTTCTTGCTGTTCTTCAAGCACCGCGGCTGGATTGGCGGTGCACGCCGCGGCAGGCCGCGTCGGCGCTGAGGCCGACCGGGCCCCACCAGCGCTCCAATCCGGCCGGTTTGACGGAGAAGAGCCGGGCCGGCGATAACGCCGCAGTCACGTGGACGAGCCCGAGTCGAGCCAAAATCAAGTGTCCTCGCTGGTGGGCACTATCGTCGCCGACCGCTACCGCGTCCAGGAGCTCTTGGGCGAGGGCGCCATGGGAGCGGTGTATCGGGCCGAGCACATCCACATGCATAAGCTGGTGGCACTCAAGGTGCTGCACAGTGAGACCAGCGGCAATGCCGAGGTCGTGCGGCGCTTCGAGCGCGAAGCCGTTGCGGCCGCTCGTGTCGTTCACCCCCACGTTGCGAGTGCTCTCGATTTCGGCCAGCTCGCGGATGGTTCGTTCTACCTGGTGCTCGAGTACGTGGCGGGCCAGAGCCTGCGCGAGATGTTGCACGAGCAAGGCGCGCTTGCGCCCGAGCGTGCTTGTCGCATTGCCGAACAAGTAGCTGCGGCCCTGGCGGTCGCGCATCAGGCTGGCGTCGTGCACCGCGATCTCAAGCCCGAGAACGTCATGCTGGCGGAAGGCACCGAGCACGATTTCGTCAAGGTCTTGGATTTCGGCTTGGCCAAGCTCGGCCACGAAGACGGCACCGACACGAAGCTCACCAAGATGGGAGCCGTTTACGGCACACCGCAGTACATGGCGCCCGAACAGGCGGCTGGCACCGAGGTCGATCATCGCGCCGATCTCTACGCGCTGGGCGTCATGCTGTACGAGATGCTGGCCGGACATCCGCCCTTTCAATCGGAGCAAATGGTGGCGCTCTTGGTCAAGCACATGACCGAGGAAGTGCCGCGTCTGCCTCCTCATGTGCCGCGGGAGTTGTCGCGGCTGGTCTTTTCGTTGCTCGAAAAAAAGGCCGAAGACCGTTTGCAGAGCGCCGAGCTGCTTGGCGTTGCGCTCCAAGCACTCAGCCTGAACCCAGGCGAGCGGGCCACACGCGGTTCGCTTCTTTCGCTGGGAGCGCGACCGAGTTCACTGGGCATCGGCCAGAGCTCGGACTGGAAAGACCGGGCCAAGGAGCTCGCCTACCGCGGCCTCGACGAAGCGCGCGTGCCGGTCGTGATTCGCGGCAAGAGGGTCCCGCGCTGGGTCGTGGGCGCTGTGCCCTTCGTCATCGGTGTGATTGTGATTTTGACCTTCACGGGCGGGGATACTCCGCCGGAAGACGGACCCGCGAAACCGAGCGTTTCCAAAACCAGTACGGGCACTACCGGCGGCGTGGACGCGGTGCCCGCACCGGCCGATCCGGAGCTTCGCAAGGTACTCGACGCCGCGCGCGCCGGCTCTGACTCGGCACTGTACGCACTCGAGCAACGCAGCGACGACGAGCGCTCGGCGGCCGAATGGCTAGCTCTCTGCCAAGCGCGCCTGATGCGTCGCGACGTCGATCAGGGCTTGCGCGCGTTTGGCGCTGCCATCCAGCAGGACAAGGCCGCGGCCGAGGACGAGGTCATCTTGGGAGCGCTACGCGCACTCACCAAGGACGAGAAGGACGCCAAGCCCATCCTGCATTTCGCAGCCGAGCGTCTCGGCTCGACTGGGGCCGATTTCTTGTTCTTCGTCTGGGCAAAAACCAGCGCAAAGAACGACGTGACGACGCTGGCTGGCGAACTCTTGGGAACGCGTGCCGTCAAGAATGCCATGAGCAACGCACTAGGGGTCGCCGTGGCCCTGCGCGAGGCGAAGAGCTGCGCCGACTACAAGACGCTCTTGCCCGAGCTCGAAAAGCACGGCGACCAGCGCTCGATGGTGAAGATTCGCGATCTGGAACTCGACAAGACGCGCGGCTGCGGCGCTTCCAAGAGGGATGATTGTTACCCCTGTCTGCGCGGCGATAACGCGCCGCGTGACGCCATCACGCAGGCGAGCATGCGGCCCGCGCCGCAGTTCGAACTAGGCCGTCGCTTTCGCTTCTTGCGCTGACTCGAGCAACGGTTCGATCTTCTCGGTCGGCTTCTCGCGCTTCCACCACAGGCGGGCGCGCTCCGGCGTCCAGGCTGCTTCGAAAGCGAGGGCCTCGAGCATCTCCGCCAGTTCGCGTGCCGTTTGCGGCCTGCGGTCGGGGTTCTTCTCGAGGCAGGTCATGAGCACGGCTTCGAGTTCGGCGTGGAGCGGGCGACCGACACGCTTCGAAGGCGTGAGCGGTTTTTGGTGGGCGTGCATGACCAACATGTCGTGGCGTGTTTGCGCCTCGAACACGCGCTGGCCGGTGAGCAACCAGTAGCCGACGCAGCCGACCGAGTAGATGTCGGCGCGAGCGTCGACCGGCGCCTGAAATCGCACCATTTCTGGAGCCATCACCGCTGGCGTGCCGACGAAATGTTGCTCGTCGTCGATCTCTTCGGCCGTCGGGTGTTGATCGAGCACCAGACCGAAATCGAGCACTTTGACGAAATCGACCTCGCCGCCGTAGCGGCAGACGAAGATGTTCGCGGGTTTGATGTCGCGGTGCACCAACTCGCGCTCGTGGGCTTCGCTGAGCGACGAGCAGACTTGGTGCAGGAGATAGGCCGCACGCTCGGGCGGCAGCGGACCGAAGCGCTCGACGAGCCGCTTGAGGTCGAGACCGTCGAGCAGCTCCATTACGTAGTAGAGAGCGCCTTCGCGGGTAACGCCGAAGTCGTAGAGCTGGATGGTGTGCGGAGAATTGAGGGTTGCGGTGACGCGCGCTTCTTTCAGGAAGATGCGCACGAGGCGGGCAGATGCCTCGGGACCATGACCCGTCAAGATTTCCGTCCGGATCAGCTTCACGGCTGCGGGGCGCACCAACATCCGATGGTCGGCCCGCCACACTTCGGCCATGCCGCCGACGCCCAAGCGTTCGACCAGACGATAGCTACCGACTTCACGCGCCTTGACGATGCTTTCACTCAAACGGTGTAAGACGCGAGAAATCGCATAGCCGACGAGTGCCGCCAACAACGGTGAAGAAATGAGCAGGATCACTTCGTAAGGGCGCGGCGTGCCCTGCTGTCCTCGGAGCAGCGCGAGCGCGAGCGGGTCCATGAGCGCGGCTCCAAGCGACGTAGTCAAAGCGGCGCGCGGGCGCGCGGGAATGAGCGCTGCGAACGCTAGAATGGGGATGACGCTGGGCGCGACCTGCGAGAACAGCGCGACCTCGGGCCACGGCACCGAGTGCCGCATGAGCCCCAGTACGAAGCAGAGCGCGATCAGATAGACGTAACCGAGGTCGCGGACGTGCTGCGGGCGCAGCCGTGGTAGCCGGGTGATGCCGACTAGGGCCAAGCTCAGTGCGAGCGCAAGAACCAGCTCCGGGACCCAATAGGAGGAAAGCTCGGCCCACGGCGACTGGTGGCGCGGGACCAGCACGAACAACGAAACTAGCTGGACACCGAGAGCGGCCGTAGCGACGACCGAGATGCCAAAAAGGCGTCCAACTCCCTGTTCCAAAAGGTCTTGGTGAAGCTCGCCGCCGGCGGCAGCGCGCACTGCGGCTTGGGCATCCCAGTCTCCGCCGGACCTGGACGCGGCGTGGTCGGGCAAGGGCTCCAGACGCTTTCCGACGGCGTTTTCCCCGGAGTTTCCTGAAGGATACAGCGAGTCCGGCACCTGCATCGGCGCAGTATACGGGCCGTCGAAAATTCACAAATCCTTCGTTTCGAAGATTTCGAAAGCGCCCCCCGGAAGAAAGGAAAATGACGCAATTTGGAAACACGGCCCGACAAGAATGGGCGTGTTCGCAACCCACCGGAAACGAACGCTGTCTCACCTCGCCAGAGGTCTTTCCTCACGGAGTTCCAGCTCATGACCACAAAAAGGCTAGTTTTGTTCTTCGTCGCCCTCATGGCGGCCTGTTTGTCGCTAGGAAGCGTTGCAACGCCTGCCTTCGCGGAGGATGCGCCGGCTGCTGCCGCCGCGCCCACGATGGCCGAAATGGAGCAGCGCATCGCCGACCTCGAGGCTTACGTGAACAACGGTGCCCGTGGTGACGATGCCGCCTCCAAGATTTCTGGTCCTGGCCCTGGCCACAACTCCTTCATCATGATCTGTGCCGCACTGGTGCTCTTCATGACCATGCCAGGCCTGGCGCTTTTCTACGGCGGCCTCGTACGCTCCAAGAACGTGTTGTCGATCATGGCGCAGTGCATGGGCATCGCCGCACTGGTTTCGTTGCTCTGGTGGGCAGTGGGCTACAGCCTGGCATTCGCGCCCGGCAACGCCTTTATCGGCGGACTGGACTACATGTTCCTCAAGGACGTCGGACCGACCCCCAACACGGGCTACATGGCTTGGGTCTCCCAGGACGTTTTCTGCATGTTCCAGATGATGTTCGCCATCATCACGCCCGGTCTCATCATCGGCGCCATCGCGGAGCGCGTGAAATTCAGCGCGCTCATGCTCTTCGTCACCGCATGGATGTTCATTGTGTACTTCCCTCTCGCGCACATGGTGTGGGGCGGCGACGGCCTGATGAACGGCTTGTGGAACGCCAACGCAGCCATCAAATCGATCGATTTTGCCGGTGGCACCGTGGTCCACATGTCCTCCGGCTGGTCGGCTCTCGTTCTCGCCATCATCGTCGGCAAGCGCGCTGGCTTCGGTACGGCCAACTTCGCTCCGCACAGCTTGGTTCTGACCATGGTCGGCACCGGCATGCTGTGGGTGGGCTGGTACGGCTTCAATGCTGGTAGCGCCGGTGGCGCCGACGGCATCGCCTCGCAGGCCTTCATGACCACGACGCTCGCAGCTGCCATCGCCGGCGGCGCTTGGGCAGCCATCGAGTGGATCACCCGCGGGAAGCCCAGCGTTCTCGGCTTCTGCTCCGGTATCGTCGGCGGCCTCGTGGTGATCACGCCCGCAGCTGGCTTCGTCACCGCCAACGGCTCTGTCATCATCGGCGTCCTCGCCGGCGTCGTGCCCTTCTTTGCTTGCACCAAGCTCAAGCACGCTCTCGGCTACGACGACGCTCTCGACACCTTCGGCGTTCACGCCATCGGCGGTACCTTGGGTGCACTGCTCACCGGCTTCTTGGCGACTCCCGACGCCAATGGAAACCTGGGTGGTGACAACCTGGGCGCTATCGTCGGCAAGACCCTGTGGCTCGAGCAGCTCAAGGCCATGGGCTTGACCCTGGCACTGTCCATCACTGCAACGGTCGTCATCGCTTACGCCATCAAGTTCACCATCGGCTTCCGCCCCACGGCAGACGACGAGGAGAGCGGTCTGGACGTCACGGACCACGGCGAGCGCGGTTACCACCACGAGCACGCCTGATCGGCAGCTGGTCCCTCGGGACCATCCGAAACACCGTCCACTCGCTATCGAGTGGGCGGTGTTTTCTCGTGCGCTCCCGAGGAATTTGTAATTTTCTGCGAGCTACTGGGTCGGGGCCTCCCTTGCCCTCTGCCCACGTGGGAGTACGAAGGAGCCCTCGATGTCTACCGGTCCCGACGAGGCTCCTGTGCAGCATGCGGAAGAGCTCGAGCCACCCTTGGTTTTGCCGATCGATGTGGTCATGCGCAAGGAACTGAGCGGAGAGCCGCTCGATTCAGTGCGTGATTCGATGCCTCCGGAGAATTCGGGCCATGCGCGGCCGACCGGTAAACACCTGGCCGCGCTCTGCCTCTCGGCGCTCGGCATCGTGTACGGCGACATCGGCACGAGCCCACTCTACGCGCTCCGCGAGTGCTTCTCGCCGCACCACGGCGTGGCGGTCACCGAGGCCAACGTGCTCGGCGTGCTGTCACTCATCTTCTGGGCCCTGACCATCACCGTATCCATCAAGTACGTCGCCTACGTGCTTCGCGCCGACAACCGAGGAGAGGGCGGCATCTTGGCGCTCATGGCGCTCGCCATGTCCAAGAGCGAGGCTTCGGGCAAGCGTCGCGCCATGATCGTCCTGCTGGGGCTGTTCGGCGCCGCGCTGCTCTATGGCGACGGCATGATCACGCCTGCTATTTCGGTGCTCAGCGCTGTCGAGGGCCTCGGCATCGCGCAGCCGGCGCTGGTGCATTTCATCAAGCCGATCACCATTGGCATTTTGATCGGTCTCTTCTTTTTTCAAAAGCACGGCACTGCCAAGGTGGGCAATGTCTTCGGGCCGGTCACCTTCTTGTGGTTCGTCGTTTTGGCGTGGCTCGGCTTCGTCCACGTTCTGGACAACCCCCACGTACTCTTGGCGTTCAATCCGTTGTACGGGGCCGAGTTCCTCATTCAGAACCGGGTGCACGGTTTTCTGACTTTAGGCTCGGTACTCTTGGTCGTGACCGGCGGCGAGGCGCTCTATGCCGACATGGGGCACTTCGGCACGCGCCCCATCCGCATCACCTGGTTCGCCTTCGTCTTGCCGGCGCTGTTTTTGAACTACCTAGGCCAAGGGTCTCTCTTGCTGACCCGGCCCTCGGCGGCCAGCCATCCGTTCTACGAGATGGCTCCGGGCTGGGGCCTGCTGCCACTCATCGTGTTGTCCACCGCCGCTACGATCATTGCCTCGCAGGCGCTCATCTCAGGCGCGTTCTCGATGACCCGCCAAGCCATGATGCTGGGTTACTGGCCGCGCGTCCGCGTCCAGCACACCTCGGAGCGCGAGATGGGGCAGGTCTACGTCCCGTCGATCAACTGGATGCTCATGATCAGCACCATCGCACTGGTGCTCGGCTTCGGCTCGTCGTCGAATCTCGCAGCGGCCTACGGTATCGCCGTGACCACCACGATGTTGATCACCACGGCGCTTGCCTATGTGGTGGCGGTTCACGTCTGGGGCTGGAAGGTTTGGCAGGCCGTGGCTCTCACCGTCCTGTTCTTCATCGTCGACCTGGCCTTCTTCGGCTCGAACATCGTCAAGGTGGCTCAGGGTGGCTGGGTACCGCTGGTCGTCGGCCTGTTCATCCTGCTGCTGATGACGACCTGGAAGAAGGGCCGCATGTTGATCGCCGAGCGCGTGCTCGAAGAGATCATCCCGCTCGAAGACTTCTTCGAGGTCATGCGCATCGAGCGCCCGGCGCGCGTGCCCGGCACGGCCGTGTTCATGACCAGCAACTCCGACGGTACTCCGACGGCGTTGATGCACAATTTCCAGCACAATCGCGTCGTACACCAGCAGGTCATCCTGCTGACGGTCGTGACCGAGGAAGTCTCGTTCGTGCTGAACCACGAGCGCGTGGAAGTCCAAGAATTGTCGGACGGCTTCGTGCGCGTCGTCGCGCACTACGGCTTCATGGAAGTCCCTGACATGCGCCAGCTGCTGGCGCGCAAGGACACGCCTACGCCGCCAATCGAACACACTACGTTCTTCATCGGTCGCGAGACGCTGTGCATCGTGGATTCGCGCGGCATGGCCAAGTGGCGCAAGCGCTTGTTCGCCTTCATGGCCCAAAATGGCGTACGCGTGACTTCGTTCTTCAGCTTGCCGTCGGACCGCGTGGCCGAACTAGGCGGTCAGATCGACCTCTGAGTCCGCTCGGCGGGCGTCACCGAGTTCGAGTTCCGGGCTCGCTTCGAGCGAATGATGCATCGCTGATGGCCAGCAGGTGCTAGGCCGAGCGGGGTGGCTTTCATCGGGGTGTGGCAAGTTGACACTTGCGGATCATGCGCCGCAGTTGTTCTTGAAAACCAGCAGCATGAAAGTTTTTGAATGCGCCTGCGGAGCCCGGGTCTTCTTCGAGAACTCACGCTGCCTGACTTGTCAGCGTGAACTCGGCTTCATTCCGAGCCCCGCGCACATGGAAGCTCTCGATCTCCAAGCCGACGGAAGCTACCGCGCAGCGTCCGACGGCAGCGCCGTGCACAAGTGCGCGAACTACGACGAGCACGGCGTCTGCAATTGGCTGCTCTTGCCCGACGACAGTACGCACACGCTTTGCCAGGCCTGCCGTCTGAATAACGTCGTGCCCGACGTCACGGTCCTCGACAATCGCGACAACTGGGCAGCAATGGAGACGTCGAAGCGCCGGCTCATCTACACGCTCAATGCGTTGGGGTTACCCATCTTGCCCATGAACGAGGATCCGCAACACGGCTTGGCCTTCGACATCAAGAGCGACTTGCCTGGCCAGCGCGTGCTCACCGGTCATTCCGAAGGCCTGATCACGATCAATCTGGCCGAGGCGAGTCCCAGTATCCGCGAAAAAGTACGTCACGAGATGAACGAGCGGTACCGCACGCTACTCGGGCACTTCCGGCACGAGACTGGCCACTACTATTGGGAGCTGTTGATCGCGGGCTCCAAGTTCCATGATGCCTTCCGCACCTTGTTCGGCGACGAGGTCCGCGACTACGTACGAGCACTCGCCTTGCACTACGAAAAGCCCAAAGACTTTCTGTGGGACCAGGAGTTCATCAGCGCCTACGCAAGCTGCCATCCTTGGGAAGACTGGGCCGAGACGTGGGCGCACTATCTGCACATGGTCGACACCATGGAGACCGCCGGACAATTCGGGCTCGGCTCGGGCGTGCCGGAGCCGCTGCGCTCGAGTCAGATGCCCATGCCACGGGGCCAAGATGCTTTTGACCAGTTCATGCTGGGGTGGATGGACCTGACCATCGCGCTCAATGCGCTCAATCGCAGTATGGGCCTCGCCGACGCTTACCCCTTTTCGATCTCGCCGCGAGTTCAGGACAAACTGCGCTTCGTGCATCAGGTCCTGACCGAGCGTGGTTCTGAGCCGTTCGTTGCAGCAACGGCTCGGCCTACGGTGGGCCAGCCCACCGGCGGCGCGCAGCCCGCGACCTGATCATCGCTAGAGCCATCGCGCCTCGGTCGCTCCAGCCGTGCTGTGCGAATGCGCACGGCAGGCAAAGAAAAACGAGGAGGAAACGCGAGTTTCCTCCTCGCGCTCCGACCGCGAGCTCGGTCGTCAGCGTGCCGCGGAGATGGCGCTCATGACATCGTGCGTGCGCTGCTGCTCGGGTGCCAAAACAATCTCGACGAAGCGACGCGATTCCTCGGTCAACGTGTCGAGGTCACGAGAGTACTGGTCACAACCGTGGTCTTCGCCCTCTTCGAGAGCTGCCAAGGCCGGACGCTCGCCGAAGAGCTGGGCGCTGCCTTCGACCAATTTTGCGAAGGTACCCCACGGCCCAGATGTCTCGGATGGTTTCCCGCCGAGGTTCAGGATGCGCTGGGCCAGCTTGTCGGCTCGGTCGCGGTGCGACGCATGGAGAGGTTCGAGCTGGAGCCGGACGACCGTATCGGTGATGCGATCTAGACACTGCCGGTAGGTTTCGACCGCCGATAGCTCGCCTCGCAAGAGGGCGTTGAGCTGTTCGATGTCATTCTCGCTATTCAGTTTGGTGTTCATTGTTTCCCGTCCTTTCTTCGAAGCGCCGGTTCGGCCCCCCGTTGTTTCGTACTCGAGCTTTGCGAAGCGCGTGCCAACTTGCGCTACCCGAGAAAACCGCCGCATTTTGCTACTTTGGGCACTTCGCGGCTCGGAACGAGTTGTCGCGGGTGCGGCGGGTCAAATCGTCCCAAGTGTGGCCAGAGCGGCCCGACTGCGATGGCATCAGGAGGGACCGGGAACTTCGGCCGGGCTATGTTGTCGACCCAGCATGGTCGAACGAAACCCAGCCTTGTCCGTCCTGCTCGCAGTCGCTCTGGCTGGCGGTGGCGGCTGTGGTTCGCCAAGGAGCGACGTAGCAGTTGCTCCCGCACGCCCCCACGTGGCGGCTGCAGCCGCAGGCGACCGCGCGGCGCTGGCGCCCGATGCTCCTTCAGGAAGGCCTTCGGGAACGCGCGTCGGCGAGCGTCAGCGGTTCTCGCTTCGACCACTCGGCGAGGACGCCAAGGGCACGGTATTCACGACCGATGGTGAATACGAACTGTGCGCCGACTGTCGCGCCCAGCTCGAGCACGCCGGGCACGCTCTCATGCCGCTGCCAGTCGCGCCGCCGTGGCCGAAGCCCCCATGATGCCGCTGGTCCTCACTCGGAGTGTGGTGTGCCGCGACCCGGCTGGGGCAGTCCCGCTTCTCACTCGGCGGGAACAGGCTCGGCCTGCGCTTGGGCCGCGTGCGGTTCACCGTGGTGGTGATGACCGGGGGCACGGCCTTCACCAGCCTGGCCCTGCACGGGCACGATGCGGCCGTCGTCGGTCTTCCGACCGAGCCGAACGATGTTCTTGGGCGTCTCGACCTCGGCTGCCCTCCGCGTCTCGTACGAGAGGACCTTCTGACGCGCCGCCTCGATTTGCGACTCGAGATTCGGATCCGTCTTCTGCAGACTCTGGAGCTGGCGCTGCTTGAGGGTGAGCAACTCGAGCCGCTTGTTCTCGATCGCGAACTCCAGTTGACGGCGCCGTGAACTCAAATCTTCGAGGCGTTCTTGCTGCAAGAGCAGGGAGTGGGCGTAGGTCTTGACGCGGATCTTGATCGAGCCACCGGGCCGGTTGGCATCCAAATCGTGCAGAGCGGCCGTCGGCGTCTTGGACGTCTGCAAGATGCCGTCGATCAGCCCATAGGTGGGTGCGTCGTGTCCGCACTTGAAGCTCGACAAGTCGAGCACGGCGACGTTCGGATGGTGGGCTGCAAACACGGCGCCCCAAACCTTCTGCGCGCTGTTGGCCGAGTAATTCTCGGGCCACACGTGGTTGAGTTCGAGCGGCGTCTTCATCACGCCGGCGGCGAGCTCTTCCTTGAAGTAGCGCTTGAGGTACTCGTGATCCTTGGGGATCGAACGCACGCTGAGGATCGGGTAGCCGAGCACCTGGAATTCCTCCGGAATGCCGTGGTTCAGGCCGGGATCGGAATGATAGGGGCGGTTGAGCACCAAGATGGCGATGCGATCCTCCGCCTCGACCGTCTCCAAGATGGCGCGACCCTTCTCCTCCAGGTCCGTCTCGAAGGCTTGGAGCGCCTTTTGCCCCTGCACGCAGGCGAAATCGTTCTCGTCCTCGGTGATGCCCAGGCGCTCACCCCAAGCGACGAACATGCGGCGGGCCAGCAGGTTGGCCTCCGAAAAGCTGAGGGCGGGCGAGACGTACTCGATGCCGCGCTCGGCGAAGAAGTCGACTTCTTTGGTGAAGGCCGCTTTGATCACGTCCGGGGTGCCGGCGACGATCGGGCACGACGTGTTGTCCTGCGTGTCGAGCACGAATGACGGCACGTGCGTCAAAATAGGGAAGAACACGTAGTTCAGACCCTTGTTGCGCGCCGGGTTATGGTGATGAAAGAGCAGGTTGTGCACGTGCGACTGCACGACCTTGCTGGGGAAGCAGGGGTCGATCGAGCCGTAACGCGCGCCTTCGTTGAACATTTCCTCGGTGGTTTCGTCCGAGAACACGACGTTGGTGCGCCCGAGGCCCAGGGCCTCGAAGTAAGCGCGGAAGAAGGGCGCAGTCGAGTACATGTTCAGCACGCGCGGCATGCCGACACGGAGCTTCTTGCGGCGCAGGCTGGCTTCGCTGCTCGAGCGCTCGAACGGCCGAGTGACGGCAGTGCGCTTCACGCGGAACATCGTCTGCTCGACCACCATGTCTTCTTTGGCCGTGCCGGCTTCGGGCATCGGCTCGGATTTGTAGAAGCTCTTGAAGGCCAGCTCCGCCTCGTGGCTGACGACGTTGGGGAAAGCGGCTGCCGTCTGCTTCCGCTCTTCCATCAGCGAGAGCATGGCCTCCTTGCTCTCGACCGTGCCCTTCTCACACGAGAAGCCAGCGATGTAACGGCTCGTCGAGCCGTCGGGGCGCTTGGTGTCGATGAAGGTGCGTTTGCACTCGTTCGGGCAGAAGTGACAGACGGTCTCTTCGTCGTTCTTGGTCGTGAACTCGAGGTTCAGCGTGGAATCGATGCCGATGAAGCGACTCTTGGCGCCGCGTTGGAAGCGCCGCAGCGTCTCCATGGCGGCACCGATGGCGCCAGCTTCGCCCGTGTGCGGATGCACGTAAACTTCGGCGCCCGGAACGCGCTGCTTGATGTAGTCGACCTGAGCTTTGACCGCGGCCAAGTTGTATTGTGTGCCGCCTTGCAGCACGAATTTCCGGCCCAGCGAGGCGAGCCGCGGGATTTGCACGACGTACTGCCAGACGTTCTTGGGCAGCACCTGCGCGAGGCCGGCGAGCAGCTCTTCTTTCTGGTAGCCTTCCTTCTGAAAGTTCACGCGATCCGTATCGAGGAAGACGGCGCAGCCGTAGGAAAACTTGGGCGCCAATTCGGCTTTGAAGGCCGTTTCAGCGTATTCGGTGACCTTGATGCCGAACTGATCGGCCATGGCCTGCAGCAACATGCCGTTGCCCGCCGAGCAGCTGTTGCTCAGCTTGAAGTTCTGAATGTCGCCGTTCTTCATGAACAGCACCTTGATGTCCTGGCCACCGATGTCGCAGATCACGTCCACGTCGCCGAAGAAGTGCACGGCGCTCATCATGTGCGCCACGGTCTCGACTATGTTCACGTCGGCCATGACCGTCTCTTGCAAGACGTCGGCAGCGTAACCCGTCGCGCCGAAGCCCAGGATCTCGAGCGTGGCACCTTGAGCCGCAATTTCGTCGCGTAGCTGCGTCAGGAGTTCACGGGTGTCCTGGATCGGGTTGCCCTTCGAGAGCTGGTACGCCTTGGCGTAGATGGTGCCGTCCTCGCCCACCAACACGGCCTTGGACGAAGTCGAGCCACCGTCGAGCCCGATCACGGCGCGCACGACAGCGCCCGGCTCGAAGCTGGTCGGGATGAATTTGGGGATCTTGTAGGTCTCGATGAAGTTCGCCGTTTCTTCGTCGGTGACGGAGAGCGGCGGGCCCGCCTGTTCACCCAAACGCGCGCGGCGGCCGTTCTTGATGAACTCGTAGAGCGGCTGCACACCGCGAAAGCGTCCGACGGCCGCGTCCGTCTCGGCCAAACCGAATACCGCTGCGCCGAAAGCGGCGTACAGATCGGCATTTTTTGGCACGAAGATCAGCTCTTCGACCGGGATGTCCTTGGGGTAGTCGTAGCCTCGATCGATCCAGGTCTGCGGAATGCGCTTGCGCCAGCAATCCTGCAGGAAGGGCAGGTAGGTGTTGGGTCCGCCCAGCAGGAGCACGCGGGACTTGAGCGTGTTGCCGCGCGTCAACACGCTGAGGTTCTGGTTGACGATGGCGTCGGCCAAAGAGTTGAGCACCTCGCCCTTGGGAATGCCGGTCTTGACCAAGTTGACGATGTCGGTCTCGGCGAACACGCCACATTTGGCTGCGACATGGTGCAGCTTCGAGTCGTCGAAGCGCAGGCTGGTGGCGAAGCCGGGCTCTGCGCCGACCTTGATCATGCACTTGTCGATCGTGGCGCCGGTTCCGCTGGCGCACTTGTCGTTCATCGACGTGGTGGCCGTCTTGGCGCCGGTGTTCGGATCCCGCTTGAACATGATGATTTTGGCGTCCTGGCCGCCCAGCTCGATCACGCTCAGCACGTCGGGGTGCTTTTCTTCGACCGCCAAGGTCACGGCGTTCACTTCTTGGACGAACTTGGCGCCCGTCGGCTCGCAGATCGGACCCGAACCCGAGCCCGTAGCGTAGATGCGGAAGTCGGTCGGATCGACGTCGGGGAAGGCCGCGAGGATCGACTCCAGGAGCTCCAGGCACTTTTCGGGCTGCTTGGTGTGATGGCGCTCGTAGTGGTGCCAGAGCATCTCCTTGGTGCTCGAATCGATCACGACCGCCTTCACGGTGGTGGATCCGACGTCCAAGCCAATGACCAGTTCGCCTCGCGTGCTCACTCTAGTGTTCATCGATATCGCCCGATCTGCTTCGACGTGGTCGGGGGAGACCCGTTCCACCATACTGACACGAGTGTCACTGACGCTGACGTCAGTGTGCGTACAGTAGCCGGAGAGCGCCCAAAGCCAAGCGCGCCGAACACGAGGCTTTGCCGGGCGAGACCGCGCCCACACGGGCCGGGGCCGGGGCTCCAGAGGCATCCGGCCAGGCCCGGGGTTGTTTCGGCCCTGCTCTTGCCGCACCGTGCCCCCGTGCCGGTCGTCCGGAAAAAGAAGAGCGCAGCGAAGGGGGTGCGCGCCGCAGCGACCTCGCGCGGCAACCTGGCCGTGTCCAAGGCCGAGCGCCGCGAGCAGATCCTCAAGGCCGCGCGCGACGTGTTCGCCAAACGTGGCTACGCACGCTCGACGGTGGACGACGTCGTGGCCGAGGCCGGAGTGGCACGCGGCACCTTCTATCTGTACTTCGGCGACAAGCGGGATGCCTTCTCCGAGCTGATGGATGGCTTCGCCGAACGCATCACGTCCGCCATCATCACCATCGCGACCGACGATCCGAGCCGCCCCGTGGCCGATCAAGTGCTCGAGAACATCCGCGGCATCCTGCGCGTGTGCTTGGCAGAACGCTCACTCACCAAGATCTTGTTCACCGACGCCGTCGGTGTCGATCCGGAGTTCGAGCGCAAGCTCGGGACCTTTTACGACGCAGTCGTGCAGCTGCTCACCGAGAGCCTCAAGGACGGTCAGGCGCTCGGCGTCGTCGCCGATGGTGAGCCACGCGTGCTGGCGTACATGACGATCGGCGCGCTCAAAGAACTGCTCTACCAAGCCGTCACTTTGGGCCTCGCCGAAGAGAGCGCCGAAGCGTTGTCGCAGCAGGTGTTCGCGTTTCTGCGCGAAGGCTACTTGCGGGTCCAACCGGTGGTGGCCAGTCGTCGGCCGCGCGCCCGGCACGGCGCTTGACGATTGTTTCCAGATTATTTCTAAATCGAGTGGAACCGCTCCAGGTAAGGCAGTTGCGGCGTGGAAGCGCAGACGCGCACCAGATCGGGCCTAGTGCTGCCATGTGTGCTTATGTCGGCCCAAGCGCTTGCCGTTGCGGCAGCGGGCCCGCGCCCTGAGCAAACTCCAAATTGCCGTAGATTTAAGCGTTTAGACCGCTAGGTTCCCGGCGTCTTTCCTTCCCCACTCCCTGATTGATTCACCATGTCCGACTCCGCCAGCGCCAGCACGATGAGCATCGCTTTCGTTGAAGGCCTCTACGCAGACTTTCTTCACGACCCCAGCTCGGTACCTGCCGATTGGCGCGCTCACTTCGAGCGCGACGGCAGCTCGGAAGCGTTCACGAAGAGCCCACAATTGGGGCCTTCGTTCAAGGCGCGTTCGGTGTTCAATCCCGGACCCTCGACCTTCGTTCCTCCGCCGCAGACGAGCGTGAAGAACGGCAACGGCAAAAGCAACGGCGTAGGCGCGCCTTCGGGCGTTTCTGATGCGGCGGTGCTGCAGGATCGGGTCGACGCTCTCGTTCGCGCCTACCGCGTTCGCGGCCACATGGTGGCTCAGATCGATCCGCTGGGCCTGCCGCGCGGCGGCCAGCTCGAGCTGGATCCGGCTTTCTACGATCTGCGCCCCGAAGAGATGGATCGCGTGTTCTCGAGCCGCACCATCTTCGGCGCCGAGTCGCTCACGCTGCGCGAAATCATTCACCGTCTGAGCAGCACCTACTGCCGCTCGATCGGCGTGCAGTTCATGCACATCGACGATTTGGAAGTGAAAAACTGGCTTCAAGATCGCATGGAGGGCTCGCTCAATCGCGTGAAGCTGAGCCGGGACGAGCAGCTGCGCATCCTGGTGAAGCTGAACGACGCCGTGATCTTCGAGGAGTTCATCCAAAAGAAGTTTTTGGGCGCCAAGAGCTTTTCGCTCGAGGGCTCGGAGAGCCTCATCCCGCTGTTGTCGTTCGCCATCGAGCGCGCCACCGCTCACGGTGTGAACGAGATCGTGCTGGGCATGGCGCACCGCGGCCGCCTCAACGTCTTGGCCAACATCCTGGGCAAGAGCGCGCGCGCTGTGTTCCGCGAGTTCGAGGACATCGATCCCGAACTCTACATGGGCTCGGGCGACGTGAAGTACCACCTGGGTCACAGCTCGGACTACGTGTCGGCCAGCGGCAAGCGCGCGCACTTGTCGCTGTGCTTCAACCCGAGCCACCTCGAGTACGTCAACACCGTCGTGCAAGGCCGCTGTCGCGCCAAGCAGGACCGCATGGGCGACACGTCGCGCACGCGCAAGTGCTCGATCCTGATCCACGGCGACGCTGCGTTCGCCGGTGAAGGCATCGTGCAGGAGACGCTGAACCTCTCGCAGCTCGAGGCCTACCAGACCGGCGGCACGCTGCACGTGATCGTCAACAACCAAATTGGCTTCACGACGCCGCCCTCCGAAGGTCGCTCGACGACCTATGCGACCGACGTGGCCAAGATGCTGCAGATCCCGATCTTCCACGTGAACGGCGAAGATCCGGAAGCCGTCGCCCAGGTCGTGCATTTGGCCATGGATTTCCGGCGCACCTTCTCGCGCGACGTCGTGATCGACATGTACGGTTACCGCCGTCACGGTCACAACGAGACCGACGAGCCGGCCTTCACGCAGCCTTTGCTCTACAAGGCCATCGCCGAGCGCGAGAGCGTGCGCGACGGTTACCTCTCGCACTTGCTCACTCTGGGTGAAGTGACGCGCGAAGAGGCCGATCAGATCGCCATCGAGCGCCGGGAGCACTTGGAGACCGAGCTGAGCGAGGCGCGTCGCGCCGACTACGTGCGCACGCACGATTGGCTTGGCGGCGTTTGGCAAGGCTACTGCGGTGGACCCGAAGTCGACGTGGCTGACGTCGATACCGGCGTGCCGCTCGAGGTGCTCCAAGACCTGATGCGCAAGCTGGGCGACATCCCCAGCGATTTCAACGCCCACAAGAAGATCCAGCGCCTGCTCAAGACGCGTAGCGAGATGGGCGAAGGTCGCAAGTCGTTCGATTGGGGCGCTGCCGAGACGCTGGCTTTCGCCAGCCTGGTGACGCAGCAGAAGACGCGCGTGCGTCTCACCGGTCAGGATTGCGGCCGAGGCACTTTCAGCCACCGCCACGCCGTGCTGCACGACGTCGAGACCGGCCGTCGCTATGTGCCGCTGTCGAAGCTGGCCGCCGATCAGGCGCCAATCGAGATCTACAACAGCCCGCTCAGCGAGTCGGGCGTCATGGGCTTCGAGTACGGCTACAGCCTCGATTGGCCGGATGGCTTGATCATCTGGGAAGCGCAGTTCGGCGATTTCATGAACGCCGCGCAGGTGATCATCGATCAGTTCATCGTCAGCGCCGAAGACAAGTGGAAGCGCCTGAGCGGCCTGACGCTGCTCTTGCCGCATGGTTTCGAAGGCCAAGGCCCCGAGCACTCGAGCGCCCGCATCGAGCGCTTCTTGACCTTGGCTGCGGAGGACAACATCCAGGTCTGTCAGCCCACCACACCCGCGCAGTACTTCCACCTGCTGCGCCGGCAGGTCATGCGCCCCTGGCGCAAGCCGCTCATCGTCTTCACGCCCAAGAGCCTGCTGCGTCTGCCCGACGCAGTCAGTCCGATCGACGACCTGGTGCATGGCTCGTTCCAGCGCATCCTGGCAGACGAGCGCCCCAGCCAAGACTCATCCTCGATCGCGGCGGGTACCAGCAAGGTGTTCCTATGCTCGGGCAAGGTTTACTTCGAGCTCTTGCGTCAGCGCGCCGAGCGCAAGCGCGACGACATCGCCATCTTGCGCGTCGAGCAGCTGTTCCCGCTGCGAGACGAGCACCTGCGGACCGCTCTCGCGGCCTACGCGCCCGGAACGCCGCTGGTCTGGGTCCAGGACGAGCCGGAAAACATGGGCGCCTGGCGCTACATCCGCAACTTGTTCAGCGACGTCGCGCTCGGCCAATACCCGCTGAAGGTGGCCTGCCGCGCTGCTTCGGCCAGCCCGGCTACAGGCTCCGCGCATTCCCACAAGCTCGAAGAGCAGCGACTCATGGACGCTGCGTTCGGCTGAGCCCGGTGTGCATCACAAACCGCTACTGTTTCTACGATAAACCGCAATTGTCCAAAGCTTGAACGAGGGATCCCGACGGATGGCCATTGAGTTGAAGGTGCCACCAGCTGGCGAGTCGATCACCGAAGTGCAGATCGGCGAGTGGTTGAAAAAGGAAGGCGACTCCGTGCGCCGTGACGAGATCATCGTCGTCATCGAAACCGACAAGGTGACGGTGGAGCTGCCGTCGCCGGCGGATGGCGTGATCAGCAAGATCCTGATCGGCAACGGCAAAGAAGCCCACGTCGGTGACGTGATCGGTATGCTGACGGAAGGGGCCGTCGATCCGGCTTCGGCCGCTGGGTCGCCCGGCAAAGCAGCGCCCGCGCAAGCAGCGCCCGCAGCGTCGGTTCCGGCCGCCGAGGCACCTGCACCGATTGCCGCGAAGAACGAGCCCGCGCTGGAAGAGGACGAGAACGACGTCCGCAAATCCCTGCCGCCCCAGGCGTTTGCTCGCGTGATGCCGGCGGCTCGTCGCGTCTTGGCCGAGGCCGATGCCGACGCTGCCGACGTGCGCGCGACAGGCCCCGGTGGCCGCATCCTGAAGGAGGACGCGGAGCGTCACGTCGAGACGCGCGGTCCGGCTGCTGTCAAGGCTCCGCCGCTTCCGCCGTACGTGGCGGACGAACGCGGCGAAGAGGTGGTGGCCATGAGCCCGATGCGTCGCAAGATCGCCGAGCGGCTGGTGCAGTCCCAGCAGACGATGGCGCTGCTCACGACTTTCAACGAAGTCGACATGTCGGCCGTGATGGAGCTGCGCAAGCAGTACCAGGATCAGTTCACCAAGAAATACGGCCTGAAGCTGGGCTTCATGTCCTTCTTCGTGAAGGCGGCCATCGAGGCACTCAAGGAGTTCCCCGCGGTGAACTCCGAGGTGCGCGAGCGCTCGATTATCTACAAGAACTACTATGATGTCGGCGTCGCCGTTGGCGGTGGCAAGGGGCTGGTCGTGCCCGTGATTCGCAACGCCGACCGTCTGAGCTTCGCCGAGGTCGAGCAGACGATTGGTGAACTCGGTGTTCGCGCCAAGGCGAATCAGATCAAGCTCGAAGAGCTGCAGGGCGGTACGTTCACTATCTCGAACGGCGGCATCTACGGCTCGATGCTGTCGACGCCGATCGTCAACCCACCGCAGAGTGGCATCTTGGGTCTCCACAATATCGTGGAGCGCCCGGTGGCCCTGAACGGCAAGGTCGAGATTCGTCCGATCATGTACTTGGCGCTCACCTACGACCACCGCGTGGTCGATGGGCGCGAGGCCGTCTCGTTCTTGAAGCGCGTCAAAGAGTGCATCGAGTCGCCCAGCCGCATCTTGCTCGAGGTCTGAAAAAACATGAGTCAGCACGACATCGTGATCATCGGCGGTGGCCCCGGCGGCTACATCGCGGCCATTCGGGCCGCGCAAATGGGTCTCAACACCGCCTGCGTCGAAATGGAATCGACACTGGGCGGCACCTGCGTGCGCGTGGGCTGTATTCCCTCCAAGGCCCTGTTGGAGTCCACCGAGCGCTACGACGAAGCCAAGAATCACTTGGGTGATTTCGGCGTCAACGTGGGCTCGGTCGAGTTCGATCTCGGCAAGATGATGGCCCGCAAGGAGCAGATCGTTTCGGGCCTCACCGGCGGCGTCGACTACTTGTTCCGCAAGAACAAGATCACGCGCTACCTCGGCCGTGGCAGCATCCAGGCTCCCGGTCGCCTCTCGGTCGAAGCTCCCGACGGCACGATCACGGCGCTCACCGCCAAGCACATCGTCGTCGCCACCGGCTCGGTGGTGGCTTCGCTCAAGGGCGTCGAGCTAGACGGCGACAAGATCGGCACCAGCACCGAAGCGCTCTCGTACCCCGAGGTGCCCGGTCACTTGGTCGTGATTGGCGCGGGCTACATCGGCCTCGAGATGGGCTCCGTGTGGCGTCGCCTCGGCTCCCAGGTGACCGTTGTCGAGTATTTGGACCGTATCCTGCCCGGCATGGATGTCGAAATCGCCAAGGAGGCGCTCAAGCTGTTCAAGAAGCAGGGCTTCGATTTCCGCTTGGGCTCCAAGGTCACGTCGGCGCGCCGGGACGGCGACGGTTGCATCGTCGACGTGGACGGCCAAGAGTCGATTCGCGCCGACCGCGTGCTGTTGGCTGCCGGACGCTGGCCCAACACCGCGGGCCTCGGTCTGCAAGAGCTGGGCGTCGAGCTGGATCGCCGCGGTTTCGTGGTCGTCGACGGCCACTACCGCACCAACGTGCGCGACGTTTACGCCATTGGTGACGTCATTGGCGGCGCGATGTTGGCGCACAAAGCCGAAGAAGAAGGCGTCGCTTGCGTCGAGGCCATCGTCAACGGCTATGGCCACGTGAACTACGGAGCGATTCCGGGCGTCGTCTACACGCATCCGGAAATCGCCACCGTGGGCAGCACAGAAGAGCAGCTGGGCGAGCGCGGCGTGAACTACAAGAAGGGCATCTTTCCCTTCAGCGCCAACGGTCGTGCGCGTGCTCTCAACTCGACCGACGGCAAGGTCAAGATCTTGGCCGACGCCAAGACGGATCGCATCTTGGGCGTCCACATCATCGGTCCTCGCGCTGGCGACCTGATCGCCGAAGCAGTCGCAGCCATCGAGTTCGGAGCCAGCTCCGAAGACTTGGCGCGCACCTGCCACGCGCACCCGACCCTGTCCGAAGCCATTCGTGAAGCGGCACTCGGGGTCGACGGTCGCATTCGCGAGATGTGAGCGCTTGCATATGTAGGGCTGCGTGCGAGTTTGTGTGTGAAGGAGTGGTCCGGGGCCAAAGAAGCCCCTGACTTCACTTTTCCTTCGTGCGTGGACTAGGCGCCAAGAAGTGTATGCGCTGTCACCGGATGATTGTTTCCGAATCGGGCTGCGCTAGCCTTCACCAGGTGAAGTCGCTCTCAGTCCTTTTTGTCTTGGCCCTGGCAGTGCCGCCCGCATGCAGCGTGTACGGCGAAGGAATGTTCGACGACACCAACGCGTCCGTGGGTGGCACGAGCGGAGGAACTGCCAACGGTGGGGGACCAGTGGACGGCGGCTCAGGCGGCACGCCGAGTGGCGGAGGGTCCGGCACGGGTGGCGACGGCTTGGGCGGCGAGCCGGTCGGCGGCACGGGTGGCGACGGCAGCGGCGGCGCGGTCGGGACTTACGTGCTCATCGACGATCTCGAGCAAGGACCGACCTACACGAATGCTCCGTTCGCAGGAGGTTGGGACCGCTACATCGACACGTCGGCCAACGGGGGCGACTGGGTTCAAAACCTCGTCGACATGGTCGAGGTCGATCCCGGCGACTCCAGCAACCAGGCGTTTCGCGTTCACGTGACAGGCTTTTCTGCGGGGTCCTGGGGCCTCGGGGTCTACGTGTCTTTGAACGCGCCCAGCACGATCACCGCGATAGACATCTCTGGCTACACCAAGCTTATCGTGCGCGCTCGCGGGTCGAGCAGCGCGGCGCGGACCCTGCGTATCGCCATCGAAGACGAGCCGTCACGAACGGCGCCTAAATGTCCGGATCCAGCCTGTGTCCCCCATGCGCCACTCGGCCAGCGAACTCTCACTGTCGACCAATGGCAGACGATCGAGCTTTCGCTGGCTGCGACGCGCGTTCCGGTATTCGACCCCACGAAGGCCTACGCCATCCACTTCACGATGGACCCACCTGACTCGGCGAGCGTCGTCGACTTCTGGATCGACGACATCTACTTCGTCGAGTGACGGCCAACCGCCGCCGACGGTTCAGCTGCGCGGCTTGCCGCTGGCCGTACCGCTCACGCGGGTGCGCACGGTGAAGACGCTATCGCCGCTCAGCACGCCGCCGCGACCGAACAGTCGGCCGTTCTCCCAGTTGGACAGGCCCAGCTCGGGACGCGACAGCGCGTACTGACCGTCGACCCAACGCGTGAAGCCGTCACCGACGAACGGCGCGTTCACCTGCGCAAAGAAGGCGGCCTGCGCTTCGGGGCGCTGGGACAACAAGCAGGCCACGAACTGCGGGCTGTAGCGATTGAACAACTGTGCCGCTTGCTCGAGCGAATCGACGAAAGTGAGGGTCACCTCGGGTGAGTCCTCCCACTCCCATTCGCGACCGAGTGACTCGACGCCGATGGCTTGGGCTTGCGCTTCGTTCGTCGGACCCTCGGCGCGCCCTACGGCCACGGTGCGCGAGAACAGTTCGCTCGGCACGAGGCCCACGTCGCACTGGGTCACGTGCAGCTTGAAGGGGCTTTGTCGCCGCAAGGCCGCGCGCTGGAGCCCTTCGAGGAAAGCGGGCACGAGGCGCGTCGCCTGGCTGCGCAAGATGCAGCAGGTGTTCATCGTGTTGCAGACCTTGCGGTCGAGCGAGTCGAAGACGTTTTGGCTCAGTTGCTCGGCTGTCGTGTCGGCGTCGACGACGAGCCAAGCGCCACCGGTGCCGTGCAAGCTGACCGGGACGCCCGCGCTCTGCGCCAAGCTGCCCAGCGTGGCCACGGCCGGGCCCGAACCGCGGGCGACGGCCAACGACAGCCGCGAGTCGCGAAAGAGCGCCCAGCCAGCGGCGTGTGACGCACTGTCGACCACGGTGACTGCGTCTTGGGGCAAACCTGCCGCGACAAGCGCGGGGGTCGTGGCGAGACGCAGAATTGCCCTGGCGGTGCCGAGTGCATCGCGCCCGATGCGAAAGACGACGGTGTTGCCGCCGCGCAGCACACCCGTCGCGTCGGCGACGACGTTGGGTCGCCCTTCGAACACGAAGGCGACGACGCCGAGTTCCGCTCCGACCAATTCGGCCTTCCAAGTGCCGTGGTCGACGACTTCGAGCACGCGCCCCCGCACGGAACCGAGCTCGGCCCAAACGCGCAGTCCCGAGATCATGCCCTGCCGCATGGCCTCGGTCGCTTCCAGACGCGTCGTCGAGCGACCACGCGCCTTGGCGTCGTTCAGGTCGTCGATGTTGGCACGGACGATCTGGGCCCAGGTGGCCTCGTCGGCGAGACGTTCGGCAAAGTTCAGAAAAAACGATGTGATCTGGCCATCGGTCACCTGCGACATGGCGGCAAAGGCTCGATGCGTGCGCTCGACGGCTCGGTTCGCGACATCGGCTTCGGCAGCCGGAATGTGGAGCACTTCGCCGGTGCGCTCGACCACCGCCAGGCTGTCGCCCGGACCGAAGCGCGCGGCCAGTTCTGCATCGACGGTGACGAGCCGATTTCCGCCCACCACCAGCTGCATTCCGGCCTGGAGCTGACTCAAGGGAGTCGTCGTTGCCATGTGGGGGACGCTCCCCCGCCGACGGGGCGCTGTCAAAAGCCGGAGGCGCGCTTATTTCTTCGCACTTGCAACCCGCGACCCGAGCCAGTTTGGCCAAAAAGCGCGGGCAGCCTCTTGCCAGCACCCCGGGCCCGAAGGAAAAACGCGCATCACATGCCGAACATCGACCTGCGCGGTAAGCGTGCTCTCATTGCTGGTGTATCCGACGCTGGCGGCTTTGGTTTTGCCATCGCCAAAGCCCTCGCCGAGTGCGGCGCCAGCGTCTGCGTCGCGTCCTGGCCACCCGCCATGGGCATCTTCGAGACCATGCTGCGCCGCGGCAAATTGGACGAGGCTCGCACCCTGCCCGACGGCACGCTGTTCGACTTCGAGAAGGTCTATCCGCTCGACGCAGCCTTCGACACGATGGACGACGTCCCTGCCGAAGTGAAAGAGAACAAGCGCTACGCGGAGCGAGGCGACTTCACCATCCAGGGCTTGGCGGACGGCTGGAAGAACGACTTTGGCGACGGCTCGCTCGACATTCTCGTCCACTCTCTGGCCAACGGCCCCGAGGTCGCGCTCGACCTGATCGACACGAGCCGCAAAGGCTACTTGGCCGCACTCAGCGTCAGCACCTACTCGCTGGTGTCCATGGTGTCCAAGTTTGCGCCGATGATGAACCGCGGCGGCTCGGTGTTGAGCCTCAGCTACTTGGCGGCCGTTCAGGTCATCCACGGCTACGGCGGTGGCATGTCGTCGGCCAAAGCCGCACTGGAGAGCGACACCCGCTACCTGTCGTACCAAATCGGCCGTCGCCACGGCCTGCGCATCAACACCATCTCGGCCGGTCCGTTTGCGTCACGCGCGGCCAACGCCACCGGCGTCGTGAACGACTACATCGAGCACTACGCCCAGCACGCGCCGCTGCAGGAGCGGCTGACGCAAGAAGAAGTCGCCAACTTTGCCGC
>Ga0105048_10003337_pt1 | contig 26301 bp, 15 predicted proteins | sample MAT05_FD_78382 | JGI IMG/M metagenome (GOLD analysis project Ga0105048, IMG submission 78382) | Freshwater microbial communities from Lake Fryxell liftoff mats and glacier meltwater in Antarctica - MAT-05 | ecosystem: Environmental > Aquatic > Freshwater > Ice > Liftoff microbial mat | place...
AAGAAATGGCGGAAGGTTTGAGCAATTATCTCGACGCGAAAGGTTATGCCTCCGTCGCCGAACTCTGCGGCAAAGCGGTGCCGCATTTGTCCGACTGGAAACACCTGGACCTGCATTACCAACGCGTCGCGCGGATCAATTACGATAAGTGCATCGGCTGCAATCTTTGCTACATCGCCTGCGAAGACGGCGCACACCAGTGCATCGATCTGGTCCAACCCAACGGCATCGGCAACGGCCCTGGGCGACTTCCCGGAAAACCCGTTCCCAAGGTGCGCGAAGAGGATTGCGTCGGCTGCAACCTCTGCTCACTCGTCTGTCCGGTGGACGATTGCATCACCATGACGCCGATCCCCAACGATCTGCCGCATCTTTCGTGGGCGGAATATCAGCAAGGTCTCGCGAATGGCACCATGCAGCCCATTCCCCCACATCATTAGGATTTGACGCGGAAAAATCAGTTCCGCCTTGCCCCGCGCCGCGCAATCTGAGACGGCACTGCATTCGATTATGGAAACGAACATCATCTCACTCGGGCCGTGCAACGTCGTTTCCCCCCTGCACCACATGGCCTCTCTTGAAACCGTGTTCAAGGACGACACCCAGCGCGTCATGTACGATAATTCGCTGGAAAAAATCAAAGCCGACATGGCCGCAGGTGTTGAACCCACGACGTTCGAAGTCGCCGGGCCGCGCGAGAAGATCTTCTTTAACCCGGCCAAAACCACGGCCGCCATTGTCACCTGCGGCGGACTCTGCCCCGGACTCAACGACATCGTGCGCAGCCTCGTGATGGAACTTTACCATCGCTACGGCGTCACAAAAATCTACGGCTACCGCTACGGTTACGAGGGACTCATCGAGCCCTACGGACACCAGCCCGTTATCCTCAAGCCCGATTCCGTGGACACGATCCAGAAGTTCGGCGGCTCGGTGCTTGGCGTTTCGCGCGGCCCGCAAAGTGTGCCCGCGATGGTCGATACGCTGGAGTCCATGGGCGTCAACATGTTCTTCGTTGTCGGCGGTGACGGAACGCTCAAAGGCGCAAATGAAATCAGCCTCGAATGCCAGCGGCGCGGTCTGAACAAAGCCATCGTCGGCATCCCCAAGACCATCGACAACGACATCATGTTTCTCGACAAAAGCTTCGGCTTCGAGACGGCGTTTGCCGAGGCGGTAAAAGCCATCTCCTGTGCGCATACCGAGTCGCTCGGATCGATGAATGGTGTCGGACTGGTAAAACTCATGGGCCGCGATTCCGGCTTCATCGCGAGTTACGCCTCGCTCGCGGGAAGCGACGTGAACTATGTCCTGATTCCCGAAGTGCCCTTCCACCTTGACGGCGCAGGCGGATTGCTCGAAGTGCTGCGCTACCGTCTGGCCAAACGCAAACACGCCGTCATTGTCGTGGCCGAGGGTGCGGGCCAGGACATCATGAACGCCGATCCGAACGCCACCGACGCCAGCGGCAACCGCAAACTCGGGGACATCGGTGCCTACCTGCGCGACCGGATCACTGCTTTTTTCCGGGAACGCAAGACCGAGGTGAACGTGAAGTACATCGACCCCAGCTACACGATCCGGAGCGTTCCCGCTTCACCGCAGGACAACGTCTATTGCTCGCAGCTCGCCCAACACGCCGTTCACGCCGCGATCGCCGGCAAAACAGGCATGCTCGTCGGACGCTGGCATGGCACGTTTGTACATCTGCCGCTGAGCCTGATCACCCGCGGACGCCGCAAGGTCGATCCGGACGGCGAACTCTGGCGTTCCGTGCTCGAATGCACCGGGCAGCCCGCCTGTCTCGGGTAGGCGATTCTTTGCGCGTGACGTGGGCGTGCTTTTTCCTTAGACACTGCCCCTCCTTTCAAACGAAACTGTTCAGACTTTCTAACCATGCCCACGTACATCGACATGCCCAAACTCAGCGACACCATGACCGAGGGAACCCTCCTCAAGTGGCGCAAAAAGCAGGGCGACGCGATTGAGGTGGGCGACATCCTGGCTGAGGTCGAAACCGACAAGGCCACGATGGAAATGGAAGCCTTCGACGAAGGCGTCCTTGCGGAAATCTACATTCAGGAAGGCCAAAAAGTCGGCGTCGGACAGCGCATGGCACTGCTCCTCGGCGAAGGTGAGGAGAAACCCTCAGGTGATGCTCCAGCAAAAACCGCGGCGCCTGTTTCGGCCCCCACCGCAACGACAACTCCCGCTTCTGGAACACCCGCGCCCGCTGCAGCAAAGGCGGATGCCCCATCTTCCCGCGTGAAATCCAGTCCGCTTGCGCGAAAAATCGCCGCAGCCAAGGGCGTCGATCTCAGCATGGTTACCCCAACCGGCCCCGGCGGACGCATCGTGGTGAAAGACGTGGAAACCGCGGCGACAGCTCCGAAGGCAGCAGCGGTGCCCTTGATCATGGCCACCGCAGGCGCGGGCGATCAGCGTCTCCCGCTCTCTGGCATGCGCCGCGTTATTGCCGAACGCCTCCTCGCCAGCAAGACCCAGATCCCCCATTTTTACCTGAACATCGACATCGACGCGGCCCCGTTGATGAAATTCCGCAGCCAGGCCAATGCCGCCGCTGAAGCCTCCGGTCAAGGCAAGCTCACGGTGAACGATTTTGTGTTGAAGGCCGCCATCGTTGCCGCAACGCGGGTTCCAGCGGTGAACGCCAGTTTCGCGGGCGATGCGATCATTCAATTTGCAGACATCAACATGGCCGTTGCCGTTGCCGTCGAGGATGGTCTCGTGACTCCGGTGGTTCGCGCTTCACAGAAAAAATCCATCCGCGAACTCAGCGAAGCGGTCAAAGATCTCGCCACGCGCGCCCGTTCCAAAAAACTGAAACCTGAAGAGTACCAAGGCGGAACCATCACCGTCTCCAATCTCGGCGCTTTCGGTATCGACAATTTCTCGGCGATCATCAATCCACCGCAGGCCATGATTCTCGCGATTGGTGCCGTGGTCAAAAAGCCCGTCATCGGTCCCGGCGACACCATCGTGGCAGGCCAGCGCATGAGCATCGGCCTGAGCGCTGATCACCGCGTCGTGGATGGCGCAATCGGTGCACAGTATCTCGCGGAGCTTCGCCAATTGCTCGAAAGCCCGGCGCTGATGTTGCTCTAAGTCCGGACACTCGCGATTCAGCCCACGGTGGAAAACGGCGCGATCTTCACGTGCTTCCCGCACGAAAAAAAAGGCGTAGCTCGCCGGGCCTTCGTAAGCAGTTGCTGCCCGGCGCGATACCCTCAAACATCAGCGTTCATGTGTCACATTACCATCGAGCAGATCAACGGTTTACAAGCCGCTTCAGCGGGTGTTTTCTGCCGCATATGAGTTTCTCCCTCGGAATCGATTACGGCACCAACTCCGTCCGTGCCCTCGTCGTGCGCTGTCGCGACGGCAAAGAACTTGGCACAGCGGTGGTGGAATACCCCTCTGGCAAACAGGGCGTGCTGCTCGACGCAAAGGACCACCACCTTGCGCGACAACATCCCGGTGATTATCTCGTCGGCCTCGAAAAAAGCGTTCAAACCGCGCTGTCCGAAGCCGCAACAACCAAAGGCTTCCGCCCCGACCTTATCGTCGGGATCGGCGTGGACACCACAGGCTCAAGCCCCATCCCGGTCGATGCACAAAACCGGGCCCTCGGCACACTTCCCAAGTGGAAGAAGAACCTCCATGCCCAGTGCTGGCTCTGGAAAGACCACACAAGCTGGCGCGAAGCGGCCCGTATCACGGAGCTCGCGGCAAAACACAACCCTGAATACATCGCGAAATGCGGCAACACTTATTCCTCAGAATGGTTCTGGAGCAAAATCTGGCACTGCCTGAACACCGATCCCGCCGCATTTGATGCCGCCCATTCCTGGGTGGAACTATGCGATTGGGTGCCCTCCGTTCTCGCTGGTGTCACAGACCCACGCGTCATCCAACGCGGCATCTGCTCCGCCGGACATAAGGCGCTCTATTGTGATGAATGGGGCGGGTTGCCCGACAAAAAATTTCTCGCCCGCCTCTCGCCCAAAATCGCCGCCCTGCGCGACCGCCTTTACGAAAAAGCACACGACGCCACGGCTTCCGCCGGATCACTCTGCCCGGAATGGGCTTCCAAACTGGGTTTGAAAGCTGGCATCCCCATTGCCATCGGCGAAATGGATGTCCACTACGGTGCCATCGGGAGCGGCATCTCCGAAGGCACCCTGGTGAAGGTCATCGGCACCTCCACCTGCGATTGCGCTGTGGTTCCCGCGAAAAAGAAGGTCGCGGACATCCCCGGCATCTGCGGCATCGTCAAAGGCGCGATCCTGCCGGGGTTTTACGGCATCGAAGCCGGACAATCCGCCGTGGGCGACATTTTCAAGTGGTGGATCGAAAGCATCTGCCAGGGCGACAGCGCGCTTTACGGCAAGTTGGAAAAAGAAGTGGCTGCACAGTCACCGGGACAAAGCGGATTGCTCGCGCTCGACTGGAATAACGGCAACCGCACCATCCTCGTCGATCCCCTGCTCACCGGCCTGATGCTCGGCACCACGCTCCACACCACGCGCGCGGAAATGTATCGAGCGCTCATCGAAGCCACCGCTTACGGGGCGCGCGCCATCATCGAACGTATCGAGGAGTACGGGGTCCCCGTAAAACGCATCGTCTGCGCCGGCGGTATTGCGGAGAAAAGTCCGATGCTTATGCAAATCTACGCGGACGTCACCGGACGCACGATGCAGGTTGCGGGCTCGAGCCAAGCCTGTGCTCTTGGTTCGGCGGTCTCGGCAGCAGTACTCGCGGGGGTGTTCCCAAATTTTCCAGCAGCACAAAAGGCGATGACCTCGCTCAAACCCATCCAATACAAACCCCGCGCTGCTGCGCAGAAAACTTACAACAAACTCTACCGGCTCTACAAAGCTGTGCATGACGCATTTGGCGGCGTGAATCGCAGTACCGATCTCTCGCGCACGATGAAGGAACTCCTCGAAATCAAACAAAGCATCAAACTATGAAAACTCCCTCCCTTTGGTTCATCACCGGCAGCCAGCATCTTTACGGACCCGAAACGCTCAAGCAAGTCGCCGCCAACGCACAGGCGATTGTCGGCGGCCTCGCACTTCCGCTCCCGCTGGTTTTTAAACCCGTCCTGACGACACCCGACGCGATCCGTGCGCTCATGCTCGCGGCAAACTCCGATCCTTCGTGCGCGGGTCTGATCCTCTGGATGCACACGTTTTCACCCTCGAAAATGTGGATCGGCGGACTTTCCGCGCTCACTAAACCGTTCCTGCATCTGCACACGCAGTTCAATCGCGATCTGCCGTGGGCCTCGATTGATATGGATTTCATGAATCTCAATCAGTCCGCGCACGGCGACCGCGAAGCCGGATTCATCCACACGCGCATGCGCCTCGGGCGTAAAGTCGTCGTCGGCCACTGGCAGGATCCCGAGGTCGTCGCCCGCATCGTTGCATGGTCGCGCGCGGTGCGTGCATGGCACGACTGGCAGGGCGGAAAATTTGTGCGCTTCGGTGACAACATGCGCCAGGTCGCAGTCACGGAAGGCGACAAAGTTTCTGCCGAAATGAAGTTCGGCTTCTCTGTCAACGGACACGGCATGGGCGATCTCGTTGAAGTGCAGAACGAGGTTTCCGATGCGGCGATCACCGCGCTCACCGACGAATACGCCGCCTCCTACACGCTCGCCCCGGCGCTCGTAAAAGGCGGCGACCGGCACGAAGCCTTGCGTGAAGCCGCGCGCATCGAACTGGCACTCCGCGAATTTCTCACATGCGGCGGTTTTTCGGGATTCACCACAACGTTCGAAGATCTCCACGGCCTGCGCCAATTGCCCGGTATCGCGGTGCAGCGTTTAATGGCCGACGGCTACGGGTTCGGCGCGGAAGGCGACTGGAAAACGTCCGCGCTCCTTCGCGCAATGAAAGTCATGGCCTCCGATCTCGGCGGCAAAACGTCGTTCATGGAGGACTACACCTACCACCTCGAACCGAACAACCATCTCGTCCTCGGCTCGCACATGCTGGAAGTCTGCCCGTCCATCGCTGCCGGCAAACCGACCTGCGAAATTCATCCCCTGGGCATCGGCGGCAAGGAAGACCCGGTACGCCTCGTGTTCAACGCACCCGCAGGTCCTGCGCTGAACGCGACACTCGTCGATCTCGGCAATCGTTTCCGTCTTCTCGTCAACGAGGTGGACGCCATCGTTCCGCCTCAACCGCTCCCGAATCTTCCCGTTGCGCGTGCAGTGTGGAAATGCCGGCCCGATTTCAAAACCGCCTGCGCCGCGTGGATTCATGCGGGCGGAGCGCATCACACCGGGTACAGCTACACGGTGACCAGCGAACACCTCGAAGACTTCGCCACCATCGCTGGCGTGGAATTTCTGAACATCGGCGCAGACACCACACTCACCGATTTCCGCAAGGAACTTCGCACGAACGAAGTCTATCACCATCTCGCCGGAGGATTCGCCGCGTGAGCCGGTTTGCCGCCATTCGTGAGGAGTGCTGCGAGGGCAACCGCCAGCTCGCAAAGTCCGGTCTCGTCGATCTGACGTTTGGCAATCTGAGCGTGCTTGATGAAACGTCGGGCGTTTTTGCGATCAAACCCAGCGGCATGGATTACGCCGCGCTGAGACCAGCAGACATGGTGGTCCTCGATCTTGAAGGCCACATCGTGGACGGGGCGTTGCGTCCGTCCTCGGACACGCCGACGCACCGGCGGCTGTTCCAAGCCTTTGCGAAAGACGGCGTGCGCTCCATCGTTCACACGCATTCGCGCGCTGCGGTGGCCTTTGCGCAGGCGGGCATCGATCTGCTGTGCCTCGGGACCACTCACGCGGATTACTTTTACGGTCCCGTTCCTGTGACGCGCACAATGACGCCGGATGAAGTCGGTGGAAAATACGAATGGGAAACAGGTAACGTTATCCTCGAGCGGTTTGCCGGATTATCACCCGTAAATTTCCCCGCGGTGTTTGTGCGCAACCACGGCCCGTTCGCGTGGGGTGCGTCAGCGGCGAAAGCCCTCGAAACAGCGCTTGCCCTCGAAGCCATCGCCGACATGGCGCTCAAAACACTTGCCTTGAATCCCGCCGCAGCAGGTGCCCCTCAGCATTTGCTCGACAAACATTTCCTCCGCAAACACGGCGCAACCGCCTACTACGGCCAGCCGAAAACGTGAGAAACGTTTACTGCCTGAGCAAACCATAACCCACCCGCATTTAGCCCGCAAATTGAGACCATTTGCTGGGTCCACGTGAACTCGCATGGCGCGCGTCATGGAACTTTTCTCGCCAAAAAGCCACCCCACGATCGCACCCGACAGCGGAGCGTCCGCCTCAAATCACAGAGCAGCCGTTCCGCTGCAAAAGGAACGACGCGCCAACGCTTATCGCTTCGCAACGTCAGACTTACGCCTTTACCAGTGCGTTTCCTTTCTTCGGAAAAAAGCTCTGGATCGCACCCGGAAAAATCAGGCCGCCGAAGACAACGAAAAACCAAGTGTTCAGGGTCCACGTGGTGAATTCACAATCTTTTGGGTTTCAAGCCAGCCGCGCCGGGGCGATAGATTACGGCATGGAAATCTTCGATCTCACCGCAACCGCCACCGTTTTTGGAATCCAAATTCACCCATGGAAAGTCGTTGGACTCCTCGGCATGGCAACGTTCTCGCTGCGTTTTGTCATCCAGGCTGTTGCCAGCGAGAAAGCCAAAAAGAGCGTGATCCCCTTCGGCTTCTGGGAATGCAGCGCCATCGGGAGCATGCTTATGCTCTGCTATTTCGCCATCTACCAAAAAGACTCCGTCGGCGTTTTGCAGAACCTCTTCCCGCTCCCAATCTACCTGCGCAATCTCTACTTCCGTTACAGGGAGCAAAAACCGAAGCACGCCGGCAATCAGGAACGTCCGCCGGAGTAACCGCTCCATCCTTGACGATTCTCCCGCAGAGGCGCGGAGGCGCGGAGAAAAGCAGGAGCAACGCACTGCAACGGGAAGCAAATGGATTACTGCGAGGAAGTCGCCGCGCCCTCACACGTATTCCCAGTCTGCACCTCTGAGGGATTCATGTAGTGCCGCCCTACCGCTCGCTCGGCGCTGCGCTTGCGGACTTTGATTTTTCTTCCCGCGAATAGTTTTCCGTTTCGCCCAATAACGTCTGGACCGTGGGCCACGCCTGCGCGCGGACGAAGATTTGATAGGAGAAAAAGCCGCGCATCAGGCGGATCCCGATTCGATTGATCGCCAGCAGGCAGCGTGCGAGTTTTCCATCGCCGAGCGCCTTCGGAAACGGAGCGGGGATGCCGCGCATTTCCACCACGCGATAACCCGTCTGCTCAAACAATTCGCGCAGCGAACGGAACGTGAAAAGTCGGGTGTGCGTGCGGTCGAGAATTCCTTTGCGTCCATAATTAAAGTGCCCGAGCAGCAGCATGAGCCTCGTCACGCCGAACGCGATGTTGGCCGTGGTGAGAATGATTTCCGGGCGTTTGCCCACCGCCGCAGTGCGCAGCGTTTCCATAAACGCCTCCGGATCGTGCAGATGTTCGATGATGTCGAGGAGCAGGATTTGATCAAACTCCGAGACATTGACCGGGAAGCCCTCCGCATCGAGATCCCACTGGGTGAACTGCACCTTCGGATGATCCGAGGGTCTGATATGTTGATCGATCCCCACGACGCGCACCGCCTTCGAAGCGGCTTCCACGGCCACGTAGCCCTGACCGCACCCCACGTCGAGCACGGCGGCCCCTTCGCGCACCGCATCCAGCGCCAGCGTGTGCGAAGACGGAAATCCGAGCTTGATGTCGTAAACCAATTCCGCCTGTCCGACATCGAACTTTCGGTCGTAAAGCAGGTTCATCTGGTGGAGTTTGGCCCGGAGCATGGTGCGGAAAACGTCCCACGCGTAACGCAGGCCGTTCACGTGGCAGATTTCATCGCCGTAAAATGTGGGGATCGGCAACTCGCGAATGCGCAACCCCGCATGCACCAACTGGATAATGATGTCCGTGTCGAAATGGAAATCGTTGGAGTTGCGTTCGAACGGAATCTTCCGCAACGCCGCCGTCGCGTAGAGCCGGTAGCCGCTATGAAACTCGGACAGCGCCGTGCCGAGCAGCGCATTCTGAAAACGCGTGAGCGTCTGGTTTCCGATCCATTTGTAGAGCGGCATTCCGCCCTTGAGCGCGTCCTTTTTGTGAATCATGCGCGAACCAAATACCGCATCCGCTTCGCCCTGGATCAGCGGAGCCAGCAGGAAGGGCAGTTTTTCCGGCGCGTACTGTCCGTCGCCATGGAGAAGCGCGACAAAATCGAATCCGTTCTCGATGGCATAACGGTAACCCAGTTTCTGATTGCCGCCGTAGCCCTGGTTTTCCGGATTCCGGAGCACGGTGATTTTGAAACCATGGGACGCGGTTTCAGCCGCGATACCTTTTTGAAACGTGGCGTCCGTGGAGGAATCGTCGATCACCAGCACCTCGACGTTGTCGCGATACAGTTCCGGCGGAATGCGTTCAAGCACGGACTCCAGAGTTTTTTCCGCGTTGTAGGCAACGACGAAAATGAGAATGCGCGGCGAGGAACTCATGGAGCCAGGAAGTTGCCTGATTTCGGTTTGTTCGTAAATCGGGGAATCCGCCCTTGTTGCCCCGGCGTTTTTAATATCGTGCAGGAGGCTCTTCCGGCGCACCTTATTTCCATGAAGCTAGTCCTTGCAGCCACGGGAGCGAGCGGCGCACTGTATCTCCAGCGTCTTCTCGACCAGATCGATCCTTCGCAGCACGAGGTGCATTTGCTTTTCAGCAACTACTCGCGCCAAGTGATACAGGAGGAACTTGGTGAACTGCGGGTGCCGGAAGGCGTGCATCAACATGGCGACAAATCGATGAATGTCCCTTTTGTGAGCGGCTCCGCGCTTTTTGACGCCATGGTGGTGATCCCCTGTTCTATGGGCACGGTGGGGCGCATCGCCGCGGGCACGAGCGAGTCGGTGATCCTTCGTACGGCGGATGTTTTTTTGAAAGAAAAACGTAAGCTGATCCTTGTGCCGCGCGAGACGCCGTGGAATATCATCCATGCCCGCAACATCGTCACCGTGATGGAAGCCGGCGCGCACGTCGTTCCCGCGTGCCCCGGATTTTATTCGCGCCCGGAAACGCTGGAAGCGCTGGTTGATACCGTCGTTCACCGCATTCTGGATTACCTCGGCCTGCCCGTCGAAAAAGCGCAGCGCTGGCACCAGGTTTGATCCTGTACCGTCGGTCTATGACCGTCGCAAACTTTCCGGCCCTTTTCAGCGACGGTCACAGACCGACGGTACAGGTTTTAGAAAAAGCGCAGCGTTGGCACCAGGGTTGATCCTGTACCGTCGGTCTATGACCGTCGCAAACTTCCTGGCCCTTTTCAGCGACGGTCACAGACCGCCGGTACAGGCCTTGGAAAGAGCGCAGCCGTGACTTACCGGGTTTTCACCACTCCATGCCCATGTCGCGCAGTTGAGCGTAAAGCGAAGGCAGATGCCAGGTGACAACGGATCCAAAGGCCGTGCTCGCACCGAGCGTTTGACCATCGGCGCTGAGTTCCAACGCGTAATGGGTGGCGTGTCCGGTGAAGCTGGGAAGGTTGATGCGGGCGACATCGGAAAGATCGCTGGCGCGCAGCAGGCGGATTGAGGATCGCTCGTAACATGCCGCGAAGCCGCCAGCCGGGCTGAAGACAAGCCCGCGCAACTCGGCGGCAGGTTTTGATGACAGCACCTCACCCGTGGACAGATCAACACGCGAGACAGTTTTGTGTGTTGTAACGCTCAACTGGTTGCCGTTGGAAAGGGTGTCGAGCTGATTAACGGGTGTGTCCGTGGGAATCTCACGTTCCAAGGCCGCGTCGGCGAGTCGCCAAACGAGCACATTTGGCTGCGAATAACTGCCGGTGAACAACCGGGTGCCATCGGCAGAAAACGCGGCGCACAACGGATTGTTCTGGGGCAACCAACGCGGTGGTATTAGCGGGTTTGATACATCTACAACCCACCATCCGCCCCGCGTGTTGTCGGAGAGCGCAATCTGCCTTGCCTCATGATCAAGCGCCACCAGCAGACATCCGCCCGGCGTGGCAACCGTTTGAAAGACGCGGTCACCGGGACCGAGTCGGACGAGGCCGGTATCGTAGCCGCAGGCCCACACGGTACCGTCATTTCCGATGCGCGTGCTGAACCATTCTGTCGGGGATTTCTTCGGCAAGATTATACGCGGCACGGCTTCGTGAACATCCCACACGCGAAGGCCTTCGCCATTGCTGGCGGCGGCCGTTTTACCATCTGGGGAGAGCGCGAAGGGCCTGATGTTTTCCGAACGCGGATCGTCATAACCCGGAGCGACAACGCGGAGGTAGTCGGGCCAGTCCACGCGGTAAATATCCGCGCCACCCTCCGTGCGCGGGCAAATCAGGCGGCGGTTGTCGATCCATTCCATCGGAGCCCGGTGCCGTTCTGCGCCCTCGATGGCAAGCAGGCTGGTGCCGCGTCCCGTGTGCCAGAGGTGCAGCATGCTGTCGTTTCCGGCAGAGAGCAGCAATTGGCTGGGCGGAAGAAACAGGAGCGATTCAGGCACGGCGTCATGACCGTTGAGCTTGTGCAGCAACCGGCCCGTCGCGGGGTCCCAGAAATACAACAGGCGGTCTTCGCAGCCAGCGGCGAGTGTCCCGCCATTCCACGCGAGCGCGGCGACACCCAATGGGTGCCGCATTTCCTGCGAAAAATCCGATTGCGCATCCGGACGGTAACGCACCGTGCGACGGTCCGGCGCGATTTCCACCAGGCGTCCGGCAATTTCGATGCGTTGTGATGCGGCGGAGGGGGGCGGTGTTTTCGCGCGAAACTCCTCATGGGTGATTTCGGGCATGGAGAGTGTGGCGATCATTTCATCCCGAATCTCCGCCGAGGGCGCAATCGCCCACGCCTCGCGCAGTGCGGTGACGGCGAAGGAGCGAGAACCGGCGATGCTGTCGGCCCGTGCAAGGCGGGCTTGCAAAACGAGTGTGGTCCGGCGTTCCAGCAGCACTTTTTCACGGGCAAAAACCATGCTACCGATGACCAGCGACAACAGCAGGAGTAGGCAAAATCCGAGCAGCGCGGCAACACCGGGCCGACGACGGCACCAGCGTGCGGCCCGGTACAGTGGACTCATCGGACGGGCCGACACCATTTCGCCCCGGAGAAAACGCTCCAGATCGGCCTGCACCGCTTCGGCGGAGGGGTATCGACGGACGGGCGATTTGCGCAGGCATTGCAAGCAGATGTTTTCGAGGTCCTGCGGGATATCCGGCACGATGCGCCGCGGCGGAAGCGGGTCACGTTCGCGAAGTTGAACAAGCACGGAGTCCAACGTCGGCCCTTGAAAAGGCGGTCGCCCGGTGAGCAGATGGTACAGGACCGCGCCGAGTCCATAGACATCCGAACACGCGCTGGAACTGCCATCCAGAGCCTGCTCCGGGGCGGCGTAAGACGGTGAACCCAGGGCCTGGCCGGTCCGGGTCGCGGAGGTCGCGTCCACTCCTTCGCGGCGGGCAATGCCAAAATCTGTCACATAAACCGAGCCGCCAGTCCCGAGCAGGATATTCGAGGGTTTCACGTCACGATGCAGCACCCCGTGAATGTGCGCGTGATGCACCGCCCCCGCCGCTGCCGAGACAATACGCGCCGCTTCCCGGGCCGCTGCGGGATGTTCCCGCGTATGTTCCGCGAGATCCGCGCCCTCGATCCAATCCATCGAAAACCAGCACACGCCGGATTCCTCGCCGAATTCGTGAATGGCCACGATATGCGGATGGCGCAGCGCGGCTGCGGCCTTTGCCTCGGAGCGAAAACGCGCGCGCGCCGTGGCGTCGGCAAATTCCGAGCCACGCAGGATTTTCAGTGCCACGATGCGCCCGAGTTCACGCTGACGGGCGCGATAGACGATCCCCATGCCGCCCCGCGCAATTTCTTCGTAAAGATCGTACCCGCCGAGGGATTGCCAGGGCTCCGATTCCGCGAAATCAGCATTGGTTTCCATGGCGATGCGCAACAGACAGGCGGGGCAGTGACCCACGGGCGCGCCGGGCGCAATCACCGTGGCGCATCTCTCGCAGACGAGGTTACGGGTGGTGAGCGCTTCATCCATGTTTAAGCCCTTATTCGTGAGGTGGCGCGCAGCATTTCAGAAAATTTGTGCTTGGGCCATTTCTGCTGGTTCAAAGTGCGCGAGCGAGATGCCGCATCTCTTCCGCCACCTGCAGCGGATCGATAAGCCCTGCCGCCACCTCCTCGCGGACCATGTCACGGAAACTGCTTCGTAACCGCAGCACCGCGACGGCAACCGCTTTTTCGTTGATCCCCAGGCTTGTTCCGGCCCTTGCGTATTCGCCGGTCTGCGGTGGGCGGGAGAGAAACGGTGAGAGGGTTTCATAAAAGCGGGACCGTCCGGTTTCGCGGCATTCATCGCGCAGACGCAGCAGGGCGGCGTCGAGCACCGCGAGGGCGATGCGCCGCTCGAAGACGCGTTCCGGCGTTTCGTGGTTATGCGATTCCAATTGGATCCACTGCTCGGCTTGCGCGAGATCGACGGGGATGGCTTTGCCACCGCGTTTTTCGGATGTGGCGAGGCGGTACTGGGAAATCTGGAAACGTTGCAGCATCGTGAGCAGCAGAGTGCTGAATCGCGCGTCCCGCCGTTCCACCCCGCTTAACCAGTTTTTTTCTATGAGCTGGGCGAAAAATTCCTGAGTCAGGTCACGCGCATTTTCCGAGTCCACACCGCGCCGCCGGAGAAAGGCGTACACAGGAAACCAGTAGGAATGGCAAAAGCGCTCCATCGCCAGATCGCGCTGTGGTCCTTCGCCGCCTGCGGCAAGCACCACGGTCCATTGCGTGGTGCAAAAACGCGGGTTTTCGCCAGTCACCCGACCGGTCCCGGTCGTTTCCTGAAGTTGCTTCGGATTCATGGATCAATCAGTTGGTAAAAAATCGGGCTGCATTTTCCGTCGGCATCGCATTGGAAAAAGCCAACCCACGCATCGCCAGCACGCACGGACTAAATACAAAACGGAGCAATTTGCCAGAACAACCCTCCGACCGGCCGCCCTGTTTCGATCTACTTTTCGATCTTGCGATAAAATTTTTGCAGTTTTTCGGAAATAACGCCGTGCAGATGGCGAGTAACAGAACGGCTATCTATGAATACTCGCGTCATTACCCAAACTATCGTCGGGATGATTCTCTCCCTCGGATCCGCTTCCTCACTCATGGCCTCCGGCTTCTGGGATGGCGGTGGCGGCAACAGCAACTGGAGCACGTCGGCAAACTGGCATGACAATCTCGCCCCCGACAACAGCCCGCTTTCTCCGGTGGATATCTATTTTGGTGCATTCGGCGCGGCGAACCTCAATCCCGTCGTGGACGCTCCTTGGGCGGTCAGCCGAATGTACTTCGGCCCGTCGGCCTCCCAGTACAGCCTCAGCGGTTCAACCATCTCGCTGGATCTCGGGATCGAGAGCACCAGCGCCAACACGCAGACCATTGCCAACAACCTCACGCTGACTGCCAATCAAACGTGGAGTGGCGGCGGGCATTTGATTCTGAGCGGCAGCGTGGCGTTGGGTTTCAGGAAACTCACCGTCAGCACCCCGGTTACCATGCTTGCGGGGTCAAAGATGACTTTGGCCTCCGGGATAAATCAACAGACCACACTCAATGCCTTGCTCACCCTTAACAACTCGCAGATTCTGGCTGATGGCATCATAGATCCCAATGCGGAATCTATCCGCATCAATCACGAGGGCGGAATCGGCCTGGTCAACTCCTCCTTGGTCTATGTGAACAACTACGTCACGGGTCTTACCGCGATGAACAATGGACTGATCTATTTCAATGTGTCGGGCAGCAGCAGTTTGACCAGCGGCGGACTCATCCTCGCATCCGGCGGCGTGCATACGATTTCCGGTGCTTCGGTCGTCACATCCACGAAGGGAATAGATTTCGGAAACTCGCTCTTCGCGCAGACCCAGAGTGTTTCTGTCGCTGGCGCAGGGACGGTTTTGCAAAATACGCTGGATTTCGCGGCGAATCCCGATGCCGCCAATCTTTGGGCATCCAAGGAGGGACTCACCCAGGTAACCGTCCGCAACCAAGGCCAGATCGCCTTGAGCACGCCGCTCCTCATGAGCACAGCCGCTGCGGGTTCGGTGCAGACCTATGTGGAAACCGGCGGGTTGCTCTCGATCACCGGTAGTCTCGGCGTCGGTTCCAATTTCTCTAATGGTAGTACGATATTGTCCGTCAGCGGGACGGCATCCCGCGTGCTGCTCACGGGTTCATCCGTAATGAGTGTGGGTTTTGAAAATGACTCGGACGCCACCGTCGACTCCACTTTGCAGGTGCAGGACAGCGGGCTTTTTGAAACCGGGTCCGGTGCTTCCGTCTTTCATCGCGATGCCGAACTTCGGGTCAATACTTCGGGTACATTTCGGATGCATGGTCCCACCGCGGTGCGCGGCGCATTGTTGCTTACCCACAATGGGCGACTGGAGTTTGGCAGCAGCAACGGTTCGCTCACCTTCGACGGGGGCGCTGCCCTGATGAAACAAGGCACCATCGCCGTGGGTAGCGGGAACAGCCTTTTACTCAAGGGCAGAAGCAACTTTGAGGCGCTACCCCTGCTGAACGGCACGACTTCGGGGGTGCTGGATTTTCAAACGGGAGGCTCGTTTGTGCTGATGGAGTCCTCGACGATGTCGTTCATCAAAGGGCAGATTTTTGCGCGGAGCGGCGTGAGCATCAGCGGCACCAGCCTGCTGTCTCTCACCACCTCTTCCACGATGGAAATCGGGACGGCCATCCCCGGGCCGCCAGTGACGGCGTATCTCTCCGCCGGCGGCGAATTGCGCAACAACAGCAGCACGTTGACCGTGCATGGCGGCAGCGACCTTTATATCCAGAGCGGCGGGATTTATAGCGGCACCACCAGCGGCACCACCACCATTCGTGGCACGGTGGTGCGGCAATCCGGCGGGCAGTTTCTCCTCGGAGACAACCATGCGTTTGTCGTGGAAAATGGAGGACTGCTCTACGGCGCGGGATCTTTCAACATCAACCATGGAAGCGGATCGATCATCGTTCGCGGTGCGGGGGCGTCGCTCTCGGCTGAAACGAGCATCACTCTCAACGTGGCGGATTTCCGACTCGAAAACGGCGGGTTGCTCAGCGCGCCGGGCAGCGTGAATTTCGGCTCGAATACGTTTGATGCCCTGGCGGTCATAACCGGTGCGGGCACGCAGATTTTCAGCGGTTCGGCCACCAGCGCATGGGGCGGTGGCTCTGCGGACGCTCAGGTGGACGTTCAGAATTTTGCGACGGCCAACCTCGCGGCCCTCGACATTCAGAACGCCGGAACTTCTGTGCAAGACAGCATGGTGCGCGTGATGCAAAGCGGGACGATCAACGTCGCAGGCGCGCTTCGCATCGTAAGCGGGAACGGTCCGAGCCAGAGTCCTTTGGGCGCGTTGCGTGTGCTGGATGTGGGGTCGGCGGTTTCCGCATCGACCTTGATCATGGGATCGACCAATCCCGGTTCGAGCGAGGTCGCTGTTTTACAGGTGCTCGACGGCGGGGCTTTTACCAGCGGAACTTCCACCATCCGCCGCAGAGGATCGTTGACGGTCTCCGGCACGGTCGGCACAGCTACGGCGAATCTGGGTTTTCTGGTGAATAGCGGCAGCATTCAGCTCGGTGCAGGCGGCGCGTTGCTTGCCACGGGCGGGACTAATCAGGGATACCTCGGAATGTCCGGTGGCAGCGCCGACCTCGGTAGTTTTACCAATCAGAAACTGCTGTATCTCGCGGGCGGCACATCATCCTTTGCAACGCTCCTCAACAGCGGGACGGTGGATATTTCGAATCTGGCGCAGGTCAGTGTGACGGCGGGTCAGTTCACCAACGCAGCGAGCAAACTGCTCTCCGTGAACAACACCGGCGGGGTGATGACGTTCGGAACCTTCATCAACCAAGGCACGGCGACCTTCAATAACATCGGCGCCGTGCATGCGGCGCATTTCGAGAATCAGGTGGGCGCGGTGCTCGATCTGCAAACCCTGATGTTCAATGTTAACGGGCCGTGGAGCAACAGCGGGCAGGTGAACTTCACCGGCAACACGCAATTCCAAGGCGCAGGGTTGCTGACCAATATCGGGAGCCTTTTTGGCAGCGGAACATTCGCCGCACCAGTGGACAACGCGGGCAGCATCACCAGCATGGGCGATCTCACCTTTAGCGGTGCCGTTTCGCCCAATGGCGGAAACATCACGGCGTCCTTCGGCAACACGGTGCGTTTCAACCAAGCTCTCGTCAATTCCGGAAGCGGCAACATCAGCAACTCCGGCACCCTGCGCTTTGACGGAGGTCTCACCAATCAGGGGCAACTCTTTTTGACTGCGGCGGAAACTTTCGGTGACATCAGTCTTTCCGGGAGCGGCAACATCCAAAGTTTTAGCAGTGGCCCGAGCGCGTTCCATGGCGACATCGTGCATAACGGCGTGGAGATCCGTAAAGGCGGGCAGAGCAGCATGATCTTTTATGGCGCAGTGAGCGGCACGGGGGCATTCACCAGCGGGATGATGAACAGCGGCACGATTATTTTTATGGGCGAACACAACCCCGGCAACAGCCCAGGCATCCAGAGCATCGAAGGCAATGTGTTGTACGGCGCGAGCGCGGTGCTGACGTTGGAAATCGGAGGCAGCACGCCGGGCGTGGATCAGGACCAGGTGATCTATGGCGGCAACGTTGTGTGGGACGGTACGTTGCGGCTCAATTTCATCAATAACTTCCTGCCGATCCCGGGCCAGATTTTTGATCTCCTTGAATACGATAATCTGCTGGCAAGCGGTGCCTTTGAAAGCGTCGAGGTGTATCGCAACGGCATTCTCGAAACGGGCATCACCGTGGACGAAACCCTCCTTTACGGCAGCGGCGAGATGATCATCAGCGGCATTCCCGAGCCCTCGACCGCGCTGCTCTTGCTTTCCGGCGCACTGCTGCTTCGCCGCCGCAAGCGGGACTATTTCTCTTGAAAACTGGAATTACAACATTCGTCATTTCCGCGCTGTTCGGAGCCTCTTCAGTCTTCGGCGAAACGCCTGTTCTGGCTTGGAAGCGGGATTTCAGTCACCCCGAAGATATTTTTGATTCCAACAAAATCCTTGCCATCAGTCGCGACGGAGAAATTGCCGTAGCCGCAGAAGCAATCACCGGCGAGATCGTCTCGGGCACCACGACGGTCCTGAACTTTGATCTCAACATTACCAAATACGGCACCTCCACGGGTCGCACGCGGTGGCAGACATTTTACGACAACGGCACAACCACCGCAGATTTTCCGAAGGGCATCAGCTTCGATCAAGCGGGAAATGTCGTGGTGATCAACAACTCCTACAGTGCCATTTCGATGAGCAGTGCCATGCACATTGCCAAATATGGCAAAGCCGACGGCAACCTCGTATGGTCCAGGCTCTTCGACGTTGAGGCGGACCCGCAATCGGATATTCCAAGCGATCTCGCGGTGGACCAGGAAAACTGTGTGGTCGTGGCGGGTAATTCAGGACGCTCCGTCGGACAGGACGCCATTGCGCTAAGATACTCGCCATCCGGTGTTTTGCTGTGGGAAAAGCGCGTCACGTCCCAAGGCGCTTTCATGGTGGCAAATTCCCGGGCCTACGCCGTGACGGTGGATCGTGACAATGCCGTGGCCCTCGTGGGCGATGCGAACAAAGTCGCGTTTACACCCTACGCTCCCTTTGTTACGAAACACCGTCCCAGCGATGGCGCAGTGCTCCTGAATGTCTATGTTGGGGATTCCAACACGACGGGCGCACTTTTCGACGTGGTGACGGATCCTCAGGACGCGGAGATTTTTGTCTGCGGCGCCACCAGCCTCCTGTCCGACAATCTCGATCCCAAGAATGGTTTTGTTGCCCGGTTGGATGCCAATACGGGCGAGATCATCTGGCGGGTCTTGCTCGAAGGCACCAACAACGGCTTCGACGCCCTTCAATTCATCCGCCTCGGGCCGGAGGGTCATCCCATTGTCGCGGGAAGTTTTAGCAATGGGGCAGACTCCGATTTTTACGTCGCCAAACTCTCGCGAAAAAACGGCAAAATTCTTTGGAAAAGGCGGATCCCCGGTAAGCCCGGCCGTGGTGACACGCTGCGCGGCCTTGCGATGGATCGCGCTGGCAATCCCGTGGTGACCGGCGTCCTTGGCGAATCGGCGACCGTCAACTCCGTGCGTACGCTCAAACTTTCCGCAGCCACCGGGGCGACCCTCTGGGATACGAAGCTGCGCCCGGGTGCCAGCGCCGTCGTGTACGACCTTGGCATAGATCGCAAAGGCAACGTCTTCGTCTGTGGCGCTTTCAGCCGCGGCGTCAACGCCCTCGGCGACGACCAAACCAACGCTTTCCTGGCGAAATACCGCATGAACCCGTAAACCAATATGTCAAAGCCCAAACAACCCGCCTTTTTCCGCTCCCGCGTTGCCGGATTCCTTTTGCTTGCTCTACCTGCTCTCAACCCGGCTCTTGCCGCGCCGGGGACTCCCGATGTGGGCTTTAACCTTAGTGGTTCGCATATTCACAGCTTTGGCGTCGCCACCAGTTTCTCCATCGGTCTCGGAGTGGATGCCGATCAGAAAGTCATCATTTCTGTGCTCACCTCGACTGGGTTGGAAATCGCCAGATTTCTGCCCAATGGTCAGTTTGACAACAGCTTCGACACCGACGGCGTGGCCGACGGCTTTGCATTTTTTTGTGATGATCTGAACAACCTTCGAGTGCAAAAAGACCGCAAGGTGCTCTTCTTCGGTTACCTTCAGGTGGGCGCGGAATTTCTCCCTTGCCTGGGACGGCTTCGGCAGGACGGTTCACCCGATCCCACCTTCGGCTCTTCCGGACGTCAAGTCTTCGGCATGAATGGTGCCTTCATCCGTAGCATAGCCATTCTGCCCGATGGCAAAATCCTCGCCGCAGTCTCCGATAGCTTTGGAAACTTCAGCCTCCTGATGCGGCTCACTTCCAAAGGAAAACCCGACCCGACCTTCGGCAAAAAAGGCATCGTCAAGACCACCCTCCCACAGGGCAGTCAGACCAAATCCCTCGCCGTGCAACGCGATGGCAAGATCCTTGTCGCGGGATCGGACAAAGGACTGACCAGCTTCCTCCTGCGCCGTTTCCTGGAAGATGGCAGTCCCGACCCGGCTTTTGGCGTCAATGGGGTGAGGAAAACGAGCATCGGCCCGGGCTACTGCAGCGCCGACTCCATGGCCATCGGGCGCGATGGCAAGATCGTGTTAGCAGGAGACAGCCTCGCCGGCGCGGACGGGCGGCTCACCGTGGCACGCTACCGCAGTGACGGCTCGCTCGACCAGAGCTTTGCCACCAATGGCATCTTCGTTGCCACCACAGGCAACACGTTTAGCAATGGCACCGACATTCTCATCCAACGCGATGGCAAGCAGGTCATTTCCAGTCGCAGAACCTCGAGCGGCAACATCGACGGTCTGATCTGGCGGCTTAACAAAAACGGCGTGCCGGACAACACGTTTGGCGTCAATGGGCAGTTCACCGTCGACCTTTTTGCCGACGAACTTTCCAACCAGATTGAGCTGCAAAAAGACGGCAGACTTCTGGTGGCTGGCGAACACAGCGGCAACGCCTACGTCCTGCGCACCCTGAACGGGCCGCATCCACCAGATGCCCGCGCAGGCACCACAGCAGCGGTACCCATCGGCAACAATTTCTTCAACTTCGATGGCCTCGGATCCACTCAGAAAGTCAAGGTCGCCTCCGGCAAGACGCGCACCGCCTTTTTTGCCGTGGAAAACGAAGGCCTGGGTGCCCAGCGCTGCACCGTTTTTGCCGCCGCTGGCAATGCGGACTTCCAGGTGCGCTACTTTGATGGCCCGACAGACGTGACCGCCCTCGTGACGGTGGGACTTTTTACCACGCCCACCATCAAGCCGCGTAAGCGCTTCGTGCTCCGGGCGAAAATCACCGCGCTCGGCGGGCTGGGTGCCGCCCACAACATTTTCATGAACTGCTTTTCGGAAATCGACGCCACGGGCGACCAATCGCGCATGGACCTTCGCATTCAAAACTAAACACCCTCTATGAAATCCAGAAAACTTTCCCTTATCCTCGCGGGCAGCTTTTTATTTGTGCAGGGCGGCGCGTCCGCCCCGTTCAATCCGCCCCCGGAAATCGATGCTTTTTTCGCTGGAGACGGCCTGCTGAGGCTGAGTCTCGATGGTCTCGATATCGGCGACAATTCCATCGCTGTCGGGCGCGACGGCAGCTTTGTTTCCATCACGAATTATTCACCGCTCGCCAATCTATTCCATCTCCAGCGTGTGCTGCGCAACGGAACTCCTGATCCGGCCTTTGATGGCGACGGGTTTGCCACGGCGACGCTGGGTGGCGGCGAAACCTACGCCTACAAGGCCGGAGTGCAGCCCGATCTCAAGCCCGTTGTTCAAGGCGTTTACACAGCGGGGGCGCGCTCCCGCCCGTTTGTGCTCCGTTTCAAGCTCAACGGCAGCCTTGATGCTGCTTTCCAAGTCGACGGCGTCGCCACGCCTGTCATTACGAATGACGATGTCTTCGCCGGTGGTTTTGCCTTGCAGCCCGATGGAAAAATAGTCGCCGCCTACTACTCCCAAAAGCCCGGTGGCAACTCCAATCCCCTTCACGTTATCCGGTTGCTGCCCAACGGTGAACTGGACCCCGCTTTCGGCAACGGCGGCACAGTGACGCACACGATCCGCGACGACTTTTATCCCGTCGATATTGCCATGATGCCCGGCGGCCGCATCCTTGTCGCAGGCGTCAGCTTCCGCGCCACGACCCAGAACGATTTCGCCGCCGTCTGCCTCCTGCCCAACGGTGCGCTGGATACCGCTTTCGGCAGTGGCGGCTTTGTGCGCCGCGATTTTACGAGCGAAATGGACACGCTAAAGTCTGTCGCCGTGCTGGACGACGGACGTTTCTTTCTCGCCGGAGAATATACCCAGGGAGGGGTGAGCAGGTTCGTCCTCGCGCGGTTCCTCCCGAACGGGGCCAAAGACTCCGGCTTCGGCAGCAACGGAATCGCCGTCGCGACGGGCAGTGAAAATGCCGTGGCGGGCAAGGACATCCTGCTCCAGCGTGACGGGAAGGCAGTCATTTCCGGCGGCCAGTTTGAAGGCGGCATCATCAAGTACACCCTGTGGCGCTTTTCCAAAAAAGGAACGTCGGACACCAGCTTTGGCCCGGATGGACGACTGGCCATCGACTTCGGACGCGATACCTTTCCCACTGGCACAGCGATGCAAAAAGACGGCAGGATCATCGCTGCCGGCAACGACGCGCAGGGGCCATTTGCCGTGCGCGTCCAGGGTGGGCCACACCTTGCCGATGCCCGCGTGGGAAAATCTTCCGCCACACCCACGGGCGACGGCGTCTATGGCAATACCGGCGCAGGAGCCACACAAGATATCCGCGTCCGCCAGGGCGAGACGCAGACCCTCTACTTTGCGGTACAGAACGATGGGCCCGGGACCAGCGCGTACACGCTTTTCGCCACACCCGGAAACGCCGACTTCCGTGTGCGCTATTTTCTCGGCGACAAAGATGTCACCGCTGACCTCGCCCTGAATCTCTTCAGTTCACCCAAACTCAAGCCCGGCGCTCTGCTGGTCTTCCGCGTGGAGATCCGAGCTCGCGTGACCTTTCCGCTGCCGCTCACCTTGGATTTCAACGCCTTTTCACAGATCGACAACACCCCGGACCTATCCCGTATCAACATTCTCACTTTATGAAAATCACCCACTGCATCCTCGCCCTGAGTCTCTCTTCCCATTTCGTGCCCGCCGCGCCGGTGGATCCCGATGCCAATTATAACGCCATCGGCTTCGGCCTTTTTGATTACATGACAGGCGGCATCGGCACACGCGATCTGGCGGTATCGCGCGATGGTAAAATTGTGACGCTCGACGGGTTGAACTTTAACACCCAGCCAAACATCCACGTCACCCGGCTTCTTGATAACGGCCTGTTCGATAACTCCTTCAATGGTGGCGGTCAGATCACCAACTTTGTGGGCAATGACGTCCAACCTGTCGCTCTGCGTGTGCAGAAGGATGGAAAAAGCGTCACCCTTTCTACCTACCTTGCCGGTGGCGGGCCGGGCATGCTCCTCGCCCGTTTCAAGGCCGATGGAGGCATTGACAATTCCTTCTCCGGCGACGGCAAATTCATCATGCCACTCCTGGACGTGAACGATACGCTTCTGGACCTTTTCCCCACACCCGGCGGCGGCTATCTCGTCGTCTTTACGAGCAGCAAAAACGGCAAGCCCCTCGCCTGCTTCGCCCGGTTTTCCAATAATGGACAACTCAACACCGCACTGGGCCGGAACGGGATCGTCAAAGCGAGTTTGCCCAAGGACTTTGTTGGCACCGCCGCCACCTTGCAGCGCGACGGCAAGTGCATCATCGTCGGGTACCGTGCGGGCGCGGCAAACTCTATCGCCCTCGCCCGGTTCCTTGCCACGGGCGCACCCGATGCCGGCTTCGGCAGTGGCGGCGCGGTGATCACCAACACGCCCGCCGGCGACAGCGTCGGCTACGGCATCACCACCACGCGGCGGGGCAAGATCGCGGTCGTCAGCGGCATTATCCAAGGCGGAAACAGCGTGGTCACCTTGGTCCAGTACCACAGCGATGGCCGGCTGAATACCGGTTTCGGCACCGGCGGTTTTGCCGAAACGCCGGGCAGCAACGGCATCCCCTGCCGCGATATCGCCGAGCAGAAGGACGGTAAGCTCTACATCGGCGCCACAGCGAATCTCGGCAATGACAGCGTCATCTGGCGCTTCACCCGCAAGGGACAACTCGACTTCACCTTTTCAAACAGCGGCAGCACCACCATCGATACCGGCAACATCGAAACCATCCGGGCCCTGGCTCTGGATCGGCAGGGGAGACTCGTCTATGCGGGACGCAACATCATCGGCGGCAGCGCGTTCTCATGGGTCGGACGCATCCTCGGCGGACCGCATCCAGCCGATGTGCGCGTGGGAACCACTGTTGCTGTAACCGTGGGTGACAATTTCTTTAACTTCGCCGGAATTGGCTCGACGCAAAACGTGACGTTGAAACGCGGGGAATCCCGCACCCTGTTCTTCGCGGTTCAAAACGAAGGCATCGCTCCGCAGAGCTTCTCCTGCAACTCCACGGCCGGCTCAGCCGATTTTACGGTAAAATACACGGCCAACGGCGCGGACATCACCGACGCTCTTGCGGTGCAGTTCAACCACCAGACGCCGAAGGTCAAGCCCGGCGCACTTGCGTTGATCGCCGTGAAGGTGAAAAATGTGAACATGGCACCCGGCACCAACTACTCGCTCGGTTTCATCGGTGTTTCCAATACCGACGGGTCCGGCGACCTCTGTCGGCTCGACTTCACCTTTGAGTAATACCTTCTTCCTTTCAGCGACGGTCACAGACCGCCGGTACAGGCTAGGCTTTGGAAAAAGCGCAGCGCTGGCACCAGGCTTGATCCTGTACCGTCGGTCTATGACCGTCGCAAACTTTCCGGCGTTTTTCGGCGACGGTCACAGACCGCCGGTACAGGCTAGGCTTTGGAAAAAGCGCAGCGTTGGCACCAGGCTTGATCCTGTACCGTCGGTCTATGACCGTCGCAAACTTTCCGGCGTTTTTCGGCGACGGTCACAGACCGCCGGTACAGGCTTCAATTCTGCACCGTCACGTTGAGCGAGGTGGTGCCGGTCTGGCCGATGGTGTCGGTGACGACCATTTTGAGCGCATGCACTCCGTTGGTGAGGGTGGTGGTGTTCCAGAGATTATGCGTGCCGTTAAGGTGGTAATGGCCGCCGACCGTGCTGTCGGTATAGACGAGCATGTCATCGATGAAAAATTCCGCCTTCACTGTGCCGATGTCGTCATCTCCGTCGCCGTAAAACTCCGAGTTGCTTCCGCTCACTACCTCATCTGGTGCGGGTTGCGTCACCACAGCCGCAGGCGGCGCATCGGCTTTTACTTTCACGACGAAGGTCTGCTTTTTGATGGCCTTCACGCCGTTCAACGCCGTGAGTCTTACGGTGAATTTGCCGATGCTGCGCGGAGTCCATTGCAATAGTCCGCGTTCCGTGTCCACGTTCATTCCCACCGGACCTTTGATCGAGATGTCGGGGGCTGGATTCCCCTTCACCCCGAGGTCAAAAAGGAGGTCCTGCCCGAGAACCACCATCTTAGGCGGCACCCAATCGAAGCCGGCTTTTCTCTTCGTGACGTCTTTCGCTTCGACCGTAACGAGCCGCGTTTCCCCGCCCAGCGTGACGCCAAAGAGTGCGGCATCATCGATTTTATCGGCATCTGCGGCGGCGGAGAGCGTCACATTTTGTAGCGTGGAAAAATTGCCCGCGTCGAACGCGAGACTCGCACTGCCGGAGACCGCGATGTCCGCATCGCCGCTGAGCTTGGTGACATTGACCTGCGTGCTACCGCCGGGTGCCGAGGCGAGTCGCACGCTCAACGTGCCGCTGCCCGCTTCCTCCAGTTCCAGCGCGGGTTCCGACAACACCAACGCGGACGGCGTGGTATCGATGACGTTTACCTCGACAGGGATGCCCGCAAATCCCGTGGCATCGACCCCGAGCGTTGCCGCGTCGTTGTTGGAATCGGTATCCGCTGCCGCTGCGACGAGCACCACCTGGCCCGTGGCGAAATTGGCGGGCGTAAACGTGAGCGACGCGCCCTGGGCAATCGTCACGTCGGCATCTCCCGTCTTGCGCGCCACGGTCATCTGCACCTCTCCTGTGGGCTGATTTTTCAACCGCACAGTAAACGCCGCCGTGCCGCTCTCCGTCATGTTGAACGCCGTGGGCGAAACAATGATGCGCTGGTCCGGATCGCTCGCCGCGAGCCGCAGGATGCGCCCGGATTCGAGGTTTGCGTAATAAAGCGCACCGTCCGGTCCCGTCGTGACATCCACCGGAGCCGACACATTTTTAATCATGGTCGTCAGCCTGGAGACCTTGTTTTTTTTGTTGAGTTGCGCGCGATGGATTTCCCCGGAGTTGTAGTCGCAGAAGAAAAAGTTGCCTTGGAACTGCGCGGGAAACGCGGTGCTGTCGTAGAAACATCCGCCTGTGATCGCTCCGCCGAGGTCCGGGCTTTTTGCCGTGCCGCCGCTGCCTCTGGCGTCGCCG
>Ga0105048_10003338_pt1 | contig 26300 bp, 20 predicted proteins | sample MAT05_FD_78382 | JGI IMG/M metagenome (GOLD analysis project Ga0105048, IMG submission 78382) | Freshwater microbial communities from Lake Fryxell liftoff mats and glacier meltwater in Antarctica - MAT-05 | ecosystem: Environmental > Aquatic > Freshwater > Ice > Liftoff microbial mat | place...
CTTTCCCAACCCATACCCGGTCGGCTCCGCGAACGGCATCATCAGCGCCGCGTGGTGCGACTGCGGAAGCTTCATCGACATGCCCAGCACCTCGGTATCGGCGTGCAGGAAGAGGAAGACCTTCTTCCCTTTCACCTTGAACGCGCACTCACCCCACGGGTGATCTTCGTGCACCTCCGGATACGCCATCGCGAGCGCCCGAAAGCGCGCCTCCGTCTTCTTGTGCGCCGTGGACTTGGGGGCGGAGCCGTGGGTCATGCCCCTTTTGGGCCACGAAACCAGGGAGAAGTCTACGGTCGGAATTCTAAGGCTCGAAGTCGAGCCAGGTGGCCTCGAGCATCGTGCTGAGGGAGTGGCGGTGCCCGCCGAGCAGCAGCCCACCGCCGAGCGGCACCATCGGGCCCGTCGGCCCGAGCGCGGTGAGCGGGCAGAAGCCGACGCCGTCGATGTAGCGCGCGCCCGCGCCCTCGGCGGTGCCGCCGCTGACCACGAAGCCGTTCGGCCAAGGCGCGAACGCGATCGCGCTGTAAAAGAGGCCCGGATCACCGATCGGCTCCCAGCGGTCATCGCGCAGCTGCATGACGAACCCACCCGAGTCACCGAGCATCATCCCCGCCCCTCGACCCAGACGACCGACGATATGTACTCACCTACGATCGGCGGCATTTCGCGGACGAGGTCGCCCGACGGCGCGCGGCGGACGATCACCCGGGCGGCGCCCGAGATGATCGTCCCGTCCGGTGCGATCGCCACGTTGTCCGACACGACTTCGGTCAGGAGCGCGGGGGGCACGCCTGGACGGAGCAAGCTCGTACGGTCGGTCGTGTGCACGACGAAAGCGCGGCCGTCGCGCGTGTCGACGAGATCGACGAAGCCGCTGGTCACGCACATCCCCGCGACGGCCGTCCCGCGCAACGTGGTGCCCACGAGATTGAACTGCTCCAGGCAATGGCCGACTCCGAGCCAGAGCTGGCCCGCCGCGTACGCGCCCGCGGCTCGCACTCCGCCCTGCCCCGCCGGCACCACGCCGAGCCGCGTCACGTGGCGCTCCGCATCCACCACGTACGCCTGCCCCAGATCCGTCACGATGATCGCCGAGCTCCCCATCGTGATCGGCTGCGCATACGCAGCCGACGAGGTCAGCGCCACCTTCTCGATGCGCGGCGCCACGCACCCCACGGCCATCGTCGCCGTCGCCACCCGCAGCTTCACGCCGCTCGTGAGCCGCGTGAGGTTCGCCTCCGTCCACGTCCCCGATCGCCATACCCGCTGCTTGTCGAACCCCAGCTCGAGCAACGTCTTGCCCGTGCCGTCGCTCACCGGCTGCAGTCCCGTCGTCACCCCGAGCTCGGACGGCGACTTCGGAGCATACACGAGGGTGATCTGCTCGGGCGGGTACGGCATCTCGAACGACTCGCGGCCCGACACGTCGAGCACGTACGTCCACGAGATAAAGCTCCCATCATCCTCGAGCGCGACGACGGTGCGCGCGTCCGGGATCGCGGAGAGCTCGAGCTCGATCGCCGGGGTGCAGGAGGCGAGCAGGAGCAGCACAGCCCAGCGCACGAAAGCGATACTATCACATGGTCGCGGAAGGCTGCGCCTTCGGGGCCTTCTTCGCCGCCTTGATCGTCGCCTCGATCACCTTGGCTTCGTCCGGCTCCGGCGGGACCCAGCCCTTCCAGTAGCGGTTCTCGGAGTCGACGCGCGGCTTGCCGTCTTCGCCATAATATCGCGCGACGATCTCCGCCGGAAATACCTTGTCCATTTCTTCCTTGGGATAGTACGCGGCGATGAGCTCGCGCGGATCTCCGTCGAACTGGGTGATGCCGCTGACGCCCCAGACGTGCGCTGCTTGCATCAGGTCGCGCTCCAGCGCCGACGTCGCCACGCCGAGCGGCGCCTTGGCCTCGACCTGGTCCCAGAAGGCGTCGAGCGCGATGTACTCGATGAGCGAGGTGCCCGCGCCGAGGCTGACGTTGAAGGTGCTGTTGAGCACGCAGTCACCGAGCGCCACCGTCAGCGGCAGATCGGATCCCCCGTCCGCGAGCACCGCCTTGTCGTAGGCGCGGCCCGAGAGCGTGAACGGGCCGGGCGGGCCCTTCTGGCCGAAGGCGTTGTGGCAGGCCAGATCGGGATCGATCGAGCCGACCGCGGACGTCAGCGAGCGATAGAGCTTCTCCAGCCGCTCGCCGTGAAAGGCCTTCTCGATCGCCAGATCCGTCGGCGTGCCCAGCGAGGCCTTCAGCCGCGTGACGTCGGCCGCCGGGATCTCGGCCAGCGCGACCGGATCCAGCGACGTGCCCTTCGGGACCTCGGTCAGCCGCCACTGGTTGCCGTTCACCGCGTGATCGGTGCGGACCGCGCGCAGGTGGCCGCCGTCGGGCAGCGTCACCTCGTGATAGCGCGCGAGGCCGTGCGTGATGCTGGGGTCCTTGATGACGCCCGCCATCCAGCGCTGATCGACCGGCGTGATCGCCCGCGAAGAGAGCGCTCCGGTCGCGGCCCGCGTTCCGCTCTTCGCGCCGCCCGCGCCCTCGGCGACGAACAGCACGTCGAGATCGGCGATCGGCGACGACACCTTGGCCGCGCCCGGCGTCAGAGGCCCCTTCACCGGCTTGCCGTCCGCGTCGACGAACGACTCGGTGGCGTAGCTCTTCTTCCCGGCGGCGTCCTCGGTGACCTTGATCGTGCTGAACGGGCGATAGTCGATCGCCACGTTGTTCTTCGCGGCCGCCTCGGCCAGACCCTCGAAAAACACGCTCTCCAGCTCCTTCGCGGTGACGACGCAGATGTTGTCCTGGTCGACGACCTTGTGCGCGTAGTCGGCCATCGACGGCGCGTGTTTGGCGCTCTCGAGGATCTCCTGGACCGTGTCGTCGCTGAGCTTGCCGCTGATGTTGCAGAGCTCGAACAGCTCCTTGCTGAGCTTCGCGACGGCCGTCTGGTGCTCCGAGTCCCAGACCTGGAAGACGTTCGACTCGTTGCCGGGGAGCAGGCCGCTCATCTCGAACAGCTTGCGCGCGGCCTTCGGGCTCATCACCGCCATCATGCGGAGATGCTCGGGGCGGAAGTTGAAGCCGATCTCGAGCACATAGCTGTGGTCGCGGACGTCGAGCACCGTGAGCTTCTCGAGGCCGATGGCCGCGGCGCGGTTGATCGCCGAGTACGCCGCCATCAGGCCGGCCACGCCGATGCCGCTCACCGCGATGTGTTTGGCCTCGAGCGGCTTGTTCAGCGGCGACTCGGTGATCGGCGCGACCCCGGAGGGCCCGAGCCCGATCGAGAGCGGCGCCGGCGTCGTGGCCGACTTCACCGCCGCGATCGGCGCGCAGATGGGGGTGCGGCTGGCGGGGACGATCGGCTTCACGAGGAGGCTCCTTGCGCGGCGCGGACCGCCTCGGCGAACTCGGTGTACGGGACCCGCTCGAGCGCCCCGTGGATGGCGGCGTAGGTCGTCGCGTCGAGGCGCTCGATGCGCGCCTCCAGCTCCTCCCGCGAGGCGGGGGGCGGCTCGCCGGCGAATGCGTCGGCGTAGACGGCCACGCCGAAGGACAGCGCGCGATCCAGGGAATGGGTAGTCACGTATCCTACCCTAGCTCCAGGACCCGCCGCCCGCCAGAGCGACGACCAGCGGACGGGATTTCTCCGAATCAGAGCCTCGCCTCACCCCAGCATAGACTCCCCCGCCGATGGACGCCCTCGCGGAGCTCGCCCGGGCCCGGGCCCTGGCCGACGGCGGCGACAGGAAAGGCGCGAGCGCCGGCGCCGAGCGGGCGCTCCAGCTCGATCCGGAGCTCGAGCCCGCCATCTACTGGCTCGCGACCCTGGAGGGCACCCGCCAGGCCGGAGGCTATCGGGCCCGCCTCGAGCGCCTCGCGCCGCACAGCGTCCGCGCATCGCGGGCCCTCGGCGCCTTCCTGATGCGCGAACAGGAGCGCGACCGCGCCCTCGCCGCCTTCGCGCGAGCGATCGAGAAGGACACCGGCGGCGTGCTCGTCGACCTGCACAAGCTCGGCGCGCACGCCGACGCCATTGCGCTGTGCGGCGATCGTTATCGCCCCGAAAAACACGGCATCTCCGCCGGCCTTGCGCTCGCCGCGTCCTACGCCGCGACGCATGCGCCCGAAAAGGCGCAGGACGTGCTCGCCGCGCTCGACGCGATCGCCACGATCCAGGATCGCCCGGCGATCGCCGAGCTCGGCGCGACGCTCGCCGCGAAGACCCGCGGCGGAGGCGGTGCGGTCGAGCTGGTGTCGTGGGTCGGCCCGCTGTGGGCTGCAGCCGCGGATGCGCCGCTCGCCGATCGGCCCAAAGCGCCACAGATCGCCGTCTTTTCGTGGGCCGACCTGCGCAGCAGCGCGGGCGGACCGCGGGGCAGCGCGGGCGGACCGGGTCACGCGGAGACGAGCAGCGGGCGCATGGCGAGGAGCGCCCCGCTCGTCCTGGCCGATCGCCTGCGCGAGGCGTTCGCGATCGAGACCGTGACGCTGGTGCCGGTGGTGCGCGGCGCGGGCCTCTACGTCGCCACCGAGCCGTGGCCGCTGCCGCTGCTCGTTCGCTTCGCGCCGCATGGTGTGCGCTGGATCCTGAGCGGCGAGCTGAGCCACGGCGGCGCGTCGGCCAAGGCGAGGATCCAGCTCTGGAACCTGGAGAAGAACGCGCTCGCGAAGACGCTGACGGTGAGCGGCGCGGACGTGCCGGAGATCGTGCGCGCGCTCGAGCCGAAGCTCCACGCTGCGCTGGTGGCGAGCCGGGCCCCGAGGAGCAGCGGACGGATCGCGGCGTGGGTCCCGAGCGTCGCGTATGCGGATGCGCTGGCCGACGTCGAGGCGCAGATGCTGGTGGCGGACGGGGCGATCCCCGAGGCGCAGACCTGGAGCGTCGGCGCCGCGGCCGATAACCTCGCCGCGCTGATCGCCGAGTCGCCCGATCGCGGCGCCCGCCTGGGTCGCGCGCTGATCGCCTGCCGGAAGAAGATCGGCCGCGAGATCCCGCAAAAGCTGGCCGCGCTGTTGGCAGCGACCTGACCCGGCGCGTACAAACGTACATGCGCGCGCTACTGATCGCCTCTGCCTGCGTCATCGCGGGGTGCAGCGACGCCATCCCTCCCGAGCTCGAGCTCAGTACCACGTATCTCGACTTCGGACCGGTCGAGATCGGATCGAGCGGCGACGTCCGGCAGATCGAGCTCTCCAACCTCGGGACCTCGCCGCTGACGCTCGAACGTTTCGCGTTCGTCTCCAGCAGCCCGGAATTGAAGCTCGAGACCGCGCCGTTCGTCTCGCTGGCCGGCGGAGAGAAGCAGCTGGTGCGCTTCTCGTACACGCCGACCGGAGCCACGGTCGTCACCGCGACCCTCACGCTCGCAGCGCCCGACGTGCAGGTGGTGCGCATCCACGGCATCGGCGCGACGCTCGGCTTTCGCATCACCCACGCCGACGAGATCTGCGGCAGCCAGGCCGGCACGCTCGCGCTCGGCACGAGCAACGGCATCACCGCCGCACGAAAGACGGTGCGCATCGAGTCGACCGGCACCGCGCCGATCCGCATCATCGCCCAGGTCGAGCCGCAGCTCGCTGGGCTGGCGCTGGATCCGCCGCTCTTCGATCGGTTCATCGGAGCGGGCTCGAGCGAGGAGCTGACGCTGGTCTACGATCCGCGCATCCCGCTCGCGATCGACTCGGCGCTGGTGCTGCGCTCGGATTCGGTGGTCACGCCGGAGCTGCGCCTGCCGATCTGCGCGGACGCGCGCTTCCCGGCGATCTGCGTGTCGCCCGCCGATCTCGACTTCGGAGTCGTGGCGCCGGGCGTCGCGCGCACGGGCCGCCTCGACGTGTCGAACTGCGGCAACGAGCCGCTGGTGATCTCCTCCGCCGGCCTCGCGCAGGACATGGCGCACCCCTCCACGCCAGGATTCACCGTCACCAGCACCGCGCCCGTCACCCTCGCGCCGGGTGTCGCCACGCCGGTGCAGATCGAGCTGGTGCCCCCCACGACCGACCGCAGCGAGGCGTCGGTGCTGATCACCTCGAACGCGCCGAGGAACGGCGAGCTGTTCATACCGGTGATCGCCAACGCAGCGCGCGCCTGCCGCGTGACGGTGGCGCGGGCGATGCTGTCGCTGCGATCGATCGTCCACACCGAAGACGAGGTCCGCATCACCAACGACGGCGGCCGCGACTGCGTTCTGCGGTCGCTCACGCTGGTGCAGCCGAGCACCGATTTCTCGATCACCCGCACGCCGGCGATCCCCACGACCATCCCGCCGCGCAGCTCGATCGCCTTTGGTGTGAAGTACGCGAGCGCCTCGGACAAGGTCGCGCGGGGTCGCGTGGAGCTCGAGCTCGATCCCGAGCTGCGCGTCTCGGTGCCGATCACCGGCGATCCCGCCCCGCCGCCGGGCTGCTTCGTCGGCGTGTCGCGCACGCTGGTCGACTTCGGCTTGCACGAGAAGAACGTGTCCAAGACCGAGACCGTCGACGTCATCAACCACGGCAGCGGCCCGTGCCAGCTGATCGGCGCGACGCTGGACGCCAACACCGACCGCCGCTTCCACCTCACGAAGCCGACGCTGCCGCAGACGATCGAATCGGGCGGCCGGAGGGCCCTCATCGTCGACTTCAGCTCGTCGACCAACGCGCGCGCGAGCGGCCTCCTGACCATCGAGACGAACGACTCCGCGCACCACTTCCTGCTGGTGAACCTGGCGGCCGCGCGGCTCCGCTGCGACGACGACTGCAACTGCCAGCCGGGCGAGACGCTGACGCTGTGGCGCTTCGACGCCCTGGTGGGGAGCTCGGTCGAGGAGTCCGGCGGGCACGGCGCGTTCCACAAGAGCTGCGACGCCGATCGCTGCGAGCCTGGACAGGTGGCGGTGGAGACCGCGCGCAACACGTTCGACTGCACCGCCGAGCCGCCGGCCTGCGATCCCGGCTCCCAGCTCGACTACGACGAGCGCGAGATCGAACCCGCGCTCGCCTGCGTTCCCTGCCCTCTCATCGTGCAGTACGGCGGCCTCTACGACTTCCTGCGCCTCTGCGCGGACGAGCCGAACCTGAGCTGCAGCGGCGGCGAGGTGCCGACGTTCGACGTCACCTCACGCGCCTGGGAGTGCAAGTCGGAGTGCAACAACGGCGCGTACGATCGCCACCGCACCCCGACCGGCCGCAACGTCTGCGTGCCCTGCTGAGGGGTGCTGTCCAGATCGGCTTTTAGGGCATTTGGTTCTCTGTAATCGTCGGTGACTTGGGCACTCTCCCCGAGTGGCACCAGTCAGCGCGGACGCTGACAGCCACCGCGCGCGAGGACGCGCGAGCCGGATTCGAGCAACGCGCGACGCTGGGTCGCATCAACTGTTCGTCCGATGGGCGCGGCGGATCCGCTGCCGCGATGATGGGCGCCGGTGAAGTTCCTCTGCGGACAGTGCCAGGCCCGGTATCAGATCGCGGACGAGCGCGTGCGCGGCAAGGTCCTCACCGTTCGCTGCAAGCAGTGTCAGGCCAGCATCATCGTGCGGGAGACCGCGATCGCGGTCGGCGCGGGGTCGGTCGAGCTGTCCGCCGGCGTCGCCCCCGACACGAGCAGCGACTGGTACGTCGCGATCGACGGCGCGCAGCAGGGCCCGCTCTCGTTTGCCGCGCTCGCTCGCGCGATCGCCACCCGGAAGGTCGGCGCGCGCCACCACGTCTGGCGCGAGGGCATGGGCGCCTGGTCGCGGGTCGAGAACGTCCCGCTCCTGAAGGGCGCGATCCCGGCCCCGCCCCCGCCGCCCTTGGTCGCGGTGGTCCTCGAGCAGGATGCTCCGGTCAAGAAGAAGGCGAACCGCGAGCCTGCGAGCGGCGAGCCGACGATCGTGCCAGGTCGCGAAGCGACCGTTAGGGCCGAGAGCACGCGGGTGTTCATTCGTGCGGCCGGCGTCGCCATGCCCGCGCACAAGAACAAGGCGGGTCTGGTGATCGCCGGCGCCGCGGTGCTGATCGGCATGGCGCTCGGAGGTCTGCTCGCCGGCCGCGACCCCGAAGCGCCGGCCCCCGCGCCTCGGGCCGTCGCGCCGATCGTCGAGGAAGAGCTGCCTTTGCCGTCCGCGGCTGCGAAGCTCGATCTCGAGGGCAAAAAGCCGACGAAGACACGCAAGAAGGCCGACGCCGGGCTGCAGGCGATCGTCATCGTAGTGCCCGCCGACGACAAGCCCGAGGCCTCGCTGCCGCCGCTGAAGATCGGCCCTCGCATCACCAACCCCGATGACAGCGTCAACGGCGAAGCGGTCCAGCAGATCCTCGACGACAATGCCAGCGCAGCGTCGGACTGCGCGAGCCGCGAGAAGAACGGCGTGCCGCCCGGCAAGCTGGTCATGACCATCACCATCGCGCCCGACGGCACGGTGACCAAGGTCGGCGTCGAGAGCGCCGCCTATCGCGGCTTGCCGATCGCCCGCTGCATCTCCGATCGCATGAAGCGCTGGCGCTTCCCGCCGTTCAAGGGCGACGCGGTGACGGTGCTCGCGCCGTTCACGTTCTCGTAGTCAGCGCGATCCCCGCGACCAGCAAGAGCACGAACACCGCGCGGCGAAACAGCGCGGCCGGGATCGCGTGATGCAGCTTCTCGCCGACCACGATCCCCAGCGCGAGCGGCAAGGCCAGCGTGGCGGTCATCCCGAGGCTCTCGCCGTCGATGCGGCCGCTCGCGATGTACGTCACCTGCAACACCACGTTGAGCACGAGCCACAACGTGGACAGCGTCGCGCGGAACTGGCTCTTGTCCTCGATCACCCGGCCGAGCACGTAGACCACCATCGGCCCGCCGGTCGCGAACATGCCGTGCACGACCCCGCCGAGCACCAGCAGCGCCGCGTCGAGCACCTTCGACCCGCGCGAGGGGGATTGGTTGCTCGGCGCGCGCAGATCGCGGAACAGCTCGATCGCCGCGAGCACCACCACGAACGCGCCGAAGATCCGCACCAGGCTCCCCGATCCGAGCGTCTGGAAGAGGTACATGCCGACCGGGAGCCCGATGGCCATCAGTGGGATCACGCGACGAAACAAGACCTGGATCAGCACGTGCCGGCGGTGGCGGATCGCGATGTACGACGACAGCACCAAGTTGAGCGGCAAAAAAGCCGGCAGGAGGATCTCGATCGGCATCAGCATCGCGCCGAGCGTGACCGTGACCAACGTGGCGCCGAAGCCGATCGCCGACTCGATGACGAAGCCGATGAAGACGACGCAGGCGAGCGCGATCAGCGCGTGGGACACGGGTTCTTTCCGGTCATGTCGACGGATCTCGCAACACGCTGAGCTCCTCGTCCAGCAGCACCAGCGCGGCGTACGCGTCGACCAGCGCCTTGTGCTTCTTTTCGGGGATCCCGCGGGCCCGCATGCGGTCGTACGCCTCGAACGTTGTGAGCGCTTCGTCGCGGGTGTCGACCGGGACCGGCGCGATGCGAGCGCGCACCGTCTCGGCGAACGCGAGCGCGCGCTGGGCGGCGTCACCGGCGGTGCCGTCGAGGCGGTTCGGGACGCCGATCAAGACCCGCTTCACCTCGTGCTCGGCGACGAGACGCGCGATGTGATCGAGATCCGCGGGCTTGCTCTTCTTCGCCCAGACCTCGAGCGGCTCGCCGGCCCAGCCCATCTCGTCCGACAGCGCGAAGCCGATGCGCTTGCTGCCGTAGTCGATCGCCAGCAGGCGCCCCGGGGGCGGAGTCACTTCAGCTCGGCGTCGAGATACTTCGCGACGACGCCGATGCGCGCCTCGTCCGGACGCGAGCCCTTCTTCAGCTTCAGCTTGGCGATCGCATCGGCGGCCAGCGCCGGATCCTTCTGCTCCATCGCGTGCTCCGCGAGGATCAGGAGGTGCTCGTCGACCTTGTCGCGCGCGCCTTCGAGCGCCGTGACCAGCGCGGCAGCGGCGCGCTTCGACAGCGCCACGCGGACGTTCTTGCCGCCCGCGTCCTGCTCGTCGCGCGGCACCAGGCCCGCGGGGACCTCGGCGTCGGCCGCGCCCTCGGCGAGGGTCTTGCCGGTGCGATCGGGCACGATCAGCTTCCACTCCAGCTTCGCCTTGCCGGTCGCGTTGGTGCTGACGCAGCTCGCGAGGTTGACGTCGAGGCTGGCGCCGACCTTGGGCGCGTCGGGCGCCTTCTTGTCGACCTTCTCGGTCCACGAGGAGCCGAGCACGAAGAGCCCGAGATCGGTGCGCTCCGACGCGGTCTTCATGGTGCTCTCGCGGATCGCCGCCTCGATGTCCGGGCACGCCGCGAGGCCCTTTTTGCGCTGCACCTCGCTCACCCGCACCACCAGATCCATCGACGAGAGCAGGGCCTTCTCGATCTCCGCCATCTCGTCCTTGGCCTTCTTGTGGTTGGGGTCCACGGCCAGCGCGCGCTCGAGATAGAGGTGCGCGACGCCCAGCTTGCCGAAGCCCTTCTGCGTGATCGCGGCCTGGAAGCGGTCCTCGGCCACGTCGCCGCCGAGCTTCGGGGCGAGCGCCTTGGCGACCTTGTCGTTCGGATCGAGCGCCAGGATCTCCTTCACCACGGAAGAGGATCGGAACAGGTCCTTCTCCTTCTGCGCCGCCGCCAGCTCCGCGCGCAGCTCGGTGAGGCGGCGATCGCGCGCGAGGTTGCGCCCGATCTGCGCCACCTGGCTCGCGCGGGGGCTCTCGCCCTCCTCCGCCATCAGCGCCGCGGCGTACGCGCCCTCGGCCTCCGAGAACTTCGACGCGGCCAGCGCGGCGTTGGCCTCGGTGATCTTCAGGACCATCGGCGCCGGCAGGCCCTCGAGCATCGCCGCCGCATCCAGCGTGCGCGCCGTGTCGACGACGTTGCCCTTGGTGGCGGACGTCTTCGCGCGCGTCATCAGCTTGCCGAACGCGTCGGTGACCGACTTGGCCTTCGGCTCGACGATCAGCGTCGCCTTCAGCACCTGCGCCGGCTTGAGCGGGTCATCGCCCTTGTTGATCGCGTCGATCGCCGACTTCTCCGCGACCTTGCGCCGGTCGCGCGACACGGCGACGCCGGTCTCGGCGACCTTCGAGTTGCGGTTGATCTCCAGCGCGATGATGAAGTTCTGCTCGGCCTCGGCGTAGCGGCCCTCGCCGAGGTGGCCGGTTCCGATGTCGAGCGCGCCGGCGAGATCCTCGGGCGCGCCGGTGGCCTGGGTGGCGATCGAGAGCGCCTTCGCCGCATCGGCGTCGTCGCCCTTCTTGGCCGAGGCCTTCGCGCGATCGAGCAGCTTGTTGATCTCGGCCTGGGCGTCCTTGTTGTTCGGATCGGAGGCGATCATCGCCTTGATCGCGGTCGCCTTGCTCGCGTCGTCGCCGCTCATGCTGGCCTTGAGGCCGGCGTACTTGCGCTTCTTGGCGATCGAGATGCCGCGCGCGGCGACCGGGCCCTTGAGCCGTTCGAACGCCGCCATCGCGTCGTCGAACTTGCCGCGCTCGAGATCAGCGACCGCCTTCGGGAGGCCGTCGGTCGATCCGCCGGCCTGATCGGCGGCGCGCAGCTCCTTCGCCGCGAGCTTCTCGTCGCCCGCATCGGCAGCGGCCTCGGCGCGCTGCAGCGTCGCGTCGATCGCGGCCAGCGCGTCGGCGTTGGTCGTGTCGAGCACGAGCATCGCCTTGGTGGCCTTCGCGCCGCGATCGAGATCGCCGCCATTCTTCAGCTCGGCCACACCCGCCATCAGCACCTGCACCCGGCGCGCGTGCGCGATCTCTTGCCCGGCCCGAGACACCGCCGACTCGGCGTTGGCGTTGAACTTGGCGTAGGCCTCGACAGCCTCGTCGTGCTTGCCGTCGCCGAGCATCGCGTTCGCCGCGGCGATCGCCTTTTTGGCCTGCTCCGGCTTCGACACGGTGTTCGCCGCGTCGAGCAGCTTGGCCGCCTCGCGATCCTTGCCCTCGGCGCCGCGCGCCTTGGCGGTCGCGACCAGCTCCTTGAACGCCTCGCGCGCCTCGGCCGAGTTGGGATCGACCTCGAGCGACTTGGCGAGCGCGGCCGACGCGGAGTCGCTGTTCGTTCCGCTCTTGGCCTCGGCCACCGCGGCCTTCAGCCCGGCCAGGCGGGCCGCCTTGGCGATGTCGTAGCCGGCCTTGCCGGTGGCGTTGTTGGCCTCGAGATCCGTCGCGTCGCTGAACGCCGACTCGGCTCCCGCAAGGTCTCCGGCGGCGAGCGCGCTGTCGCCCTTCTCGATCGCCACCTTCACGCCGGGCGCCGGCTCGGTCGCGACCAGCGCGAGGCCGAGGAACTTGGCCGCGCCGGCGAAGTCGCCCGCCTTGCCGAGCTCGCGCGCCTTCGTGTGGTAGCCGTCGATCGCCGCGAGCGCCTCGGCGTTGGAAGGATCCGCGGCGAGCAGCTTCTTGAGCGCGACCGCGCCGCTCTCCTCACCGCTGCCGGCGTTCTTCGCGCCCGACTTGAGCGCCTGCATCATGCGCGACTTCACCGCGGCCCGCGCGATGGCCGGGACCTGCGCGTCGGGCGCCGCGGTCTCGGCCTGCTTGAAGCGCGCTTCGGCGGCGGTGTAGTCGCCCTGCGCGAGCGATCCATTGCCCGACTCGATCGCGGTTCGCGCCGAGGACGGCAGCTCCGAGAGCCGCGCCGCGAAGCCGAGATCGCGCGCGAGCGAGAGGTCGTCGAGCGAGGACGCGCCGCTCTTCAGCCGCGCGGTGAGCGTCTTGCCCGCCTCGAGCGCCGAGGCGTTGCCGGGCTGGGCGGTGCGCGCGCGCTCGAGCACGCCGACCGCGGACGCCACGTCACCCTTGTTGCTGCGGACGATCTCCAGCGCGTCTTTTTCGCTCGAATTCAAGCGCAAGCGAACGATGTCGAGGCCGCGCTGCGCGAGCACCGACTTCGGCGCCACGGCGAGCGCGCTCTGGAACGACTTCTCGGCGTCGGCGTACTGGAGCGCGGAGAGCGACTTGGCGCCCTCCTCGATCGGGGTCGCGACGTTGGCCGGCGCCTTCGACGCGCGCAGCGCCGCGAGCACCAGCTCACCGGCCTCCTTGTCCTTGCCCGCGCGCGCCTTGGTGAGCGCGTCGTCGAGCAGGCCCTGGAACGCGTCCTTGCGCAGCGACTGCTTCAGCGCCGCGATCTCCGGGATGCTCGCCGAGAACGGCTCGAGGTCGCTCAGGATCGCCAGCGCACCGGCGGCGTCCTTCTTCGCCAGCGCGCGCGCCTTGGCCAGCTGTCCGCTCGCCGACGCGGAGATGATCGACTTGCCGGCCGCGAGGACCGCCGGCTCCGGGATCGCCGCGGCGTCCAGCGTGGTCTGGGCCTTACCGGGCTCGCCGTTCATGGCCTGCTCGATCGCCATCTTGAAGCCTTCGGTCGGGCCGGTCCCCATCTCGGCGTACTTCAGCGCGTCGACCAGGCTCTGCTTGGCCTTCCGGAAGTCGCCGCGCTTCATCGCCTGCTCGGCGTCGCTGGCCGACTGCTTGGCGAGCTCGCTGCGCGCCTTGGCGGCCTCGGCCGACACGCTGGCCGGAACGCCCTTCATCGCGCCGAGCTCCTCGTAGTTGCGCAGCGCTTCGGCCCAGCGCTTCTTCTCGGACGCAGCGCGCGCTGCCTCGAGCTTCTTCAGGATCGTGGAGCTGCGGCCCTTGGCCTCGGCGAGCTTCTTCTTGATGTCCGGCGACGCAAAGAGCTCGTTGGCCTTGGTCAGCAGGTCGTACGCTTCGACCGCGTCGCCCGCGATGATCCGCAGATCCGCCTGCGCCACGAGATCGAGCGCGCGGGCCTGGTTGTAGGCCTCGGCGTTCCAGCCCGGCATGCTGGGATCGATCACCTTCGCCCGCTCGAGGTGGCCGAGCGCGCCCGGCCCGTCGCCGGCCTCGCCGAGCTGCATCGCGAGCGCGATGTGATACTGGTACGCGCCCGCGCGCGCGCCCGCGAGGCTGCGCTCCACGACCTGGTTCTTCGGCAGCGCGGAGTGGAGCTTCTCGAGCTCGGTGTACCAGGCGTCGGGATCGAGGTTCTTGCCCTTGGCCGCGGTGAGCGCCTTTCGCGCCTCGAAGTCCGCGTCGCCCGGCTTCAGATCGAGCGCGATGCCGTAGAGGTTCGATGCGCCCGCCCAGTCACCCGCCTTCTCCTTCTCCTTGGCGACGCCGCGCAGGCGCTCGACCTCCTGCACGATCTGCTCGTCGAGCGACGCGAGGCGGGCCTGATAGTTCTTGTTGGCCGGCTCGGCGGCGAGCGCCTCCTGGTACGACTTCCTCGCCTTTGCGAGATCGCCGTCCGTGCGCAGCTTCTCGGCGTCCTTGTACGGCTTCTGTCCTGCGGTCACGCAGGACGAGGCGACGAAAGCCGCGAGAACGAGGGACCCAAGCCTGAACCGAGACATGGGGCACCCCTTACTCGATGGGGCGCGCTTGGAACACGAAAAATCGAGCTATTTGGCCGCGAGCGAAGTCACTTGGAGAGCGCGAGGGCGGCGAACACCACCGCCGCCGCCAGGACGCCGACGGCGCCGAGGATCCAGGTCGGCGTGCGCGCCGGCGCGGGGGCGGGCAGGCTGGGCGGCCCGATCGAGTCGCGCTTCTTGGGGGGAGGGAGCGGCGGGATGCTGAGGACGCTGGCCTGCGGGAGCTGCGAGATGCGAACGCTGGTGGCGACGTCGGGCTCGTCCTGCGAGAGCTGCCCCGAAGGCGACCAGGTGATGCCGCTCCCGGATCGGGCCGGGGCGCTGTCGATGACCGGGCCGAGCAGGCCCTCGTCGGGCAGGATCTCGAGCTTCTTGATCCACGCGAGGACCTGGGCCGAGGCGTCCTGGCCGTAGTCGGCCCACGTGGGGCTGGCCTGGAGCGCCTCGAGCATCTCGGTCGCGTTGAGGAAGCGCTCGTCGGCGTTGCAGGCCAGGCCGCGCCAGACGATCGCGCGGATATCCTCGGGCAGGCGACCCTCGATCTCCGGCGTGACCTCGGGCGGATCGAACACCACCCGCAAGAGCTCGCGGTGCGCCGAGAGCAGCGGCCACGGGGGACGCGCGGTGATCAGCTCGAAGCAGATGCGGCTGGCGGAGAAGACATCGGCGCGCGGCGTGCATCGCTGCGAGAGGCGGTGCTCCGGCGCCATGTAGCGCGAGGTTCCGACGACCTTGCCGACCACGGTGATCGAAGGCCCGTAGACGTCCTTGGCGATGCCGTAGTCGATCAGGACGGCGCGCCCGGTGTGATCGACGATGACGTTGTTCGGCGTGACGTCGCGATGGAGGAACGGGCGCGGCTTGCCGTCGTCGCTCTTCGCGGCGTGCATGGTCGAGAGGCCGCCGAGGATGCCCTCGATGATCCCGAGCGCAGCGCCCAGCGGCGGCGGCTGATCCCGCTCCATCGACAGCTCGACCAGGCGGCGCAGGCTCCAGCCCTTCACCTGCTCCATCGCGAGGTAGTAGCAGTCGCCGACCCGGCCGTACTCGAGCAGCTTCACGATGCTCGGATGCGAGAGGCGCGAGGCGAGCTGGGCCTCGAGCGCGAGCCGCCGGCTGTACTCGACGTCTGCCGCGACCTCCGGCCGGAGGCGCTTGAGCACGACCTCGGGCGACCCCGCGAGATCGCGCCGCTGGGCCAGAAAGACCTCCGCCATGCCACCACGACCGATCAAGCGGGTCAGCTCGAACGGTCCGAACGCGAGCCCCACGAGGGCGCTCATACCACACTGGATCCGCCTTGGGATGCGCTCAGGGCACGCGCGCGGTGAGGGTTAAAACGACCCCACCACCGACGAGATTTCCCAGATCCTCATACGAGAACTGCTGGCAGCCGATCTGGATCGGCGTGCCCGCGGCGTCGTTCGAATAGGCGACGAGCACGATGGCGTCGACCTCGAGCGCGGGCAGCTCGAACGCGCGCTCGGCGCCCTCGCTGCGCTGCCAGCGCCGCTCCTCGTCGAAGTCGAGGTCGGCGACGTTGCTCAGATCGATGTCCCGGCAGGGCGTGAGCTTGGTCGGGCCGCGCAGCTTCAAGACCAGCGAGTCTGCGCGGGCGGACATACCGCGGATCTCGAGATCGAACGCGCGCGTCGTCTGGCCGTCACCGCACGCCGCGAGGGCCACGAGCCCAATGAGCGCCACCCCCCGCACCGCGCGGCACGATACCAACAGCGGGCGGCGAGGGACAGGAGCGCCATGGCTCCCTTTTCGGTCGTGCTCCGGCTAGCGTAGCGCGGTGCTCTGGGTCGCGCTCCTGATGGCCACTCCTCAGCTCGATCCCGCGGCGCTCGAGACCGTGCTCGTCCGCAAGATCCCCCCGGGGGGCCCGGTCACCATCGCGCGCGGCGAGACCGTCCTGGTCGGCGTAACCGGGCCGCTGCGCGATCCGCCCGACACCAACGAGATCGACGGCAAGCCGTTCATGTCGACGCGGCCGGCCGGCATCACGCTCCTGCCGTGGGTCGAGGAGCTCGGGATCCGCCCCGGAAAGCGCGCCGCGATGGTCGACACCTGGGTCATCTTCCGCGCGGATCCGCGCGCCCCGCTCGGCGACGCCCGGGTGAGCGTGCGGGTCGACGTGGTGGAGAACAACGGCGCCCGCAACCTGGCGATCCTGCCGCTCGACATCAGCATCAAGGTGACCGAGGCGCAGGTCTCGACCAGCGCCATCGAGCGCGATCGCGCCGCGTACGCGCTCTTCGACGGGCGCGCCGAAGCGAGCGCGAGACTCATCAGCACCTTCTCCGTCGAGCGCCTGGAGATGCCGCCGCGCGCCAGTGCGCTCATCGGCGACGAGAAGCGCGCGCTGAGGGCGTTCCTCGCGGCTCGGCTGCGCGCCGACGCGGCGCACGATCACCTGCGCGCCGCGGCCGACATCGCCGACGACGCGATCTCCGCCGCCGCGATCGCCGCGCTGGCCAGCGAGGCCCCGCCGTACCCGAAGCCCGACCAGCGGCCGGCGCCGCTGACCCAGCCGGCGCGCGCCGTGGACCAGGGGATCGGGCTGTTCGATCGCCACGAGCTCGAGCTCGCATACCTCCTGCTGTATCGCGCGCGCATGACGCCGGAGCTCCCGGTGGCCCGGCTACCCGATGCGCTGGTGCGGCTCGGCGCGATCGAGGCGGCGCGCGGCAACGCCGCACTGGCCAGCGATCTCACCGGCCAGGCGCTGTGCATCCGGCCCGACGTGGGCCCGCCGAGCACGCGCGCGCCGCTGAAGGCGACGTTCGACGAGGTGAAGCGGCGCGGTCGCTGCGCGCACGCGATGGCCCCGCACTCCGTCACCGCAGCGGTCGTGACGACCCCCGCGGGCCCGACGGTGCTGGTCCGCGCGATGTTCGGGCCCGATCCGTACCATGCGATCGAGCGCGGCCTGGTCGAGGTGATCGACGCCGGCGGCGCGGTCCGATCGAAGCGCGAGGTGAGGGCGACCCGCGGCGATCTCGCGGCGCTCGAGGCCTCCTTCGAGGCCGCGGACGTCGGTGACGCGATCGACGGGGTGCGCGTCCGCGCGCATGCGTACGACGCTGGCGGCATCGTGGTGTCCGTGACCGGAGTCCCCGATCCGCGGGTCGTCCCGCTCGCGGCCGAGCCCGAGAAGGAGCTCGAGATCACCTGGTGGATGTGGGCGGCGGGTGGCGCCGCGGTGCTGATCGGCGGCGCCGCGGTCATCGCGCTCGCGTCAGGCGGTGAGCCGACACGCGCGATCGGGCCGGTGGCCGTTCGATTTTAGGTGTTCGAGGGGAGAAGAAACTGCGGACGGAGGGACTCGAACCCACACACTCTTGCGAATACAAGGACCTGAACCTTGCGCGTCTACCAATTCCGCCACGTCCGCAGCGAGTCGCGGGGATACGGTCCCATGGACCGAATGTCAACACCGAGATGCGCGCCGGTCCGCACTTCCTCGGGTCTTGAATACGTCGCGGCGGTGTAGTTCGATCGAAGCTCGTTTTAGGCGGCGATCTGGACCTCCCTCACGTCATTCGATCCCTCGACGGCTTCACCCGACTCGCGTCCCCATGGTTCGCAATGGCGGGTGGTCGGCCCCCCATGCAGAGCCCGATCTGGGCGGAGTGCGCCGCGCGCGCGTTCTACGCCGACCACGACGTCGCGATCATGCACGCCGGTGCCGAGTCGCAGCCAAAGGTGATCGCGCCGCTCGGCAAGCTGCGATCCGAGGTCCTGTGGCGCTACGAGATCCTCGGCGCCGAGAAGCTCGGCGAGCCGGTCGATCTGCTCTACGAGTCCGCGGACGAGCTGCGCGATTTCCTCGACGGCTTCTACAAGCTCGGCATCCCGCTGTTCATCAAGCGCATGCTTGCGGACTCGCCGACGCTCGACGTGCTCACTGACGAGTACTCAACGCGCTGTCTATTCTTCTCGCGCCCCGCCGGCGCCACGCCGTGGCTCTCCTTCGACGATGGCGCGAAGGATCCCGAAGCCCGATTCGACAGCGGGCGGCGCTCGGATTTCCGCCGCGCAATGCGCAAGGCAGGGACGTTCGGGAAGGTAGAGGTCGATGTCTCCTTGCCGGCCGAGGATGATCTGGATCGGCTCCTCGACGACGCGCTGGAGGTCGAGTCCGCCGGGTGGAAGGGCCGCGAGGGGAGCGCGCTCCGCTACGATCAGGCGCGCCACCAGTTCTTCCGCGACTACGCGCTCGCCGCCTGCCGGCTCGGACAGCTGCGCATGGGCTTCCTGCGCATCGACGGGAAGGCCGCGGCGATGATGATCGCCGTCGAACAATCGAAGCGCCTCTGGCTCCTCAAGGTCGGGTACGACGAGAAATTCAAGACCTGCTCCCCGGGCGTGCTGCTGCTGATGGAGGGCGTACGCGCCGCGATGAGCAATGGCCTCGAGGGCGTCGAGTTCCTCGGGACCGAGGCGCCCTGGACCAAGGTCTGGACCCAGGTCACGCGACCGTGCATCGCGTTTCGCGCGTATCCGGCGCGACCGCGCGGGCTGGCCACGCTGGCGGCCGACGCGGCGATGCGGAGCGGCGAGCGGCTCATGCAGAGGTACCGGCCGTGGGGGTGATCCTTCGGAAGCTGATGGACATCGCCGCGCGCCAGTACGTCGCGGGCCCGGGTCTGAGCGACGCGGTGGGCTTCGCGCGCACGCTCGAGCGCGACGGGATGAGCAGCACCATCGCCTACTGGAACGACAGCGGCGAGGATCCGATGCGCGTCCAGAAGGCGTATCTCGAGGCGATCGACGGCGTCGCCGATGCCCGGACCAAGGCCTACGTCTCGGTGAAAGCGCCGGCGATCTCGATGTCCCCCACGCTGGCGGCGGGGCTGGCCGAGCGCTGCGCCGAACGCGACATGGGCCTGCACTTCGACTCGCTGGGCCTCGAGACGCAGGCGCCGACGTTCGCGCTGATCGACCGGCTGCGACCGCTCGGCGTGAAGCTCGGCTGCACCCTCCCCGGCCGCTTCCACCAGAGCATCGCCGACGCCGAAAAGGCGATCGACTGGGAGCTACGCGTGCGCGTCGTGAAGGGGCAGTGGGAAGAGCCGGGCAGCCGGCTCGATCCGCGCCAGGGGTTCCTGGAGGTGATCGACGCGCTCGCCGGGCGCGCGACGCAGGTCGCGGTGGCGACGCACGATCCGGCGCTCGCCGAGGAGGCGCTGGCCCGGCTCGCCGGACGCGGGACCTCGGCCGAGCTCGAGCTCTTGCTGGGGCTGCCGGTGCACGCGGCCCGATCCGTGGCCGAGCGGCGCGGCGTGCCGGTGCGCATCTACGTCCCGTACGGGCGCGCCTGGCTGCCATACACGCTCTCCGCGGCGCGAAAGAACCCACGGATCCTGCGCTGGATCCTGGAGGACGCGCTGCGCGGCCGAACGCTGCGCGCCGATCGCCGGCTGTGACCATCGCGGTCCGCTGGATCCACTCCCTCGCCGAGCTCCGCGCGCTCGGGCAGCGCTACGATCGCATGGTGCTCGATGCCGGCCCGGCCGGGCTCTTCTATCAGCTCGGCTGGATCGAACGGGCGTGGCCGTACTTCCACATCAAGCTCGGCGGCTCGCTGGCGTTCCTGGTCGCCACGCGCGGCGCAGAGATCGTCGGTGTCGCCCCGCTCGCGCTGCGCAACAAGGACTGGGCGCACGCGAAGCAGCGCGTGCTGCAGGTGGTGGGCGGGACCAACGACGAGCTCGACAACTGGGTGCCCGAGATCCTGACCGCGGGCGTCGATCGGGCGGAGTGCATGCGCGCGCTGGGCGATGGGATCGCCGCGTCGAGCTGGGACTTGCTCGAGCTGCGGCTCCTGCGCGACGAGACGGCGGGCCTGATCGGCGCTTCGTTTCCCGGCATCTCGAGCGTCGTCGATCCGCTGGCCACGCCGCGCGTCGCGCTCGACGGCGGCTGGGCCGAGTACCGTGCGAAGCTCCCCAAGCGCCTCACACGCATGCTCGATCGCGGCCACAAGCGGGCCCGCGAAGAGGGCGTCACGGTCGTGCACGAGGTGACCACCGGCGTCCCCGCCGAGCGCAGAGCGGACGCCGAGCTCCTCCACCGCGCGCGTCAGGATCAGATCCGGCAGAGCGGCCGCGCGCGCAGCTCGCCGTTCGACGAGCCCGCCTCTCGCGCGGTGTTCTGGCGGCTGATGGACTGGGCGACCGAGCAGGGTCATTTGCGCGCGCACTGGATGTCGGTCGGCGGGAAGCTCGCCGCGTTCATCCTCGCGCTCCACCACGCCGGCACCACCTACGCGTACTTCAACGCGATCGATCCGGCGGCGGACCGCTTCAGCCCTGGGAATCTCGTACTGGCGGCGATGATCGAGCGCGAGGCCACGGATCACGGCGCGAAGATCGTCGATCTGATGGCGGGCGCGAACCTCACGAAGTCGCTGTTCGCGACCGAGGAGGTGACCAACCGCGACCTGGCGATGGTGAACCCGGCGCGGGTGATCGCGCGCGCGAAGGACGGCTGGATCCGCGGCGCCAAGGCGCTCATGGCCGCCCGTAAAGCGCGCTGATCTTTTGCGCCAGCTCGTGCACGCGGCGCCCCATCGACAGATCGACGTGCGCCGACTCGGCCCACTCCACGATCTCGCCGCCCGCGCGCTGCACCGGCTCGACGCTCGCGCGCGACGCGAAGATGTCGCGGCCGGCGATCACTGCGAGCAGCGGGATGTTCGCGGCGGCGACGGCCTGCTCGAGATCGATGCCGGCGATCGAGGCCTTGCCGCTCTCGATGATCGTCAGCAGCTCGAGCAGCACCTTCCGCGACGCCGGCTCGGCGCTCCGCAGCACGCGGAGCAGCGCCTCGACGTCGGCCTCGCGCGGATTCCCCAGCCGCCACAGCTCGAAGACGCCTTTCCCCGGCGGCATCGTCGCCGCGCGCGCGAGCGTGCGCAGCAGGCGATCGATCGGCAGCCCGGCGGTCGGGATGCGCGCCGCGAACGGCCGGACCACCCGCGCCGTCGCCCGCAGCACCGGCCGATCCGCGCCGAAGATCACCGGCGCCCCCAGCGTCACCAGCCCGGAGAGCCGGTGATCGCGGGCCAGATGCGCGTAGCCGAGGATCCCGCCCATCGAGTGCCCCACCAGCACGATCCGCTCGACCCCCGCGATCGCCCGCGCCGCATCGACGAGCGCCGGCAGATCCTGATCGAGATAAGTCGCGAGCCCATGATCCAGCGATAGCCCGGCGTGTTTGCTCCGCCCGTGCCCGCGCAGCTCGGCGGCAAAGACACGCGCCCCCTGCTCGATCAGCGCAGCAGGGAGCGCGCCCTCGACGTAAGCGCTGCGATTCTGCGCAAAACCGTGAAAGAGAATGACGGCCCAGGCGCCGCGAGACTCGCCGAGCTCGGTGAGCACGAGCGCCGTCCCATCAGCGGCCCGCACGCGATGCGGCCGCTCGATCACGAGCGCTCCGCTCCAACTTCGGGAACGGATCCGCTGCCCGCGCGCTGTTCTCGATGTGGATTTTTCTGCCGGTGCGGCAGGGAGTAGGAAGTGGCTTGGGGGACCATGGTGAGGGGGGGAATCGAACCCCCGACCTAGGGCTTATGAGACCCTCGCTCTAACCGACTGAGCTACCTCACCAGGGCGAAGCGCCCGCGGAGTTAGCACCTTCGCGAAAAGCCAGCCACAGCAAAATCTATTTCTTCTTCTTGAACAGCGCCTCGAGCGCGCTGAGCGGAGCGGCCGTGTCTTCCTTCTCCACGGCGCCCTCCTTGTAAACGAAGTACGTGCAGAAGTTCGCCTTCACCTTGTCGGGCTCGTACAGCGTCGAGGACTCGCGGCAGCCGTTGTGCGCGTAGGTATCGTAGAACTTGCAGTTCTTGCAGCAGTGGAGATCGGCGCCGCAGTGATCGCACGAGTCCGCGCGCTTCACCTTGTCGATCAGCTCGATCTCGCCGCCGCAGGCGTGACAGTGGTACATGGCCGGCGTGACCTTGCCAGGCCCGCGCGCCCCATTACAAGCATCGAATGTGCGGAGCGCGGGCAGCTTCGCGAGCGGTCTGGCGGGGCGCCTGGCCCAGCTCGGGGACCGCTTCCGCCGGGGCACCACCCGCGCGCTCGCCCTGACCGGGCTCGAAAAGCCGGTCGAGGTCCGCTGGGACGAGGCCGGGACTCCCCACGTGTTCGCCGAGAACCGCCGCGACCTCTTCCGCGCGCAGGGCTACGTCATCGGCAAGGCCCGCGCATTCCAGATGGAGTTCAACCGCCGCGCCGCCTCGGGGCGCCTCGCCGAGATGCTCGGGCGGCACCCGGTCGGCTGGCGCGAGCTGACCGTGCACCTGCGCGATCGATCGACCCCCGACGCGGATCTCCTGCTGCGCACGATGGGCCTGCGCCGCGCCGCCGAGGCCAGCCTGAAGCTCCACTCCGCGCCCTCGCTCGAGGCGCTCAACTGTTACGCCGCGGGCGCCTCGCAGGCGTTCGCCGCGCACACGCCGCTCGAGGCGCGGCTGCTCAAGACCACGATCGCGCCGTGGACCCCGGTCGACTCGCTGACGCTCGTGCGCGGGATGGCTTTCGAGCTCTCTTTCTCGTGGCGATCGGTGCTGCTCTACGACGCGATCGCGCACCGCTTGCACGACGATCCGGTGCGCATGCGCGCGCTCTTCCCCGCCTGGCCGGCCGATGATCGACCGCCCACCACCTGGGACGCGCTGCGATCGATCAGCGCCGACACGATCGCCACCGAGGAGGCGATGCGCGAGCTCACCGCGATGGGCGGCGCGCACGCCGGAAGCAACGCGTGGGCGGTGGCCGGATCGCGCAGCGCGAGCGGCAAGCCGATCGTCTGCAGCGACCCGCACCTCATGCTGCAGGCGCCGACGCCGCACTTCGCGATCCACCTCTCCTGCCCCGACTTCGAGGTCGCTGGCTCTGCGATCCCCGGGATCCCGGGCGTGGTGTTCGGGCACAACCGCCACGTCGCGTGGGGCATCACCGCGAGCTGCGCCTCCGACGCCGACGCGTTCGTCGAGGAGGTCGACTTCGGCAAGAAGGTCTATCGCACCGAGGAGGGCTGGGCGCCGCTCGAGTCGCGCCTCGAGCGCATCGAGATCATGGGCGAGAAGCACCCCTGGGAGGTCGAGGTCTTCTCGACGCGCCACGGCCCGCTCATCCACCACGCCACCCAGGCGCTCGCCGGCCAGAAGGCCACCCGAGGATTCGCGCACGCCTTGCGCTGGATCGGCCAGGATCCCGCCGCCGATCTCGACGCGCTCCTCGGCATCAACGAGGCGATCGACTGGGTCAGCTTCCGAAACGCCCTCGCGAAGCTCCACGCGCCCCAGCTCAACTTCGTCTACGGCGACACCGCCGGGCACATCGGCTGGCAGCTCACCGGCTCGTTTCCGGTGCGAAAAGACGGCTCCGACGGCCTCCGCCCCACCGACGGGAAGACCGACGCGGCCGGGTGGTCGCGCTACCTCACGCTCGACGAGCTCCCGCACGTGTTCGATCCGCCGAGCGGCTTCGTCGTCTCCGCCAACACCAAGCCGATCGATCAGGCGTATCCGTTCCCGCTCGGTCACACGTTCGAGCCGCCGTTTCGCTACGACCGCATCTCGGCGCTGATCGAGGCGCACCCCAAGCACGACGTGGCGAGCATGCGCGCCATCCAGAACGACGCGCACTCGCTGTGGGCCGAGCGGGTCCACGCGCGCATCGTGCGCCCGGCCCTCCTCGCGATGACCGCGCGCGGCCGCACCGAAGCGCTGCGCAAGCGCCTGGCCGACTGGGACGGCGTACCGCGCGCGACCTCGGTCGAGGCCGCGCTGTTCTACGCGCTGCACGATCACCTGGTGCACGGGCTGGTCGACGACACGCTCGGCGACACGCTGGCGATCGCGTATCTCGAGCTCCTCAACGTCGCGGTGCTGCCGATCGAGCGGCTGCTGGAGGCCGACGATCCGATCATCCTGCACGGCAAGAACGTCCAGGACCGCGTCGAAAAGGCGCTCATCGCCGCCGAGAAGCAGCTCGAAGAGAAGCTCGGATCGAACGTCGAGGCGTGGACCTGGGGCCGTCTGCACGTGCTCTGGCACCGCCACCGCATGCACGACGTGCCGGCGCTCGGGAAGGTCGTGTCGATCGGGCCGTTCTATCGCCCCGGCGACGGCTTCTCGGTGAACAACGCGCACTGGTTCCACTCGCGACCGCACAACGTGCTGCTCGGGCCGGGTGTCCGCCTGATCATGGACACCGGCGGCTGGGAGCGGACGCGCGTCGTGCTGAGCACCGGGAGCTCGGGCGACCCGCTGTCGCCGCGCTACCGCGATCATGCGGTGGTCTGGGCCGAGGGGCGGGATTTCTCGCTCGGATTCGGCGCGGGCGCGGCTACGGACGGCGTGGTAGAGCGATACGTGACGACGAGCCCATCATGATCAAGATCATCGCCCTCGCCTCCCTGCTCACCGCGAACGTGGCCCTCGCTGCGGACGTCCCCTGGTACGAACGGCCGAGCTGCCACGAGGTCGTGACGCTGGCGATGACGCCGGACTTCGCGGGCGCCGAGGCCAAGCTCGTGCGCCTGGAGCGATCGGCGGATCCCGAGGATCAAGCGTGCGCGCTGTGGACCCGTGCGTCCTGGTCGGAGTTCCAGATCTCGATCCTCGGCAAGACCGGTGAGTGGACCGCCAACCGAAAGAAGGCGATCTCGCGGCTGTTCGGCTTCGCCAAGGCGCACAAGGGCCTCGGCCCGCGCTTCGCCGATCTCGAGCTCGAGGCGCGCCTCCGCCGCGTGCGCGTACTCAACGAGGAAGGCCAGAAGACGCAGGCCCTCGACGACATCAAGCAGATCCAGAAGCTGCTCGAGACGCGCGGCACGGCCGACCCGACGCCCGCGCTCGACTACACCCAGGGCGTGCTGAACGCCGCGATGTCCTCGCCGGGATGGGCCGCGCGCGCGCTGCTCTCGGTGGTGGGTGTCGGCTCGGATCCGGCGATCGCGGCCAAGCACCTGCACCGGCTGATCGACGGGACCTCGGTTTACAAATGGGACGCGAGCTACATCGCGCAGTTCTTCGGCGCCGAGATCGGCGGCGATCAGTTCCGCGCGACCGCGAAGTACGTCGGCCCGCTCGGCGAGAAGTTCCCGGCCAACCCGCTGTTCGCGTACGAGCGCGCGCTGGTGCTGATCAAGGAGAAGAAGGCGAAGGACGCGGTCGCGGTGCTCGAGCCGCTGGTCGCGAAGATCGACGCCGACCCCGCGATCTGGGGCGCCCCCGCGCGCGCCCGCGTGCTGTGGGCCGCCGGGCGCGCCGCGTGCGACTCCGGCGACAAGGCGGGCGCGAAGAAGCGCGCCATCGCGTGCAAAGCCGAGAAGGTCAAAGAGCTCGACGACCGCCTCGACGATCTCTTCGACGACCTCGACTGATTCCGCTGTCCGGTGGCGCGCCCGTGACGCGTGCTGTCGTGCCAATCGCGGCGCTTTGCGGCTCGTGATGACGCGTCACGTCATACGCAACAACTCGGGTCCTGTGCTGGACTTTGGGTTTTATCGGCCGCCATCTAGGGCCACTGTGTCGACCGTGGAGCGGGGAGCGAGGCGACGCCAGAAGGCGAAGTCGCCACTGCACATCGTGTTCGCAGCGTCCGAGTGCTTGCCGTTCGTGAAGACCGGCGGGCTCGCCGACGTGACCGCGTCGTTGCCGAAGGAGCTCGCCGAGCTCGGGCACAAGGTCGAGATCTTCATCCCGCTCTACCTGAAGGCGCTGCTCTACCCGATCGAGAACGACACCCCCATTCGCCAGAACAAGGAGTTCTCCGAGGTCCGCGTGCGACTCGGCGACTACTCGTTCCGCTCGCGCATCTACTCGACCGAGATGCCCGACGCGCCGGTGAAGGTGCACCTCGTCGACAGCGAGACCTACGAGTACTTCACGTCGCGCAACGCGATGTCGTCGCCCTA
>Ga0105048_10003340_pt1 | contig 26289 bp, 21 predicted proteins | sample MAT05_FD_78382 | JGI IMG/M metagenome (GOLD analysis project Ga0105048, IMG submission 78382) | Freshwater microbial communities from Lake Fryxell liftoff mats and glacier meltwater in Antarctica - MAT-05 | ecosystem: Environmental > Aquatic > Freshwater > Ice > Liftoff microbial mat | place...
AGCGCCGACACTTCGGAGCCGGCCTGGGTGAAGCGGAAGATGTTATCGACGAAGAGCAACACGTCGCGGCCTTCCTCGTCGCGGAAGTACTCGGCGATCGACAGGGCCGAGAGCGCGACGCGGGCGCGGGCGCCGGGCGGCTCGTTCATCTGGCCGTACACCAGCACGCACTGCGACTTCTCGGGAATCAGGGTCGGCAGGCCGCGCGCGTCGAGCTTGATGTGCTTCGGGTTGGCCGGGTCGCGCTCGGCGGCGATCACGTTCGCCTCTTGAAACTCGTTCCACAAGTCGTTGCCTTCGCGGGTGCGCTCGCCCACGCCGGCGAACACCGAGAAGCCGCCCTTTTCAATGGCCGCGTTGCGAATCAGCTCTTGCAGGAGCACCGTCTTGCCGACGCCGGCGCCGCCAAAGAGGCCGATCTTGCCGCCGCGGGTGAAGGGGCAGAGGAGGTCGATGACCTTGATGCCGGTCTCGAACATTTCAATCTTGTTGCTCTGCTCGGTGAAGAGCGGCGGGCGACGGTGAATCGGCGAGTAGCGGGTCGCCGCGACCGGGCCGAGCTCGTCGACCGGCTCGCCGATGACGTTGAGAATGCGGCCCAGCGTGGCCTTGCCGATCGGCACCTGAATCGGCGCGCCGGTATTTCGCACCACCGTGCCGCGGGCCAGACCGTCGGTCGTGTCCATCGCGATGCAACGCACGGTGTTCTCGCCCAAGTGCTGCGCGACCTCGACGGTGAGGTTCTCGGGCAGGGCCGAGATGGCGGGGTTGGTGAGCTTGAGGGCGGTGTAAACCTCCGGCAGGCCTCCCGGGGGGAATTCGACGTCAACCACGGGGCCCAGAATCTGCGTGATGCGACCAGTATTGGAGACGGAAGCGCTCATGTCGGCCGCGCGCGTACCACCTGTAAACCGATGGGGCAAGGACGACGATGCCCTGCGCCGGGCAGGTGAATTCGTGCTGCTTCAGGCGCACTGAAGAGGGGCTGACCATCCACCCGATGACGGGGTCCTCCCGATGACGAGGGTCCTCCGGTTGCCCGACGGCGGGCGTGCGTGAGCGGGTCGATAAAGCCTTCTGTCGCACCCACCCTCAGCACCTTGGAGCAACCATGAAACCGAGCACTCTTCGAAACCGCAACCGCCGTCACCCGCGTGGTCAGGGCATGACCGAGTACATCATCATCGTGGCGTTGATCGCGATCTCCGCGATCGGCGTCGTCACCCAGTTCGGTGACAACATCAAAGCCCTCTTCGGCATGGCCATCGACGCGACCTCCGGGCAGCAGAGCGTCGAGGCGCGCACCAAGAAGTCGAACGCCAAGATGGAGCACGCGACGATGAGCACCTTCGCCAAGAACAACAAGCCCGACTGAGTCGGTTGTGTATGGTGCGGCGCTGGAGGGAACAAGCCATGGCCGACATCATCGAAGAATCGAAATCGAATCGAGCGACGTGCCGCAGCTGCCGGGAAAAAATCGACAAGGGCGTGCTGCGCTTCGGCGCCGAAACGCCGAACGCTTTTGGCGATGGCCCGAGCTACCAGTGGCATCACCTCACCTGCGCGGCGGGCAAAATGCCGGCGAAGGTGAAAGAGGCGCTCAACGCCTTTGCCGGTGAGGTGCCCAACCGCGCCGAGCTCGACGCGATTCTGGCCAACCCGGCCAAGTCGGGCAAAGGCGGAGGCGCCAAGGCCGCCGCGAACTACCCGTACGCCGAACGCGCTTCGACCAGCCGCTCGAAGTGCTTGTCGTGCGAAGAGGCAATCGAGAAGGGCCAGCTGCGCGTCGCCGTAGAGCGCGAGGTCGACACCGGCAGCTTCGTGACCAAGGGCCCGGGCTATCTTCACCCCGGCTGCGCGGTCGAGTTCACCGGCGACGACAAGCTGCTCGAGGGCATCAAAGCCAACAGCGCCAGCCTCGCCGAGACCGACTTCTCAGAGCTGCAGAGCGCCCTCGGTGCAGAGGGCGGCGAAGCGTCGGCCCAGGAGTAGCGTTATGGCCGCTTGACCGAGATGCTGGCGGGGATGTCGCTGCACCAAACGAGTATCGAGCCCGGCCTTCGCTCCGCGGTGGGCGCGACCGGCTAACGCCCAAGACAGTTGCGTGACCTCACACTTTCATCAGTGCTTGCACCAGGTTGGGGCCGGCCACGCAAAGGCCGGCTCCGACAAGCTGAATGATCAGCGAGACGATGAAGATCTGCCGGTGCGCGTCGCCCTCTCGAGCCTCGGGCTCTGAGGCTTTGGCTTTGAGGCCTGCGAAGCGCACCAGGTAGTGCGCCAGCCCGAGGCCGCTGAGCATCACCACAGCCACCAGCCACACCTGGTGAGCGAGGAGCGCGAGCGTCGCCCGGCCCAACGCGACCTGCATCGCCACCGCGGCGAAGATCAAACCCTCGGTGACTGCCAGCGGCACCAGATATGTCGGCTTCATTGGGTGAGCTTGCGCGCGGCGGCGGCGGTGATCAGCTCGTTGATGTCGAGGGTTTGCATGTTGGCGCCTTTGCCGCTGGGCACCAATACGATGCGCTTGCCCTGCAAGGCCTCGGCGATGCGCAGCTTGACCATGGTGCGGCCACCGGCGCCTCCGAGGGCGGCGCTCTCTTTCTCGGTACCCTGCGCGCGGGCCTTGGCCTCGGTGAGAATTGCTTCTGCTTCGTTCTTCGATTGCACCAAGGTGGCGTCGGCGCCGAGCTTGGTCTTGGCCAGCTCGCCATTGGCTTGCGCGATTTGCTGCGACACTTTGCCGCGCGCCGACTCGAGGTTGCGCTTGGCTTCTTCGAGCGCCGCGGTGGCCTCTGACTTGAGCTTCTCACCATTCTGCTCGGCCAGTTTCTTCTCGCGAATGACCTCTTCGTAGGCCGGGTTGAAGCGCTGCTCACCCAAGATGACCTGTTCGATCAGCACGCCCTCTGGCGCCAGGGCCTCGGCGAGCAGGCGACGCGCCTCTTCTGCCGTCGCGTAGCGCTTGTCAGCCACGTAGAAGTCTTCTGACTTGAGCCGGTTGAGCGCATCGCGCACGTAGGCGCGGGCAGCGGGGCGTACCAGCCGCTCCTGCACGTCTTCAGTCGAGTCGCCGACCCGCTGCAGCAGATACGGCGCCTTCGAGGGGTCGACTCGCCAGGCGACGGTGACGTCGACCGAGATGTCATTGCCGTCGACGGTTTTGAACTCCACGTCGTCGGTGGTCTGGTGGTCGTTCGACTTCACCATCTTCAAGTTCTGAAGCTTGGTCTCGAAGGTGTGCCAGTCGGTGATGACCGGCGTGAAGAAGTAGGTTGCGCCGGGGTCGTACACCTCGGCCTGCACGCCCTTGGTACCGAAGGGCGCGAGCTTTCGGGTGAGCACGCCCACCTCGTTGGCGCTGGTGGAGTGACAGGCGCACCCCGAGAGGGTCACGCACACCGTCATCACGATCAGTCGTCGGGTCATTCTCATCACAGACCTTTCACGTCGAAGCGCTTGAGCACTTGGTTGAGATCGAGCGGGTTGGTGCCGCTCTCGCCGTCGCTGGGCAGCACGATGACGTCGATGCCCCGCAGGGTCTCAGCCATGCGCAGCCCCACCATGTTCTCGCTGCCGATGCCGCGCAGCGCCTTGTTGTCGAGGTCGATGCCCTGGGCCTTGGCCAGCTTGACCTGAAGCTGACCCTCGGCGTCCTTGGTTCGCCGGTACAGCTCAGCCTCGGAGCTGAGCTTTTGCACCTCGGCCGACCCGCGGGCGAGTTCGACCTCAACTGCCGCGCTGCCCTCGGCGATGATCTTGTTCTTCTCGGCCTCGGCCTGCGCGGCGAGCGCCTCAGCCTGATTCTTGAAGACCGTTTGATCCTGAATCTTTCGTTGCTCGATGGCCTGCTGGTAGCGGGTGTCGTAGCGGTACTGACGCACCAGCACGTGGGTGACTCGAATGCCTTTCGGCAGCAGCTCGTCGGTGAGCACCCGCTGCGCTTCAGACACGGCCCTCTCGCGCTTGTCGCCCCGGTAGAAGTCTTCGGCGTCGAGCTCGCCCAACATGCGGCGGAGCTGCTGCTGCGCGAAGAGAATCACCGCCGAGTCTTCGTAGAGTCGGCCGGGGCCGATCTGGGTCATCACCTTGTAGGCGTCTTCGATGCGGTAGAGCACGGTGGCGTCGACGCTGACGATCGACCCGGCACTGGTTTGAATCTTCAGCGCGGGCACGGTGCGCACACTGAGCAGCCCGCTGACCTGCGTCGAGTCGCTCATCTCAAGCATCTGCAGCGTGGCAGGGAAGAGATGCATCCGCTCCGCGCCAGGGGTGATCCAGTGGATGCCGGGCTCGTAGATCTCGGTCTGCACGCCCTGGCCGCTGCCGAGCACGCGCTGCTTGACCCCGACTTGGCCGGGTTGCACGTATGACGAGCAGCTGTTGTAGCCAATCAGCACCAGGAGCGCGGCGCCGATGAATGGCCACGCAAAGCGAAAGCGAGCCAGCGACAGACGCGCGCGAAGGCGATTGGCAGGGGTCATGGCTGCAGTTCTGGCGCGCCTTCTGGTCGGGCGCGAATTTTCGGCCTAAGAGGCGGCGGTGACCGACTCAGCCGTGATCAGCCCCGATGCGCGTCTGGCCTCGGGCGAGCGGTCGGCCTTTCTCACCCAATGCCCGGTGCGCAAGGCTGGCCATCGGGCGCGAGGCCGAGGTCAGGTGACTTTGAAGTAGCGCAGCGGCTGAGCCACGTTCTTGACCGAGGTCTCTTCGAGCGGGCCGTAGGTGAGCGCCGAGAGCTCGGCATCGGAGCTCGAGGCGATGGCTTCGCGCACCGTCGACATCACCAGCGTCTCTCGAAAGCCGCCCAGCGATTGCAGGCGCGCGGTCTGATTCATGCCGGTAGAGAACGAGGTGTAGTTCCGATTGGGGCCGAACAGCCCGCAGTAGCTCATGGTGAGGTTCACGCCGATCGCCACTCCTAGGCCGGGCACCTTCAGCAGCTCGGCCAGGCGCGAGATCTCGGGGTGCGCGCTCATGGTGTCGCGGGTGAAGCGCTGAATTTCGAGTGACGCTTTGAGGGCCGCGCCGGCGCGCTCTTCGTGCGAGGCAGTGAAAAAGGGAGGCCCGAACAAGCCGATGACGCAGTCGCCGACCATCTTGTCGAACACGCCGCCGTGCCGATGGAGAATGCGCACCGCTTCGTCAGACCAATCGTCGACGAACTTGCCGATTCGCTCGGGCCGCTCGAGCACCTGCTCGCAGATCTTGGTGAAGCCGTTGATGTCTGCGAAGACGATGCCGACCTCTTCAGCGCGAGGCGAGAGGTAGCGGCGCTCGTAGTCAGGGTCGCGCAGCAGCTCGTCGATGGCGCGGCTGCTGAAGAACTGCGCCAGGTGAATGCGCTCGCGGTTGTAGTCGACCAGTCGCTGCGCCAGCGTCGAGGCCAGCAAGCGCAGCACGTCCATCGTGTAGGCGCTGAAGCCATCGCCGCCGCTCCAGACGGTGATTTTGCCGAGGGCCGAGCTCTCGCCGACGCCAGAGATGAGCACCGTCTCGACCGTGCGCTTCTCGCCGATGGCCTCGCGCAGGTTGCGATCGTTCGGCGCCACCAGACCCGAGCCGTACTGGCGAATCGCGTCTTCCAGCGCCGGGTGACGACGCCCGTTCGAGGCATGCTCGAGTTGGCCATAGCGGTAGGTGCGGTAGTGCAGCGCGCCTGACTCGACGGCGTCGCGGTAGAGCAACATGAACCCCGGCAGCTTCACCCGCTCGCTCAGGGCGCGCACCGCACCGTCCATACCCAGCTCGAAGACGCGGTTGGCCAGAAACCCGTTGATGGTCACCAACAGCTGGTGCTTCTCGCTGGCGGTCTGCACCGCGGCCAGCACCGTGTCGAGCTCCTCGCCGATGGTGTCGACGAGCCGAGAGAGGCGCGCCGCCTCGTTGAGCCTGTCACCTTTGAACACCACGCCGAGCGCGCCGACCGGGGTGCCGACCAGGTCGAGCTCCTGGGAGACCAGCGTGTCGCCGGTCTCGAGCAGCCGCACGCCCCAGCCCTTGGCCGCCAGCAACGTGCCGGGGAAGGTGCTCCCGAAGTCGCCATGGTGAAAGGTCGAGCTGTTGAGCTCTTCGTCGAGGGTGGTGACCGCCATCGCCACCGCGCCGATCTCTTTCATCAGCGGAGGGAAGACGCGGCGAAAGGTCTGCTCGAGGTTCTCGCGGCTCTTCAGGGCCTCTTCGAGCAGGTCGTCGACGTAGCGGGAAACCCGTCGCAACAGCTTGAGCTCTTCGAGCGTGAGGTCGTTGTCCATGACGGCGGCGACGGTAGCAGAACACTCACGGTGATTTGAGTTTTGCGACCTGCAGGCGATCGGCACCCGCTGACGAGCCCCGTCACCCCGCAGAGCACATACGCCAGCACACACTGGCACTCAACCAAGGCTCAGTGCGCGAGCTGCTCGGCGATCTCGTCGAGGAAGTTCGAGGCTTCACGCCGGTCGGCATCGGTCTGCGCGGCGGCGACCATCTTCTTGGCTTGCCCGACGAAATTTCGCATCACCTTGTCTGGCTCGCCGGCCTGCGCCTCGCGCGCGCTGAGCCGGAGCTCGAGCTTGGCGAGCCGTGCCTCGAGCGCCTGCGCTTTGCTCGGGCGCTCAGGCCTATCGACGATGGCCTTCGGCTTCTCGGGCTGCTTGATCGGCCTCTCGACCACCGGCTGCGCGACGACGGGTGGCACCACGACCGGTGGCTTCTCGACGACCGGTTTCTCGACGACCGGCGGGGCGAGCACTGGCTTTTCGACCACGGGTTTCGCCGGTGCAATCGGCAGGTCACTGGCGGGCACTTCCGGCGGAGGGTGCGAAATCTCCTGAGTCACCAGCACCACCGCGACGATCGCCAGAACCAACAACACGATGACGGCGATGATCAGCCCGCCGTTGCCGCGCCGCTCCGGCATTTCTTCGAGACCGCCAGTGACGTCTTCGGAGTACCGCTGGTTTCTTCTCGGCACCGCGTTGCGCTCGGGCTCGGTGATGACGCGCGCGATCTCTGCGTCGGTGTCGAGCATCGCGGAGCCAAGCGATGAGTCGAGCACCTCGTCGGGGCGCTGCAAATGCGTCGGCGCCTCGTCTTCGAACGCGGGCAACGGTGCCAGGCGTGTCTCTTGCCTCGACTGCGCTCGAGGTGCGTCGGTGACGATCGGCACCGCGGCGGGGTTCGAGGGGCGGCGCGGGTTGGCGGGCGCTGGCGATGGGGTGCGACCCTTCGACTGCCCCGGCGAGCCGATTCGCTTCGGCACCATCAGCGGCTCTCGCGCCGTCATCGGGTTGGGGGTGCTCCCGATGCCCGGCAACAGCGACGCGCGAATCGACTCGATGTGCGCGCGCATGTCTTCGGCGCTCTGCGGTCGGTCGGCGGGCTCTTTCTCCATCGCCCACAGAATCAGCTCGTCGAGCTGAGGAGGAATGTCGGGCCGCACGTCTGAGGCGACCGGCGGCGGGTCCTCCACGTGCATCCACATCGTCGCCAGGGTGTTCTCGCCTTGAAACGGTCGCTCGCCTGTCAGCAGCTCGAACATCACCACTCCGAGCGCGTAGAGGTCGGTGCGCGGGCTGATCGGCCGACCGCGGGCCTGCTCGGGCGAGATGTAATCGGGCGTGCCGAGAATCACCGAGGCGCGGGTCTGCGGCGTGTCGCTGTTGTTGGAGACGCCGAGCTTGGCGATGCCGAAGTCGAGCAGCTTGACGTAGCTACGGCCGCGACCGTGATTCACCAGAAACAGGTTCGAGGGCTTGATGTCGCGGTGAATGATGCCGGCCGCGTGCGCCGCGTCGAGGGCGTCGAGAATCTCCTCCATCAGGCTGAGCACCTCGGCGATCGGCATCGGGCCGCGTCGCTTGATCAGCTGATCGAAGGGCTCCCCTTCGAGGTACTCCATGACGAAGTAGTGCGAGCCATCGGGCAGCTGACCGAAGCTGAAGATGTCGACGATGCCGCGGTGCCGAATTTCGTTCACCGCCCGGGCCTCGGCGATGAATCGCTCGACCAGCTCTTTTTCGCGCGAGAACGACGGGAGCAGCACCTTGACCGCGACGCGCTTGCCGATCAGCGGCTGGCGGCCTTCGTACACGATACCCATGCCACCGACCCCGATGCGGGCGGTGAGCTCGTACTCGCCGATCATGCGAACGGGGAGCTCTGAATCGGGGGCGGGCACCACGGCTCTCGAACATAGCGTGCCGAAAGCCCCTCGCCCTATTCCATCTCGCGGCTGGGCGGCGCCTGCGGCAGGCCCCGAAGAATGCAGATTGCTGAGTCGATTCGCGGGAGTAGGGTCGCCTCCGCGCAGTTTTCGAGGGAGCTTGGCCATGGTGCAGCGATGTGTGGTGTTGGTGGCGTTGGCGTTGATCAGCTGCAAAACCGCACCGCCGCCAGCGCCGGAGCCGGCCTCGAAACCCCCCGTTTCGGAGCCTGCGCCCGCCGCCCAAACCGAGCCTGCCCTCGAGCTGACCGCGGCCCGGCCGCTGCCTGATGCGCCCAAAGGCTTGAACAGGGTCGTCGCGCCTGACGACAACCCGCTGACCGCCGACAAGGCCGACCTGGGGTGGAAGCTGTTCTTCGACAGGCGCCTGTCGAAAGACAGTTCGATGGCGTGTGCCAATTGTCACCACCTCGACAAGGCGTACACCTCGGGGGCCGCGCTCGACGCCAAGGTCGGAGGAGGGATGAATAAGCGCAACTCACCCACCGTGCTCAACCTCGGCTTCCACTCGCTCTACTATTGGGACGGTCGGGCCCCGACGCTCGAAGCGGTGAGCAACGCCGCGTGGAAGGGGCAGCTCGGCGCCGACCCGATCGAGGTGGCGCGAAGGCTCGATCAGGTGCCGCAGTACCGCGCGCTGTTCATTCGCGCCTTCAGCGACGGCCCCACGCCCGCGAACGTGCCCAAAGCGTTCGCTTCGTTCTTTCGCGCCCTCAACTCTGGCAACAGCCCGTGGGATCGCTTCTCGGCGGGAGACAAGTCGGCGCTGACCAAACAGCAGCAGCAGGGCCAGAAAGTCTTCTTCGCTTCGAACTGCGCCACCTGCCATACGCCACCGATGTTCAGTGACTTCAGCTTTCACGCCACCCTGGCGACCGGCGCCGACGAGGGCCGCAAAGACGCCACCAAAGACGATGCTGACCTGGGCAAGTTGAAGACCCCGTCGCTTCGAAACATCGCGCTCACCGCACCGTATTTTCACGACGGCAGCGTCGCCACGCTCGACGCCGCCATCACGCGCATGGCCGCCGGCCCGCTCAAAGGTGAGACGGCCGACCGCGAGTTCATCGCCGTCAAGCTGTCGCCGAAAGACGTGAGCGACGTGAGAGCGTTTCTCGAATCATTGAGCGGCGAGTCGACCTTCGCGCTCGAGCCCACGCTCCCGTGAGGCGCCTTTTCATCGCCGCATTCTTGCTCAGCGCGTGTGCCCATCGGGGCTCAGGGCCCGACATGACCTCTCGCAACATCGTCTTCTCAGCTCGGCTGATTCACACCATGAACCCGGAGCTGCCGACCGCCGAAGCGCTGGTGATGCGCGATGGCAAGCTGCTCTTTGTCGGCTCGAAGCGAGAAGCGCTCGAGATCGCCGGCCCCGACGCGGCGGTCGAACTGTTCCCCGAGTCGACCATCGTGCCGGGGTTGATCGACGCGCACGTGCATCTGGCGTCGCTGGGTCGCGAGCTGACCACTGTTGGCCTCTCGTCGGCTCGCACCGAAGCCGAAGCAGCGGCGCTGGTCGCTCCGGCGAAACCGAATCAAGGCGACTGGGTGCTCGGCCGCGGGTGGGATCAGAACGATTGGAAGGGCACCACCTACCCCTCGAAGGCCAGCCTCGACGCGGTGAAGCCGACCACGCCGGTCTTTCTCACCCGAATCGACGGGCACGCGGCCTGGGTCAACTCCGAGGCGCTGCGACGCGCGGGCATCACCGCGGCGACCCAAGACCCGCCCGGTGGCCGCATCGAGCGTGACGCGAAAGGCGAGCCGACTGGCGTGCTCATCGACAACGCCATCGACGTGGTCGCGGCCCAGATTCCAGAGCCGAGCGAGTCGGTGGCGCAGAAGCGACTGAAGGTGGCGATCGAGACCTGCGCGCGCCTCGGTCTGACGCAAGTGCACGACGCGGGTATGGACATAGCGACCTTTCGGTTGCTGCAGAGCTGGGACGCGCTGGGTGTGCTGCCGATACGGGTCTACGCGATGGCCGATGGGCAAGGCGCCGAGGCCGATGCCTACGCCGACATGGGGCCGTTCTCGGGCCGCCACCTCGAGATGCGGGCGGTCAAGCTGCTCGCCGATGGAGCGCTCGGGTCGCGAGGCGCCGCGCTGGCAACGCCGTACGCCGATGCAGCTGATCAGTCGGGGTTGTTGTTGATCAGCCCTGATCAGCTCGCCGCGAAAGCGCAGCAATTCTCGGCGCGCGGGTTTCAGGTGGCGGTGCATGCGATTGGCGACCGGGCGAATTCGCTGGTGATCGCGACGCTCTCGAAGCTCGGGGCCGAGGGTCGGCATCGCGTCGAGCACGCGCAGATTCTCACCGCGGCCGACGTGCCGAAGCTCGCCAAGCTCGGGTTGATCGCCAGCTTTCAGCCGACCCACGCCACCAGCGACATGCCCTGGGCCGAGCAGCGAATCGGCTTCGAGCGCGCCAAGGGTGCGTATGCATGGCGTTCGGTGCTCGAGACCGGTGCACACGTGGCCTTCGGTAGCGATTCCCCCGTGGAGGACCCGAACCCCTTGTGGGGCCTGTACTCGGCGCGCACCAGACAAGATCACGCAGGTCAACCCGCGGGCGGCTGGCACCCGGAGCAGAAGCTCACCGGCCTCGAGGCTCTGGCAGGGTTCACCACCGGCGGCGCGTACGCGTCGTTTGCAGAGACCAGGCGCGGGCAACTGGTGGTGGGCTTCGATGCCGACTTCGTGGTGTTGCCGATCGACCCGGTCGAGGGTGCTCCGAGCGAGCTGATCAACGCCAAGGTTCAGGTGACGGTGGTCGATGGCAGCGACGTGTATCGCGCCCCGTGAGTCTGCCTCACGCCGAGCTCGGTTCTGACACCGCGCTCGAGAGCACGGTTGAGTTCACTTCGAATACTCGAGAATGGCGGCCCCACACGAACATCGTTTCGCCCGTGCTGTACAACGACAAGTTTCAGCCGCTCGGGACGGGCGACAAGGACTGTGAAGATGAGGGCGGTCCGCTGAGGTGGCGCGACGAGAACGGTGTGGTCGACTGGCCGTAGGTCGGTCAGTCAGGGCTTCTGCCAAGAAAGGTCGAAAGCCAGGGTGTTGGCGGAAGCGAATTGGGGTCGGTCGACTATCTTGCCGGTGACTCCGCAGAGGTCGAAGGTGAACCGCAACGACCCGCGCCAACTCGACCAAGACACATCTTGAATGGGGTCAGGGTGCGTCACTACCAGCCGCCCAGCCTGTTGCCCCGTGGCGCTCCATTCCGTAGTGACCCCGAGCATGACCGCACGCAGGCTTTCATTCATTCGCTTGAAGAGCGTCTCCGGCGATGCACCAAAGAGCGCGAGCGACACTTTGAGAAACGGCGCCATCACCGGGGCGAGTGAGCGCTTAACGGCGATGTAGCTCATGTCGTCGACACCCTGTTCACCGCCGAATCGTTTAACGACCTCTGCGACTTCCAGCACAACTGAGCCATCATGCCGGCGCTCGAGTTCGGTTGTTCGAGCGCGAGCCGGGTCGCCGGCGTCATGGCAGCCTTCGCTTCAGCTCCGTAGGGCAGGCTCGCCACGCCAAACGCCAACGAGCGAATACCGATTGAACTGTATTTCCAGATCACCGACGCAACTTGCCCAAAGACTCCCGATAGCGGCATCACCAATGGGCTCAAGAAGCGCGATTTCAGAGGTTGCGCCGAAGTCAGGCGACTGAAGGCGAAAATTTCGCCACGTGCTCAACTGCCGACCGTCATGTTACAGAATTTTTTTCTCGTCGGCGAAGGGCTCGCTGATCAATGCAAGAATCGTCAACGTCGTGCTGTCGAACGTCGCGCGGTCAGTCGTGAGTCGCTTCTCAGCTCTCGACCTGGGTTCTGACACCGCGCTCGAGCCACTGCAGGCGTTGACCGAGCGCGCGCACGAGCACTTCGTTGGCGTGGCTCGTTGGCTCACGAAAATGCGTCCACCCCTCGTAATGGAGCGGGATGACTTTCGCCGAGCCGAGCGCCTGAGCGGCAGTGACCGCTTGCTGCGCATCGAAGGTGTACTTGAGCGGCCCTGAGATGGGGAAGCGCACGCCACCGAGGTGAAGAAACGAGGTTGCGGGGCGAAACCGTCGCGCCACTTCGGCGATGCCCTCGAACCACACCGTGTCGCCCGAGATGTAGATCGGCCCGGTGAGCGACGAGTGCTCGATCATGAAGCCGACGACTCGCCCCGCGATGGGGAGCGAGCCCGGGGGGCCGTGTCTTGCGGGAGTGGCGGTGATCTTCAGCGCTCCCAATTGGGTCGATTCGAAGTCGTGGAGACCGACCGCGCCGGGGTGGCCGAGGCGCTTGGCCGCTGGTCTGGTGGTGATCACGACTGGCACCGAGGGCAACATCGCGCGGCCCGCGTCATCGAAGTTATCAGCGTGCTGATCATGCGAGAGCAACACCGCGTCGAGCTTGCCGAGCTGCGCAAGGGTGAGTGCGGGCGTCTCGAGATGGCGGGAGCTGGTGCCGAAGCCGAAGCCGTACTGTCGGCCCGGCGCGTCGAAGACCGGGTCAGTGAGCAGCCGAAGCCCGCCCACCTCGAGCAGCATCGTCGCTGTACCAATGTGAGTGACCGCGATTGCCATGCGCGCCTTTCAGCGCAGACGGGAGCGCGGTGCAACCGCGGCGCTCGACTCAGGCCTGACTGCGCCTCATTGGCCCGCATCCTCGAGGCTCGGAGGCAAGGCCACCCACAACTGAATGACGTCTGCCCATGCGTTCGATACACAATTTGACGCGGTTGAATTGGAGTCGGGCTGACGGCGGGCTCTCGTGACTCGGCGAGGTGGTTCATTGGCTTTTTTTCGTTCAAAAATTCAGCGCCTGAATCACCCGGCGGGTCTCTTTCAGTGGTGGTGGTCATCGGCTGAGGTGCCGAGCTTCTTGAGAAGTTCGATCAGGGTGCTGCGCTCAGTGGCCGACAGGCTGCCCGTGGCGTGCTCAAGCGCTGCTCGATGCGCCGCGAACACTTTGGTGATCAACGCTTTGCCGGCCTTGGTGAGCTCAACCACCCGAGCGCGGCGATCGGTGGGGTGCGGGCCGCGCGCGACGAGCCCTCGCTCTTCAAGCCGGTCGATCGCGGTGGTGATCGACCCGCTGGTCAATTGAACCCGACGCCCGATCTCGTTGACCGCTTGGGGCCCCTGGTTCAGCAAGATCTCGAGCGTCGCGAAATCTGAAAGACCGAAGTGCTTCTCGACGCTGCGCTGCGCATGCCGCGCCATCGAGCGGTGGGCCTTCATCAGCACCAGCCAGAGCTTCACCCCCGAAGTGTCGGCCGCCGCCTTCTGCGCGGTGTTTTTGCGAATCGTCATGCTCAATATGTCTTCACATCAAGATGCATGACGTCAAGTCAAGCGACGGCGGCCTTCGAGAGTCACCTCCCAGGCGATTCCGCGGCGTCGGAGCTCCGCGCCGTAGAGTGAATCAGCGCCGAGCAGTCGTGAGAGCCACGTTGCAATCGCGGTCGCTAGCATCAGCGGCATCACAATCGCGTAGTCACCCGACAGCTCAAACACCAACACCGCCGCCATCATCGGAGCGTGCGTCATCGCCGCAGTCGCTGCCGCCATGCCCACCAACGCGTACGCACCCGGGCTGCCCACCGCATTGCTGCCCAACACAAATGCCAAGACCCACTGAAAGAGCATGCCGGTCGCAGCCCCGAGCAGAAGGGTGGGTGTGAAGACACCACCCGGGCTACCCGATGAAACAGACGCAGTCGTCGCGACTGCTTTCGCAATCAACAACCACAGCACCAGCGTCACTGGCACGGCTCCGTTGAGCATCGCATTGAGTGGCTCGTACCCATTGCCTGCGATTTGCGGGAGCGCGACGGCCATTGCTCCGACAGCGAGACCACCCGTCGCCGCGCGCCACGGTTGTGGAATTCGGGTTTGCTTGAAGCCCCGTTCACCCAGTGCGAGCAATCGCATGAAGGCCTGAGCGACGAATGCTCCCAGCACGCCAAGCACGGCGTATGCGATGAGCTCTGAGCTGCTGATCAGCGTGAAGACCCGCTGGTGATAGATCGGGCCGCCGCCAATCACTGCGCGCGTCACTGAGGCGGCAATCACGGTCGCGATGACACTGGTGAGCAACGCCTCGAGCGCCACCAACCCGGTTACGATCTCGAGCACGAACAGCACCGCAGCCAATGGCGTGTTGTAGGCCGCTGCGAAGCCAGCTGCCGTGCCGGCGGCCATCAGCGCCCGCGCCCGCGACGCATCGATGCGAAACGCCGCTGCCACCAAACTGCCAATGCTGCCGCCGAATTGAATCAACGGCCCTTCTCGGCCAAGCGAACCACCCGACGCAATCGCGAGGAAAGATGCCAGCGACTTAAGCAACGTCGTGCTCATCGAGAGCCGAACTTTGCCGTAAACGACGGCTTCCATCACATCGCCCACGCCTTGGCTTTGCGTGGCCTTGCTCACCAGCAGCGCGACACCACCAGCAAGGAGCCCGCCCACCGCTGGCAACATGAGCCGACCCCACCACGGCAGCGCGGTCATCATCTCGACGACGTTCGTCGCACCAGCGGTGTGCTTGAAGCTCATCAGCAACAGCCAGCGAAAGCCGATGGCAAACCCGGCAGCACCAAGCGCGACCACGAGAATTGCAAGGCCATACCAAAGCTCAGCGCGCAACCGTGAGACTGGTGGTTGTTCAGTCATCACGTACGCTCGACCAGCTCGAGCGCCTTGTCTACTTCGCGATGCTCGACTCAAGGAAGCGACACGGTCTGCACCCAAGCATGAAACACGCCGTCGAGCTCACTGGGCGCGATGCCGCTGGCTTCAGAGAAGGCGTCGTCAGGGCTGACCAGCCCTTGACCGAGGCGCGAAATCACCGTTCGCAACGCCTGCATGCCCGCGCGGCCACGAATGAGCTCGACCATCAAGAAGCTCTGAAAGTAGAGGTGCGTCGCGGTCTGTTCATCGGTCGCGTGCGCGAACGCGGGCACCAGCGAGTCGAACGGCAAGTGCGTTGAGCGAGCCCAGGGCAAGAGGGCCAGCTCGGGCTGCCTCCACCACGTCTCCCGGGCGAGCAGAATGGCGGTGCCCTCGCTGAGCCACATCGGCAAGCGAACCCCCTGCTGCACGAGCACGTGATGCACGTATTCGTGAACCAGCGTCTCTTCGAGCTCCTTGAGGCCACCGTTGGGGTTGCCGCTGAGGTGAATGGCGCCGTCGTAGTAGCCCCAGGTGCTGGTGTTCACGCGTGCGACCTCACGCATCTGATTCAGCGATCGATACACCACCACCAGAGGCGGTGGAATCGCCGCGGGCGAGGCGACCAGCTCGGCGGTCACGCGCTGAGCGACTTGCAGCGCGTTCGCAACGCGGGCGGTAATGCTGTCGGGCAGCACGGGGTCAATCAAGAGCGAGCCGAAGCCGGGCTCGACGGTTCGAAAACCCGCGAGGAGCGTGGCGCGCGCCGCCTTTGCTTCTTCGCACAGCCCTGGCGCGGTGACGCGGGCGGAGGCCCGGGCCAGCTCCGATTGACGTTGCCGGCGCCGGTCGCGCTCACTCAGGGGGGCGCGATCGACGGGTCGAGCGGTCGCCCGCTTTTCGTCGAGCGCGTCGTCGGCGAGACCCCCGCCGTCGTGGCGCGGTGGCACTTCGAGCGAGCCGGCCTCGATTTCTTGGGGCGGCACTGTGCTTCCGGCGTCTGCGGCCACCTCCCGCCGCGGGCGGGGGCTCGGGGCGATAATCACGCGATGCTCACTCGTTACGGGCGCGCTCTGAGTCAGGGCGTGAGAGGTCTCGACCGATGAGATGGCCAGAGCGCGATGGCTGCCGCCAGGGTGCCTCCCACCAGCAAACCCGGCCAGAACCATCGGCGCATCGCGACGCACATTCAGCACAGGCCCGGCGGTCTCGGAAGACCAACTTTTTTTGCTCACCTGGCCTCTGAGAGGTGTCAGTCAGCCATGATGCGCGCTTCGTTGATGGTGCTGATGGTCTCGCTCGTGGGCTGCAGCGGGGCGCCGGCGGGCTGTGACTCGAAGAGCTGTCAGGGCTGCTGCAGCCCGAACGGTGAATGTCACTTTGGCGATTTGCCTGATTTCTGCGGTACCGCGGGCCTGGCGTGCGCGAGCTGCGCCGCTGATCAGCTGTGCCGACTCAACACCTGTCAGAGCACCTCGAGTGGCGCGGCCGACAGTGGCAGCGGCGGCCGCAATGACGCTGGTTCGATGAAGACCGATGCCGGCCTCGACGACGGGGGGCTGGTGCCGAACGATGCAGGCCTGGCCGACTCTGATGCGGGCGCGTCTGATGCGGGTGGCCAGTTCGATGGTGGCGTCGAGTTGAACGATGCGGGCACGTCGTCAGATGCCGGAGCGACGAGTGATGCCGGCGCCGTCGCCGACGCAGGGCCGACAGGGTGCACGGTCAATAACTGCGACGGGTGCTGCGATGGCAACGTCTGCCGTCGGGGCGACAGCGCGGCCTCCTGCGGCGAGCACGGCGCTGCCTGTATTCAATGCGGCGACGGTCTGAGCTGCGCCGGGGGCAGCTGCCACCTCCCCAGCTGCTCGCCCTCGAGCTGCCCCGATGGGTGTTGTCAGAACAATGTCTGCCTCACCCCCAGCAGCAGCGCGTGCGGCACGGCCGGTCAGGTCTGCACCGCCTGCACCGATGGCAAGGTGTGCGAGCAGGGTGCCTGCGTGAACAAAACCTGCGGGCTCACCACCTGCCCTGGTTGTTGTGAGAACAACAGCTGCGTGTCACCCACCCGGCCCAACGCGTGCGGGTTCAGCGGCAATGCCTGCTCGAATTGCGCCGATGGGCAGAGCTGCGGCAATGGCACCTGCGGTTCGAGTGGGAGTCGCTACGCCGGCTCGCCCTGCACGGCGAAAGACGATTGTCAGATCAGCGGCGTCTTCGGTGGCTGCAACACGGGCAGCGAGTGGCCTGGCGGGTACTGCCAAGACACCTGCTACGTGCTCTCGTGCCACTCGCCGGATCTCTGCGTGAACAACAACTGCTACGAGCGGTGCGCCACGCCACGGCAGGGCCAAAACACCTGCCGTGGAGGCTACGTCTGTGACTCGAGCCAGAGCGACGGCGGCCTTCGCGAGCCCGGGCGCTGCGTGCCTGACTGTCACCACCGCGGCTGCACCAGCGGGAGCTGCAACTCGCAGGGGTACTGCGGTTCGTGACGCGGTTGTCACAAGGCCGTCACGAGATTGATGCCCCTGTGCCAGACTTGTCACTGCCAGGTCGCTGACCTGTATCGCCGTGCCGCTATGTGCCGGGCATGTCGATATCGCTGCTGGCAGCCTTCGCGCTGAGCTCCCTTGCCTCCGTGACTGACGCTCCTGCCGACGGAGGGGTCACGGTGACGGCGGGTCTGGGTCAGGGAGTCGCGGTGAAGAGCGGCGACTTTTCAGTGGCCGTTCGCGGCCGCATGCAGCTCCAGGCCAACGCGATCGCCCCATTGCCCGGTTCGCCGGTGGCCCGCACCAACGGCTTCCTGGTGCGCCGCTCGCGCATTCAGATTCGCGGCACGCTGCCATACCAACTCGACTTCAACATTCAGCTCGCCTTCGGCACGCTCGACATGGAGCCAGATGCGCCCAACGTGCTGCGCGACGCCTACATGCAGTGGACGCGGTTCCCCAGCCTGTCGCTGCGGCTGGGGCAGACCAAGGTGCCGTTCGACGTGCAGCGGGTGGTCTCGTCTTCGGCCCTTCAGTTCGTCGACCGCACGCTGGTGACGGGAGAGCTCAACCTGGATCGCGACGTCGGTCTGGTCGCGTACTCAGACGACTTCCTCGGCTGGGGGAACCGTTTGCGATACGCGATCGGCGTCTTCGGTGGCGACGGGCGCAATCGTGTCGGCACCAACAACGGCCTGCTCTACTCGGCGCGCCTGCGCTTCAGCCCCTTTGGCAAGCTCGACGACAAGCTCGAGGGCGACCCTGATCGCGACCCGGCCTTTCGCATCGCCTTTGGCGCCGGCGCCGCGATCAACAACCTGACCAAGCGCCCGCGCAGCACCGTCGGCCCGCCGTACACCGCGAGCGTCTTCACCTACCGGCACGCGACCGGCGACGTGCACGTTAAGTGGGCCGGCTTCTCGCTGCTCACCGAAATCTACGTGCGTGACGCAAACTACGACTCGCGGCAGACCGAGGTGAAAGGCGGCGTGCTCACCGAGTTCTCGCGCTCAGGCTGGGGCTACTTCGCGCAGGCCGGCTACTACGTGCTGCCCTGGCTCGAGCTCGGAGCACGATACGGAGACCTGCGGCCCTTCGCCGACACCGACCCGACGTTCACCCGCACTCGCGAGATCGGCGGGGTGGTGAACTTCATGATTCGCCGGCACGACCTCAAGCTGCAGGTCGACTACCACTTTCTCGACGACGGGCACTTCGACCACGGCCGACACCAGGTTCGCGCGCAGGCGCAGCTCTACTTCTGAGGCCCCTTCCACTCGGTGTGCACGAAGGCGCCAGGCGCATCGATGCGCTCGTAGGTGTGGCTGCCGAAGTAATCGCGCTGGGCTTGAATCACCGCCGCTGAGCCTCTCGCGGTCGTGAGCGAGTCGAACCAGCCGAGCGACACCGACAGCCCCGGAGCCGCCAGGCCAGCCTTCGTCGCCGCCGCGACCACGCGTCGCCAGGCAGGCAGTCGCTTCGCCAGATCGGCCACGAACTCGGGCGCCAACGCCAGCAGCTCGGGCTTCCTCGAGAACGCCGCCTGCACGCGGTCGAGAAAGGCCGCGCGAATGATGCACCCCGCCGTCCAGATGCGGGCGACCTCCGAGAGGTTGGTGTCGTAGCCGAAGGCGTCGCTGGCGGCCTGGAGCATCGCGAAGCCCTGGGTGTAGCTGGCGATCTTCGATGCATAGAGCGCATCGGCGAGATCATTCTGGGTCACGCCTTCGAGCGCGCCGCGCGTGGGCCCGAAGGCCTTCTCCGCACGCGCGCGACTGTCTTTGACCGACGAGAGCAGTCGCGCATCGACCGCCGCCGCAATGGTGGGAATCGGCACGCTCAGCTCGGAGGCCGCGACCACCGTCCACTTGCCCGTGCCCTTCTGGCCCGCCTTGTCGAGAATCGAGTCGAGCAGCAACCCGCCGCTCGCTTCACGCTTTCGAAACACATCGGCGGTGATCTCGATCAAATACGACGCGAGGTCGCCCTTGTTCCAGCTCGAGAACGTCTCAGCGACCGCCTCGGCTGAGAGCCCCAGGCCCGAGCGAAGGAGCATCGCGGTCTCCGCGATCAGCTGCATGTCGCCGTACTCGATGCCGTTGTGCACCATCTTCACGAAGTGCCCGGCCGACCCGTTGCCACACCAGGTCACGCACACGCCCGAGGCCGATCGCGCGGCGATGGCCTCGAGCACCGGCTTCAAGCGCTGCCACGACTCTGGAGTGCCGCCGGGCATGATCGCCGGCCCTCGCAGCGCGCCCTCCGCGCCTCCCGACACGCCCATGCCCACGAACGTCCACGGGCGGGTGAGGGCGCGTTCGGCCCGGCGGTTGGTGTCGGTGTAGAGGCTGTTGCCGGCGTCGACGATGAGATCGCCCTCTTCGAGCAACGGGTCGAGCGCGTCGATGACCGAGTCGACCGGCTTGCCCGCGTTCACCAGCACGATGAAGCGACGCGGGCGCTCGAGTCGGGCGACCAGCTCAGGCAGGGTCGCGACCACATCGAGCTTGGCCTCGGGGTGCGCGGCGGCGAGCTTCTGCGCGTCTTCGAAGTGCAGGGTGTACCCGCCGACCTTCAGCCCGCGACTCGCGAAGTTGCGCGCGATGTTCGCGCCCATCACGCCCAGACCAATCACCGCCACGTCGTTGAGCTGCGTCATGTCAGCACCTGTCTGTCTTCAAGAATCGAGAGTCTGATCAGTCACCACGGTCAGCGGCCCGAGGCGCGCCACCGGCAGCTGCCAATCACCGTGCAGCAGTCGCTTCAACGCGTCGCGCTTGCCCGCTCCGGTCGCCAAGACGAAGCGGGCGAGCGAAGGCTGCGCCAGCACCTTCAAGGTCATCGTCACCCGCTCGCTGGGCGGCTTGGGCGAATCGTCGAGCCAGGCGAGGTCATGGGCACGCTCATCGAGCAACCGATGCCCGGGGAAGAGCGAGGCCACGTGACCGTCTTCACCCATGCCCAGCAGCACCACGTCGAGCCCACCGTCGAAGTCTCGCTTGAGCTCGGCGCTGACCCGCCTGACCGCGGCTGCGCCCGACTCGCCGTCTTGCACCAGAGGCAGCTCGACCAGGTTGCCGTTTCGCTCGAGCGCTCCGGCGCGGTAGGCCTCGCCGCGGTTCGATTGAGGGTCGGCCTGCTTCACCAGCCGCTCGTCGACCCAGGTCAGCTTCACCTTGGCCCAGCTGGGCCCGAGCGCCACCCGAATCGCGCCGAGGGCTTTGATCACCGAGCCACCGGCGACGCCGAACCGGCCGCCGCTCTTCAACGCTTCGGTGATCAGCGCCGTCACCGTCTCGACTGGAGCAGGCGTGCTGATCAGGGTCACCTCACCCACGAGTCCAGCCGCCTTCGCAGCCGTGAAACATCTCGTCGGTGCCCTCGGGGCCCCAGGTGCCGGCCGGGTATTCTTTCATCACGTTGCGCGAATCGCTCTTCCACGCGGCGTGCAAGGCGTCGGCGAAGCGCCAGCTGGCCTCGATCTCATCGCCGCGCAGAAAGAGCGTGGCGTCACCCAGCAGCGCGTCGAGCAGCAATCGCTCGTAGGCTGGCGCTGAGACCGACTCGAAGGCCTCCTGGTAGTCGAAATTGAGCTCTGCGGGGGCCATCACCATCGCCTGGCCCGGGCGCTTCACCCCGAAGCTCAAGCGAATGAGCTCCTTGGGCTGAATCGAAAGCGTGAGCACGTTGGGGCGCACTTGGCACAGGTCACCCGCGCGCAGCTTGACGCGAAACTCTTCGTCACTCAGGCCATCAGGCCGGTTGAACAGCTGAATCGGCGGAGTTCGAAACTGCACCTGCACTTCGGTGAAGCGCTTCGGCATTCGCTTGCCGTGACGTAGCAGAATCGGCACGCCCGCCCAGCGCCAGGTGTCTATCTCGCACCGCACCGCGACGAAGGTTTCGGTCTGTGAGCCTTGAGGCACGCCTTCTTCTTGCAGGTACCCGGGCACCGCTTTGCCGCCCACCGTGCCCTTGGTGTAGCGGGCGCGAATCGCTTCTCGGGCCATGTGATCGCGCGCGGGAGGTCGAAGCGCCTCGAGCACCGCGACCTTCTGTGCGCGCACCGTGTGTGCATCGAGCGAAGCGGGTGGCTCCATCGTCACCAGCGAGAGCACCTGGAGCATGTGATTCTGGAGCATGTCTGAGAGCGCGCCGGTCTCGTCGTAGTAGGCGGCCCGACCCCGCTCCATGCCCAGCTCTTCGGCGACCGTGATCTGAATCATCTCCACGTGCTGCCGATTCCACAACGGTTCGAAGATCGCGTTGTGAAACCGCAGCCCCATGATGTTCTGCACGGTCTCTTTGCCGAGGTAGTGATCGATTCGGTAGATCTGAAACTCTTTGAGATGGGTGTGCAGGTGCTGATTCAGCTCAACTGCGGTCTGCAGATCGTGACCGAACGGTTTCTCGACCACCACCCGGCGCCAGGCCTCGGTCTCGCCCTCTTTCACCGTCAGCAGCTCCGCGTTCGAGAGCTCGGTGATCGCCTGGGTGAACAAGTCGGGCTTGAGCGAGAGGTAGAAGAGCCGGCCCCCCTTCTTGCCGCCAGGCAGCGCGTCGAGCTTGGCTGCGAGGGCCTTCACGTCTTCAGGCTTCGAGACGTCGCCTGGCTGGTAGGTGACCCGCGGCTCGAGCTCGCCCCAGGCCTTCAGAGCCTCGGGCGGGAGCGCTGCTTTGATCTCGGCGCGATAGGCCGCGTCGTCTTTTTTGGTGCGGGCTACGCCGATCACGTGAAACCCGCCGCCGGGCTGGCCTTTGGAAGCCAAGCCGGCCAAAGCAGGCATTAATTTGCGCAGCGCGAGGTCGCCGCCAGCTCCGAAGATGACGATCTGCGCGGGGGAAGATGACAACATGGTGAACCTCTGTCGTTCGCGAATGAATCGGGCGGCAGAATCGCACCCTCGCGAAAAGAGTCACTGATTTGTCGACGCGTCGTGGCTGGTGGGCCGCGCGCCATGGGTGCTGCGCCGCGGCGATCAGAGCGACTCGCCCGAAGAAGTGCCGTGACTCCCCGGTTCGCGACTTGCAAACTCCCGCGCAATGTCACTGAAGACCCGTTTGGCGACTCTGCTCTCTGCGTTGTTCGGTCAGTTTTCGTGGGAGGCGCCGAAGTGGCTGAAGGGTGACCCGAGCACTGGCCGGGTGGGCGCGCCCCGACGGGTGCTCAACGGGGCTCGAGCCAACGCGAAGGTGCTGCTCGCCGTGGTGGCCCTCGCGGCCGCAGGTGGCGGAGCCTATCGCTGGTACATCACCCGGCCGCCGCCGCCTGATCAGATCACCCTCACCGCGAACGTGCAGCGCGACATTCCTGCGCCTCCGCGGCGAATCAGAACCGAGCCGGTGCCCAGCCCGTACACGCTCGCGATCTCTTTCAGCAGCTCGGCCGCGCCGCTCGAGGCCATCGGCAAGCCGGTCACTATCGGCGTGTCGATGCAGCCGAAGCTCGAAGGTGAGTGGCGGTGGATCAATGAGCGCACCCTGGGGTTCATACCGGCCGTGGCGTGGCCCATCGATGAGAAGTACACGGTGAGCTTGACCCAGGCGCTGGTCGATCGGCCGAACGTGGTGCTCGAGACCAAAGAGCTGATCTTCACCACCGAGGCCTTCTCCATCGACCTGCGCAGCTTTGAGTTCTACCAGGACCCCGTCGACCCCGCGGTGAAGCAGGTGGTGGGTACCTTTCGCTTCAACTACCCGGTCGATGCCGCGAGCTTCGAGAAGAAGCTCTCGCTCTTCTCGGCGCCGCTGAGCAACCTGGCGCAGAAGGCTCCTCACAAATACACCGTCAGCTACGACGATCTGCGCTTCGAGGCCTACGTGCGCTCGGAGACGCTGCCGATGCCGATCGAAGATCACACCGCCACGCTGAGTCTCGAGAAGGGCACCAAAGCCGATGCCGCGTCGGCCGACTCAGAAGAGCTCGAGCAGAAGACCGCCACCATCCCCGGCAAGGGGAGCAAGCTGTTCGTCAGCAGCGTGCAGCCGAGCCTGGCCATGAGCGCCGAGAGCGACCCTGATCAGGTGCTGATCTTCAATCTCACCTCTCAGGTGAACGAGAAGGTATTCGCGCCGGCAGTGAAGGTGTGGGTGCTGCCGAAAGATCGGCCGGCGACGAGCGACAGCGCGATGATCGCCAACTACTCATGGAGCGCGAGCGAGGTGGGCCCGGAGGTGCTGAAGAAGTCGAGCCGAATGACGCTGGTGCCCATACCCGGTGAGCGTGAGCTGGGTCAGTTCGAGAGCTTCAAGTACGACGCGAAGCCGGGGGCGCGGCTGTTCATTCGTGTCGAGGCCGGCATCGAGGGGTACGGCGGCTACGTGCTGCTCAAGCCCTATGAGCAGGTGGTGACGGTTCCCGAGTTTCCGCGCGAGATCAAGATCGCTCATGACGGAGCGGTGCTCAGCGTCAGCGGCGACAAGAAGCTGACCGTCACCGCACGAGGCATACCGGCCTTCAAGGTGCACCTGTACCGAATTCAACCGAAAGATCTGAATCACCTGATCACCCAGACCGCGGGTGATTTCGCGCACCTCTCGATGCGGGGCGGCTCGTTCGCCGAAGAGAACGTCTCGGAGATCTTCAGTGAGGTGCACCCGCTCGACGCCTCGAACCCCCGCGTGGCGCAGTACGCGGCGGTCGACTTCAGCCAGTACCTCAAAGAGGGCAACGAGCAACGCGGCATGTACTTCGTGCGCGTCGAAGCGTGGAACCCGGTCACGAAGCAGCCGATGACGGCGTACTCGAGATCCGACGAAGAGGCGCCTCCGGCTCCTGCCGAAGACGAGGCCGAGCCCGTCGAAGCCGTCGATCGCGGTGAAGGTGAAGGTGAAGGTGAAGGTGAGGGCGGAGGTGAAGGCGAGGGCGAGGAGCCGTACGATCGCTACGCGAATGAAGGAGAGGAGCGCGGGTACCAAGGTCAGCTGACCGATCAGCGGTTCGTGATGCTCACCGACCTGGGCGTGGTCGACAAGCTCGACGTCGCGCTCAACCACTGGGTCTACGTACAGTCGTTTCGCACCGGCGGGCCGGTCGGCGGCGCGCAAGTCGAGGTGCTGACCAAGAACGGGTCGATCGTGATGCGCCAGACGACCGACGCCAATGGCGTGGCGACCCTGGCCTCGCTCAAAGACTTCGTCGCCGAGAAGACGCCCATCGCGCTGGTGGTTCGCCGCGAGGGCGACGTGTCGTTCCTGCCGCTCAACCGCTCTGACCGTCAGCTCGACTTCTCGCGCTTCGATGTCGGCGGGGTACGCACCGGCGGCCGCACCGCGGCGCTCTCGGCCTACGCCTTCACCGACCGTGGCCTGTACCGGCCCGGAGAAACCTCGCACCTGGCCACGGTGGTTCGCGCCGTCGATTGGTCGCGCAGCGTGAAGGGCACGCCGTTGCAGTTGCTGGTCACCGACCCGCGCGGCCTCACCGTGGCCAAGCACAGCGTGACGCTCGATGCGTCAGGGTTGGCGAGCCTCGACTTTACGCCTGAAGAGAGCGCTCCGACGGGCACGTACACCTTCACCGTGGTGGTGCCGCACGACAAGGGCGCTGCGGTACAGCTGGGCTCGACCCCGTTTCGCGTCGAGGAGTTCTTGCCTGATCGCATGCGCCTGAGCACCCACTTCGAAGGCCCGGCGCAGGGCTGGGTCACCGGCAAGTCGCTCAAGGCGGTGGCCGAGCTGCGCAACCTCTTCGGCACGCCGGCGGCCGATCACCAAGTGCGCGCGAACATCACGCTCACGCCGTACTCGCCGCGGTTCTCGAAGTACCCCGACTTCGCCTTCTTCGACCCGTCGCGCGCCGAGCGCAGCGAATCGCAGAACCTCGCCGAGACCACCACCGACGAAGAGGGCAACGCCGAGTACGACATCGACCTCTCGGCCTGGGCGCCGTCGACCTGGCAGGTCAGCTTCTATGCCGAGGGCTTCGAGCTCGGCGGCGGCCGCAGCGTCAACTCACTGGCCACGGTCATCGCCTCGCCCCGCAGCTTCATGCTCGGTTTCAAGAGCGACGCAGACCTCTCGTTCATCAAGCACAACGCCGAGGGCAAGGTCGAGATCATCGCCGTCGAACCGAAGCTCGCCAAGATCGCCGTCGACAAGCTGAAGCTGGTGCAGGTCGAACAACGCTACGTCTCGGTGCTCACCCGCGAGTCGAACGGCTCATTTCGCTATCAGTCGGTGCTCAAAGACGTGACTCGCAAGACCGAGGCTTTCGCCCTGGCGGCAGCGGGCTCGGGCTTGCGAGTGCCCAGCGCCGAGGTCGGCTCGTTCTTCTGGTCGGTGCGCGATAACGATGACGTCGAGCTGCTGCGAATACCCTTCACCATCACCGGCGAGGCCAACGTCGCGAAGGAACTCGAGAAGAACGCCGAGCTCAAGGTCTCGCTCGACAAGGCCGAGTACGAACCTGGCGAGACAATGACGGTGCAGATCACCGCGCCTTACGCGGGGTCAGGCGTGATCACCATCGAGCAAGACAAGGTGCTGGTGCACAAGCCGTTCAAGACCACCACCTCCACCACCGTGCAGACCCTCGAGGTGCCGGCCAGCGTCGAGGTGACCGGCTACGTCAACGTGGCCTTCGTGCGCTCCATCGACTCCAGCGAGCTGTACGTGAGCCCCCTGTCGTACGGCGTGGTGCCGTTCAAGGTGCTCAAGAAATCGCAGCACCTGCAGCTGAGCCTCACGGCGCCCGAGCTGACCAAGCCGGGCCGCCCAATGGCCATCAAGTACAAGACCGACCGGCCCGCGAAGATCGTGGTCTTCGCCATCGACGAGGGCATCTTGCAGGTAGCGCAGTACCAGACGCCGAACCCGCTCGGCTTCTTCCTGGAGAAGCGCGCGCTCGAGGTGAGCACCCGACAGATCGTCGACCTGCTGTTGCCGGAGTTTCGGCTGGTGCACAGCAAGGGC
>Ga0105048_10003341_pt1 | contig 26285 bp, 17 predicted proteins | sample MAT05_FD_78382 | JGI IMG/M metagenome (GOLD analysis project Ga0105048, IMG submission 78382) | Freshwater microbial communities from Lake Fryxell liftoff mats and glacier meltwater in Antarctica - MAT-05 | ecosystem: Environmental > Aquatic > Freshwater > Ice > Liftoff microbial mat | place...
CCGCTTCGTCGCACTGACCCTGCGCATCACAGACCTCGTAGGTCAGCGCGTCGCTGCCCGTGAAGTTCGCGGTCGGCGTGTACAACACGCTGTCGTCGGGCTGGATTACTGCCGTGCCGTGGGTCGGCGGGCTCGTGATGCGGCGCACATCGAGCGTCGGGCTATCGCGGTCGCTGTCGTTCGCCAGGACCACGACCAGCACGCCGGTGTCCTCGGGCGTTGTGACGATGTCGTCACCCGCCACGGGCCGGTCGTTCACCGGCACGACCGTGATGTTCACGGTCGCGGTCGCGCACAGGTTGGTCGCGTCGCAGACCTCGTAGACCAGCGAATCGGGTCCATTGTAGTTCGGGTCCGGCGTGTAGGTCAGTGTCGTCGAGATCACCACATCACCATGCGTCGGCGGGATCACGATACGCGTGATCGTGAGTGGGCCACCGTTCGGATCGGTGTCGTTGGTGCGCGGATCGAAGGTCACATCGGTGTCCTCGTTCGTCGTCACCGTGTCGTTTTGCGGGCGCGGCTTGCCGTTGACGACGATCGTCACGTTCGCCGTATCCGCCGCCCCGTTGACGACCGCGGTCAGCGTGTACGTGAACGTTACCGTGCCGGCGAAGCCGTTGGCCGGGATGAACGTGAACGTGCCGTTGGGGCTGAGCGAGAGCGTGCCCTGGGCCGGGGTCGGCCCACTGCCCGCGGTGAGCGCGACGGTATAGGCCGAGCCCGGCGGCACCGTATCATTGCCTGCCAGGCCAGCAGGCACCGTGTTGATGCTCAGTGTCGTGCCTTCGCTCGTCGTGTACGAGTCGTCGACAGCGATGGTCGAGCCGGGGTCGACGCAGATACCGTTGCCGCAGATGCGGCCGCCCGTGCAGTCCTCGTCGGTCTCACACTCATGGCAGTTCGGCCCGCCGACGGCAACCTCGTCGCAGTAGCGCTCGGTCGCGTCGCAGCCCCAGTCGGTCAGACCCGCGCCCTTGTCGTTCTCGCACTCGACGCAGCGGTCATCGGCGAGGCCCAGGTTGCCGAGCTCGCACACCGGGTTGTTGCCGTTGCAGCCGGTGTCAATCGTGCCGGCGAGCCGATCGTCGAGGCAGATGACGCAGATGCCGGCATCAACGTCACACACCCGGCCCGCGCCGCAGTCGGCCGCGTCGTTGCACTCGACGCACTTACCGCCCGGCACGTTCTCGTTGCAGATCGGGGTGCCCGAGGTGCAGCCCTCGTCGGTCGCGGTGTCGAGGACCTTGTCGTCCTCGCAGACCACGCACGTGAGGATCGTCGCGCCGCCGCCACCCGAAATCGAACCCTGCTCGACGCACACCGGAGCCGGCGCATTGCAGCCGCTGTCGATGTTCGGGAACGACGCATCGTTGAAGCACGGCAGGCATGTACGGGTCGAGAGTTGGCAGGTCTCGCCGAGGCTACAATCGGTGTTCTTGGTGCACTCGACGCAATCATGGCCGCCGAGCACCGCTTCGTCGCACGCCGGTAGGAGCGGGGTGCAGCCGAGGTCGGTGCCGACCGGCACCGTGTCGAGGCACTCCTCGCAGGTTTCGCTGCCGGTAGCGCCGCGATCGTCGCAGATCGGGTCGATCACCGGGCAACCTTCGTCGCGACCGGCCTGCGGCGCCGTGTCCACGCAGGGCACGCAGAGGTTGCTCGTCTCGTCGCAGACCTTGCCCCTGGGCGCGCAGTCCGGGTCGCCGAGGCACTCGACACACACCTCGCCAGTTTGGCGCAGCGCGTCGCAGATCGGCGTCGCCGTCGTGCAACCCGTGTCCGTCAGCGCGACCCCCGCGTCGTCGCGGCACACCGCGCACTCCTCACCGACCTTGCCGGTCGGCTCGGTGCCGGTGGTACCCGGCGGGAGGAGGCAGATCTTCTCTTCGACATCGCAGCCGCGGTCGGTCGTCGGGTAGACCTGGGTATCCACGCACGGCACGCACGCGCCAGCGTTGCAGATGAGGTCGCCCAGGCAGTCGGCGTCCGTAAGGCAACCGAGGCAGCGCCGCTCACCGGTTTGGGCGTTGATGTCGCAGTCCGGCGCGCCGTTCGAGCAGCCGGGGTCGATGTCATTGGTCGGAGCGGTCTGCTGGCAGACCACGCACTCGGTCGGGTCACTTGCACCCGACGTCAGCTCGCACAGCGGCTTGGCCGCAGCACAGCCATCGTCGGCCAGCGGCAACGACGCAATCGGGAGGTTGTCGACGCATGGCACGCACACGCGAGCCCCTTCGTCGCAGACCTCGCCGGCAAAGCAGTCGGCATCCTGGAGGCACTCGACGCAGACCGTCGTCGTGCCCGCGCGGTCATCGCAGGCGGGCAGCGCAGCGTTGCAGCCGGTGTCCGGCACCGGGCCCGACGGGTTCGAGTCGTTGATGCACGACACGCAGTCGTTCGGGTTGAGCGACTCGTTGCAGATCGGCTCACTGATGTTGCAGCCGTCGTCGGTGCCCGCGCCACCGGCCGTGTTGAGGCAGGGCACGCAGGTGTTGTTCAGCACGTTGCCGGCGTCGATCTGGCAGACGTTGGTGCCCGCGCAGTCGTTGTCCGCGAGGCACTGGGTGAGCGTCAGCGTCAGCGTCGTCACCGAGCAGACGGCGCTGCTCGAAGCCGGCCGCTCCTCGCATATCTGCACGTAGAAGATGGGCCTGCCCGTGACCGAGCCGCCCGTGACGCTCAGGTCCGAGGTGTCGAGGCTTGGGTTCACGACACTGACCGTCGTGCCGCTGATGGTCGCGGTGTTACCAAACGGTCCACCGACCGAGCTGCCGACGCGGATCGTGCGCAGCGCGTCCGTGTCGCCGTCACTCGGATCATCGCCAAAGATGATCGCGGTGTTCACGAAGAACGGCGCGTACGTCACGGTCGCGGTATCCGTCCACGCGAGCGTCGCCGTCTGCGCCGCAAGGTTAGGCGGATCGTTATAAATGATCGTGAGCGTGTTGGCATTGTCGCACGCGGCCGGCGTGCCATTGTCACAGGCCGTGTAGTTGACCGTGTAGGTCCCCGGTGCAGACGGCGTGTTCGGACTGAACACGATATTGCCACCGTTGAAGGTCGCAGTGCCTCCCGTCGCGTTCTGGATGGTCACAACGCCAAGCGCGTTGCCGTCGGCATCGGTGAAGTTCGCGCCGGGAGAGTAGCTCGCGCTGGCGTCACCGACCGCGGCCCACTGCGTCGCGTTCGTCACGACCGGCGCGCGGTTGACGGTGATGGTGACCGTCGCCGTGTCGCAGGCGGTGAGGTCGACCGGGGTGCAGACGTTGTAGACGAACGTGTCGGTCGTGATGACTGCCGACGGCGCCGTGTAGCTCATCTGGCCAGTGCCGCTGTCGTAGGTCAGCGTGCCGCCCTGCGTCGTCGTGAGGGAGGTCGGCTGGAACGAGCTGGCCGCGAAGTTCGTATCGTTCGCCAGCAGGTTCGAGCGATTGAACGCGAGCGGGCTGGTCGCCGACGCCTGAAGCGTGTCGTTCGTCGCGTCGACGATCGGCACGCACTGGTTGGTCGCCGTGTCGCAGCGCTGCGTGGTGGTGCAGTCGGCGTTGTTCTCGCACTGCACGATCGTGAGGGTCAGCGTCGTGACCGTGCATACCGCGGTGCTGGTCGGCGGCATCTCCTCGCAGACCTGCACGTAGAAGACCGGTGTCCCGAGTGTCGAGCCCGCGACGATGTTGAGGTCCGACGTGTCGAGACCGACAGTCGCGAGACTCACGGTCGTGCCACTCAGCGTGGCGCTGTTGCCGAACGGCCCCGCGAAGGCGGTGCCGACAAGGGTCGTGCGAATGGCGTCGTCCGGCGACTCGACGTCGACCGTGTTGTCGCCATTGATGACACGGGTGTTGGCGAAGATGCTCGTGAAGCTCACGGTCGACGTATCGCCGAAGGCGAGCATGTCGGTCTGCGCGTTCAAGACCGGCGGGTCGTTGTAGGTCATCGTGAGGACGGCCGTATTGCAGGCAGTCGGGGTGCCGCTGTCGCAGAACGTGTAGTTGACGGTGTAGGCGCGCGCCGCGAGGATGTCGGTCGGCACGAACACGATGTTGCCGCCGGTGTAGCTCGCGTTGCCACCCGTTACTGGGCTTATCACGACGCTCGTCAGCGTGTGGCCGTCGGGATCGGTGAAGTTCGGGGGGCCGGGGTTGAAGCTGACGTTGGTGTCGCCGACCGCAGCGAAGGCCGTCAGTGTGGGGATGGTCGGGCGGCGGTTTACGGTGATGTTGACCGTCGCAGTATCGCAAATGGACGGGTCGACCGACGAGCAGACCGTGTAGGTGAAGCTATCACTGGCGATGACCGCGGTCGGTGCGGTGTAGGTCATGGCGCCGGTGCCACTATTGTACGTGAGCGTGCCGCCGCCGCTGGTCGTCAGCGAGCCGAGGGCGAACGACGCCGGGTTGATGCCGCCCGTGTCGTTCGCGAGGAGGCTGTCGCGGGTGAAGCTCAGCGGCGAGGACGCCGACGCGGCGAGCGCATCGTTGATCGCGTCGGGACGACCGACACAGGTATTGGTCGAGGTGTTGCAGAGCTGCTGCCCGGTGCAGTCGGCGTTGTTCAAGCACTGTACGACCGTGGTCGTGATCGTTGTGACCGCGCAGATCCCCGGCGCGCCGGCCGGAAGTTCCTCGCAGACCTGGACGTAGCAGACCGAGACGCCAAGCGTCGCGGCGGACGCGGTGAAGGTCACCGGCGAATCATCGGCCGCGGTGGCGGTGCAGGTGCTGGCGCCCGTGAGGTTGGCCGAGGTGCTGAAGGGTCCGCCGTTCGCGGCGCCCACGCGGGTCGTTGCAAGCCCATCGGTGTCGCCGTCGGTCGAGAGGTCGCCATTGAGCACGTTGGTGCTCGTGAAGAGGCTCGCGAACGGGGTCACCACCACGTCGCTGAAGGCGAGCGTCTGAGTGACGGTCTTCAAGAGCGGCGGGTCGTTATAGAAGACCGTCATCGTCGCGTTCGTGCACTGGCTCGGGGTGCCGCTGTCGCAGACCCGGAAGGACACGACGTACGGCGCGGCGGCGGTCGTCGCGGCGTTGACGTTGCTCGGCGTAAACGTGATGGTCGTGCCGTTGACGGTGGCACTATCGGAGACCACATCGGGTCCACCCGTCACACTAAGGATCGTGACCGTCGCAATGGTATCGCCCTGCTGGTCGTTGTAGCCGGTCTGGACGTTGTAGGTCTGATTGGCGGCGCCTACCGCGGCATACAGCACCGGGCTCGCGACCTCGGGCGGGGTGTTGCAGACGATGTTGTCGCACGCGTCGAGGCGACCATCGTTGTTGCAGTCGTTGCCCGCGAGCTCGCAGGTGTCCGGGATGTTGTTGTCGTTGCAATCGGCCGCTTCGACGCACGCGTCGCGCACGATGCCCCTGACCGCCTCGACCAGCTCGAGCCCGGAGAACTCGCGCGCCACGGTACCACCGGTGCCGTTCGCCAGATTGACCGCGAGCTGTTCCATGAGCGGCGGTCCGCCATTGCTCGGGTCGGCGGTGTTGTAGTAGCCGGACGCGGTGAGCACCGAGACGATGACGTTGTTGCTGTTGGCGTTGATGATGGCGTTGTTGATGCTGTCCGAGTCGTTGGCGGCCAATCCTGAACCGCACCACGGCCCCTCGTCCGAAACCGCGACGACCAGCGGGATTGTGCCGACGTCCCACGGATAATTCGCGGAGATGATCGATGCGGCCCGACCCCAGTCTTCCTCGTTGCTGCTGGAATTGGCGCCACCGCATCCACCATACAGCGTATCCTGATTGCTGCCGTCGGCCGAGTTGGGCGTAGCACCTGGGAGATCCGTGCCCATCGGCGGCAGCCCGGTCACTGGGGTGTATCCGGCTGGTGAGGTGATGGTTCCGGGAGTGGGGTTGCCGACATAATCGGCGAGGCAGTCGAAGTCCCCCTCGGGGTCATTGAACCAGGGGCCGTCGGCTTCCAAGCCAATCGCGTAGAGGTGCGCGTTGACCGTGATGCCCTCCGCGGTGAGCGTGCTGATCACGCTGTTGAGGTTGGCGCACAAGGTCGCCGCCTCGTCGTCCATCGAGCCGGAGGTGTCGACAGCAAACACCAGCTCGACCGGTACGGCGCACGACGCGCACTCGTCCGGGATGCCGTTGTTATCGCAATCGTAGGACCCGGTTGGCGCCCCAAGGGCGATGTCGCAGGTGTCCGGGCGCGCGTTGCCATTGCAGTCGGGGAGTCCCCGCCCAACACCCGATAGGAGGATGTCGCAGACGTCAGCATCGGTGTCGGCGTTGCAGTTGGTCGCGGTCGCCAGGCCGCAGCGCGCGAAGGCATAGACGGTGTTGGTGCTCGCGACAACGAGGGTCGACCCGTCAGCGGACATGTCGAGCACCTGAACCGACTCGGTGCCGTCGAACGTGAAGCCGGCGCCCATGGCCGCCGGCGTCCAGCTGGTATCGAGCGCCGCGGAGGCTGCTGTCAGGCGCACGAGGCTGCCGTTCGAGAGCGCCACGATGAACGATTCCGTGGCGGCCGTGGTGGTGCTGCTGTCCCACTCGATGCTGATCGGGGTGCCGCCGAGGCCGGCGCCGCTGACGGTGACCGCCGTCGTGTCGACCTGCGTGCCCGTCTGCGTATTGAGCCGTCGAATCTGATTGTTCTGGCGGTCGACGATCAGGATTCGGTTTCGCGACACGGCCACGTCGGTGAAGGTCTGGTTACCGCCGGGATCGTTGATGATGGTGCGCACGACGCCGGCGCTCGTGACTGCATAGACGGCGTCGGGGCTACCACTGTCAGCCACGAGCACTTGACCCGCCGCAACGATGTTGCCGCCGGCCCAGCCAGTAGGGACCATCTCCATGCCGGCCGGATCATCGGGATCGCCGCCGGGGTAGTCGGCGAGCAGGACCGTCGGCACCTGGCCGGGCTCGATGCGCTGGATGTTCTCGAGGACGTCGGCCGTCGACGTGAAGAGCAGGCCGTTGAACGCATGGCTGGGGGCGGGGATACTGACGGTGCCGAAACCTGGGGCCCACGTGATGCCGCTGACCTCGGCCGTCTGGTGCACGGTCTGCACGCGTCCGGTGCCAGGTCCGGTCGGGGTGCGGCTGCGGATCGGCGTCCTGCCGTTGTCTGCAATCGTCCCGTTCCAGGCGCCCCAGTATATCGTCCCATCGGGCGCGATCGCGATCGCGGCAGTGCTGCCGGCGGTGCCCTGCGAGTAGAGGGGCGTCCAGACGTTCGGCGTACCCTCGGTGACCGTCTGCGCGTGGGCGGCGGCGGGGAGAGCGACGAGCAGACCGAGGAGCAGGATTCGCTTGAGCATGATCAGCCTCGTGACGGGCGCACATGGGGCGTGCGTGCCTGGCGGGGGGCATGGGGTGCGCGGGCGCGACGATCGCGCGACGTAGGAAGACCGACGCGGGGACGCGGAGATGCGTATAGGATGAGAAAACTGGGGCAGCAACTACGATGAAGTGGTCGGCGAGAGGGGGGTCTCGGACCACGTGCTGAAGGCATTGGGCGGGGCGCCTCGGTAGAGGTCGGGCGAGGATAATCGTTCCGAAGACTCGGCGCAACGCCTTCAACATGTAGATGAAACCGCACCCGAGATCGAGCTAGGGATCGCGGAAGGGCCGCCCCTGATCATCCGAAATGGGAACACACGAGCACTGCTCGCAGCCATCCTCAGTCGTCTCGCAGCGGTACTCGAAGTCGTCCGAGCACGCACCCCAGAGCGGCTTGTCGGGATAGGTTCCGGCGGCGCGGGAGGACCCGCATCCCGACGTAGGAGCTTCCCCAGAGCCGGCTGGCGAACAGAAGCACCAGCAGCAACGCATCTTCACCCCTCGCCTTGGTCCGCGAACATGCCTGGGAGCGCGGGGCAGCACAACTGAGGGGGCTCGACCCACTCGACCCGAGGCCGGCGCTCTGCTAGAACCCGTGCCCCTGGCTCTCGAGGACGATTGTGATGTCTCAGCCCCGCCCCTTCCGCCTCTACTCGACCCTCACGCGCGACGTTCGTGCCTTCACGCCGGTCAGCGAAGGCCGCGTCGGGCTCTACGTCTGCGGGATGACGGTGTATGATCGATGCCACGTCGGTCACGCCCGGGCGATGGTCGTCTTCGACGTCTTCGTACGCTGGCTCCGGCACAACGGCTGGGCCGTCGACTTCGTGCGCAACTTCACGGACGTCGACGACAAGATCATCAAGCGGGCGAGCGAGGCCGGAGAAGACGCGATGGCCCTGGCCGAACGCTACATCGCGGCCTTCCAGGAGGACGCGACGGCGCTTGGGCTGGTGTCGCCCGACCACGAGCCGCGCGTGTCGACGTCGATCGACGACATCGTCAAGCTCATCCAGGTGCTCGTGGACAAGGGCCATGCGTACGCCTCCGAAGGCAGCGTGTGGTTCGACGTGCGGACCTTCCCCGAGTACGGCAAGCTGTCCGGCCAGAAGATCGACGAGCTGCGCAGCAGTGACGCCGACGCGGGCAAGCGCGATGGCGCCGACTTCGCCCTCTGGAAGGCGGAGAAGCCCGGCGAGCCGGCGTGGGACTCGCCCTGGGGCCGCGGTCGTCCTGGCTGGCACATCGAGTGCTCGGCGATGGCCTGGGCGCGCCTCGGGACGAGCTTCGACATCCATGGTGGCGGGCTCGACCTGGTGTTCCCGCATCACGAGAACGAGGTCGCCCAGAGCGAGTGCGCGCACGGCGTGCCGTATGCGCGCTACTGGACGCACAACGGTCTCCTGACAATGCAGAGCGGTCAGAAGATGGGCAAGTCGCTCGGCAACGTGATCAACGTGCAGGACGCGCTGGCCGCGTTCCCGGCGCAGGCGCTGCGCCTCTACTACCTGCAGAACCACTATCGCTCGCCGCTGCCGTGGGGCCCGGACGCGCTGCCCGATGCGCTCGCGATGGTGTCGCGCCTGTACGAAGCGCGCGAGGTGGCCGAGTCGATGGAAGGTGATGAGCCGGCCGCGCAGGTCGCCAAGGACCTGGGCGACGACGCAACGACCGTGCTGCAGCTCGGCCTCGCGTTCCGCGAGAAGTTCGACCAGGCCCTCGACGAGGACTTCAACACGGCGCATGCGATCGGCCACTTGTTCGAGCTCGCGCGCGCCGTGAACCGCCTCGGCAACAACAAGAAAGCGAAGAAGCGGGCGCGCTCGGTCGTGCAGCCGGCGCTCGACGCGTTCAAGCTGGTCGCCCACGCGACCGGCCTCATGGGTCAGCCGACCAACGAGTTCCTGGACGAGGTGCGCACCAAGCGCCTCGCCGCGACCGGCCTCGCGCGCACCGACATCGAGCGCCTCATCGCCGACCGCGACACGATGCGCCGTGAGAAGCGTTGGTCCGACGCCGACCAGCTGCGCGCCGACCTCGATCAGAAGGGCATCGTCGTGATGGATGGAGCGAACGGCGCCGAGTGGCGCGTCAGGGTCTGATTCCGCCCGACGCGTAGGCCAAATCGGCCGAGGTCAGTTGGTGCGCATGTAGCGCGCGACGTGCGGAAACGCGACCTGCATCGCGTCGAGCGTCGGCGCGTGCGTCGCGCAGATCCCGACCAGCATCGTCTGCGCCCGCTCGAGCTCGTACCACCCCTCGGGATAGGCGAACGAGCGCAGCAACGCCTTCTTCTCGCGCCGACGGGGTCCGCCCTCCGACATGCGATCCACAAACGTCTGTTCGACCTGACCGGCGCCTTGCAGTTCCATCCGCAAGAACCGCCCGAACGCATCCCGATGCACCTGGCCGAGCGACGACGCCGCCAGCGGGCGCTTGTCGAACTGCGCAAACACCACATGCACGGGTCGCCCGTACGCGCGGAACAGCGCCTCGTCGATCTCCGCGAACGACCGCGGCGGCACGCGATCCTGCAGCTTCGACAGCTCACGCACATACGCCTCCGGCAGGAACGTACCGAGCGTCGAGAGCATCTGCCCGAGCTTCACGTACACGCCACGAAGGCGCGTCGCCCCAAGGCAGAATCGGCGCGCGTTGGCCGCATGCACCCGCGTCCAGCGACGCTCAGCGACCCCACGGCCCCAGGCCGAGCCGCCGAGGCTCCAGCCGATTGTGCGCTATAGATAGCAGCTCGCCACGAGCCACGAGAACCAGAAGCTCGCCCGGCTCAACCGGATGGCGGCCGCGACGCGCGACACCCGCCGCTCGCCAAACGCGATGCCGCCCCCCTCGTCCGAGTCGACCTCGAGCCCGTCGCTCCCATGCACCGCATCGTTCATCGCACGCACCGCGTTCATGCCGACCCTCACAACGTGTTTCCGTACGTCGCAGGGAGCCCGCGTCGCCGCGGGGTAAACGCGCATTCGCGTCTCTCCCCGACACCTGCCCTGATTCACGCGCCGCACCGCACCACGCCCGCGCTCGAAGCCGTCGCTTTTTCTCGCCACCCCACGCTACAACGCGGCACTGATGCCCTGGCCACTCCTCATCGCGCTCACCCTGAGCACCCCGCCGGCACCCGACCCGGCCGCCCCCGCGCCGGCCGACCCCGACCTGCGCCGCACCCAGATCCGCGGCACCCGCTATGACCCCCAACCCGCCGCTGTGCTCGACCGCGACCGCCTCGCCGAGACCGCCGGCGGCGACCTCGCCACAGCCCTCGACTCCGAGCCCGGGCTGACCGTCACGCGCCTTGGCGGGCTCGGCATGTTCTCGACCCTGTCGATCCGCGGCTCCACCCCCGAACAGGTGCTCGTCGCCCTTGACGGCATCCCGCTGAACCCGGCCGACGGCGCCCCCGTCGACCTCTCCACCTTGCCGGTCGGCCCGCTCGACGCGGTCGACATCCACCGCGGCCGCACGCCCTGGTCGCTCGGCGTGACCGGCCTCGGCGGCGCGCTCGTCCTGCACACACGCTCACCCGACGCACTTCTCGCCGATGCCGAGCTCGCCCTCGGCGCCTTCGAGACCACCGCCCTGCGCACCTTCGTCGGCGCCCCAGTGGCACTCGGGCATGGCGACACCCTCACCCTCTCGCTCGCGCTCGACAGCCTGCACAGCGCCTCCGACTATCGCTTCCAGAACGACAACGGCACCGCCTGGACAACGCGCGACGACCACACCGACACGCGCCAGAACGCCGCTACTGACCAGCTCTCGGTCCTTGGCCGCGCGGCCCTCGATGTCGGCGCGCTGCGCCTGACGCTCGTCGATCTCCACAGCGAAGTCCGCCGCGGCCTCCCGAGCCTCGGCGTGACCCCGACCTCCGCCAGCCGCTTCGCGTTGACGCGCCACCTCACCGCCCTTCGCCTCGACGCGCGCCCCGGCCCGTTCGTGCTCGCGGCCACGACCTGGCTCGCGACGAGCGCCAGCGACGTCTTCGATCCGCGCGGCGAGATCGGCCTCGACAGCGGCCACGACAGCGTCGACTCACTCGTGCCTGGCGCGGTCGTCACCCTGCGCCTGCCGCTCTCACCCTCACCGCGCTTCCGCCTCGTGCCCTCGCTGCACCTCGCCTGGCGCCTCGAAGCGACCAGCGGCAGCAACCTCGACGATACCCATCGCCACGTCGCCTCGCTCGCCGCCGAGCTCACCCTCCGCCACGCCCTCGGCCTCGAGCTCGCGACTGGCCTGCGCGCCGAGCTCACCGCCACGCCCAACACCGCCACCACCGCAACCGCCTCCGACCCCAGCACCCTCGCCGCCTTCCTCGAAGGCGCCTACACCTTCGACCCCGTCCGTCTCTCACTCGCAGCCCGCCTCGCCCCCCGTCTGCCGAGCCTCTTCGAGCTCCACGGCGACACCGGCCTCGCCCTCGGCAACCCCGACCTGCGCTCCGAGTCCGCGACGACCCTCGAAGCCGCCGCTCGCTGGGAGCCGCCGCTCACCGACGCAGCGCTCGCCATCTCCGTCTTCGCCTACGCGACCTGGGCCGACGACCTCATCCAGTTCATCCAGAACGCCCAGGGTGTGACCCGCCCCGAGAACCTCGCCTCGGCCCGCATCCTCGGACTCGAGCTCCAGCTCGAAGCGACCCTCTTCGACCACCTCCTCTTGCGCAGCAGCCTCGCCCTCATGGACGCTGTCGACACCTCCGACATCGCCGCCCGCAAGGGCCACCAGCTGCCCCTGCGCCCCGCGCTCGCAACCTCGCACCGCCTCGAGCTGCGTCTGCCCGACCCCGCCCTCGGCCCGGTGCACGGCGCGCTCGGCGTCTACCTCGAGCTCGACCACGTCGCCGGCAACCACCTCGATCCCGCGAACCTCGTCGCCCTGCCCGCCCGCACCCTGCTCGGCGCCGGGGCCTTCGTGCGCAGCGACCACGCCGAAGTACGCCTCTCGCTCTCGAACCTGCTCTCCGACCGCGTGCAGGATCTGGCCGGCTACCCGCTGCCCGGGCTCACGACCATGCTCTCCCTGCGCCTCACGACGCGCCCCGAATGAGCTCCCCAATGAAGTCCCTCCTCCCCTTTCTGCTCGCTCCGATCACGCTTACCGCCTGTGACGATGCCATCGCCACGCCCGACCTGCCCCCCCGCGAGGCCTGTGTCCTGGCGGTCATCGCGAGCGACTACCTGTCCACGGCCGTGTCGCTCCTCACCTCCGACGGCACCCTCTGCGCTCCCGACATCGTCACCTCGGGCAGCCGCCCCCCCGGTCTCCTGACGGCCCTCTCGGGCGACGTCGTGCTCCCCTCCGAGCCCGACCCAGCCGGCCTCCTGTACCTCATCGACCGCTTCCCGAACGCGGTCGTCACGACCCTTGACCCGCTCACCTCCGAGGTCCTCACCCAGCTCGCCGTCTCCCCCGGCTTCGCCGGCAACCCCTACGACATCGCCTTCCTGGCACCTTCTCCGACATTCCTGCTCACCCGCTTCGGCAGCGACCCCGACGACCCTGACGGCCAAGGCTCTGACCTCCTGCGCGTAGCCGCCGAGACCACGCGCATCGACCTCTCGGCCTACGCCGACCCCGGCTTCGAGCCGATGCCCGACCAGCTCGCCCGCGCCGCCGGCCACCTCTGGGTGGGCCTCACGCACCTCACCGCCGACTTCTCCAGGGCCGCCCCCGGCCGCGCGCTCGCGCTCGACCCGAACACCCTCGCCATGACCCACAGCCTCGACCTCGACCCGCTCCAGAACTGCGGCACCATCGTCGCATCCTCGCCCACCGCCGGCCTCTGGGTCGTCTGCTCTGGCCTCTTCCGCGCCAGCCCGACGGGCCCCCAAGGCGACCATTCCGGCCTCGCCTGGCTCTCCCCTTCCCTCACCCCCGCCACCCCCTCCGTTCCCAATCCGTCCACCCCGATCCCACTGACCCCGACCTGGCTCCGCCTCGCCGCCGACCTGCATCCACCAGGCACCAACGCCCGCCCGCTCGGCTTCACGCTCGCCGCGCTCGACGACGACCGGGCCCTCATCGTAGCCCTGGGCGACCTCGCGACGAAGCTGCCCGATCGCCTGCTGCTCGTGACGCGCAGCACCGACACCGTCACGACCCTCGCCGAGAGCGACGGCCCCTACGAGCTCGGCGCCGTCCTGCCACGTCCCGCCAACGGCCCTGCCGGAGTAGGCGGCCTCATTCTGGTCGCCGATGCGAACCCGCGAACACCGCGCGTGCGCCGCTTCACCTGGCCCACCGCCACCACCCCGAGCCGCGAGCTCTCCCCGGTCGCCATCTCGCCAAGCGGCCTGCCCCCGCGCCACATCGCCGTCATCCGCTGATCCGCCGAACAACACCCCAAGCCCCGCACTTGCCCTCGCCGCACCGCGAGCCTACAAGCCCCCCATGAGCAGCACCACGCCGCCGACCACCGTCATGTGCTCCCGCTTGAAGCAGGAGCTGCCCGCGATCACCTCGCGCCTCACCTTCATTGGCCCGTTCGCCGACAAGATCCGGCAGCAGGTCTCGCAGCGCGCCTGGGTCGAGTGGCTCGACATGCAGATCAAGGTCATCAACGAGTACCGCCTGCACCTCGGCGAACCCTCGCACCGCACCTTCCTCGAAGAGATGGCCACCAAGTTCTTCATGCTCGACGGCAACGATGGCACCCTCGGCTCCGGCCCCGAGGGCGGCCTCTCAGGGCACTGAAACGGACACCTCGGCGCGCGCGACCGCTCAGCGGAGCGCCACCGAGCGGCGGGGATGCGACCGACCGTCAAAGCGGGCGAAGCCCGCAGGGAGGGAGCGCCCCGACGTCGGTGGCGTGGTGGCTCGAGCTCGAGAGAGCGCCCCGAGCCCTGTGAAGTGCCACCGAGCGTCGGGGATGCGACCGACCATCAAAGCGGGCGAAGCCCGCAGGGAGGGAGCCTCCCGACGTACGTGGCGCGCCGCGTGGTGGCCCGAACTCAGCAGCGAGTCACCTGTCCGCGTCAGGCGACGCTCACGCCGTGCACCCAACTGCGGATCGCCTGGATCTCCGGCCGCCACGCGTCATCATCCATGCGCAGCTCCATGAACTGCTGAAACAGCGCATGCACGGTGTCCTCGATCTCTTCTATCAACATGAACCGCTCGTAGAGCTGGTCATCGTCCTCACGCGACAGCAGCGCCGGGATCTTCACGCCCGACACCCCGAGCGTGTCGCCCTTCACCGACAAGGTCCACTGCTTCTGCCCGGACACCATGCGCAGCCGCGCGTCCGACACCAGCTTGCCGTTGAGCAGCGCCGCGTGCGCCTCGCTCGTCTCGGTCGGATTCTCCGCCTTGATGACGTTCGACTCCTTCACGTCCCCCTGCGCTTCGAGCGTGATCTTCGCGTCGAACCACACTTCCAGCGGCCCGTCCGTCATCTCGAAGATCCCGCTCTGCAAGGCACTCCGATACCAGAGCCAGGTCAGGAACTCGCGTCCGAGATAACGCGTCGAGTTGATGCGATTGATGATGTCCATGCCCGTGTCTCCGCCTTGTCCGCGACCTAACCTGCGGCCTGTGACTTGCGTTTGCGCTTGCTTTCACTCGGCGGCGCCGACATCGCGGCCGGCTCCAGCTCGAGCAACCGCTCAAGCGCCGCCTCGCCGATCTCCAGCTGCTCCAACTGCGCGTATGGGTTCTTCTCGACCGGCTGCAGCCCGAACGTCTCCTGGAAGAAGTCCACGAACTGCTCATTGACCTTCTTGTTGGTCGACCACAGCCACACCACCCCGCGCTCCATGTTCCACACCATGTCGTGCGTCTTGATGTTCGGCAGCGCCTTCTTCTTGAGCTGCCGCTCGAGCCGGTCCTTGACCTCCTCGATCTCCGTCTTCGACAGCTTCTCCTTGCCGCTCTTCTTCTGGTGCTCGGCCACAGCCTTGCGCAGGTGCAGCTTGAACGCCGTCGCCGGCAGCCGGATCGTGTCGTGCCGCACCGCCGCCATCAGGTAGCTGCCCCACAAGACATCGTTCAACTCGAAGTCCGTGTTGAACGGGTCCGTGATCGCCACCCACCCCATCGACTCCTCGTGCTCGAGGTCGAGGTTGATGTCGACGAAGCGATGCTGGCGCAGCGCCTCCAGGTACGAGACCTTGAAATCCTTCGGGATCTCGCCTCGCACATAGTAGCAGGTCATCGTGATCGTACCGGCCAGCGCGCCCATCGTCTGCTCCCCCTGGAAGACAAAGGGCCGAGCAAGCTCGACCCCTTGATCCTCATCGTTCATTGAGCCGGTACTTCACCGGCGCCGCCCACAACTCTCAATTCCCGATGATGAACTCGACACGCCGGTTCGCCTCGCGCGCCTCTTTCGTCGTCCCGACCACCGCCGGCCGCGTCTCGCCGAAGCCCGTGCCCGTCAGCCGCTCCGACTCGATGCCATTGGTGATGAGCCACGCCATCACCGACTTCGCCCGGTCATCCGACAGCTTCAGGTTGCGCTTGTCTGCGCCCACGTCATCGGTGTGCCCCTCGATCGCGACCTTCTTGATGTCCGGGTTCGCCTTCAGGATCCCCGCGACCGCCGCGACCACCGGGAAGCTCTCGGGCTTGATCGTCGCCTTGCCGGTATCGAAGAAGATCTTCTGCATGATGACGATCTTGCCGGCCTCAATCTTGGCCAGCGTCTCGTCCGGGCAGCCGTCTTCGTCGTCCTTGCCGTTCCACGTCTCGGGCTGCATCGGGCACTTGTCGCTCGCGTCCGGCACGCGGTCCTTGTCGTTGTCGAGCTCGGGGCAACCGTCGTCGTCCTCGAACTCGTCGACGTCCTCGGCCGCGTTCGGGCACTTGTCGTCCGGGTCGAGCTTGCCGTCGCCGTCGTTGTCGAGGTCGGGGCAGCCGTCTTCGTCCTGATGCTCGTCCTTGTCCTCCGGGTCCTGCGGGCACTGGTCGGCGCCATCCAGGATCCCGTCGCCGTCGTTGTCCGCCTCGGGGCAGCCGTCGTCGTCCTGGTAGTTGTCCTTGTCCTCGGGCTCGACCGGGCACTTGTCGAACGCGTCCAGGATCCCGTCCTCGTCGGCGTCGAGGATCTTCTCGGGCTCGTACGCGATGCCGCCAAAGATCCGGAACTTGGTATTGCCGTAGCCCTTCGTGAAGCCCGACCCGCCGCCGACCGTGAACGACAGCCCGGTGTCCGGCAGGTGCAGCCGCCCACCGAGGAGCCCCTCGAGGTGGGTGTTGTTCGACGTCGACCAGTCGGCCGACGCCCCGTAGATCTCGCCCAACACCTCGAGCTCGCCCGGCACCACGCCGTAGCGACCACCGATGCGCCAGAAGAACTCGCTGCCGGGCTGCGCGAACCCGTACAGGCTCGAGTCCGCGTCGGACGTCGTGCGGATGCGATAACCGATGTTCGCCGCCACCAACAGGTCGCCGATCACATAGTCGGCCGCCACCATCGGCGCCACCTGGAAGCCGTCGCTGACAAAGCTGTCCGAGGCGCCGGTCGGCAGCGACAGGTCGAGGCTGGCCGCGACGCCAAAGCCCTGCGCGTCCCGCTCCCGCTGCATGATCGCGACTTTCGGCGACAGCCGGACATCGCCCAACGCGAACGACGAGACCTCCGGATCGACGTCGATGAAGCCCTCCTTCTCGCCCGAGTTCAGGAGGAACAACGGGATCGACAGGCCCACCGACAGCCGGTCCCACAAGGCGATGCTGCCGTACAGGTCGGCCGTGAGCTGGTCCTGGATCACCTCGTGACGGACGTCCCCGTCCTCGTTGGTGTCGACGAACACGAGCGCATTCTTCCCGAAGTGCAACAGGAGGCCTGCGCCCCACTGCGTATGCTTACCGATGTCGGTGGTCATCGTCGAGAGCAGGTCGCCGATGTGCGCCGACGGCCGGAAGACCTGCACGTTGACCGTGGGATTCTCGGCCCGGGCCATCCCCGCCAGCGCCATCGTTCCCGCCGCGACCGTCATCAGTGCTCGAGGGAGCTTCATCTCCAACATCCTCCGATCCGGAACGCACGGAGCGCGCCGCGTATCGATTGTCTGATAGCCTGATAGTCTGGCCTGCCGTTCGCCAGCGATCCGTCCGAAGTGCCTGATTTCACGACTCTTCGCGGATAAGCCGGCGGACTCTAGCAGGGACAGGCGACTCGCACAACCCGAACCTGGCCGCGTCAGCCCAGGCGATCAGGGCCCTGTGACCGCATCCGATCCGAGCCCCGGCACCACCAATCCACGCGGCACGAAGAACCCGCGCTGCCACGCCCGATGCAACCTGTCCGCCCGCCGCCGCCCGAGTCCATGAATCGTGCGGTCGATCTCGCCCGGCGGCTGGTCTAGGAGCCCCCGCTTCTCCAAGGAGTAGATGCGCTTCTCAATAACCCCATCGCGGTGTTGCGGCGGCACCAGCACCCGCGTTGTGTCGGCCAACACCGCATCCAGCGCCCCGACCCCGATGCCCGCCGCGAGCAGCACCGACCCCGCCACCATGCACACCACGAAGTGGCGCGTCTCGTCCGGCAGGTCCTCCGGCAAGGCGCTCATCACGACCTCCTCGATCCCGAGCGCCACCGCCCCGAGCAACCACAGTGACGCCGGCATGCCCGGCCCCGCCGCGACCACCCCGCCCTGAGTCCCCCATTCCGGCCGCACCACCCGCGCAAAGCAAGGCATGCCCCGCAACGCCGGCGACACGACGAACGTCACCTCCCGCGCCGGTCTCCAACGCGTGTCGAGCCCCGCCACCGCTGCCGCGATCCCCGCCGCCTCCTTGCCTTCGCCCGCTTCGAAGCGCCGCTGATACCAGCCGCGGTCCGACTCGCCCGCCTCGGGCGCCGCCTCCCCGCTCAGCGCCTCGGCCACGCACGACCAGGTCGCCTTCGGCGGCAACCGCACGCGCACCGACCGCCGCAGCTGCTCTTCCGTGCGTGCATAGCCCGGCGTCACCTCGCAGCCCTCGCTCGCCAGCCCCAGCCGATGCAGCCGATAGCCGGCCTCGAACGCCGCCTCGCCCTCCAGCACCCGCGCCCAGGCACCGAGTCCAGGCTCCGCCATCGTCACCGCATCCACCACGTCAGCTCCTGCTCGCCATCACAACCCGCGCGATTACCGCCCGCACCATCGCCGCCGTCGCCTCGAGCCCACGCGCCCCGACGTCCCGCGGCATATGCATGAACAGCGCCGGCTTCGCCCTCACGCCCTCCGCCCCCACCGCCAGCAGCGCCTGATACACCGCGTTGCAGACATAGCTGCCGCAGTCCTCGGACACCCACGACCCGACCTCCGCCGCCCATTCATCGACCGGCACCGTCGTCGCGAGCCCCGCCCCGAGCTCCCGCCCGAGCCACACCTCGCCCCGCACGTCCGCCCGATCGCTCGTTACGACCCCATGGGCCCGCCGTTCCAGCCGCACTGTCGGGCCGCGCCACACCCCAAGCGCCACCGCCCCGATGCATCCGTCCGCCCGCGCCAGCCGCCCGATCGTCGCCCGCGCCTCACCGAACGCCGTCGCCAGCACCACCCCTCGCACGGGCACACCGGCCACGCATGCCCCATCGAGTCCCGCCGCGACGATCCCCGACGCGTTCACGCACACCTCCGCGAACGGCCCGAACCCGCTGACCAGCACGTGCCGAGCCTCGTCCCTCACGGCAGCTCGCTCGCCGCCGCGTTGTCGCCCCAAAAGCTCTGCCAGTGCTTGCGATTGCGCCCGGGCGATCGCGCCCGCCAGTCCTCATCGTGCCCGGTCAGCGCCACCAGCCCACGCCAGGCGCACATACGCACCGGCGCCTTGCCGCTATCCAACAATTTGATCAGCCGACCGACCGCATCCTTCGAGCGCAGCCCCCGCGGGAACGCCTTCTTGCCGCCGAGCCCCTCTTCGATCCACGCGAGCTCACCCTTCCCGCTCGCCTGCGAATACCAGAGCCGATACCCCTTCACGTCCTTGAACGTCTGACAGGTGCGATGCGCCAGCGCCTCCAGCGCCGCCTTCTTCACGGCCGCGTCCTTGTCTTCCGCGAACCCGAGCAGCGTCGGCACGTGCGCCGCCGTCCCATGGTCACGCAACACCGCCAGCGCCGCCGCCTTCACCTTCGGCCCCGCCACCCGCAGCGCCGCCGGATGCAACAGCCTGTCGACCCCGCCCGGCGCCAGCACCGTGTCGGCCAGCGGCACCAGCGCTTCGGCATCCAACTGCGGGATCGCCGCGAACAGCGCCGTCGCCCACGCCGGGTCCGACACGGCGGGCAGCACCTTGACGATCCCGTCTGCCGCCCGCGGGTCCTCGAGGCCGATCACGGTCGCCAACGCCGCCTTGCGCACCTTCTTCGAGACCGCCGACAATTGCCCCATGATCGCATCGAGCTCGCTCGCCGCCGCCATCGCCCCAAGGCGTTCCAGCGCCCGGACGTGGAGCGCCTCGCTGCCCTTGCCCGTCATCTCGAAGATCGTCGCGATCGCGCCCGCCGCCGCCGCGTGCTCGCGATCCCCGGGGTCGACCCAGGCCCGCACCGGCCCCTTGTTCTGACATCCATACAAGCGGTCCTCGACCGTACAGAAGAGGCGCACATGGAAGTGGTCGGCGTGTGGGTTGGAGTCGCTCGGCTGGTGCAGGAGCTCGCCCAGCCGCCCGATCGTGTCGCCCTTGATGCCCGCCCGCCGCGCCTCTGCCAGTAGCTTCTCCTTCAGCCACGCCGCGACGAACACGTACTGCACACGCGCCACCGGGTCTTCCGCCAGCGCGACCACCAGCGCCAGGTTACGCGGCAGGTCGAACTTCACGCGTCGCCCCTCCGGCCCGATCGCTATCCCATCGGCGTCGAACGCGTAAAACGGCATCGTCTGCAGCGGCTTGCCTTCGAGCGAGGTCGCGTACATGCCGAGATCCGCGTCGCGCCCCGCCTGGTGCGAGACCGACCATGGGATCTTGCGCCCGCTCTCGAAGCCGAGGTTGCCGATCCCGAGCAGTGACGCCGGGAACGCCCCGCGCACGGCGGCCGTCGCCCGATCGATGAGGTCGATCATCTCGGTGGTGCCGAAGTTCGTGTGCCGCCCGACCGCGTGCGACAACACCGTGTAGCCCGCGCCGCGCGGCGGCAACTGAACGGCCACGAGCAGCTGCCCATCATTGGTACGACCGAGGCTCGTCGATCCCTTCGGCAGCGCGAGCAGCGCCTTGGCTTCCCGCTCGCTCGGCGCGGCCGCCATCGCGACCTGACCGTTCAGCCCGCCCAGGCCGAGCACCGCAAACGTCAACAGTCCCGTCGAGATCCGCATGCGCGCCTCAACCAGCGATGCGCCGAGCGTCATCCACCCTGCTCCCGACCTCGACCCGCGAGGCAACTCCAGAAGGTCCGTCGCCGCATTTGCGCGCGCCCTCACCCCAGGCCGCAACAACCGGCTAGCACTCGCCTCCGAGTCAAAACGTGTCAATCAAATTGTGCGCGCAAATTTAGCAAATTTTCCTGCTTGACACCCCTCCTCTAGCTTTGGATATATCGCCCCGTACCAAGCACAAGCGGGGCTGCCCACCAGCTCTGACGACCACACGCGGCACGTCACGCCCCGCCAGGGCCTCTCTATCCCCGTCACCAGGAGAGTTGTTCCTTGCAATCCCAGGCGCCCGTCCTCAAGAAGAAAACCGCCGAAGACTTCTTCTGCAAGTTCCTCAATCGCGATGTCAAAGTCACCGAGTGCATTGATGACTACGTCAACGCGAACTCTCTCAACATCCGCCATTCACCGTGCTTCAAGTGTTCGCACGGCCTGAAGGTTCGCCTCGAGTTCGCCAGCACCTGACCGCCCGCCCTCGCTCCCACCCAGCGAGAAGCACTTCCAAGCGGTCCAAACCCCAACCACCGACTCCAAACACAGCGCCCTGGCAACCCCCGTTGCCAGGGCGTTGGCGTTTGTGCCACCGTAGAGGACGTGAGCCGCGGGCTGGCTCACACGGCGCATGCCGGCCGGGATGGCGAAATTGGTAGACGCAGGGGACTTAAAATCCCTCCCTCGTGAGAGGATGCGGGTTCGACCCCCGCTCCCGGCACCCGCACCATAGGCCGATGACAGCTTGCTCCCGTCGGTGCACTGGCGGGACACTGACCCCCCGGCGGGACACTGGCGGCACAGTTGGTAGAGGGTCTCGCTCCGGGCGGGAACCTGACCCACCACGTCCTGCGATCCACTGACCACGGGTCAACCAAATGACGCGCAGCGTCAGACTCCGCGTCATTCTCGTAACGCGATGCGTCAGACTCGCGTCATTCCCACCTCGTTTTCCATCCCCCTCGAAACCGCCTGACAGAACGATGAAACCCCTCTCGCCCTTTTGCAGAGCGGGGTTGAGCCTCGCGCACCCAGCCTCACAGAAGGCTGACAGAATTGATGAAACCACTTCGCGGCCTTGCCCTCCTCCTCCTTGCGGCCGGCACCCCCGAACCGCAGGGCATGATCCAAGAGCGCCTCACCCACGCGGACAGCGTTCTGCATCGTGGCGCCGCTGACCTGCCCGCCAAGCTGCCCGAGGTGTCTCTGAGCAGGGAGGCGCGGGCGCACTTCTCGCCGTAGAACAACATCATCGCCGACGAGCTCGCCGACGGAGGCACCTACGCGCAGATCACATCGGCGGGCAGCAAGAGCCGTGGCATGGTCGCGAGCATCGCGCTGATCTTCCACGTCATGGAGACGGGGCACCGACTCATCGCCCGACGGGTACGGCATCGCCAGGCACCCCGCGATCAACGGATGGTAGCCCCGTGGAAGGTCGTCAGGCAGCACAAGATCGTCCGCCTCCAGATCGGGGATGGTCGCAGTCGGCCACTCCGGCCAACAGACTGCGAAGCTCCCGAGTAGACCGCGTTCCTTCAGGTGCCCTTTCCGCTCGCTCACCGAAGCCTCACTCTCAGCCGCTGATAACGGCCTCCGCAAGAACACAGATCGCCTCCGCCACCACGCGCGCCCAATCCGCCAGCACCGACGGGAAGGCATCGACCGGGATCTTGCTGCGCACCCGCTTCTCGAAGCGCTCAGGCTCGCCCGACTGATGATGTCCTTCCCCGTCGGCGACCAGGCCGGTCGCGCTTCAGTTCGTTGCCGCGCGCCCGGCTGCGTTGACCTCGCACCCGATCTCGGGCGGCTCCTCCGCACCGCGCGGCCGGTAGGGTAGACCACGCGTCCAATGTCGTCGGTCCAGGCGCGCTCGGCGAGGTAGGCACGCGCGGCCGCGATGCCGACCTCGAGATCGGGCACCATGCGTCGACCGTCACCGATGCGCACACGCTGCGCGTCGAACGCCCCCAGCTCGGCGAGGAAGTCGACGTGCTCCTCCGGCGACGGCCAGTCCTCCCGTCGGCGAGCCCGGCGAGGTACTGACTGATAGTGGAGCGCTGCGAGCCTGACCGCACGCATGCGCTCTGCAACGTCGACTGCATCCAGCGCCGGCACCGACGGGACGACACGCGGCCCCGACGACGCGCTCCTCACCGACGACACATTCCAGACAGTGATAGTCGTTCCAGCGCGGGACCGGGATCAGCCGCCCTTGCGGCCGTTCTGCGGCTTGTTCGTTGCTCGTTTCCATGCTGCTCCTTCGGAAACGACCGTTGTTGGTCGTCCCCTTGGTACGAGCAAAAAACGAGGCAAAAGCGTTGCAGGCTCACAGGTGAAGCGAACACACGAGCGCTTGCGCGCACCCGCATCACAAGGCCGCGAGTGCCGATCGGCCAGGAACTTTTCCCGCGCGGACCCGGATCGGCGTCAGGGGACCCCGCCTCGAGCCCCGGCACCCCAGACTAAACATGGGGGGTGGCCGATGTGCAGGTCGTTACGCGGCCAGTCCCGCGCGTTTGAGAAGCCGGCTGATGGTCTTGTGGTCGACTTCGATGAGCGCGATCAGTACACGCGCCGGCCCCTCCGGTTGTCGCGTGCCTTGCTCCCAATGTTGAACCGCCCGCACCGTGAAGCCGAACCGCGACGCGAACTCCAGTTGCGTCAGACCGAGCTTCGCCCGGATGGCTCGCACGTCGACCGGAGCCGGAACCGCGACGTGATGCACGCGCCCACGGGGCGGGTCACCGCGTGCGATCGCCTTGGCCTCATCAACGATGTCGTCGAAGATCGAATCAGTCAGAGGAACGATGGGCATTTGCCAACTCCTTGCACGCTGTCTTGATGCGCGCGATCTCGCTCGGCAACAGGTCGGTGCGCTCGCTCTCGAGATAGAGCATGATCAGATAGGCCGGACAGGCTTCGCAGTGCCAATAGCTGATAATGCGAGCACCGCCACTCTTGCCACGCCCTGATGCACTCCAGCGCATCTTACGCGCGCCACCCGCACGGGATCAGGTCGCCTGCGCCCGGCTGCGCTGCGACGTGATCCACGATGGCCTTGCGCTCGGCGTCGCTTACGCGGCCATCAGCGAGGCGAACGAACGCCAAGAACTCAATCACGGTCCTCACCGATGCAGGCTACTAGCCCAATGGGCCACAGGCAAGAACGGGCCGGGTGGGATCGAAATTGAGGGGGATGGCCCTGGGAGCGGGTCGGCCCTGGCAGCCGATGCGGCGAGGAAGGGTTTGCGATGGCAGTGGATCACGGCGGGCCCCAGGGTTCTGTCAGGCGGCCTTGACACCACGCAAACCCGCCTTGTTAGCTATCGCCAGGGGGTTTCATCATTCTGTCAGGTGATTTCGGGGGGTAGATTCCAAAACCACCGACGGGAAGGAAGCTCAGGAGCTACCACCTGACCGACCGACAGATCCGAGGAACTTGTCGGCCATCCGGTCGACGACTCCCAAGGTGTGCTCGTTCGACAGGTGAGCGTAGCGCTTCACCATCGCCAACGTCTTGTGCCCGGTGACCTCGGCGATCTCCGACGTGCTCGCCCCATTCATCGCAAGGTAGCTGGCGGCGGTATGCCGCAGGTCGTGGAAGCGGAACTTGTCGATCTTGGCCTTCACGATGGCCCGGTCCCAAGCCCGAGTCAGGACGTGGTAGGGCGGGAACACCGTGTCGTCTTCGATGTCGCGCACCTTGTTCAGGAGCCGCAGTTCCTCGACGGCCGGCTTGGCGAGAAAGATGCCTCGACGTTCTCCGTTCTTGGTGTCGTGGAGTACGAGACGACGAGCATCCAGATCGATGTCGCGCCACCTCTGTCGCGCCACCTCAACCCGAGGATCTCTCCCTGACGCATCGCCGTACACAAGGCGACCATCACCGCAGGATAGGGGAAGCTCGGCCCGTCGGTGCATGCCTTCAGCAGCCGCTCACGTTCTCGCTCGTCCAAGAACCGGACGATGCCCTTGGCCTCGTTCGACCGGGCGACGCGCTTGACGGGGTTGTCCTTGCCCATGCCCCACTCACGCACGCCTACGGTGAAGGCATGCGAGAGAGCCGCCAGGTAGCGGTTGATGGTGGCGCCCGAGCGCCGATGCCCGAGCGATCGTTCATCCTGCTGTCAGGCGGCCCTTGCTGGCCTGCACGAACAACGCGCCACCCGCGACCGCGCGCGCCGCCGCGCCCCGAACGCGAGCCCTATCAGCGCCAGCATCCCCAGCGCCAGCCCTGCAGCCCCGCCGCCCGCGGCGCAGCCCTCGCCGCCCGACGCGACCCCGCCCTTACGGTCGTCGCTCGCCTTGTTCGGATCGGTCCCGTTCGCGACCTCGGCCCCGTCGTCGACCCCACCGCCGTCGCTGTCCCGGACCAGCGGCCTGGTCCCCAGATCGACCTCGACCTTGTCGTCGAGCCCGTCCCCATCGGTGTCGGCCTTGTCCGGGTCCGTCCCGAGCACGAGCTCGGCCGCGTTGCTGAGCCCGTCGTCGTCGCGATCGTCGTCGACCGTCACCTCGGGCACCAACGGATCGGTCTCGCCCTGATCGACCCGCCCGTTGTGGTTCGCGTCCTCGTCGCCGTCGCCCAGCCCGTCGCCGTCGCTGTCGCCGACCTTCGGGTCCGTCTTCGAGCCGGGGTCCGCGTCGGGCACAAACACCGCCAGATCGGTGTCTGCGGTCCCGCTCTCAAGCCCCCGCTCGGTGCCGTCCTGGACCCCATCGCCGTCGCTGTCGGCCAACAGCGGGCTCGTCCCGAGCGCCTTCTCGTCCCCGTCCGACAACCCGTCGTCGTCGCTGTCGCTGTCACGCGGGCCGGTCCCGGCCGCGATCTCGTCCACGTCGCTGACCCCATCGTCGTCGTCGTCCGCGTCGACGCAGTTCAAGCTCGTATCGCCATCGTGGTCGGCCACGTCCGCCTGACTCGGCAGCGACGTGCGATCGCGCGGCGCGGTCCCGCACACGATCTCGTCCACGTCGAGGTACCTGTCGCCGTCGTCATCGCTGTCCACGCAGCTGATCTGCCCGTCGTCGTCCGCGTCCGCCAGGTCGTCCGGGCTCGGCGTCGACCCATCGTCCGCTGGGTCGGTCCCGCAGAACACCTCGACCCCATCGGCCACCCCGTCGCGATCGCCATCGGCCTGCGCCCCGTCGCACTCGCCGTCGTCGTCTCGATCAACCGGCAGCGACCCCGGGGCGAGCGCGTCAGTCGCGCACCGCGTCTCCTCGCCATCGCCCGCCCCGTCGCCATCGCTGTCGGCTATGCGCGGGTTCGTCTCGCCGGCGTTCAGCCGCCCGTTGTGGTTCATGTCTTCCTGTCCGTCCGACAGCCCATCGCCGTCGCTGTCGGCCAGGTAGCCACGCGTTGGCAAGGTCTCGCCCTCGACCTCGGTCGGGAACCTCGAGCCGGCCTCCACGTCGTCGTCGATGCCATCCTGATCGGTGTCCTTCGTCAGCGGCGACGTCTCGGTCGCATCGATCACACCGTCCTTGTCCGCGTTCTCGGCGCCGTCCTCGAGGCCGTCCCCGTCGGTGTCCTTCACGCGCGGATTGGACCCGATTGCGCGCTCGTTCACATCGCTCACGCCATCCCCGTCGTCGTCGCCATCGACGCAGCTCACCGCGCCGTCGCCGTCGAGGTCGTCACCGTCGCCCGCCAGCGGAG